>Ga0196976_1001202_pt1 | contig 12420 bp, 13 predicted proteins | sample S3v_513CmetaG_FD_148644 | JGI IMG/M metagenome (GOLD analysis project Ga0196976, IMG submission 148644) | Soil microbial communities from Anza Borrego desert, Southern California, United States - S3+v_5-13C | ecosystem: Environmental > Terrestrial > Soil > Desert | place: USA: California...
CTGCACCACTTCGCCGGAGCTGACGCTCAGGGCGGCCAGGCGGCGGATCATCATGCGCTCGCTCGGTGTAGACGCCGCCTCGTACGCGCGGCGGAGCATCTCCACCTCGGCTCGCGTCGTCTGGGCGGCGATGGTGAAGCCGTGCTCCGGCTGCGCGGACGTGGCCGTGACCACCTCGCGCCAGCGCCCGCGGTTCAGCTCGTGGCGAACGAAGGCCGTGGGCGCGCCCGTCTGCATCGACTGCGCGGCGAGGGGAGGGGGGACCCCGCGCGCGTTGGCCTTCTGCTCGTCCAGCGCGCGCTCGACGTGGTGCTCCAGCAGTTGTTTCAGCGCGATGCCGGACACGCCCACCATCTCGTCGATGGACAGGCCGGAGTGATAGAGCGAGCGGCCGTTCGCGTCCGCGGCGCGGTGCAGCGCCGTGCGCACGATGTTGCAGCGGAGCTCGAGCGGGATGCCGTCCCACTCCGTGCGCACCAGGCAGGAGTGCGACAGCGGGCCGAGATCGTCCTGGTGCAGCACGCGTATGCCGCGCAGCGAGATGTCGAGGATGAACGCACGAGTGCCGTCGATGCTCGCGCGCAGCGGCTGGGCGAGATTCACGCGCTGCACGCGGCGGCGCTCGGGCGGCAGATGCTTCATTGTCGGTGAGCCCACCGACACTCTACACAAATCCGGCGATAAATCCGTCAGCGAAGCGTCAGAACCGCTTCTTCTTTTTGGGGCCGAAGCGGTCGAAGGGGCTGGTGGGCATGCGCGGGCGCTCCGGACGGTCGCCGTCCCGTCGCGGCCGCTCCGGACGCTCCGAACGCTCCGCCGTGCGCGGACGCGGGCGCGGGCGCTGCTCCTCCTCGCGATTCGAGGCCACGCGGATGTTCAGCGCGCGCCCGCGGAAGCGCTTGCGGCCGACCTTGGCCAGCACCACCTCCACATAGCGCTCCGGGATGCCGACGTACGTGACCTCTTCCTGAATGTCGATCGGCCCGATGTCGCGCCCGGGGACGTTGGCCTCGTTGGCGATCGAGCCGACGATGTCGGCGGGACGGATGCCGTCGCGGCGCCCGAGGCCGAGCGAGAGACGCACGGTCTTGTCGGGTTTTGATGCAGGGCGGGCTTCAGCCCGTCCCTCGGGCGGGGCGGGGACCGACGGGCTGAAGCCCGTCCTACGTTCAGCTTGTTCCTCGCTGTCCCGCTCCTGCTCGCGCGCCTTCACCAGCGCCTTCGACCCGTTCGCGATCCGCGCCGCGGCCGCGGCGATCTCCGTGATGTCGAACCCTTCCTCGGCGATCTGCTCGACGAGCTCGACGTACATCTCCAGGTCGCCTTCCTGGATGTTCTTGCGCAGGTTCTCCTTGAACACGGAGATGCGTTTGGCCGCCACGTCCTGGCGGGTGGGCATCTTCATCGCCTTGATGGGCGTGCCGGTGTAGCGCTCGATCTCGCGCATCATCTTCCGCTCGCGCGGCGTGATGAACATCGTGGCCACGCCGCTGCGCCCCGCGCGTCCGGTGCGGCCGATGCGGTGGACGTACGCCTCGACGTCGTACGGCACGTCGTAGTTCACCACGTGCGAGATCTGCTCGACGTCGAGGCCGCGCGCGGCCACGTCCGTGGCCACCACGATCTCCACCTGTCCCGCGCGCAGCCGGCGGATGACCGCCTCGCGCAGCGGCTGGCTCATGTCGCCGTGCATGGCCACGGCGGCGAAGCCGCGCGCCTCGAGCTTCTCCGCCAGGTCGGCCGAGCCGGTCTTGGTGCGGCGGAAGATCAGCACCGCCTCGGCCGGCTCGAGCTCGAGGATCTGCGTGAGCACCTCGAGCTTCTGTCCCTCGGATACGTTGAGGAAGCGCTGCTCGATGGCCGGCGCGTTGACCTTGTGATGCTCGATCTCCACGCGCTCCGGATTGCGCAGGTGGCGTTTGGCGATGCGCAGCACCTCGTCCTGCATCGTCGCCGAGAAGAGCGCGGTCTGGCGCTCCGCGGGGAGCGCGCCGAGGATCTTCTCCATGTCGTCGATGAAGCCCATCTTCAGCATCTCGTCGGCCTCGTCGAGGACGACCAGGCGGATGTGGGAGAGATCGAGGCTGCCGCGGTCGAGATGGTCGATGAGGCGCCCCGGCGTGCCGACGACCACGTGCGCGCCGCGCTCGAGCCGCTTGAGCTGCGGCACGATCGGTGCGCCGCCGTACACCGGGATCACGCTGACGTGCTCCATCTTCGCCGCGTACGAGTGCACCGCCTCGGAGACCTGCATGGCCAGCTCGCGCGTCGGCGTGAGCACGAGCGCCTGCGTCTTCTTCAGCTTCGGATCGATCTTCTCGAGGATCGGCAGCGCGAAGGCCGCGGTCTTGCCGGTGCCGGTCTGCGCCTGGCCGATCAGGTCCTTCCCGCCGAGGAGCAGCGGGATGGTGCGCTCCTGGATGGGCGTCGGTGCTTCATAGCCGAGGGTGGCGAGGACTTCCACGATCTCCGGACGGAGACCCAGCGATGCAAATGCGTTCATCAGAATCGGTATATCACGGCGTTGATGTGCATCCCCGCTCCGACCGAGGCGAAGACGACCACGTCGCCCGGAACGAGGGTATGCCCCTCCATGCGCCCCTTGAGAATGAGGTCGAGCAGCGTCGGGACCGTGGCCACGCTGGAGTTGCCGAGCCACGAGATGGTCATCGGCATGACGTCGGGCGGCGGCGCGTCGATCCCGTACAGCCCGTACACCGCGTCGAGGATGGCCTCGTCCATCTTGCCATTGGCCTGGTGGATGAGGACTTTCTTCACGTCGCGAAGGTCGACGTTCGCACGCTGCAGCGCTTCTTTGATGGCGCCGGCCACGGTGCTCAGCGCGTACTTGTACAGCTTGCGCCCTTCCATCTTGAGGAAGAGCGACTCGAGGAAGGCCTCGGGGTGGTACGAGCTGCCCATGAAGAGCAGCTCCGCGTGCTCGAGCGTGTCGCTGCGGACCGCGCGCGAGAGGATGCCCGCGTCCCCTTCGCCGCGCTCGACGATCACCGCGCCCGCGCCGTCGGCGTAGATCAGCGAGTCACGGTCGTGCGGGTCGGAGATGCGCGAGAGCGTGTCGGCGCCGATGACCATCACGCGCTGGTTGTCGCCGGCGCGGATCATCGAGTCGGCCACGATCACTCCCTGCAGCCATCCGGGGCAGCCGAAGACGAGGTCGAAGGCCGGCGCGTACGGGTTGCGGATGCCGAGGCGCGACTTCACGCGCGCGGCCAGGGCGGGGACGAGGTCGGAGCGGGCGGTGCCGGCGCGCACGTCGCCGAAGTTGTGCGCGACGATGATGCCGTCCAGCGACTCCGGGTCGATGTGCGACGACTCCAGCGCGTCGCGCGCGGCCTCGTACGCGAGGTCGGTCGTGACCATGGCGTCGGGCGCGTAGCGGCGCTCCCGGATGCCGGTGATGGCCTCGAACTGTTTGAGGATGTCCTCGTTCGATTTGCCGATCGGCTTCTGGTCGGTGCCTCGGAAGTCGTGGCCGAGAAAGTGCTCGTTCGGCACGCGCACCGAGGGAATGTGGCTGCCCGTGGCGGCGATGACGCTTCGAATCATGATGACACGTTAGGATACCGCTCCGATGTTGCCACATCTCCTCGGATTTTTGCCGGAAGGTCTCGAACGGCACCTCCGCGCGCACGGCGCGGCCGTCCGCGATGCCGAGGCGCGCCGCGTGCTGGCGCACGCGATCGCACATGGACGCGAGGGGTTTCCGGAGTCGCGGCCGGTTCCGAAGAGCGTGGAGCGGGCCATCGGCGAGCTCTGCGACCGTCGTCCGCTGGAGGTCATCGAGCGCGTTACCGATCCTACAGACGGCTTCGTGAAATACCTCTTCCGCCTGCACGACGGCGCGGTGGCGGAGGCGGTGCGCATTCCGCTGGAGAAGGAGGGACGGTTCACGGTCTGCCTCTCCAGCCAGGCGGGCTGCGCGATGCGCTGCGATTTCTGCGCGACGGGACGCCTCGGGCTGACGCGCAGCCTGGAGGCGTGGGAGATCGTGGCGCAGTTCGTGGCGGTGCGTGCGGATGTAGCGCGGGCTTCAGCCCGCGGCTGCGTCACCGGCGCGGTGTTCCAGGGGCAGGGAGAGCCGCTGCACAACTACGAGCACGTGATGCGCGCCGCGGAGATCCTCGCGCACCCATGCGGCGGTCGCATCGCCGCCGAGGCCATCACCATCTCAACGGTGGGCCTGGTGCCGCAACTGCATCGCTTCGCGCGGGAGCGGCGTCCGTACCGCCTGATCGTGTCGCTGACCTCCGCGATCGACGAGCGCCGGCGCGCCCTCGTGCCGGTGGCGGCGGCGTGGCCGGTCGCGGAGCTGGCCGAGGCCGTGCGCGCGGTGCAGCGCGCCTCCGGCTCGCGCATCACGCTGGCGTGGGTGGTCCTCGCCGGGATCAACACCGGCGCGGACGAGGTGGAGGCGCTGCGGACGCTCTTCGCCGGCGTCCCGCTGCGCCTCAACCTCATCGACGTGAATGACGCGCGTCCCGACGGCTACCGCCGCGCCACCCCCGCGGAGCTGGCCGCGTTCCGCGATGCCCTGCGCACGCTCGAGGTGCCGGTCGTGCGCAGGTACAGCGGCGGCGCCGCGAAGCACGCCGCCTGCGGGATGCTGGCCTCGGTGTCATCCTGAGCCGCGCAGACGGCGAAGGATCCCCTGCTGGAACCCCGTGCTCGCTCCGCAGGCAGGGGATCCTTCGCCGTCTACGCGGCTCAGGATGACAGAGTGGTCTACGCGGCTCAGGATGACAGAGTGGTCTACGCGGCTTTCTTCTTCTCCTGCGTGCTCTTCTTCGCCTGCACGCTCGGCCCCGGATCGTGATCCGACGGCGGCAGCGTCCTGAGGTAGCGGTAGATCGCGCGCACGTCCGTCTCGCTCATGCGCTGGAACTGGCGCCACGGCATGTGCGTGTGCGGGATGCCCACGCCGACGCCGAAGCGGCCGACGAACTGCTCCTCGCTCCACGAGGTGATGCGTCCGCTCTTCGACGGCGTGAGGTTCGGGCTGACGATGACCGTGTCCTGATTGACCTCGAAGACCATGCCGCCCGCGAACGGCGCCCCGGCGTAGCTGCCGTCGATGGGGTTGCGCTTGGTGTGGCACTCCGCGCAGCCGGCCACGCTGTTGGCGACGTACTCGCCGCGCTCGACGGTCGGCTCTTCCGGCGGCGTGTGCTGCAGCGGGGTCGTCTTCGGACCGATGGGCTTGATGAGGAAGGCCATGACGGCCTTGCCGAGCAAATTGATCTCGTGCTCCGGCACTGCGCGGCGCACCGGCTTCTGCGAGCGGAGGAACGAGATGACCGCGGTCAGGTCTTCGTCCGACAGCTCGTGGAAATTCATGAACGGCAGCGTGGCCCGGCCGTCGGGCATGACGCTGTAGCGCAGCACGCGCGCGAGCTGGGCGTCGGTGTAGCGGCCGATGCCGGTCTCGCGGTCGGGCGTGAGGTTGGGCGTATAGATCCTGCCCAGCGGCAGGGAGAAGAGATGTCCGCCGGCCAGCAGCGGCGTGGCGCCGTTGCGGATGGAGGCCGTCTCCACGTTGGCCGTGTGGCAGTTCACGCAGTGCCCCGGCCCGTAGACGATGGACTCGCCGCGCGCGATCACTTTCGGATCGCGGCTGGCGTGGATCTCCGGATATGGCGCGTCGAACTTGCGGTTCGAGCGGATCAGGACCACGACGACGAGCAACAACACGAGCGAGGCGAGGGTGGCCAGAGTCCAGGCGAGGTACTTCAGGATGCGCTTGCCCATGGGGGGCAATGTAGGAAAGCGCACTTACGCCTTGCTTACGGCAAACGTAGGGCGGGCTTCAGCCCGCCCATGGACGGGCTTCACCCCGCCCATGGACGGGCTGAAGCCCGCCCTACATCTTTCCCCACTTGATGCGCGTGTACGCGATCCGGAACCCCTGCCACTCCGCGTTGCGCTGCGAGGCGCTGCCCGGCTGCGCGCCCATGGTGGCCAGGTCGCAGCCTTGCTCGAAGGCGTACTGCAGGCGCGCCTCGAGCAGCGCGCGCTGCGCGCCGCGCTTGCGCTCCGAGGGAATCGTGCTGGCGCCGGCCAGGATGGCCACGCCGTCGTGCATGGCCAGCGCGCCGGTGGCCACGGCGCGGCCGTCGAGCTCCGCGAGGAAGGCATGCGTGCCGCGGCTCATCGCCGTCACGCGCCCGAGGTCGTGCATGAAGTCGCTCAGCTCGGGATATTCGCTCCACCCTTCGGCGGAGGTCGCGCTCCAGAGGTCTTCCTCGCCCGGCTCGATGATGCGCGTGCGCACCTCCGCCGTGCGCTGCAGCGCCACCACGGGGCGGTAGAGGATGGTGGTCAGCTCGACGGGACGGTAGCCGCGCCGCGAGAGCAGCACGAGCGTCTCCGGATGCGCGAGCGGCGAGACTTCGTGAAAGACCGGCGCGCCGCGCGTGCCGAAGAATTCTTCGAGCGCGTCGAGGTCCTCTTCGGTCGGCATGGCGAAGAGGCCGAGGCCGAATGTCTGCGTGAGCGGCGAGCCGGCGCCGTCGTACATCGCGTACGTGCCGCTGCGCTCGATCCACGTGGTCTCCAGCTCCGGGTGCAGCACGGCGCGCGCGGTGACCATGGCCGCGTTGGTCTTCGCCTCGCAGCGCTCCAGCCGGCGCGAGAGCGCCTGGTCCGAGTACGGGTAGTTCATCATTCCTCTTCTTCCAGCGCGTTGTACGCGCGAATGAGATCGACGCGGAAGCGCAGTTGCTCGTCGTACTCCTCGTCCGACCGCGACAGGCGCAGTTGCACGATGAGCTTGGACGCCGCGCGCCGCGCCTCGGCATGCGTGGGGAAGGCCAGCACCGCCGCCTTGTCCCGCTCCGTCAGGAACCGCGCCACTACTTTCCGTCCTTCGACGCGCACGAGGCGCCGCAGGAACACTTCGCGGCGAAGGCTCATTGCTCACAGGGCGGCGGGTTGGCCGAGAGCCGCCGGTTCGGGGTCCGGAGCAGGGAGAGGCGGAACTGCTCGCGCGCCTCGTCGCAGCGGCCGGCCGCGGACAGCAGCTCGCCGTACAGCTCGTGCGCGGGCTTGAGGACGTCGGGCGGCCCGGAGGGGGCGCCGAGCATCGCTTCCCTGGCCACGGCCTCCTCGGCGAGCTTGATCGCTTTGGACAGCCTGCCGCGCTTCTGTTCGAGCAGCGCTCGCAGCGTGAGGGCCATGACGTCGGACGTAATATTGCCTTTCAGCGAGGCGATGGCCTTGCCGGCGGCGCGGAAGTCTTTCCTGCGGATGGCGGTGAGGGCGCGCGCGTAGAGCGCGGCGTCGTTCGAGGTCGCATAGCCGGCGGCGCAGTGCGCATCCTTCTCATCGCTGCCGGTCGCCTCTTCGACTGCCTCGCCGGTCTCCACCGCCCACGCGGCGAGCATGCGCGCGCGCGTGGAGCGCTCGCGCTCACTCAGCGGCGAATCGACTTCCTGCAGCAGGCGCATGGCGTCGTCGCGCCGTCCCTGCTGCAGGTAGATGTAGTGCAGCCAGGTGAGGCTGTGCAGGTCGCGTTTGCTGGACGGCAGCTTGGCGCGCTCGACCCATGCCTTCGAGGCGGCGTAAGACTGCTCGTTCGACGCCGCGGCCTCGTCCCACATCCCGAGCTGCAGGAAGATGTGCGACGGCATGTGCAGGGCGTGATGCGCCGCCGGCGCCACGCGCGCGTAGCGGCGCGCCGCGCGCAGGCCGAGGGGCGCGTGCAGCGGGTCGTCGTACGCGTGGATCATGTAGTGCAGGACGCCGGGATGCTCCGGCGCCCTGGGCAGCAGCGGCTCGAGGATCGCCGCCGCGGCGACCTGCCGGCGCGCGTCGTCGGCCCCGCGGCTCATCGTGCCGAGGATGGAGAGCGCGTGGAAGGCCTGCACTTCCAGGTCGTCCGGATACCGGCCCGCGAGCGCACGCATGGCCTCCTGGTAGGCGATGTCGCGCGAATGCTTGTCGCCGTCGCCGTAGAGCACGTCCAGCGTCGCCAGCCACTCCCGCTCCTTGGCATCCCCCGCGTCCTTCGGCAGCGCCATCAGGATCTCCCGCGCCGCGGCGCGGTCCTGCTCCATCCAGATCGGATGGTTGTGCGTCATCGCCTCGCCCCAGTAGGCCATGGCGAAGGAGGGCTCGAGCTCGCGGGCCTTGCGGAAGGCGTCCGCCGCCTCTTCGTACCAGAAACTGTGCAGCGCCGCGACCCCCCGCTCGAACAGCGCCTGCGCCTGCGGGTTCTTCGCGGAGGTAGGGAAGGCAACCGAGCCGAGGTCCGCCGCACTCGCGGAAAGAGCCGCGGCCAGCAGAAGGAGCAGGGAGAGCCGGCGCATGGGCCAACTATAACTGCGCTGGCAATCTGTCACTCAGCCAAAAGTAAGACTGAATCGACTGTGCACACCGTCGTAAGTGAAGACGCCGCGGCTGAGGATGTCTCGTCCGATCAGGCACTGAAATGCCTGGCCTGTCAGCGCAGCCTCCACGACGAGAATGTTCTCTACGACGAACGACGGTGAGAAGTAGACGTTCACGTGAAACTGACGACACAACACCGGCTCTACGGTGGTTGGCGTGTGAAGCGAAACCGCTCCGACGCTGCTGAGCCTGAGCAGCGCCGCCGTCTCCGGCGTAATCACGGTGATTGCTGCGCCACTGTCGACCAGTGCCGACATGGGAACGGGAGCGACGACGGCTTCGCTGCCAAACGTGGCGATCAGCTCGCGAGACGGTCCGACGAAGCCTTGAAGGATGGGGCCTGACGTTTGGAGATCAGGAAGGGAGATCTCGAATGAAGGCAACTACACTCCGAGATGGAACGACGTAAAGTTCAGGGGGATATCGACTTCCGTCACCTTCTTCACCAGGAACGGGACGTTGCCCAGGGTTTGATAGCCGTGCCGAATCGCGGCAGTGTCAGAATCAAAGATCCCGATGACTGACTCGCCCTTGATCAGCGCGAATTTGCCTGACGCATCCTGCAACAGGCGCGTTCGATGCTGATTGAAGAACCGAAGTTCTGTCTCGAGCTCGGTTACAGGACTGACGGCCATTGCGGTGCTCCCTCGCGATTCTATCATCGGGGCACGATGGCGGTTCGCTTGCTATCTATACTGCCGCACGGACGGTCTGATGCGTCTCTTCCGGCCACGAATCTTCATCAGTTACGCGCTCGAGGACGCCGCGTTCGCGGGGGATTTGCGCGACGTGCTGGCCGCGCGCGGCTTTGCGTAGTACCAGATGTCCGAATCGTCTGCCGTTGCGAGGCCGAGCAGCAGCACGTGCGCGGATCCGGGGTGATGCGGTGCGACGTGCGCTACGAGCTTCCGCGAGAGATTCTGAACAGCAGTTTCAATCGCGTGCTACCGATGGTTGTCCTTCACGATCGGCGGCGAAACCGAGGCAGGCGAGGATATCCTCGTGCGTCAGCTCCGGAAAATCGGAAAGGACCTTCGGGGCTCGATGGTGATGATCTCGTGGTAGCTCACGATGGTTGCAGTTTAGCCGATGGCACCATGAACCGTGCGAGCGCGGCGCAGACGAACGCGCAGATGGCGGCCGAGCCGAGCACGTCGCCCACGAAGTGGTCGTTGACCAGTACGCGCGAGGCGGAGACGAGCAGTGCCAGGATCAGCGCGGGGATGCGCAGGCGGGGGAAGGCGAGGGCCAGCGCGAAGAACAGGGCCCAGAAGTGCGCGGCGTGGCCGGAGGGGAAGGCGCTGCCATTGTCGGCGAAGAACGCACCGGCGTTTGCCTCGTAAGGCCGCGCGCGGAGGAAGACGTTTTTCAGCACGCCCGCGAGCAGCCGGCTGACGAGGTGGGCGACGCCCACGTACAGCAGGAGGCGTGCGAGCGGGCGGCGGCGGAAGGCGAAGAGTGCGGCTCCCGCGACGACGAGCACGAAGCCGGTGAGGAACTTCGAGACGGGGAAGCCGAACGCGTATTCGAGCACCGTCACGAATGGATCGACGAACGTCCGGTTCGCATCGACCGAGGGGGCAATGGCCCTGGCCAGCGGCGCGTCGATGAGGAAGATCGAGAGCAGCGTGAGCAGCGTGAGCGCTGCACCGAACATCCACATCTGACGTACCTGCATTGCGCAGAGTTACGGCCGAAACGCAGCAGGGTTGCAATGCGTCACACCGGCATGAGAACCCTCACCCTTGCCGCTCTGCTCCTCGCCAATGTCGCCGTGCATGCAGCCGAACATCCGTGGCGCGTCAGCGTCCTGGCCACGGACATCTCCAACCAGCGCATCCACCCGTGGGACGACGGGTTCAATGCCGGCATCGGCGTGGCCGTGTCGTACGCGCCGACCGAGGCGTGGGACGCCGAGCTCTCGGTCGCCTCGCAGGAGCATCGTGCGCTCTACACGCGTTACTTTACCTCGTACGACTTTCCGGGGATCCCCGAGGGGGAGTTCTTTCCGGGATCGGAGTTCCGCAACTTCACCGTGCATCCGATCACGCTCGGCGTGACTCGGCGATTCATGGCCGCGCAGCGCGTCTCACCGTACGTGCGCGCCGGCGTGCGTTACATCGATGCGCCGAGCGATCCGGAGAGCCCGTTCGTCGTGCTGCCGCCGTACTTTCCATTCGAGCCGGTGCAGCCGGGCTTCAACCTCTCCGACCGCGCCAGCGTCGAGGCAGGTGTCGGCGTGCGCGTCCGCCTGACCGATCGCACGTTCCTGCGCGCCGACGTCATGCGCCTCCTGCGCTCGGACGGCTCGCCCATCGATCCGCTCACACGCGGCAGCGCCGGCGTGACGTGGAAGTTCTGAGCTACTCGTGCTCCTCCTTCGTCACCGTGACGAACAACATCAGCACCACCGCGATCACACCAATGCCGACCATCACTATGCGCACCTTTCTTCCGTGAGGACATCCGCGCCGGCCAGTTCTTCGAGCAGGTCGGCGCCCACCCGCGCCGGGTCGAGGCCCGACAGCTCGTACCGCAAAGCCTCGGCACGCGCGGCGTATGTGGGTGTAGTGAGTACGTGGGAAACGCTCTTTCGGATCTGTGCTTCCGACGGGACGCGCACCTTCAGTCCGACGCCGACGCCGGACCACTGCACGCGATTGGCGATCTCCGGCTTCTCCTCGGTCTTGCCGATGGCCACGACGGGGACGCCGTGCGCCAGCGCGATCTGCACCGAGCCGTAGCCCCCGTTCGTCAGCAGCAGGTCGACCTTCGGCATCAGGTGCGCGTACGGGATGAACTGCTCCACGCGCACGTTCCAGGGCAGGGGAGCCATGGCGACGTCGGAGGCCGGCCTGCTGCCGGTGGTCACGACCACGAACACATCCTCGCCCGCGAGTGCTCGTATCGCGGGACGGATCAGCTGGTCGTAGTCGTTGTTGATGGTGCCCTGCGTGACGAGGACGACGCTGCGCCCCTCCATCTCGCCCCACCACGCGGGCGGCGCCCAATCCGCCGGCGGCGCCGGGACGGACGCGCCGATGAAGTGCAGGTTGTCGGGCAGGTCCGTACGCGGGTACTCGAACGACGGCACGGAGGCCTGGAGATAGAGGTCGGCCTTCCGTGAGAAGTCGAAAATACTCGAGCCCAGGGGCGGCAACCCGACGCCGCGGCGGAGTTTGTCGCTGTGCGCGTTCGCATCGCGGAAGATCACGCGATCGACGAGCCAGTAGAGTGCTTTGTTGCGAAGACGGCCGAGGGGAGTGGAGCTCGGCGGCAGCGCCAGGCCGAACGGCGCCGTGTCGCGGCTCGGCAGCCCGAGCACGGTGATGCCGTAGACGGCCCACGGGATCCCGAAGCGCATGTGCACGGCCTCGGCCGCGGCGCTGGTGTTATCGGCCACGACCACGTCCGCCATCTCGCGATGCAGCTCGTTGGTGAGGTCGCGGAGCATCCCCGGCATGGCTGAGACGAAGATGTTCTTGATGTCGTAGCGGAGCTGGTTGATGCCGCCCTTCGGGCGGTTGGCGAACTGCTCGTCGAGGCGCTCCTCGTCGATCGGCATCGCGTCGCGGAACGGTACCCAGCGCGCGCCGATCGATTCGATGGCCTTGCGGAAGCGCGGCGTCGCGTACCAGCGGACGTCGTGGCCGCGCGCCACCAGCTCCCGCGCGATCGGCAGGCCGGGGTTCACGTGACCCGTGATCGGCATCGGCGCGAAGAGGTAACGTGACATGCCGGCAATGTAGGCCGGGGTACTTACGGGGCGCTTACGGCGAACGTAGGGCGGGCTTCAGCCCGCCCCTCCCGTGGGGTGGCGGGCTGAAGCCCGCCCTACGTTTTTCAGCCGTTCGGCGAGTGCGGTGGTCTCGCGCTCGGGCTCCACGTCCAGCGTGCGGCGGAGTGTGTCCACGAGGCGGCGATAGACGCGGGTGGCGCCGGCGGTGTCGCCGCGTTCGGCCAGCGCTTTCATGAGGTTACGCGCGGCGTCCTCGTCCGTCGGGTCGGCGTCGA
>Ga0196976_1001203_pt1 | contig 12410 bp, 12 predicted proteins | sample S3v_513CmetaG_FD_148644 | JGI IMG/M metagenome (GOLD analysis project Ga0196976, IMG submission 148644) | Soil microbial communities from Anza Borrego desert, Southern California, United States - S3+v_5-13C | ecosystem: Environmental > Terrestrial > Soil > Desert | place: USA: California...
GCGCCAGACGAGGCTTTGGGCTCGCGCTTCCACGAATCACCTTCTCGCTCGGATTTTCGCCGACCAGGAAGATCGGGCCGGAATCCCGCGTCCATCCGCGGTTCGTCGGCCAGCGGTGAAACCTCAAGTTCGGATGACGCGTTTGCGGCGTCTTCAGGATGTTTGCCAGCGAGAGCACTTCGCGCGCCCGTTGCTCCGCCGCCTCGTCCTGGACGATGAGTTCGACCCGCTCTACGCGCACAAGATGTCGAACGATCTCGGCGTAGACGAACGGAATCGGCTCGAATTTGCCTGGCCAGTCCGTCCGGTTATGTGGCCACGCCAGCCACGTCGCCGCGTGCGTTTCCCACTCGGCTGGCATACGGTAGCCGAGGGCAGCAGGGAACTCCGCGACCTCGCGCTTTGGCAGAACGTTCGAACCCGCAGCTCCGCGCTTGCGCGGCACTGCGACGGCTGCCGTTGGCTCGGTGCTCACTGCATCTTTCTGGTTGCTGATCTGCTGCCGGTGTGCCATCAATCGATCATCCGGCTTGTGATTTGTCCGTAGCTGTCAATGCGGCGGTCGCGGAGGAACGGCCAGTTCCGACGAACGTCTTCCATGCGCTTCACGTCGACTTCGCCAATTAGGATCTCTTCCTCTTCGTGACCCGCTTGCGCGATGATCACGCCGAACGGATCCGCCAGGAACGACCCGCCCCAGAATTCGAGCCCCTTGCCGGGCGCCTCGTTCCCGCGCACATTGCCGGTCTCGTGTCCAACGCGGTTCACTCCGGCAACGTAAACGCCATTGGAAATGGCATGCGCACGCTGGATCGTCCGCCACGCATCGTACTGCGCTTCACCGAACTCCGCCTTCTCGTCCGGATGCCAACCGATCGCCGTCGGATAGAACAGCACGTTCGCACCTTGCAGGGCAGTCAGTCGCGCGCCTTCCGGATACCACTGGTCCCAGCACACGAGCGTGCCGATCTTGCCATGCTCCGTCTGGAAGACCTTGTATCCGAGATCGCCGGGGGTGAAGTAGAACTTCTCGTAGTAGAGCGGATCATCGGGGATGTGCATCTTGCGGTAGATGCCCTGGAGCGTCCCGTCTGGCCCGAGCACAGCAGCTGTATTGTGGTAGAGCCCCGGTGCACGCCGCTCGAAGAGGGAGACCACGATGGTCACGCGAAGGTCGCGCGCGACCTCCGAGAAGACCTTTGTCGTCGGACCAGGGATGGGCTCCGCGAGGTCAAAGAAGACGTGTTCTTCGCGCTGGCAGAAGTACTGAGTCTTGAAAAGTTCGGGTAAACAGATGACCTGGGCGCCCTGTTTCGCCGCATTGCGGACATGCGCTACCGCGCGCGCAACGTTGTCGTCCGGCTCAGGCGAGCAAGACATCTGTATAAGACCGACACTGAACTTGTCTGCTGGCACTCAGCGCTCTCCCATAGGGAAACTTGAAAGATCAAGGATAACAAATGTATGCGACTGCTCCTCTGTTGACGCACACGGCGCAACGATTTACTTTCAAGTGTTTACCTACCTGCGACGAGCGAATCAGCGCGCTTGCGCCATTGGCCGACCATGATGGCGGCTGAGCCAGGGGACTACGACGAGGTGAAGCACTCTTATGCATGACAAGCACAATCCGGCAGTGGAAGGCACGGGGATCGAACGCGAATTGCACGACCCGATCAGCGACAAGCTCGTCGCCCTTGAGCCGCTAGATCTTTCCAGGATTTCCAGCGTGGACGAACTCGTGCGCGCGATGGGCAAGACGGCTTTCACGGGCCGGCAGATCGGTCAAGGCGCCGACGTGCTTGAGGCTATGGCGCGCGACAAGGACTGCTTTGTCGTCATGACCCTCTCGGGCGCAATGACCGTCGCCAAGCAGGGAACCGTCATCGCCGACCTGATCGACGCCGGCATCGTGAAGGCACTGGTGTCGACCGGCGCACTGATGGCGCACGGGCTGGTCGAGGCCGCCGGCAAGTCACACTTCGTTTGGGACGAGAAGCTGAACGACGTCGAACTCTACGAGGCCGGCTACAACCGCGTATATGACACGCTCGAGCCGGAGACGAACCTGAACTTCGTAGAAGGCATCTTTGCCCAGGTTCTCGAAAAGTGGGACTCCAGGGAGACCGCCTGCTCCTGGAAGTTGAATCGCGAGATAGGCCGCTACCTGCACGAGAACGTCGAAGGTCGCGGCATACTGAAGTCAGCTTTCGAGAAGAACGTGCCGGTGTTCGTGCCTGCGTTTACCGATTCCGAACTGGGGCTCGACTTCGCACTCCACAACCGCAAGAGAGCCAAACAGGGACGCCCCGAGATTCCTTTCAACCCATTCGTTGACCTGAACCACTTCGCCGAGACACTGCTTCAGCAGATCCGGCTGGGCATCTTCACGATTGGCGGTGGCGTGCCCCGCAATTGGTCGCAACAGTTCGGGCCCTACATCGAGCTCCGTCATCGCCGCGGAGGGGAAGACCTGCCTCTGAAACGCTACCACTATGGCCTGCGGATCTGTCCGGAGCCCGTCCATTGGGGCGGCCTGTCGGGCTCGCCTTACAGCGAGGCCATCTCCTGGGGCAAGTTCGTCCCCCCGGCAGAAGGCGGCAAGTTCGGAGAAGTGTTCGTCGACGCCACCGTGGGACTTCCGCTGATCGTCGGGGCAGTCCTTGAGAGGCTACAGAGCAAGTAGCGCAATCCGACTACAGAGGCGCGGCTGAGGCCGCGCCTTTTCACTGGTTCGGAGCTGTTGAGCGCCAAGCTTGGCAAAAACAAAAGCGGCGTCCTTGGACGCCGCATACCCTGCGTTGAAGCTGGTCTACTCGAAAATGAGGATCGCTGCTGCTATCGTCGTCGTCCAGAGACCGCGCTTATCACCGACTGACGACTGGGTGATATTCATGGTGCGGACGATCTTGTTCGAGAGGCGATAGACTTCTTTCTTCTCATCCCAAGACTTGTCCGGATCGAACTCCACGTTGAGTGTGGTCGCTAGCATTTCAGCGGCAAGTTCCTCTGCATAGTCACCGGCGGTGCGATCGTCTTCTCCGAAGGAGTGATGCTCGCTCAGGTAGCCATAGGTGCTGCGATCAGCAGGGATGGCTAGTCCGATGCTCGATGCAACGAGGCGATGAGGCTCGCGGGTGGAATTTTCGGCAACAACGGCGAAGACGACTTCGCCAGGTGACAGGTACTTCAGGCCCTGTGCGCGCGGAATCACCTTGCAGTTCGGCGGGAAGATGGACGACACACGGACGAGATTCTGAGCAGCAATCCCGGCATCGCGCAGCGCTAATTCGAACGAGGTCAGCCGTTCTTTATGCTTTCCCACGCCCTTGGTGAGAAAAATGCGCGTCGGGACCATGTCTTTGGCCAATTCTTAATGTCCTCCGGAGGAGAAGAGTAAAGGAATGCGCGAACAATTGATTGTTGCGGCTAATGAAAATTAAAGGAAACGGCACAATGTGTGCAATGGCGAATTCGGAAATTTTGAGAAATATTTCAAAATTGGCACGACAGAGTCATGAAAAGCCCTAAACGCTGTTGCCGGTGGTCGGGTATCCAACAGCGATGGACTGCGGATTTTTCAGCTTCACCGCAATTTCTATGAAGGCCAGGGCCGCGCGGCTCAGCACCTTGTCTTTGCGGAACACGAGCGCCAAGTCCCGCCGTATCTGGGCATCGGCCAGCGGAATTGCGGCCAGTACGCCTGCCTTGATGTCCTCCTGAACATTCGACCGCGCGATGAATCCGACGCCTACGTCGGCCGCCACAAAGCGCTTGAGCAACTCGCTGGAATCCAACTCCATCGAGATATTCGGTCGTATCCGACGATCGTCGAATAGCTGCTCGATGGCATCGCGCGTCCTACCCGTCTTCGGCATAAGGATGGGAAATTCGCCGGCCTGGGCGAGAAATGCGGCTCTTAGCTTTGCCAACGGATGCTGCGGCGGGACGATCAGCATGATCTCGTCGCGGTGAATCTGGACCGTGGTAAGTCGCTTGTCGCTAACTGGCAGCGAGACGATGCCAAAATCCACCGAGTTGTCGATGATGGCCTCGAGCACTTGTTTGTGCTCCGAGCGATTCACCATTACGCCCACGCTAGGGTACCGCTTTTTGAAGTCCGCGAAGACCTCAGGGAGAATGTGCAGGCACGTGCCTTCATTCGCGGCTACGACGATTTCGCCACGGGGGACGCGCTCCATCTCTGCCAGCGAGTTCACGATATTCCGCCTCGCCTGAAGGGTATCCTCGGCATACTGGAGGAAGACCTTGCCAGGGGCAGTGACGGCAACTTTTCCTCCGGAGCGATCCAACAGTTTCGCCCCAACCTCTTCTTCCAGTGCCCTGATCTGGGCCGAAATAGCCGGCTGCGTGCGGAAACGCTTTTCGGCCGCGCGCGAGAAACTAAGGTTTCGCGCCACCTCTACGAAAGTTTCTAGCTGGTCAAAGTCCATCTGGGTCGCTTGTCCCTGCGATCCCATATTGTAGCGGCACCGTCCCGGAAGCCGGCACTTTGTTTCGGTTCAGGTCACTGCCCCGTCAAACAGAGGAGCGCCATCTGCTCCTGCTGTCCCGAAGTGGCGGCGACGCCCACTGTACAAACGCGACAAGGAAATCAATGCCATTCGTCAGCGTCCTCACCCATACGAGTTCATGATGTACTACGACATCTAGGCAGAGAAAAGCCCGGTCGTCGGACCGGGCCGGGCTTCCAAGAAGTACTATGCGGCGAGTCGCGTCGGCGCAAGATCAGGCTTCTCGTAGCTTCGAGTCTCGCCATGCAGAAGCGACCGCATCCGCATACGCGCTTTGTGCAACTGGGACTTCGTGTTTCCAACGGAGCAGCCTAGCATCTCTGCGATCTCCTGATGGTTGTAGCCTTCGATATCGTGCAGCACAAAAATGATCCGGTAACCGGGTGCTAACTGGTCGATCGCATGTATGAGCGCAAGCCGGTCGATGGAATAGGCGAGCTGCTGATCTGCCGCGCCAATGGTCTCGCGCGGAGACTCCTCTTCGGTGGTGTTCAGTTCATCGATGGACAACTGCAACGTGATGCGGGACTTGCTTTGGCGAATATGCATCAGCACCGTATTCACCGCGATTCGGTGGAGCCATGTCGAAAATGCCGAGTCGCCGCGGAACGAGCTGAGCCGCCGAAACGCCAGCATGAATGCTTCCTGCGTGAGATCCTCCGCGATCGCATAATCCCCGAGCATGCGAAGGCAGAGCGAAAACACTCGGCGCTTGTGGTTCTGGTAAAGCCGTTCGAACGCCTGCGTATCACCTGATTTGACTCTATTGATTGCGTCTAGATCAGTCATCAGCATTGTCTGTAACCAACTTCCCCGAAAGTTGTGAAATGTGCCGGTCAGCAAGAACGATCACTTGACCGTTGGATTAACGCCGAGAATGTGGTGCTCTCGGCCAGGTTGTGACGAAGTATCAGGACTGCCAAGTGTTGGATGGCTCTTCGAAGTCAGAGGTAGGTCCACGAATAGTGAAACTATTCTGAGCTTCCAGTTCAGCGGGTGAACTGCAGATTATTCATCAAGATCGGCGACTGTTTAACGTGGCCAACCCTACCTGACGCTCGATACCTTTTGCCAACCAACGTTTTGATCAAGTCGTCCAGTATCGAGGATTTCCACAGTGCCGTCTGTCAGAAGGCGGACAATTGGCCAGAATATCGAGAATAGTTGCAGCAGCGTTCATCGATCCCGACCTCCGCAGCAGTGCTACGCTCACCCCGGCAGTATCAGAAATAATGGAGGCATATCCCGCATCGGCGCACCTTTCCCCAAAATAGCGCCGTAATTGACGCTGTCCTGCAACGTATTGATTTCAAGGCAAGGAGTGCCCGCCAGAATCTCTCCTCGGTATTCCAGCGTGTCTGCCCACGCTCTCGTGCGCCTGCGGTGAAGTCGAATCCGGATGCTGCATTGAATTCGTTCGAGCGCCTGGTGCGCGAGAACACAGAGATGCTGCGGCTCCTTCACGCGTGCGCGAGATATACGGCTCCATCCTCAGAGATTGATGCGCACACATCGGCGATGATAAGGTTATCTGTCTGGGGATTGTCCCGTTTATTGCTGTCCTGCTCGTCTCCGTCTCAAACTTTCTGACTTTGCGCCTCTGAGGCGAGCTGCTTGAGCCGCGTCACTCCGGCGAGCCGCATAGGTCACATGGACCGGGGACGCTCCCAGACCATCACGTGCGGTTGTGATGCGTGTCATATTGCGCAGGTTCGGCGCGCACGTAATATGCCGGGTTTTGCTTAGGTTGTCGGAGGATATCAATGGCGTTCAATGGTAATCCGCTTCCCGCGGATGGACAGCGGATCGAATACAAGAGTGGGCAAGTGGTGGTCCCCGACCGCCCGATCATTCCTTTCATTGAGGGTGATGGAACCGGCCGCGACATCTGGAAAGCATCCGTTCGCGTCTTCGACGCCGCGGTGGATAAGGCGTATGGCGGTAAGCGGAAAATCGCCTGGTATGAAATTTTCGCCGGCGAGAAGGCCATGTCGAAGTTCAAGACGTGGCTTCCTGACGGTACCGTGGAGGCTATCCGGGATCTGCGAGTCGGCATCAAGGGTCCGCTCACTACACCAGTCGGTGGCGGCATCCGTTCCCTCAATGTTGCATTACGCCAGATCCTTGACCTCTACTCCTGCGTTCGCCCGGTGAAGTACTACGGCGCACCGTCTCCCGTGAAACATCCTGAACGCATGGACGTCGTCATATTCCGTGAGAATACCGAAGACGTTTACGCCGGCATCGAGTGGCAGCAGGGAACCGAGAAGGCGAAGAAGATCATCGACTTCATCAACAACGAGATGCTTGCGGGCACAAACAAGCGCGTTCGCGAGGACAGCGGTGTGGGCATCAAGCCTATCTCCGTCACCGGGACGAAGCGCCTTGTCCGGCGCGCCATCCTGCACGCCCTGGAGAACAACCTGCGCGTCGTGACGCTCGTGCACAAGGGCAACATTCAGAAATTCACCGAGGGCGCATTCCGTCAGTGGGGTTACGAACTCGCGACGGAGGAGTTTCGCGACAAGGTTGTAACCGAGCGTGAAAGCTGGATTCTCGACAACAAGGACAAGGCCCCGAACCTCACCATTGAACAGAATGCGGAGCTGATCGAACCCGGATTGAACTACGCTCCGCCCGAGTTCCGCGAGTCCATCAACAAAGAAGTTAGGAGCGTGCTCGACAGAATCTACAGCACCCACGGTAAGGGTGCCTGGAAAAAGAAGCTGATGATCAACGATCGGATCGCCGACTCGATCTTCCAGCAAGTGGTCACGCGTCCGGAAGAGTACCAGGTGCTGGCAACGCCCAACCTCAATGGTGATTACATCTCTGACGCGTGTGCCGCTCAAGTTGGCGGACTCGGCATCGCGCCGGGCGCGAACATTGGCGACGGTTACGCGATCTTTGAGGCGACGCACGGCACCGCTCCGAAGTACGCCGACCTCGACGTGATCAATCCCGGTTCAGTGATGTTGTCCGGCGTTATGATGTTCGAGTACCTGGGCTGGAAAGAGGCCGCGCTCCTCATCGAAGATGGCCTTCGCAAGACTATCGCTCAGAAGAAGGTGACGTACGACTTCCACCGCCTCATGGAAGGCGCCACCAAGGTCAAGTGCAGCGAGTTCGCTACGCACGTCATCGAGAACATGGATGCACGCGTGCTGACGGCCGCGAAGTAGGACAAGGGCTCTGATGTGAGCGGGATCGGGTGCGCCATGCACTGGTCCTGCCTGAGTAGGCTTATGCGGTTCGCAGTACATTTATCCGCTGAGAGGGATTATGCGTAAGAAGGTAACCATCGTAGGGTCTGGAAACGTGGGCGCCACGGCGGCGCACTGGATTGCTTCAAAGGAACTGGCAGATGTCGTTCTCATCGACATCATCGAAGGCGTGCCGCAGGGTAAAGCGCTCGACCTGCTTGAAGCAATGCCGATCGAAAAGCGGGATTCGCACGTGGTCGGCACAAATAACTACAAGGATACGGCGAACTCCGACATCGTCGTGATCACGGCCGGCATTCCGAGAAAGCCGGGCATGAGCCGCGATGACCTCCTCAATACCAATCACAAGATCATGCAGGATGTCGTTTCGAAGGTCACTCAGTACTCGCCAAACTGCATTCTGATCATCGTCTCCAACCCACTGGACGCGATGGCACAGGCTGCCTTCAAACTGAGCGGCTTCTCGCGCAATCGGGTCATCGGTATGGCCGGGGTGCTCGACTCTTCGCGCTTCCGCACCTTCATCGCCGAAGAACTGAAGGTCAGCGTCGAAAACGTAACGGCTTTCGTGCTCGGCGGACATGGCGACACCATGGTGCCGCTGGCGCGCTACTCGACTGTCGCAGGCATTCCCATCACGGAATTGATGCCGCAGGACCGCCTTTCCGCGCTGATTCAGCGCACCCGCGACGGTGGCGCCGAGATCGTAAAGTACCTTAAGACCGGGTCGGCCTACTATGCACCTTCGGCGGCTGTTACTGAGATGGTTGAATCCATTCTCAAGGACAAGAAGAAGATCCTGCCGTGTGCCGTCTATCTTGAGGGCGAGTACGGCATCAGCGGCCTCTTCGTTGGCGTGCCGGTCAAATTGGGCTCGAATGGCATTGAACAGATTATCGAGATCAAGCTTACAGCCGACGAGCAGGCTGAGCTGGAACGCAGTGCCGGAGCAGTCAAGGAACTCGTTGCTGTGATCGGCGTCTAGCCGAACCGCACCTCGCACACAGAGATCCCGCCCCTGCGAGGGCGGGATTTCTATCTAGTTCAGTCGCGGCTCTGGCTAATCAGCGTTCACCCACGCTCGCATCTCGAAAGCGTCGTATCTTTCCGCACGATCGGCTTCAACAGCGTAAATACGCAAGCCAGGATTCCGCCAGTCAGCGTCATCGGATACCAGATCGCCCACGGCTGCCCCTCGATGAGCGCGTAGACGCCAGCTCCGAGTTGTGCGAATCCGAGCAGTGCGAGAAAGCTGAAGCTCCTTAGGACGAAGCCCTTCGCCTTTCCTCGAGGTGCCCATCGACCCGCCATGGTGCCCAGAAATCCTCCTACTGAGCCCAACACTCCTCCGAAGCCACCGTAAAACGTGCCGAAGTGAACTGGGTCGAACCACGGCTCCGCCATGTGACAACTCCGCAGCACGAATCGTATCCGCAAACCTCAGAGAAGCCAGATTACGAGAGCGCAGCACTTCAGGACATGGCCGTTAAAACGGTAAATCCCGCCGTCGGGGGCGGGATTTACGTTTTGGATTGATGATGGTTTAGGCCGCTGGCTTTTTCCGGCGCGGAGAAGGGTTGCCTTCGCCCCCAACGCGCACGTCGCCTTCCTTCTCGACGCGGAGTTCTTCGTGACGGACGTCGTCAGAAACGTGCCTGGTGTCCTGAACCTTTCTCTTGCCGACGCGGACTTCCTCGTTTACCACCTGCTGCTTATCGACGCGCACCTGCTCCTCCTGAAGCGGCACGCGGATTTCCTGATCAGTGCCGATTTCGCCTGAGGCTGTCTGCTCGCCGGGTGTTGGCACGCGCTCGATAACCAGTTCTTCGCGCGTGACGGGCACGTCCACAGTCCTGTTCTCGGTGACCACTTCCTTGCGAAGACGAACTTCTCCACGCTGCACCCGCTCTTTGTAGGTCCGGAGAATCTCGCCGCGCAGCTGAATTCTTTGGTCGCCCGCGTCGCGGTCCGACATCTCGTTCAGATCGCTGCGGCCAACATCTGTAGTGGAATGCCGCTGCATGGAAGTATCCGTGCGACCTGAAGTGTGGATGCCACTGGTCTCGAAGCCGCTCTCGCGCAGGTCCGCCCCGCGGCTCTCGAGGATGTTCCTCGCGTCGTGTGCCCGAGGTCCGGTTACGGTAACGACTGCTCCTCCACTTCGGAGGCCGCGATCGTAGTAGTTCGCCCGCTCGTCTTCCCATCCGAGATCACGCGTCGAAGTTCCATAATCTTCGGTGGCATCGTCGCCCGTGAAGAAGTCCTTCACGCCTTGCCAGAACGACTTGTCATGCTGCCCCTGCTCCATGTTGCGGGCCGACGTCGTTTCGCCCGTATTGGCTACGTAATCGCTCTCATCGCGGACTGCCAAGCCGATCTGGTCACTCGTGAAGCCTGCGCTCTTCAGCTCCGAAACCGCCTGGAACGCGTCTTCCTTGCTGGTGAAGAATGCCGTGATGCGTTCGCCGGTCTGATTATCCATAGACGTACGGTCATTGATTGCCATGTTAAGTACTCCTGATTGTCGATTGAAGCGCGCAACGCGCATTGACAGTTGTGGTGTGCTTGAATGGGTTCTGATGCGTCGATATGGGTAGGAGGTGTCGGAGGTAAGTGCGATTCGTGCGTTGTTGAACGTCTGCTATCGCCCGTCGTGTTTCGCGTCAGTATTGACCGCAGTAGTGAAGGGAAAGCACCCGTTGAGCTACCTGGACCTACGTTCGCCGGGGCTATGGTTGTGCATGTGGCGGCGGATTCAGCGTTTCCGTGATGTGGTCCACCACCATCTCGCGCACCATTTCCAGTTCATACTTGCGGACTACAAAGATCCCGGGTGAGTAAAAGCTCTCCCACTTTTTTCCTTCGAGTAGTCGAGCAAATCCGGCAGGTGTTCCGATGGTGAACTGCCAGGTGCTCCTTTCGCCCGTCTCCAGGTGCTCAACCTCAGCGGTGATTTCGTCTACGAATTCGAACGGGTCTGGCGGGCCCGTCAGGACGTCGAACTCCCGCATGTGGAGCGCGCGCAGAACGAGGTGCTCGAAGCGCATCGCCGGGTGGACTGCCTGCGAACCAGGGTTCTGAAATGGACCATCGTCATTGCCCGATGGAAACTGCTGGGGAGGGAAGCCCTCTTCCTTCTGATTGCGTCTCGAGTTCATGCGGACCAGAAGGAACACTCCGACCACAACCAGTGCGAACACCAGCAATTTAGCGTAGTCGGAACTGAGGCTATCGTAGGCTAGAAGCATGGGATTAACGGGGCGACAATCGCCCCGGCCGCTTGTGTTCCGCTAAACGCGCTCGATGGCGACGGAGTTGATCTTTACATCTTTGCTGGGCTTGTCCTGCCGGTCGCGCGGAACACTCGCGATCTTCTCCACAACTTGGTAGCCCTCGATAACCTCACCGAAAATCGTGTGATTGCCCGTAAGCCAGGGCGTGGGTGCGACCGTGATGAAGAACTGTGAGCCATTCGTGTTCGGCCCCGAGTTCGCCATGGCAAGCTTGCCAGGGGCGTCGAACTTGTACGGAGACCCTTTTGTCTCGTCCTCGAACTTGTATCCCGGTCCGCCGAAGCCCGTTCCCGCCGGATCTCCGCCCTGAATCATGAAACTGGGGATTACACGATGGAAGATCGTGCCGTCGTAGAGTTTATCCGTGCCTTTCTTCCGTGTGACTGGGTGCGTCCACTCACGCTTGCCTTCCGCCAGTTCCACAAAGTTCGCGACTGTCTTAGGCGCTTCCTTCTCTAAGAGGCGGCACACGACTGTGCCTTCGGTGGTGTTGAACGTAGCGTAAAGACCGGGTTGCCGTGCCATATGAAAGCTCCTCAGTCGCCACACAGAGCGGCGCGTGATCGAATGTAAAACCCTACAAGGTTAGCAGCGAGAGGAGAATTGCGCTACGCCTGCAAACAAAAGGGCTGCTCTCCGCAGCCCTATCCTGGAACGACGGCTTGCTATTTCTTCGTGGTCGGATTCGCTGCCGGTTCCGCCTTCTTGGCTGCTGGTGCTGCTTCGCCGGGCTTAACTATTCTCACCTTCTTCAGCACGACCCTCTGAAAAGGTTTGTCATTGTTCGGGTCTCGGGGTACCCGTGCGATTCTCTGTACAAGCGACAGTGGCTCGCACTGCCCGAAGATCGTGTGCAGCTTATTCAGGTGCGGCGTCGGTGCTTCAGTGATGAAGAATTGCGAGCCGTTTGTGTTCGGCCCAGAGTTCGCCATCGCGAGTCTACCCGGCTTATCAAACCGCAAGTCACTGAACTCGTCCTTAAACTTGAACCCAGGGTCTCCCGTGCCATCTCCCCTGGGATCGCCTGCCTGGATCATAAAATTCGGGATCACTCGATGAAAGATCGTACCGTCGTACAGCGGAGTGTTAGTCTTTTTGGCGCCGCTCACGGGATTCCGCCAGTCCTTCGTCCCCGTGGCGAGGCCAACGAAGTTCTCGACCGTCATAGGAGCCTTGTCAGGGAAGAGCGTACAGGTGATGTTTCCCATGCTCGTCTCGAGCACTGCCTTCGTCCCGGTTGGAACCTTCTCTGCGTACATACTCGCCACGAAACAGATTACGATTACCGCAACAAGAATCTTCTTCATCATTCCTCCTGCAATCAGGAATATCGCACCACCGCGTCCTACTGCTTCGGC
>Ga0196976_1001204_pt1 | contig 12376 bp, 9 predicted proteins | sample S3v_513CmetaG_FD_148644 | JGI IMG/M metagenome (GOLD analysis project Ga0196976, IMG submission 148644) | Soil microbial communities from Anza Borrego desert, Southern California, United States - S3+v_5-13C | ecosystem: Environmental > Terrestrial > Soil > Desert | place: USA: California...
ATGTTTCATCACGTAAAAGAACTGCAATTCAATGCGCGGGTATCCGGTCCCGACCCGAGATTTGCGCGAATGCTGCTGGAGCAGTTTGGCGGCGGCAACGGCGAGTTGAAAGCGGCAATGCAGTATTTCGTGCAGGCGTTCGTCGCTCGCCATCCCTACCCGGATAAATACGACCTGCTGATGGACATTGCGACAGAGGAACTCAGTCACCTGGAAATCGTGGGCGCGACGATCACCATGTTGCTGCAGGGAGTGAACGGCGAGTTGAAAGATGCGGTCGATCGTTCGTATCTCTCAAGGCTGATGCAGGGCAAAGCGGCGAAAGAGGAAGTTGTCCATGACGCCGTGTACAATCCGCAGTTCCTGGTACTGACCGGAGGCGGTCCGGCACTGACCGACAGCAACGGTACTCCGTGGAACGGAAATTATGTGAACGCAAACGGCGATCTCACGGTGGACCTGCGGTCGAACATCGCAGCAGAATCCCGCGCGAAGATTGTCTACGAGTACCTGACGAAGTTCACCGACGATCCGCACGTACAGGACACGTTGCAGTTCCTTATGACCCGCGAAATCTCGCACTTCCAAATGTTCAGTGCCGCATTGCAGACCATACAGCCAAACTTCCCTCCGGGAGTACTGCAAGGCGACCCGCGCTTTACGCACGCTTACTTCAACATGTCAGACGGTGCGAGCGCGCGCGGTCCGTGGAACCAAGGACAGGGTCCATGGGGAACTGGAGAGGAATGGACGTATATCGACAATCCGCGCCAGCATGTGATTGAGACGGATGGGTTGCTGGACCAACCCCTGACGCATTCGATGACGAACGAAGAATTGGACCAGAAGAACAACATGATCGCCAAGATGCGCAGCGCCGAGGTGAACAACTCAATGCCGTCTGGCGAACTCTCCTGGTCTGAATACCCACAGCAGGAGCTTGCACCTCCGAGGAAAAAGGCCAGCTAAACAAAATGCAAGACTGCTGGGTGAGGGGCGCACCGCAGATGTGCGCCCTTCTCTATGCTGCTTCGGTGGTGTTGTTGGCCTCGAGCTTGGCAACTGCGTGCGCCTGCGCGCGAGCCGAGCTCCGCGTCACTCCAAGTGTTGCAGGAACTGCTTCCTGGCGCCCTACGCTGAAGTATGTGAAACCCTGGTGCATCATTTCGCGACGGCTGTAAAGATTCCGTCCATCGATGACAATCGGGTGCTTAAGTTGCTTCTTGAGCCGCGTTAGGTCAAGCGCGGCGAACTCCTCCCAGTCCGTAAGTACGAGCAGTGCATCGGCATCCTTAGCGGCGTCATATGCGGTACTCGCAAATGTAATCTTCGCCGCCGGTGGGAATTCCTGCCGAGCGCGATCGACGGCCGCTGGGTCATAAGCTACGATCTCGCACTTCTCGTGCAGCAGCATCTGGATGACGGCGATGGCGGGCGACTCGCGAATATCATCCGTACCACCCTTGAATGCCAGTCCCAGAACCGCCAACCGCTTCCCTTTCAGGGTCCACAACGCGCTGCGAACCTTTCGAAGGAAAGCCCGGCGCTGATCTTCGTTGATGCGCATTACTTCGTCGAGCAGCGTGAATTCGTATCCGCAGTCACGGGCAACTGCCCTAAACGCAGTGAGGTCCTTTGGGAAACACGAACCTCCGTAGCCAATGCCGGGTCGCAGGAATTTCGGCCCGATGCGCTGGTCAGCGCCCATCCCGAGACATACTTCTTGAACGTCTGCACCGGCGGACTCGCAGATATTCGCAACGGCATTGATGAATGAGATCTTCATCGCGAGATAGGCGTTCGACGCGTGTTTGATGAGTTCAGCGCTGCGCGCGCTGCTTACGATCAGCGTGGCGGGAGTGGGTGCTGCATCCGGAACGGGAATGGCGTGCTTGCTCTTGGCATACTTGCCTGACGTGAGAGGGTCGTAGAGCGTCTGCAGCACGGCTGTGCAGCGATCAGTATCCGAACCGATGACGATGCGGTCGGGATACAGGAAATCTGTAACTGCGCAGCCTTCGCGAAGGAATTCGGGATTTGACGCCACTTCGAACGAGGCCTGTGGCGCACCATACCTGACCATCACTCGGCGCACCCAGGCATTCGTGCCGACCGGGACTGTGCTCTTAACGGCAACTACCTTGAATTCGGCATCAATCTCCTGCGCAATCTCGTGACACACCGATTCCAGAACTGAGAGATCGGCTTCGCCGGATTCAGACGGTGGCGTTCCAACCGCGATGAAGATGACAGAACTCGAGCGAACCGCTTCCTTCAGCGAGGTCGTGAACGTCAAATGCTCGTCACGATGCCTCTCGAGCAGTTCCGGAAGAAACTCCTCGTGGATGACGGTATGGCCGGCCTTCAGTGCGGCAATCTTCTGGGGATCATTGTCAATGCAGACGACATGGTGGCCGATCTCTGCCAGGCAGGCCGCGGCCACCAAGCCCACATACCCTGAACCGACGATCGCAATTCTCATTTCTCTTCCTTCCGTGTTCATCCCTTCAGCTGGCCTTCTGCAATGAATCGATACTTACGAAGTCCCGCCGCTCCAACTGCTCCAGCGGGACCGGTCGCTGTTCCTGGATGTCGCTATAACCTTTGTCGTCGAACAGAGCTGTGTAGTGATTGTGCGCGCGCTCCCATGCGTCATTGTCGGGTGAAGCACCGAACGTTTGCACATAAAGCGGGCTGCCGGGGAATGGGAACATGGGGACGGGCTCGCTGACCCATACGCCGTGTGCCTTCAGACGATCCTGCCACTTACGAATCTCGTCCTTGTCGTCCTTCTCCGTGAGGATGAGGTTGGCCTGAACCCATGGGACCTGCTGCTTGGCATAGATCAAGAGCTCACTGATCCGGTCAGTGTCTATCCGGCAGTTCTTGTTGAGTTCGTCGCGACCTTCCTCTGTGATGGACTCGATACCGCATTCCATGGAGACGCAGTGCGCGCGTCCCAGCAGATCGAGTGTGTCCTCATTCCATAGATCGATGCGCGTCTGGAAGCCGATCTGTACGTTGCGCTCAGCGATACCTTCCAAGAGCCTGAGCACGTTCTTCCCTACACCGAATATCTCGTCGATGAAGTAGATGTACTCGACTCCGCGGGCAATGAGACGATCGATCTCCAGCAGCAAGTCGTCTACATTGCGCTCCCGGAACTTATTCCGAAAGAGAGTTTTGTTGCAAAAGGTGCACGACCACGGACAACCACGTGCGAATTCGAGTTCGGCACCAGTGCCGCCGCCCCAGAAAACGTGATGGCGATGCCAGTGCGCCTCGACATTGTAGTTATGGAAGTCGAGTGCGCGAAGGGTCTTCATGTCCACCGCGGCAAGCGATGGGCTAATGCGATCACGGTCGCCGTCACGCCAGCAAACACCGTCGATGGATTCCCACGGCTTGGAGGCGAGGTCGACAATGGCCTGGTCGGGTTCGCCCTTAATAGCAACATCGGCGCCCGTTTTCCGTATGGCTGCCACCGGAGTAGCAGAAGCGTGCGGGCCTATGATGACTTTTGTAGCTCGTCCCCCGATGCCCTCAAACCATTCCATGGGAACACGGACTTCCGGAGGAGGACAGCGCCAGAACAGGTATGACGGGGCCGAGGGGATGACCAGGTAGTCGGGATCAAAGGCACTTACTTGACGGCTAGTCTCCTCTAGTGACAGATTGTCGGTTTGAGCGTCTACGACCAGCGGCTCGTGCCCGGCTTCCTGTACCTTGTCACTCGCGAAGAGCAGCTCAAGGGGAATATGAGGATCGCGGCACCCGAAGTACGTCGAGCCGGTGAAGTTCCAGTTCGGGTTCACGAGTGCGAATTTCATGCAGTCCGTCCCAGTTCCGCAAGTGTGCCGCCAACGGGAGTAGGAGACTCGACCTCCCGGAGGGTCGCGAAGAGATCCCGGTTCTTCTTGAACCAATCGCGGATGCTCTCGAGCGTGGCACGAACGGAGATTTGCGGTTCCCAACCTGTAAGGCGGGTCAGCTTACTGTGATCGCTCACGTAGATCAACTGGTCTCCGGGCCGGAGCGCCTCTCGCTGAAACTGGACTTTTTTGCCCGTGAAGTGCTCCAGTTCCCGCAAAAGTTCCACCAGCGACATCGTGTTTCTCGGGCCACCCCCTACGTTGTAGATCTCACGTACGGACCTGTCCCGTTGCTCCCTGACTGCGTCGAAGGCGTTTAGCAAGTCGGCGACGTTCAGAATGTCGCGCACCTGCAGGCCGGTTCCGTAGAGCGTCAGCGGATTACCCAGCAGGGCGGAATAGAGGAAGTGCGCAACCCATCCCTGGTCCTCATTGCCGAACTGCCTTGGCCCTGCAATGCAGGACATGCGGAAGACCACCGTGGGCAGACCATAGATGCGGCCGTAATCGTGTACATATTGGTCTGCAGCACCTTTGGAGCATCCGTAGGGGGAGTGGAAGTCCAACGGTTGGCTCTCGTTGGTTCCTTGGCTGGCCACCGGCGAGACATACCTTGTGCCCTGAGCGACTGCGGTTGAACCTGACAAATCCCCGTAGACCTTGTTTGTAGACGTGAAGAGCAAGAAAGGCCTACTGCCACTGGTCCGGGCGGCCTCAAGGATGTTAAACGTGCCGCCAACGTTTATGTCGAAATCCAGACGCGGATCCGATATTGACGTGGTCACCGCCACTTGTGCGGCGAAATGGTAGATCTCTGTCGCGGGCTTCACCGCGCGCTGAACTTTAACTTGCTCGCGGATGTCCCCAATCGTGATCTGAAGGCGACCTGCCTTTCCCGCCAGCTTCTGGAGGAACTCCAGGTTGTGGCGCGATCCTCGGCGGGAGAGATTGTCGAAAATGTGGACCTTAGCTTCAGTTTGCTCCAGCAGCCTCTGCGCCCAGTTGGAGCCGATGAAGCCAGCTCCGCCGAAGATCAATACCGAGCGGAAAGCTTCCTTGCGAGTACCCATGTCGTCGTTTGTCTCCGACCGAAATGAGAGCAACAGCCGCAGAGTTCGCTGGCTCGACCTCACCCCGGAGTTAGTAAGAAGGCGCAACCAACAGCAGAGCATTCGGCCCGCTTCGCCGGAGCGTCCCAATTCGTAGGGTAAGTAGATGCGCTGCTATCTCCTTGTGTTTGCCCGTATTGGCCGATTACGAAATTTGCAAATTTGGTCTATGCACCGAAATAGTGGGTACTGGCAACCTTTCCTGCCTTTTGTGCAGCAAACCTGCATCTCTGGCCAGAGCTCCCCTACGTGAGTTGCCGAAGTTTGCCTTGCCACGATAGGACATTCGCGGCGGCAAAATGTTCGCGTACTGTATCAGGTGTTCCAGCGAGGAGAAAACGTTGTTCGGCTACGGCGCGCATCAGGCTGCGTCAGCCGGAGCGAAGGCAGATTCGCCTAAGTGAAAAACTTTTCGGCGAAGAAGCTAAGCCCGCGAACAGGCAAAAGCGCCCGCGGGGCCGGTATTCAGTCCGCGAGCGCTTTCACGGCACTTACCCTCGTATCCTTGGCTTGTAAGTAGGTGAGGGGCTTGTCGCCATGGTCGACCGTAGGTACTGCGATAACCCAAGCTCAAGCTGCTGCCGAAGTAGCCGGCTGTTTCCGTCCTCCTGGGCCGCCGTTGCGATGTGAGCGCATGGCACTTTCTATCAGCATGAACTCCCCAACATTGGTCCATGGTGAGCAGGCCGACGAGTTGGCCGTGATGCATCACCGGAGCGGTGTGGCATTGGCGTTCCTGCATTCGCCGGAACCCGGACTCGAGCATCTCGTTGGCGTCTACCACCTCGAAGTCGGTGCTCATAACATCGGTGATCGGGGCCTCCGGGCCGCGTTCAGTAAGCGCCCGGAGAAGCTCCAGCTTGGTGAGTACGCCGACCATTCGCCCTGCCTCGATCACCGGGAAGTCCAGTTGAGATCCGCGAAGGATCAACTCTGTTGCGTCGCTAAGGCGTCCACCTGCGGGTAGTACGCGGAAGTCTGTAACCATGGCGCGGCTGACGGGAATGCCGGCTACTGCCGACTTCATCTGGACCATGCTGGCCTCCTGCGCTGCACCTATCCAGACAAAGAGGGCAATGAATACCAGAAACGGGTTGGAGAACAGTCCGAGGAACCCGAACAGAAAGGCCATGCCCTGCCCGATGCTGGCCGCAATCTGCGTGGCACGCGTGTACTCCACGCGGCGTGCGAGCAACGCGCGGAGAACGCGGCCACCGTCCATGGGGAACGCCGGCAGCAGGTTGAACGCCACGAGGAACACGTTCACGACAAGTAGGCGTTCTGCGAAAGAGCCTCCCGAGACTGCCATGCCGTCAAGCTGCGACCAGCCTGCGGTGACCGCAATCCAGATGGCCAGTATGCCTGCTATGACAACGTTGACAGCAGGGCCAGCCAAGGCAACCCAGAGTTCCTGGGTGGGATTCTCAGGCATCCGTTCAAGCCGGGCGAGGCCGCCTATAGGCAGAAGCGTGATGTCCTTGGTGCGAATGCCGTAGCGGCGCGCTGTGAGCGCGTGTCCGTATTCATGCAGCACGACGCAGAGGAACAGTGCGAGCGTGAAAATAATGCCCGCCAGAGTAGCTTCGAGGGTACGAGCGGCCCTCCAGTGGATCAGCGCAACCCACCCGATGAGCAGCAGGAAAGTCGCGTGCACCTGTACCCGTATCCCAGCAAATTCTCCGAGGTTCCATGCCCACTTCACGATTTCTTTTCTCCTGAAAACGCGGGCTGCTCTCCGAACAGCCCGCGTGTCGAACGACGATTATTTGAGATCAACGACTGCCGGACTGGGCTGCGCTACCTAGCCGCATATTCGCCCTCGCCCTTGACCAAAGAGTAGTCGTTCACCTCGAACGCCCTCCCTACGCACCGCGCCTGCATCGCCGCGATCTGCTTATGTAGCTTACTGCCGACGATCCCGTGCAGCTCGATCTTGCCCCTGTCCACTATGATGCGGATTGGTGCCTGAGGATCAATGGCGTACTTCCGCATCGACGCATGCCCGTAGACTGCCTGGGCGGTGCGGATCCTGAGGTCATCGTCGAACCCGGAGACCGAGGCCACCTCAACTTCGTCAATCAAATCCTTGAGCGGGGAGTTGAGGCAACGAGCGCGAGTGCGAAATCACGATCCGCATTTTCGCGCACCTTACCGCAAACGGTCGCCTGGCCGTTGTGGACCGAGAGGGTGTTGAACATAATTCCGAAACCGATCCGGTCATAGCGCAACTTGGTCGCCAGCTTCTCCCGAAACTCACTGTCGGGCACTGAAGTACCCGCGACTGTGATCCGGTTTTGCACACCAGCGACGCGCTCCTGCTTCTTGACGCGTTGCTCGGCATCAAGTTCATTTACGAACAAAGGGACTTTGCCCTGGAGCGTAACGATTCCATCTTCAACGGAGCCAGGACGCTTTTGAAGCGCTCCTGCTTATTCAGATTAGAGGTCAAGCGCGCCGAAATGTCAGCAATCATGCCAGCCACCGTGTTTCGATTTTTGCGTTTCGGCCAATGCCGGCACAGAAAGCGCTAACTAACTAAAGACAGACTGACACATGGCGGACCCTGCTGCGATTCGTAGGGTCCAAAGGCATTGCAAGGGTCCGAGTTCTTGCTTTCACTCCTCCAAGGCGGTTTAGGTTCTCGCGAGTGTTGCAGTCTTCGGCAAATAGAAAATTGGAAGCAATACTTCGGCATGTTCGAACTGTCGTTGGCGAAGAAAAAGGCCGGCTTATCGCGGGCCTGATGCGGTTCCCTGTGGAGCGAAGCCCGTGAATTGCTTCTATGCTTGACGACGAGTAAGTAAAAATCGGCGGAGGAGAACCTCCGCCCGGTTAGAGGACGGGTCAAACTCAGGAAGCTTGCTTTAGAACCGTGCACACTGAGGCACAGATCGGTCCGCCGATGTTGAAGGTAGCGGCCATTCTCGGATTCTTTACCTGGTTCTGCGCGGGTGCCTTACCGAGCAGTTCCCAATAGCACCAGCCAAGCATTGCGACTCCAGTCGCACCGATTGGATGGCCTTTCGCGATCAGGCCGCCGGAAAGATTGATGCCGCATTCACCATCGACTTTTGTCTTTCCCTCGACCCAGTATTGAGCACCTCGCCCTGGTGCGGCCTTGCCAATGACCTCGGTTCCGAGTGCGCACATGACGGTGAAGCAGTCGTGCACCTCAGCGACATTGATGTCCTGCGGCAGTGCTCCCGCCATCTCGTACGCCTTGCGCATGGCACGGTATGCGCCCGCGGGACGCAGCACGTCGCGTCCTTCCTTCGAGAGCGGATCCGTCGCCTGTGCGTATCCGGCGATTTCGACGGCGTCCGCCTTCCTGACGCCGAGCTTCACAAGACCCACTTCGGTGGCGATGATGAGCGCCGCATATCCATCGGTGATCTGCGAACAGTCGTAGGTCTTCAGCGGAAGGCCGTCGACGACATAGCGATTGATACCCTCAATCTTCATTGCATCTTCGAGGGTGACGTTGACCTTCTGCATCTGCGCGTAGGGGTTGCCGTGTGCATTGCAGTATTCCTGAACGGCGATCTGCACCAGTGCTTCTTCCGTCACGCCGTGCACCTTCATGTAACATGCCATCACTTCGGCGAAAAGATGCGGGAAGACGTAGACCTTGCCGACTCGCTCGTCCGGATGGGAGAAGTATCCGAGCGACTTGCCCACAAGCTTCCCATCCATTTTCCCTTCGTTATCGCGCATCTTCTCGTAACCGATCGCGATCCCCGTGTCGCCCCAGCCGCACTGCAATTTCTGAATGACCGACACTATGGCCTGGCCCCCGGAAGCGCAGGCGTTTTCTACGGTCTCGATCGGCTTGCCTTCCAGGCCTGGAACCATCGCAGCCAGTCCGGAGACGAGTCCCTGCTCGTTGAGCGAGATATTACAGGCTGCACCGATAGATCCAACGTCAATTGCCGATGGCGCCGCCTTGATCTCGTTGCAGACGCCATCCACCGATGCCTTGATGATCTGTGGAATGCTCATGTTCATGAGCTTTCCGAACTTTGACTGGTGGTAAGCAGCTATGTAGACCTTCTTCATGGCAAGACCCTCTTAGCGTTCCAATGATGTGCTAGGCCCCTGCTTTTTCGCGAACGTACTGCTCCTGAAGTTCGCGCTTGATTACCTTTCCGTACGGCGTGCGAGGAAGATTTTCGATGAACACAAAGTCGCGCGGAACTTTAAACTTGGCGAGCCGCTCGGACAAGAACTTCGCGAGTCCGTCCGAGGTCAGCATGGCTCCCTCGCGCTGTACGACGAAGGCTACACCTATCTCGCCCCAGGTGTCGTGTGGGACGCCGACAACAGCCGCATCCTTTACGTCCGGGTGCAGGACCAGTTCCGCCTCGATCTCCGCGGGGTAGACGTTGATGCCGCCGCTAATGAGCATATCCTTGGCACGTCCAACGATGTAGAAGAACCCATCTTCATCGCAACGCGCGAGGTCGCCTGTGTGAAACCATCCGTCCGCATCAAGGGCTGCGGAGGTTGGCTCCGGGCTATTCCAGTACCCTCGGCAGACGTGCGGTCCGCGTAGGCACAGTTCTCCGGTCTCGTCGCCGTTAGCGGCGCTGCCGTCGTTTGCGAGAAGTCGCGCTTCAGTGAACATCATGGGCTTGCCGATCGAACCGAGCTTTACACATGAATCGGCAGCGGTCATCGTGAAGCAGTTCACGCCTACCTCGGTGAGCCCATAGCCCTGTTTCAGGGTGACTCCGCGCCTCTGGTACGCCTTTATGATGTACAGCGGCAGTGGCGCACCGCCGCTGATGAACCATCGAACCGAATCGAGCGAGACCTTCTCGAATTCCGGCGCTTCCATGAGAAACTTGTAGATTGTGGGCACGCCCATGACAACGGTGCAGCGCTCCACCTGAATAGTGCGCCAGATTTCAGCCGCGTCGAATCCACGGTGCAGAACAATGGTGCCGCCGATGGCGAATAAGGCGGTCAGAAACACCGTCAGGCCACCTGCATGGCACAGCGGAGTGAAGATGGGGCTGACGTCGTCTTCACGCAATTGCCAACACATTGTCGTGTTGTAGGCGTTCCAGAGAACCATCCGGTGCGGCACCATTACGCCCTTCGGCTTCCCAGTAGTGCCGCTGGTGTACAGGAGGCAGTGGATGTCTTCGGGAGCGCAAGCGAAGTTGCGCCACTCAGCGCCGTTCAAGTCGTGCATCAACGCGCGGTAATCGAGATGGTCCTGGTTCGGGCCATCGAGCACGATGCAGCAATCCAATTTTGTCGCTGTACTGAGAGCGCTCACTACGTCCGAGAACTGGCGCTCGTACATGAGGGCGCACACACCGCTGTCGCGAACGATGCCTTCCAGTTCACCCGCTGTCAGCCGCGAGTTCAACGGCACAATGATGATCCCAGATTTCGCGGCCGCGAAGAACGCGTCAATGTATTCGACACAATTATGGGCGAGTATGCCGACTCGGTCGCCCTTTATCTGGCCCGCCACCTTCGTCCATAGCAGCGCACACTTGCGGGAACGGTCGTCTAGTTGGGCGAACGTGAAGCACTCACCTGTAGGCGGATACACCAAAGCCAGTTTGTCAGGCGTAAGCCTTGCACGCTCCCCGAGGATGTCGCCGGCGATCACGTCGTAGTTCCTTTGGGTGCTCGTTTGGCGACGGGCTCAGCAGTCGGCTTTGATGTCGGCGCAGGCTGAGCGAGTATCTTCTTGAGCGCATCGCTAAACGCCTTCGGACACTCCTGCTGTGGAACATGTCCGCACCTAGGCAGAGTTGTCAGCCGCGAGGCACTTAGCTGCGATTCCAGCCGCCTTGCATACGTGACAGGCACCAACTTGTCGGACTCGCCCCAAAGGAGGTCTGTGGGAGTGGAAAATCCCTGAAGTTTGCCGTCGAGGAGATAGCTCTCCATATCGGGCAGGCCCGCTTTCGCGAGGCGGCCTATGGGGCCATTCTTCGATAGACGAACGATGTCGTCGAGGACGAAGTCTGCAGGGCGAGGACTGCCCGGGTCGATGACACTATCGAACAGCTTCCGCGCTTCCTCGCGAGTTGTGGGAAACTGAACAAGATCGGGCCGCTCGCCGCGAATAGCTCCGCCATCCACAAGCACGATACGCTCAACGCGGTCCGGATGCTTCTCTGAATACAGCATCGCCATCCAACCGCCAAGCGAATTGCCGACGAGAATCACTCTCTCGTTTCCAGTCTGGCTTTGAACGACGTCCTCCAGTCCCTGGAGTACCGTCCCAAGCGAGAGCGGGCTGTCATTCTTCGGTTCACTCTCGCCGTGACCAGCGAAATCGACAAGGATGACGCGGTTACGCGCGGTGATGAAATCCGCGACCTTCGCCCATGTTCCGGCATTATCGCCGGCACCATGGAGAAATACGACCGGTGCGCCACTGCCCTTCGCAAAGATTGTCTGCGTTCCGATTTGCGTAGCAACTTTTTGCTCAGCAAATCCGGTGTTCCGCAAGCTTCGACGGTTTGCCCAGTTGAAGACGGCCATCGGATAGCGCCAGCCAATGATCGCACTGGCCGCAACGAGGAAGAGAACAAGGAGCAAAACCGTGATTGCGATCTTCTTCAGCACCAGTGCTACCTCCGGATTCTTCAGTTGCTCTTCATGGCATGCGGAACGCACATGCAGCCTGGTTGTACCCGACACCGGAACCAACCATCACGACGAGATCATTCGACTTGATCTTGCCCGTCTCGATCGCCACATCCAGCGCCATCCCAACGCATGCGGAGCCGGTGTACCCGCACTCCTCCATGACAGTCGTCGTCTTCGACATAGGCAGCCCGAGTTTCCCCATGACGAGTTCTATGGTGGGCTTGCGGACCTGCGTGAAGCAGAGGTGGTCAATTTCCTCGAGCGGGAACCCGCCCTGCTCGGCAACGCGTCGCACCAGGCGAGGCCAACCATCGTCGTTGATTTCCGGTGGGTAGCGGTCGACCATCTTTACCTTCGTGCGGCCAGCACTCACAGCTTCACAACTCGCAGGCTCGGCCGTGCCACCGGCGTATATGCCCCACTTGCCAGCGTAGCTTCCATCGGCTGCGTACGCCGCGGTGATAAAGCCCGGCTTATTCGAAGGTTCCAGAATGGCAGCACTCGCCCCATCACCGTAGAAGAAGACCATTGGATCCTTCGGGTCAGCGAGCTTGTGCATCAGGTATACGCCAACGACGAGTACGGTCTGGACAGAAGTGTTTGTCGCGATGATGCCTGCGCCGGCAGCCAGTCCTGTCGGAAAGGAAGCGCAGGCGCAGGCCACATCGAAAGTACCTGCGTTCTTTGCGCCTAGTTTGTGCTGAAGTACCACCGACGTTGCTGGCGTGATGTAGTCCGGCGAGTCCGTGCCCAGAATTATAAGATCGACGTCTTCGG
>Ga0196976_1001205_pt1 | contig 12368 bp, 13 predicted proteins | sample S3v_513CmetaG_FD_148644 | JGI IMG/M metagenome (GOLD analysis project Ga0196976, IMG submission 148644) | Soil microbial communities from Anza Borrego desert, Southern California, United States - S3+v_5-13C | ecosystem: Environmental > Terrestrial > Soil > Desert | place: USA: California...
ATGCGATCAAGTTCACGCCTGAGCGCGGTGAGGTCGGACTCAGCGCCCGGGCCCTCGGCAACCGGGTGGAAGTGACCGTCCGGGATTCGGGTCCCGGCGTGGCGCCTGAACAGCGGCAGCTCATCTTCGAGGCGTTCCGGCGCCTGGAGGCGCCCGGGCAGCAGCATCCGGGCAGCGGACTCGGGCTGGCCCTGGCCCGCAGTCTTGTCGAGTTGCACGGCGGGCAGATCTGGGTCGATGACGCTCCGGCCGGGGGCAGCCTGTTCCGCTTTACACTGCCGGCCGCACCTGCTGCGCAAGAGGAGGATGACTTTATCGATGGGGACGACTAAAGAGATCCTCGTTGTCGATGACGATACCAAGATCTTAAAGGCCGTCGGCGAGGCTCTGCGCCAGGAAGGCTTCCGGGTGCAGACTGCCGTCGACGGTGAAACAGCGCTTTCGCTCTGCCGGAATACCCGACCGGATCTGATGATCCTGGATGTCGGGATGCCCGGTCTGGACGGTTTTGAGGTCTGCGGCCGGGTGCGCATGAGCGGCAGCACGGTGCCGATTCTGATTCTGTCGGCCCGCGGCGAGGAGACGGACAAGCTGGTGGGCTTCCGGCTCGGCGCCGACGATTACCTGACCAAGCCTTTTAGCGTTGGCGAACTGATCATGCGCGTGCGAGCAATTCTGCGGCGGACGCAGCCTACCGCCCCGGCGGCGCCCGTTGACCGGGTAGCGGCCGGCGACCTGAAGATGGACAAGACCACGCACCGGGTCACGGTCGAGGGGCGCAGTGTGGACCTGACGCCCCGGGAATTCAAGCTCCTCTGGCTGATGGCGACCCACCCGGGCCACGTCTTCAGCCGGGAGACGCTGATGGAACGCTTCTGGCCTGACGAGAACGGCGCAGACCAATCGTCCGTCACGGTCTACATTCGGCGGCTGCGGGAGAAGATCGAAAAGAACCCGAGCGATCCCGCCCATCTGAAAACGGTCTGGGGCATTGGCTACAAATTTGAACCCTAGAATAAGAATTTTGTAAGAAACCTTAAAGCAACCTTAAACCTTTGCCTGTTACGATGGCCCTGAGGTCAGAATTCTGACCCAGGGCCTTTCTATTTATGTTCGTGATAGCTCGAACGATCTTACAAAGATTCGGGAGGGGGTGAAGCGATGCCCAAGTGGGGCTTACGCCTCTTATGGACCTTAGGCGGGTTGATCGGTATCTACCTGGTGGCGGCAGTAGTGCTCCAGGTGCCGGCCGTCGGCAAGGCGATGGGATCGAACGAAGCCTGCGGGACCTGCCATTTGATGACCCCGGAGATCAAAACGAAGGACAAATCGGCCCACCGGGACCTGTCCTGTCTCGAATGCCACAGCCCCCACGGCTTCTTCGTCAAACCGATCGATGAGGCCAAGGTGAGCGCCCGTCACATCTACGTGACGCTGACGCACTCCGAGCCGGACGTCATCAAGCTGCCAGCGAGCAGCCTTGAGACGATTGAAGCGAACTGCCGGAGCTGCCACGCAGCCGTGGTGGAGAACCTGCACGGCGGCGAGCCGGCCCGCAACTGCACGGACTGCCACCGGGCCACCCCGCATGACCGGCCCGCAGGTCTGAAGAACTGAAAGGAGACAAACGCACGATGAAACGCCTTTGGACGATTATCGGCGGCGTGGTGCTCGGTGTGGCCATCGTGGCCGGCGGTGCCTTCTACGCTGTTTCGACCCGGGAGATTCCCGTTGAGAAGTCGGCCGCCGCGACGGGTCTGACGAAGGATACCACCGATCCGGCCGCCTTCAAGAACCTGTTCCCCCGGCACTTTGACTCCTATATGCGGAACGCGGAGATGAACGAGCCCGCCCTCAAGTACGCTTCTTCCGAGAAGAAGAAGAGCCGCCTGGAGCAGTTCCCCTACATGACCACCCTTTGGAATGGCTACGCGTTTGCCAAGGAGTACAACGAGGCCCGCGGCCACCTGTACGTCTTGGATGATACGATTGGCGGAAACGGCACGATCGGCACCAAGCGCATCGGCGCCGCCACCAACCTGACCTGCATGTACTGCAAGTCGGCCGAGGTGCCGGCCCTGATCGAGAAGATGGGCAACTCCTTCTACAACACCAAGCTGCTGGAAGGCGACAACAAGAAGCAGTTCGTCCATCCGATCTCCTGCTCTGACTGCCACAACCCCGAGACCATGGAACTGCGGATCACCCGGCCGGCTTTCACCGAGGCGATGACCCGCCGCGGCGTGAGCATGCAGTACGCGACCCGGCAGGAGATGCGGTCCTATGTCTGCGCCCAGTGCCATGTTGAGTACTACTTCAACCCGAAGGACAGCAACAAGGTCACCTTCCCGTGGGATAAGGGCTTCGAGCCGGAGAACATGTTCGCCTACTACCAGGAGCAGGGCTTCTCTGACTGGAAGCACGCCCAGACCGAAGGCGGCATGCTGAAGGCCCAGCACCCCGAGTTTGAAATGTTCCAGGGCAGCACCCACCAGGCCGCCGGCCTCTCCTGCGCCGACTGCCACATGCCCTACATGAAGGAAGGCACCGCCAAGATCTCCTCGCACTGGTGGACGTCGCCCCTGCGGACCTTCGAGCAGTCTTGCGGCACCTGCCACAAGCAGAGCGAGAAGGATATGCAGGCTCGGGTTCTGAACACCCAGGATCGCGTCAAGGAAGGCCTTGACCGGGCCGGCGAGGCCAACAAGGCCGCCATCGCGGCGATCGAGAAGGCGAAGGCCGTGGCCGGGATCGACGCCAAGGCGCTGGACGAGGCCCGGCTGCTGCACCGTGAAGCGCAGTTCTACTGGGATCTCGCTTCGGCTGAGAACTCCATGGGCTTCCACAACCCGCAGAAGTTCCTGGAGACCATCGCCGACTCCATCGACCTGGCCCGCCAGGCCGAGAACAAGGCCAACCTGGCCGCTGCCGCTGTGAAGAAGTAACTCGTGCTAATCAAGGGCGCCCCGACCGTCATGCGATGGTCGGGGCGCCTTTCTTTACTGCGGCGAGTCGTGCCTTTGCTTGCGCAGTTCATTCCGGATCTCTTTGAGGAGGCCCTCAATGCGAGCCGTGCTGTCGGACATCTCCCGGGTGTAGGTCCATATGCCGATGATGGCCAGGAATAGCAGCACGAAGTAAACCTCGATCACAGGGTTCCCTCCCTTAGAAAACCGGAATCTCCTCGCCCGACAGGACCCGCTGCTGGACCGCCGAAACGACCGCAGGGTCGATGGCCCCGCCCAGCAAGGCGCCCAGGGCGCCCGCCTCGGTGCGGGCAATCATGACCGCCTCGGTGTCGGCATCACCGCCCGGGGCCCGCCGCTCCCGCGGCACCACCACCAGGGGCAGGGCAGCGGGGAGGGGCACTTCCGTATCCCAGACGGCGGCGTCAATCTCCCGGGCCAGCAGCCTGGGCAGCGCCTGCGCGTACGAGATATCGACCAGGGTGACGGTCTTGCCCTCGCACTCGGCCAGCGTCAGCCGGACATGGTCATGGGAGGAGCGGTCAATGCCGACCCGCATGCCGCGCTCTATGCCCTGGGGGGCCGGACGGCCCCGGGCAGCCGGCCGGGCGAGCAGCAGCACGTGGTCGCTCACGTTGGAGCCGGAGCCGAAGGAGTGGACCAGGTGCAGGTCGCCCGCCGGCTCTTCCTGCTGCCAGGCCAGCCGGGAGATGACGGCAAAGTCGCACCGGCCCGTGCGCAGGAAGTGGATGCGGTTACGCCCGCCCCGCACCTGGGCCAGGACCAGGGGCAAGCCCCCGCCTTCAAACGCCCGGGTCAGGCCGGCAGCCAGCCCCTGAAAACGCGTCGAGTAGGCGACCGGCATCGCCCCAATCAGCGGGAAGATACCCGCCGCAGTCAGGAGCCGCTCCCGGTCCACCTGCTTGATAAACGAGCCTTTGATGCCCTGGGTCTCCAGCACGACGGCGCCGCCGTCGACCAGTAGCTTCAGGGCCGATTGCACAGTCCCCCGCCCGGTGCCGAACTCGGCGGCCAACTGGTGGACCGGCGCCAGGCGCTCGCCTTCCCGCAGGCCCAGCAGCCGCAGGGCCAGCGATTCTGCCACGGAGCCATAGCGATGCAGCACGGGGCTCCATCCCCCTTTACATTGGCTCATTATTTCGGCAGACGTTGAATGATCTCCTGGCAGGAACTACGTCGCACTTGGCGGAATACTCTTTTGTACAGAAATCTGTACAATGCCAAATGCGAGGGGGAACCCCGGATGGATGAGGCAATGATGCGGGATCTACAGGCCCTGCTTGGGCCTGATCGGGTACTGACGGATGATGCAACGCTGGCACAGCGGTCGCTGGACACATGGCCTTTGCGGCTGGTCCAGCGGGTGGTGGGCGCCCGGCTGCCTGGCCCCTGCTGTGTCGTGCGGCCCCAGTCGGCTGGCGAAGCCGCCGCCGCCCTGCGCTTCCTTAATGAGCACGGCGTGCCGGTGGTGCCGTACGGCGGCGGCTCCGGCGTGACCGGCGGCGCCGAGCCCCCGGCGGGTGCCGTCGCCCTGGACGTGGGCGCCCTGGACCAGATCCTGCGGATTGACGAGGAGAACCTGTCCGTGACGGCTCAGGCCGGCGTCTTCCTGGCCAAGCTGGAGGCGTGGCTCGGTAAGAAGGGCTACACCACGGGGCACTATCCCCAGTCGATCGATGTGGCGCAGCTGGGCGGCCTGGTGGCGACCCGCAGCGCCGGGCAGTTCTCCACCAAGTACGGAAACATTGAGGAGCTGCTGGTGGGCCTGGAGGCGATTCTGCCGGACGGCACACCCGTGGCTGTCGGCCCCGTACCCCGCTGGGCGGCGGGACCCGACCTGCGGGGGCTCTGGCTGGGCTCCGAGGGCGCCCTGGGCGTCATCACACAAGTGACGCTGAAGATCGTCCCCAAGCCCGCCGGGCGCTGGCTGCAGGCCTATGCAGTGCCGACCATGCGCGACGGCCTGCTGATCATTCAGGGCATTCTACGGGAAGGCTGGCGCCCCGCCGTCGTGCGGCTGCACGACGCGACCGAGGCGGAGCGGAGTTACCCCGGGGTGACCCGTGAGACCGAATCCCTACTCCTGCTCCTCTCCGAAGGGCCGCAGACCTACGCAGCCGCCGAAGGCGAGGCCGTGGACGCCATCGCGCAGACCGTCGGCGGAGCCCGCCCCCTCGGCCCAGGCCCCGTGGAAAAGTGGCTGGAGCACCGGAACGACGTCCGGCTGTTTGACCAGTTGATCGGCATGGGCATCCTGGTCGATACCATCGAAGTCTGTGCCGGATGGGACCGCATCGCCGAAGTCTACGAACAGGTAACCGAGCGCATCCGCCGGGAAGTGCCGGAGCTGATGGTCATCTCCGGGCATTCGTCCCATAGCTACCCGCAGGGCACCAACCTGTACTTCATCTGGGCAGCACAGCCCCCGCAGGACCCCGCCGAAGTGGAGCGGGTCTACTGGTCCGTCTGGCAGCGGGTCATGGAGACGACCCTGGCCGCCGGCGGCACCATCAACCACCATCACGGCATCGGGCGGCTGCGGGCGCCCTGGCTGCCCCGGCAGCTGGGCACCGCTTATCCCCTGCTCAGCGCGCTGAAGAACGCACTGGATCCCAAGGGGATGATGAACCCCGGAGCCCTTCTGCCGCAAGGAGGGAGGGGAGAGGCGTGACCGCCCATCCCTTCAGCCCCGCCGGGCGGCAGGCCGCACTGGCGGCCATGGCCGACCGGGAGCATGATCTGCTGATCGTCGGCGGTGGTGTTACCGGGTGCGGCCTGGCCCGGGAGGCCGCCCTGCGGGGCCTGTCCGTCGCTCTGGTGGAGCGGGACGACTTTGGCTGCGGCACTTCCGGCCGGTCGTCCAAGCTGATCCACGGTGGCCTGCGCTACCTGGCCTACGGCGATTTCCGCATGGTGCGGGAGGCCGCCCGGGAACGCCACGTGCTGCGCCAGATCGCCCCGCACCTGGTCCATCCCCTGCCGTTCCTGATGCCCATCTGGACCGGGTACGCCAAGTATCGCCTGGCGCTGTGGCTCTTTGACCTGCTCGCCGGGGCAGGCCCGAGCGAACGCCACCGCATCCTCGACGCACAGGAAGTCGCAGAGCGGCTGCCAGGCGTGCAAACGAAAGGGCTGAAGGGAGGGCTTCTCTACGGCGAATACGTCACCGACGACGCCCGCCTCACCCTGGAGAACGCCCTGAGCGCCGCTGAGCACGGCGCCCTGGTAGCAAACCACGCCCGGGCCGTGACCCTGGACCATGAGCGGGGCCGGGTGGTCGGAGCGACCATCTGTGACGAGCTGACCGACCAGGTCTACCGGGTGAAAGCCCGGCTGACGGTCAACGCCACGGGGCCGTGGGCCGCCCACACCCTGGGCGTCAGCGGGCTGGCAGCGCCCAAAGCCCTGTTCCCCAGCAAGGGCATCCACCTGCTCTTTGCCGCCGAACGCCTGCCAATCCAGGGCGCCGTCGCCCTCAACGCGCCTTCCGGCCGCGCCGGCTTCGCCATCCGGCGCTGGGGATACGTGTACGTCGGCACGACCGACGATCCTTACGACGGTCCCCTCGACTCGCCGACCGCTGACAGCAAATCCGTGGGCGCCCTGCTCGCCCTGGTGCAGGAGTGCTTCCCGGCCCTGCATCTGACCCGTGCGGATATCCTGGGCACCTGGGCCGGTCTGCGTCCGCTGATTGCCGAGCCCGGCAAGACAGCCCGGGACACGTCCCGCCACGACGAAGTCTGGGCCGGGCCCGACGGGCTGCTCACCGTGGCTGGAGGGAAGCTGACCACCTACCGGCCCATGTCCCGCCGGGTCATGACCTGCGTGCAGGCCGCCCTGCGCATGCCGCCTGACGCTGACGCCGGTCGCTCGGCCACGGTCCCGCTGCCCGGGGCCGGGGCGCCTGTCAGCCTCGATATTGATCCCCAGGCGCAGGAACGGATTGCCTGGCTGTATGGCGCCCGCACCCGGAACCTGCAGGCGATGGGGGCGGAGTGGCTGGCACCGCTCGCCCCCGGCGTGCCAGTCCTGCGGGGGGAAGTCAGACTGGCCGTGGAGCAGGAGATGGCGCTGACCCTGACCGATTTCCTGGACCGGCGGTCGTCGCTGCTCCTCTTCAGTCCTGATCATGGACTTGCCGCTGCGGAAGCCGCAGCCGGTCTCATGGGCGACCTTCTCGGCTGGACTGCGTCGGAACAGGCGAGGCAACTGGACCGGTACCGCATGGCCGCCGGCGCTCACGGGCTGCCGACCGCCGAATAAAAACCTGCGGCACCGAAACCGGTGCCGCCGTATTTTGTGCTGCCGAGCTGAACCAGAAGCCGGTGGCGTTGATTGCGACCGATCACCCGGGTCCGCTGCCACTGCAGAGTTCCTTCGTCGTGGGGATGCACCCAATGTGGTCGTCAGCGCCGTGAGGCAGGCCGAAGATGATGACGACCTGATTGTCCGGGCCTACGAGACGGGCAAGGTGGTGCCCCGGGATGAGGCGCAGCCTGTTCGGGCGTGCAACCTGCTGGAGTGGGCTGAGTAAGTTGCTGGCTACATACGAGAACGACTCCCGGTCCACCACAAAGGCGGCCGGGAGTCGTTTTTCTGGTTTAAGGGCAAACCCATTCCCAGCCAATTGCGCAGATAAGCCCGCCAATCGCCGCACCCCAAGGGCCGAAGAAACCCCAGACGTAGGATTCCCAGGCGCAGTGGACAATTTCGCCCCAGAAGCAGGCGCCAAAGTTGGTGGTCGTTACTCCCCCGCCATCCGGTGTGCCAGGGGTAACTCGACTTTCCTTGTTGACCTTTCCTTTCCTACCGGTCGAGTCTTGATACGTGAGGCTATCTTTGTCCGCTTCTCCGTTGCGGAGGGCCACTGTGAAACTGTGGTCATGAATCACAGCTTTCGTCTTCAGGTCTACAACCAGCTGAACCACCGATGCCTTGTCCCCCGACCGTGAATAAAGCGCTACGTTGTAGTACCGGGGGTTGTTTTCGTTGGCTTGGCTCACGAGATTGCGAGCACTGAGCGTCAGTCCCTGCGCCTGGAACTGTTCCCGGTAGAACTTGATCACCGGGGAGCTGAGGGCAATCGCCTCAGCCCTCTCATTCGCCGACGCCGCAAACGAGGACCCAACCACGCCGAAGAGAAGCAGCGCCACAAGGAAGAACACCCGTACCGTACGACCCATTTCGGTCTCCCCCTTCGTCAGTGTTGCGTTTGAATCCTGTTCGGAGCCGCTCAGCCCACTTAGAACCCGAGGTACTGTAACAGCAACTGGAAGAGCCGGTTGATCAGGTCCAGCATTCTGCATCCCCCCTTACGTGTTCATGAGAAGGACAGAAACTTGATCTTCACCACCTCTCGTCACTCGACCTGTCCTTATCATATCCGTCTTGGTAATTACTTCCAACCCGATTAATCCGTAGTACCACGACAGAGTGATGTACGCAAAATGGCGTAGACCACCCAACCCACCGGTCTCGTCTACATGGAAGTAGGCCTGACGCGTTTTCCCGCGCCAGGCCGACTGGTTCAAAGCGACTTTTTCCAGACAACGTAATCTACCATTTAGCTGGGTGTAACCTTGCCAGGTTACGATACCCCTGAGGGTCCATCGCTGGCCCGGGCAAGGAGGTGAATCGGTGGATGTGATCTGGCTGACTGGAGCGATGGTGATTGCTGCAGTCAGTGCAAGTGCGGTCACGCAACTTTGGGTTCGAGCCCGCAATGCGAAAGAGCAGCGCCTGCAGCGAGAGACCTCCGGGCGTTTACTGGACGAGATGCGTCAGATGGCCACTGTGATCATCCTGCATGATGCGTCTCTCCAACAAACGGAGGCCGGCCTGTTGCAGCAGCCGCTCGAAGCGGTCCGAACCTCTGCCTTGAGGCTTCGAGACCGGCTCAATGACCTTGCCGCGCTGACTGGCCTCGACGGGCACACGACCTGGCGCAAAGAACGCCGAAATCTCGCAGAGATGGTCCGGCTGTCGGTGATCCGGTACTTGCCGGAGTTTGAAGCCGCTGGCGCATCCCTTCACTGCGATATTGCAGACGGGCCACTTTGGGTTCACGTGGCTCCGGCCATGCTGCAGCGAGTGCTGGATCGGTGTATGGAGCAAGCCCTGGGGCGGGCCGCAGAGGGACCGATTCAGATACTTGTGCGGCAATCCGGTCACTTTGCCATGGCGGAGATCCAGGCAGGTTTCCCCGGAGCAGCGGATCGTCCGGAGCACCTGCTGGCCAGGGCAGTATTGGAGAGGCACGGCGGGGGGGTTGAGTTTGAACGGGTAGACGGTGCTTCGTCCTGCATCCGACTTCGGTTACCCACTGTGCGAATCTGGAAGTAGAATTTGCAAAACACTTCGGCCCCCAACTCTTGGAGTCGGGGGCTATTCACCTTTTGGTGATATAATAGATGCGCTTGAAGGAAAAAACAGGAAACACGTTGTATATTAACATTTGGAATAAATGGCAGGGAGGGCAATGTGGGATGGACGGAAGGGTGCTAATCGTCGAAGATGAGCAGTCCGTTGCAAGCGGTCTGCAAGTGCTCCTGAAACAGGAAGGCCTGCACACGGAATGGGTTCCTACCGGTGAGCAAGCCCTTACGGCTGCCCGCCAGCACCCCTGGGATCTCATTTTGCTGGACGTGCGGTTGCCCGGAATCGACGGCTTTGAAGTCTGCAGGCAACTGCGGACGGACAAACTCACCGTCCCGATTGTCTTCCTGACCGGCTGTGCCGACGAAATCAGTCATGTCCTGGCGCTGCAGGGGGTCGGCGGTGATGACTATATCCTCAAGCCCCCGCTGCCGAGGGTCCTGGTCGCCCGGGTGATCAAACACATCCAACGACACCGGGAGCTAAACGGCGCCGCTCAAAAGCCAACAATGCCTCAAGTGCTTGCTTTCGGCGCACTTGAGGTCGACCTGACCATGTGCGAAGTCCGGATCAACAAACAGGCTGTCGTGTTGACCGCGAAGGAATTCGAGTTGCTCAAGCATATGGCTCTTCATCCCGGCCAGATGTTTACCCGGACACAGCTCTTGGAGGCGGTCTGGAAGGAAGAGGCGCTCTGCAATTACGACGACACGGTCACGGTCCATATTAGCCGCCTGCGGGACAAGTTGCGCAGTATGGATCCCAACACTCCATACATCGAAACGAAGAAAGGACTCGGTTACCGCTTCAGGAAGGGGTAACGGCCATGCGGTCCAGATTGATGCCACTGGCTTGGAAGATACAGGTGTTCACATTCCTTGCCATCATTCCGGTTGTGGCTGCATTCATCATCAACTACACCATGCCCAAATCTGAACTGAGGGGCAAGGCTGTTAAGTTTGCCCACGATGTGGCGATGCGCAAAATGAGCCCTGGCAACGTCACCTCCGGCGAGGACAGCGCGGTATTCCAGCAGTGGTTGGAGATGGTCCGCCCGTGGTTGATGAAGCTACCTGGACGTAGCCGCCTGGTTGCGACTAACGGCATCGTCCTGCTGGATACGGCAGGGGAACAAGAAGGCAAGCCAATTACCGTCGCTGAGGTAGTGTACTGGTGGGCTGCCGCACCTTTCGATCTCTCTGTCGAGCCCAGGGTTCGAGATGGTGTGCCGTTTTACTTGGTCTCCTCATTTCCGGAAGACATTCATCAACTCGGAGTCCTGAAGTACGCGCCTTTAGCGGTTACTGTGCTCAACTCGGTAGGTGTCATCATGTTCTTGCTGCTCTGCTTCCTTGAACTAAGGATGACCCGCGCAATGCAGCGACTTGTTCAGACGATGAGTCACTTGGGAGACGGTAATCTACAGGCACGGACGGGAATGGGACGCCGCCGCGATGAACTGGGCGACCTGGCTCGGGGCATGGACAAAATGGCTGAGGCACTGCTGGATGCCAGGCAGAAGATGGAGAAGGGGCAACAGGCGCGCCGTACGGCGGTAGCAGCCATTGCACACGATCTGCGAGCCCCGCTATCGGCGATGCTCCTCCATGCTCAAGCCATCCAACAGGGAGCAGCCGGAGAGCCCTCCCAGTCGGTGGGCGCAATTCTGGAGAGCGGAACCCTGCTCAACCAGTACATCCAGGAACTGCTGGAGCTGACTACGCTGGAGGCTGCCCAGGCTCCCGAGGATCTTCATCTGACGGACCTGACAGAACTGGTGCGCCAGGCCCTGGTCAGCAACTTTCCCACGTTGGAGCAGGCCGGCATGGAAGTCTATGTGGATATTCCTGAAGAGCCCATCTGGGTTCTGCTCGCCACCGGCAAGCTTGAGCGGGTCTTAAATAACCTCGTGGACAATGCGCGCAAGTATGCCCCCGATGGCGGATATCTTGCCGTAATGGTCTGGCAAAAGGAAACCTGGGCACGGGTTGAGTTCACAGACCGGGGGGCCGGCATCCCCGATGAGGATCGGGAGCGGATCTTCGAGTGGTTCTACCGCCCCAAGGGGCACTCATCTTCCGCCAACGGTACCGGACTTGGGTTGGCCATCGCCCGGGAAATCCTCCACCGGATGGGGGGACAGATCGGGCTTGAATGTCCGCCAAACGGCGGTTCTCGATTCTGGATCGAACTGCCTGTTTCGACCGACAGGCAGATGTAAGCAAGGTGTTAGGCTACTTCAGTCCCCGTTCAGGTTCAGGTAAGGCGCGTTCCTTATCCTGATACTTGAACGGGGGCTGATCCGTTAGGCATCAGCGCAAGGCGGGCAGCCCCCTGGTGAGGCCAGACAGGCTCATCATTCAAAGGAGGGGGACCGAGTATGATGCGCAAGGTGTGCGTCGCGATCGCTGTGCTTGCAGTTCTGATGGTGGTTTCATCTCTTCGTTCTGAGGTGCATGTTGACAGGCCGTTGTGCAGCGGACAAGCGGTGGCCGACAACACGATCATTCGCCCCTGGGGGTACCGGCTGGGTTAAGCGTGTGAGCCGGCCCGGGGGGAAGGACGATGGCAGCCTCATGACTCAGGCCATGGTGCCTGAGTCATGAGGCTAGTCCCGGAAGATCGATCGGGAAGGAGCGTGCGAAGTTGAACGTTGCCTATGCCTTTGGTTCGGGGCCTGCCGAGGTGCCCAACAATTTGCCATATCAGCCGACGTCCTTTGTTGGCCGGGAGCGAGAACTGGCTGCTGTGAAAGAACTCATAGGCGATAGCCGCCTGCTTACCCTGAATGGTTGTGGCGGGTGTGGAAAGACACGGCTCGCTTTGCAGGCGGCTACCCAGATGGCTGCCGACTTTCCGGGCGGCATCTGGTTGGTTGACCTCAGTTCGCTAAAGGATCCTGAGCGGGTGTTACAGACTATCGCCTTGACACTTGGGCTGAGGGAGGAGCCCGGGCGGCCGCTAATCCTCACGCTCCAGCGTTGGCTGGAAGGTAAGCGGACGCTA
>Ga0196976_1001206_pt1 | contig 12348 bp, 9 predicted proteins | sample S3v_513CmetaG_FD_148644 | JGI IMG/M metagenome (GOLD analysis project Ga0196976, IMG submission 148644) | Soil microbial communities from Anza Borrego desert, Southern California, United States - S3+v_5-13C | ecosystem: Environmental > Terrestrial > Soil > Desert | place: USA: California...
GACCGCAAGATTCTGCGTTACGCCCGCCTGCGCATCGACGATGCCGAAGACCGTCATCAGTGGCATGTCGTGCTGCCCTATCACGCCTCGGCGCGGCGCGGCACGGTGGCGATCCTGCCGTGGCTTCAGTTGCCCCAGTTCACCGATCTCACGCCGCGCGACCAGGCGCTGGTCACCACGCTGGGCAAGATCCGGGTATCCAGGAATCAGGCGGACCCGGCGGTCGATCCGCTCCAGGTCCGCACCATCCTGTTGTCCGTGGACGGTGAGATGGGGGCCACGCCCGAGCGGCAGGCGCGAGCCCGCCGCGAGGCGTCCATGGATTCTCAAATCAAGGGCACGGTCCACCTCCACCTGTTCGCCAATCTTGTCCAGGAGTTCGCCAAGGACATCCAGGACGAGGTGCTGACCAACATGACCGGCCCGTTGTACCGCCAGCTCTCGGTGGTGGCGCGCCAGGACGCCAACCTCAAGCTCATGGTGGATCGCTTCGCCGCCAAGGTGGTGGACCACGCCGGCAGCCGGCTGGGGTTGTCGCCCGAGCACGTCACCAAGCGCATGGACGATCTGGCCGACATCATGGTGCCGTTGGGCCGGATCGACATGGAGGATCTGGCCGCCGCCGCCGCCATGGGGCAGGCCGCCGGCGATCGGGTGCAGGACGGTTTCCTGGTGCGCGCCCGCGACGATCTGCGCTGGCTGCACGGCGAAATGGATGCCTTCCTCGTCAACGCGCGCGAGGAACTGCGCTATCCGCTGGAGATGATTCTCTTCTCCGTCGATCAGTTCCTGAAGACGGTCGGCGCTACCATCGACGACGTCGAGCGCGGCGTCCACTCCATCTCCAACGCGCTGCAACGTTACGAGTCGGTGCGCCCGCGCATCGCCCAGGCACGCCTGCGGGTAGCGTGGATTCTCGATGGCTGGGGGGTGATGGTCAACCTGTGGCGCGACACTCTGGACCGGGTGGCGAAGAGCGAACTGACCCCGGATGGCAAGATGCAGATCGCCGATCTGGTCGAGTTGGAGCGCGTCATCACCACCATCTTCCAGAACATGCCGACCATGCCCGACAGCGAGGTCAAGGCCATCCAGGCTCAGCTGGAGGCGTGGAACCACTTCGAGAGCACCCGGGCCAAGGTGGTGCAGGCCGGCTGCGACTGGGGAGCCAGCAAGCCCGACGAGGAACTGCGCCAGCGCATGGCCAAGGTCCGCCCCCTGGCTTGATACGGGCGGCGCTTGAATGTTTCCCTGATCGGCCTCCCGCATTACCCTTTCGCACATTGCACGGCACGGTGCCGCCGGGTTTTAACCGAAGGCGGTTGATGGAGGCCATCAACCGCCTTCGGTATGATGCCGACGATACGCGAGTCGGGATATTCGGGGAGATCTCGGAACAATCACGCCCTGTCTCCCGGCAGATCAGGGCAAGGAAAGCCCTGATGAACGCTCCTGCGATCCAGGCGTGAACGGCCCGGCATCGCTGCGCGAACAGGCAGAATCCTTGCCGGCCGCACAGTTCACGAGCGCGGTTTCTGCGCCGGACATTGCGGCGCGGCAAAATTGTTGCGGTCCTGTCGTGGTGACGTTGACTCGCAATCGTTTGAGGCGTAATTCAACCCCGAGAAAACAAGAATCTGCCCCGGGCCCGCTCCACCCGCTCTACCGGCAGCCCCAGCGAGGACGAAGAAAATGGCTAACGGCAGCAATCGGCCGCTTTCACCGCATCTACAGATTTATCGACTCCCGCTCACCGCGCTCACGTCGATCACGCACCGCATCACCGGCGTTGCCCTGTCGGTCGGCACCGTGCTCCTGGTTTGGTGGCTGGTCGCTGCGGCTTCGGGGCCGGAGTATTTCGCCTATGTCCAGGATCTCCTCGGGTCGCCGCTGGGTTTGCTGGCGCTGTTGGGCTGGACGTTCGCGCTGTTCTATCACCTCGCCAATGGCATCCGTCACCTCGTGTGGGATGCCGGCTATGCGTTCGAGGTCCAGAAGGCCGAGTTGGGCGGCTGGGTTGTCATCGGCGCCGCCGCCGGCCTGACGATCGTGTCGTGGGTTATCGGTTTCAGCGTGCGGTGAGGGCTGTCTCAATGAGCAATACTCGTACTCAAGCCGGCCTGCGCACCGCGCTGGGCCGTGTTCGCGGTCTGGGGTCGGCCAAGTCCGGCACCGGTCACTGGTGGGGCCTGCGCGTCACGTCGTTGGCGTTGGTTCCGCTGACGCTGTGGTTCGTCGTTTCCGTGATCACGCACCTTGGCGCCGACCATGCGGCGATGGTCGCTTGGCTGTCCTCGCCGGTGACGGCGGGCCTGATGGTCCTGACCATCGGGGTCACCATGCACCACATGGTCAATGGCCTGCAGGAGGTGATCGAGGACTACATCCACACGGAGTGGACCAAGATCGCTACCCTCCTGGCGGTGAAGTTCGCCGGCTATTTCCTGGCCGCCGTCTCCATCATCGCCGTGCTTAAGATTGCCTTCGGACGTTAAGGACCCGCCATGGCGACCGCGTATCCCATCATCGATCACACCTATGACGTCGTCGTCGTCGGCGCCGGCGGCGCCGGCCTGCGCGCCACTTTCGGCATGGCCGAAAAGGGGCTGAAGACGGCGTGCATCACCAAGGTGTTCCCGACCCGCTCCCACACCGTGGCGGCCCAGGGCGGCATCTCCGCCGCTCTCGGCAACATGGGCGAGGACGACTGGCGCTACCACATGTACGACACCGTGAAGGGGTCGGACTGGCTGGGCGACCAGGACGCCATCGAGTACATGTGCCGTGAGGCCATCCCGGCCATCATCGAGCTGGAGCACTATGGCGTGCCGTTCTCGCGCACGCCCGAGGGCAAAATCTACCAGCGCGCCTTCGGCGGCATGTCCGTGCGCTTCGGCGAATCTCAGGCCTACCGCACCTGCGCGGCCGCGGATCGTACCGGCCACGCCATTCTGCACACGCTGTACCAGCAGTCCCTGAAGCACGAGGCGGAGTTCTTCATCGAATACTTCGCCCTCGACCTGATCATGGACGAGGACGGGGTGTGCCGGGGCGTTCTCGCCTGGAACCTCGACGACGGCTCCATCCACCGCTTCCGCGCCCATCAGGTGGTGCTGGCGACCGGCGGCTACGGCCGCGCCTACTTCTCCGCCACGTCGGCCCACACCTGCACGGGTGATGGCGGCGGCATGGTGCTGCGCGCCGGCCTGCCCTGCCAGGACCTGGAGTTCGTGCAGTTCCACCCCACCGGCATCTACGGCGCCGGCTGCCTGATCACCGAGGGCGTGCGCGGCGAGGGCGGGTACCTGACCAACAGCACCGGCGAGCGCTTCATGGAGCGTTACGCCCCGTCGGCCAAGGACCTTGCGTCCCGTGACGTGGTGTCGCGCTCCATGACCATCGAAATCCGCGAGGGGCGTGGCGTCGGTCCGAACAAGGACCACATCCACCTGCATCTGGAGCATCTGCCGCCGGAGGTCATCCACCAGCGTCTGCCGGGCATTGCCGAGTCGGCGAAGGTCTTCGCCGGCGTCGACGTGACCAAGGAGCCGATCCCGGTGCTGCCGACCGTCCACTACAACATGGGCGGCATCCCGACCAACTATCGCGGCGAGGTCATCCGCCCGACCAAGGACAACCCGGATCAGGTGGTCCCCGGCCTGATGGCTATCGGCGAGGCGGCCTGCGTGTCGGTCCACGGCGCCAACCGCCTGGGCTCCAACTCGTTGCTCGACCTTGTGGTGTTCGGCCGTTCGGCCGCCATCCGCGCCGCCGAGCTGATCCAGCCGGGCTCGTCGCACAAGGATCTGCCGAAGGACTCCGCCGACAAGGCGCTGACCCGCTTCGACAACCTGCGCAACGCCAAGGGCGGCACCCGCGTCGCTCACCTGCGTCTGGAAATGCAGAAGGTCATGCAGGACAACTGCGCGGTCTTCCGCACCGGCGAGGTGCTGGCCGAGGGCGTGGAGGCGATGAAGAAGGTGTGGGCGAAGCGCCCGGACGTTCAGCTCACCGATCGCTCGCTGGTGTGGAACTCGGACCTCGTGGAAGCCCTGGAACTGGACAATCTGATGTACCAGGCCATGGCCACCATCACCTCGGCGGCCAACCGCCAGGAGAGCCGAGGCGGGCATGCCCGCGAGGATTTCGCCAACCGCGACGACGAGAACTGGCTGAAGCACACGGCGGTGTGGGTGAACGAGCAGGGCGAGGTTACCATCGACTACCGCCCGGTTCACCTCTACACCCTCACCAACGAGGTGCAGCCGTTCCCGCCCAAGGCCCGCGTCTACTAAGCGCAGGCACGGGAGTCCGCCAAATCCGCCTCACCGGGGCGCCTTTTTAAAAAAGGCGCCCCACACGAGACCGAGGACGACGAACATGGTCGAGTTCAATCTGCCCGCCAATTCCCAGGTGAAGCCGGGCAAGAAGGTCAACGGTTGCAAGGGTGCTGCAAAGCGCGCCCGCACCTTCAAGATCTATCGCTATACTCCCGACGACGGCCAGAATCCTTCTCTGGACGAATACACCATCGACCTCGACAACTGCGGTCCGATGGTGCTGGACGCGCTGCTGCACATCAAGAACGACCTCGACAGCACACTGACCTTCCGGCGTTCCTGCCGCGAGGGCATCTGCGGTTCGTGCGCGATGAATATCGACGGCGCGAACACGCTGGCCTGCCTGAAGCCGATGGATGAGGTGAAGGGCGACGTCAAAATCTATCCGCTGCCGCACCTGCCGGTGGTCAAGGACCTGGTCCCCGACCTCACCCACATCTACGCGCAGCTGACCTCGATCAAGCCGTGGCTGCAGTCCGAGAGCCCGGCCCCGCCAGATCGCGAGCGGCTTCAGTCACCGGAAGAGCGCGAGAAGCTGGACGGGCTCTACGAGTGCATCCTGTGCTTCTGCTGCTCCACCTCGTGCCCCAGCTACTGGTGGAACGGCGACCGTTATCTCGGTCCGTCGGTGCTGTTGCAGGCCTATCGCTGGTTGGTTGACAGCCGCGACGAGGCAGCCGGCGAACGTCTGGACGATCTGGAAGATCCGTTCCGGCTTTATCGCTGCCATACCATCATGAACTGCGCCAAGACCTGTCCCAAGGGGCTGAACCCGGCGAAGGCCATCGCCGAGATCAAGAAGATGCTCGCGGAGCGTCAGGTCGGCTGAGATGTTGCGCGGGGGGACGCCCGTCCCCCCGCCCCCCTGTCAAAGGCCCGGAGCTTTGATGCTCGGTCCCGATCCCGCCGATCCCTATCCGATCCCGCAGCACAAGCGGGTGATGTTCATCAAGAATCTGGTGAACAGTCCGAACATCGAGATTGGCGACTACACCTACTACGACGACCCTGCCGGGGCCGACGCTTTCCTCCAGAACATCCTCTATCACTTTGACTTCCTGGGCGACAAACTCAGGATCGGGAAGTTCTGCGCCATCGCCACCGGCACCCGATTCATCATGAACGGCGGCAACCACCGCCTGACCGGCGTGTCCACTTACCCCTTCGCCATCTTCGGTGACGGCTGGCTCCAAGACTTCGAGGGCGAACTGGATTTTCCGTCGAAGGGCGACACCATCATCGGCAACGACGTGTGGCTGGGCTACGACAGCCTGATCATGCCGGGAGTCACCATCGGCGACGGGGCGGCGGTGGCGGCGCGCTCGGTGGTCACGGCCGACGTGCCACCCTATGCCATTGTCGGCGGTAATCCGGCGCGCGCCATTTGCCAGCGCTTCGATGAGGCGACCGTCGCCAAGTTGCTCGACATCCGCTGGTGGGATTGGCCTATTGAGAAGATTACCCGCCATATCCCGGTGATCAGCGTCGGCAACGCCGACCAACTCGCGGCCTGCGCCTGAGTTAGAACCGCCCGGTCAGGGAGACGAACAGCCGCCGTTCGACGGCCGGGGCGGCGGCCTCGCGGTGTTCGGCCTCGGTAATGCCCAACCCTTCCAAGGCGACGGTGATGCTGTCTGTCAGCTGATAGCCCAGCCGGCCGTTGACCACCAGATGCGCCGGCACGCGCACGGTTTCATAGGCGTTGAAGTCGGGGCGGAAAGTCCAGCGCAGTGTGTCGAAGCCGGTGAGATAATGGCCGAACAGGTCGGCTTCCCACGGGCCATCGGTATAGCCAATATGGGCGTTGATGCGGTGGCGCGGCGTCCCGTCCTCGAACAGGATGGGATGGGTGATGCCGGTCTGGTTGACGTCCAAGTGATCGTGGACCGTCTCGTAGGTGTAGTTGACGCCCCAGCGCCACGGTGCCCCGATCCGGCCCGACAACCCGATCTCGCCGCCCCAAGCCTCCGATTCGCCGATGTTGCCGGTGGTGAAGTCCACCATCCGCCCGCGGATGGTGGTCGGATCGGCGCCCATCCAGCCCTGAAGGTTCTCGTGGGTTTGGTAGAACAGGCTGAGTTCCAGCACCGCGTTCAACGCCGGCAGCCGTCGTTCCCAGCCGATTTCATAGTTGTTGGCCGTCGTCGGCTTCAGTAGTGGGTTACCGGAATAAAAAACGTAATCGAAGTCGTCGCGATGTTCCGGCGATACCTGCCCCACCTCGATGTATCCCATCTCGGCCAAAGCCGGAACCTTGAGGCCACGCGAGTACATCAGCCGCAATGTATCGACTGCGGTGGGCCTTGCCACCAGACCGGAGTTGACGCTGATGTCGGTGAAGGCTTGCTTGAAATCCTCGTCGGAGAACGGCGGAACGGCGTCGGGCGGGAAGGCGATGGTGCCGTAGCGGTCCAACCGCCAATGGTCCAGTCGCACGGCGTTGGTCAGGCCCAGGCCATCGGCGACCGCCCAATCCCACATGCCGCCCGCCGAATAGACGCTGTAAGCGATGTCGGCGTCGAGAATCGGCTGGGTGTTCATCTCGTTGTGCCGGAACTCGGTCGAGAGGCGCACGCTGTGATCGGCGTTGATCCGGTACTGGTTCTGCAATCGCGCGACCGTGGTTCGGTTGTGCGCGATGTAGTTCAGGAAGGCGGTGCTCAGCTCCTCCAGGTCCAGCCTGTTATGGTAGACCATGGCCTCGATCAACCCTACCGGCGTGTCGGCGGTATAGGAGGCTTTCGCCGACGAGGTTTCGTAAAGGCCGCGTGCCATGTCGGCCAGTGGGCCAAACTCGCTCTGCCGGGTGCGGACTTTGGTGAGTTCCACTCCGAACTGGGAAGAGTCGGTCAGCTGGAACAGACCATCGGCGCTGAAGGACCGCCGTTCCGGTTCGGTGCGGAACGGCGCGTAGTTGGCGGCCAGCGTCGGCGTGTCGTAGCCGGTGTCGAACTCGTCGGCGTTGAAGCCGCCCAGCGACAGCCGCACGCCCGCCCGGTCGGAGAGCCTTAGTGTCTTGACCAGCGACAGCTGCCGGTAATCCTGGGTGCCGACGCGGGCCGTGGCGGTATCCACGTCGTCGTACAGCGGGTTGAAGGTGATGATGTTGACCACCCCCGACACGGCGTTGAAGCCGAACAGGGCGGCGTTGGGACCCTTGACCACCTCGATCTGGCGGATCTCGCCCATCTCGACCGGAATGGCGTTCCAGTTGGTCATGCCGTAGTGGTCGAGATAGACCTGCCGGCCGTTCACCAGCACCAGCAGGCGCGGCGAGAAGTACTGGTTATACCCGCGCATGCCGACATCGACGCTGGCCATGCCGTGGCGCCAGATGTCGATACCGGCCAACTGGCGGAGGATCTCGGGAAGATCGGCCGCCCCGGAACGGCGGATGTCATCCTGGGTGATGATGTCCATGGTGGCCGGCACGTCCGACGCCAGCTTGGGCGTGCCGGTGGCGCTGGTGGTCACCGGCTGGCCGAAGATCTGCTCCAGCGTGCCGTAATCCACCGTCTGCGCGGCAACCGGGCCGCTCAAGGCCATGGCGACGCCGCCAGCGGCAATCCGATGAACCAGTCCCCGGGGGGGCCGTTTCCATGCCATGGACCAAGGCTCCGAAATCAAACAACGAGGGGGCGCGCGATTCGCCGACCAAGCGCTAGATTAATTGTAAATTAATATGAAGGTCAACCTAATGCGCGAGACGATTCGCCGCATTTCTCTCAATACAGAGAAATCAGGATGGAATGTTCGCCTGTTTAGTTGCTTGTGGGGTCAACTCCTGGAGCCGGGGAGACGGTTGGCCGTGGCGTGGCCTCCGCCGGCTCTAGAACTTTCCTGTCAGTGACAGAAACAGCCGCCTTTCGGTCGGGGCCGACGCCGACTCGTCGTGGTCGGCCTGATTGATGCCCACACCTTCCAGCGCCACGGTCAGGCTGTCGTTCAGGCGATAGGCCAGCCGGCCGTTCATCACCAGATGCGACGACACCTCGGCGGCCTCGTAATCGTCGAGCGGGTTGCCTCTGGATGGCCAGCGCAAGGCCTGGAAGCCAGTCAGGTAATGGGCGAACAGATCGGCCTCCCACGGGCCGTTGGTGTAGCCGAGATGGCCATTGACGCGGTGGCGCGGCGTGCCACCCTCGAACAGGAGGGGGTAGCTGGCGCCGCGCTGGTTCACGGTGAAGTCGTCGTTGACGATTTCATAGGTGTAGTTGATGCCCCAGCGCCAGACGGGGCCGATCTTGCCGGCCAGCCCGATCTCGCCGCCCCAGGCCCGCGAATTGCCGACGTTCTCGTCAGTGAAATCGGCAATGTTGCCGCGCAGGCCGGAGGGATTGCTGCCGATCGGGCTCATCAGATTCTCGTGGATCTGGTGGAACACGCTCAGGCGCATGTCGGCGTCCAGCGACGGCAGGGCGCGATCCCAGCTCACCTCATAATTGGTGACCGTGGTCGGCGTCAGGGTGGGGTTGCCCATGTAGATGACGTAGTCGAAGGGCAGGCCGTAGCGGGCCGGAACGGAGCTTTCCTCAAGGAAGCCCATCATGAACTGCGACGGCAGTTGCAGGCCGCGGGCATAGGTTAGCCGCACGGTGTCCACGTTGGTCGGCTTGATCACCAGCCCGCTGTTGATGTTCAGCCCAATGTAGTCGCGTTCGAAGTCCTCGTCGTCGAAGGGCGTCGGCACGGTGGCGAGGGGAAAACGTACCTGCGGTTCGCCGTCCCGGCTGAGCTGCCATTTATCGATGCGCGCGGCGTTGGTCAGCGTTACCCCGTCGGCGATCGCCCAATCCCACATGCCACCGCCCGAATAGACGGCGTAGTTCACGTCCGCGCCCTGGGTGGGCAGCGTGTTCATGGTGTTGTAGCGGGCCTCGCCGGTCAGCCGCAGGCTGTGCGCCGAATTGACCCGGAAGACGTCTTGCAACTTCGCCACGCTGACACGATTGTGCAGGTTGTAGTCGCGCAACGACGGGCTCAGCAGGTTCACGTCGAGCCGGTTGTGGTAGGCCATGGCCTCGATCAGCCCGGCTTCGGTGTCCGCCGTGTAGGAAACCTTGGCCGAACTGATTTCATATTCGGCACGGGCCAGATCGGCGGTCACTGAAAACTCGGCGTCCCGCGTCCGGGTGTGGGTCAGTTCCACGCCCAACTGGCCGTTGTCGGTTACCTGGAACAGGCTGTCGAGGCTGGCGGAGCGCCGACTCGGGTCGATCCGGAAAGGTTGACTGTACTGGCTCAACTCCGGCCTGTCGAAGGCGGTATCGAACTCGTCGGCGTTAAAGCCGCCCAGCGACAGTCGCACGCCCGCTTCGTCCGACGGCTTGAATGTCTGCACTACCGACAACTGCCGGTGTTTCTGAGTGCCCACCCGTACTGTGGCGGTATCCACGTCGTCGTGCAGCGGGCTGAAGGTGATGATGTTGACCACCCCCGACACGGCGTTGAAGCCGAACAGGGCGGCGTTGGGACCCTTGACCACCTCGATCTGGCGGATCTCGCCCATCTCGACCGGAATGGCGTTCCAGTTAGTCATGCCGTAGTGGTCGAGATAGACCTGCCGGCCGTTCACCAGCACCAGCAGGCGCGGCGCGTAAGGCTGGTTGTAGCCGCGCACGTTTACGTCCACGCCGGCCACGCCATAGCGCCAGATGTCGATGCCGGCCAACTGGCGGAGGATCTCGGGAATGTCCGCTCCCCCGGAGCGGCGGATCTGCTCCTGGGTGATGATCTCCATGGTGGCCGGCGCATCCGACGCCAGCTTGGGCGTGCCGGTGGCGCTGGTGGTCACCGGCTGGCCGAAGATCTGCTCCAGCGTGCCGTAATCCACCGTCTGCGCCGACACAGCCGTGCTCAGTGCCACCAACGCCGACGCCGTGCCCAGCGTTATCCCCATCCACCGCGCCCTATGTCGGAAGATCGCGGGCACGGCTCAGATCTCCGAAATCAGCAGGCGGAAGGCCGAGGCGAAGCTGACCTGCGCCTCCTGTGCCGCCGCGCGGTTGAGGAGGATTTCCACCTGTGGCTCGGTCCGGAGCCCCAGCACGCACTTGCCGGTCCGTACGCAGGCCATGTCGGTGGTGATGGTGGGGATACGGTGGCGCCGCGCTGCCTGGGCCACCGTTTCGTGATGGTTGGTCAGCCCCTGGGTGACGAAGGCGGCGGTGGTGCCGTTCAGGCCGTCGCCCAGGCGGTCGATCGCCAGCGGGATGGGCAACAGCGTGAGGTTGCCGACGCTGAGGCCGCCGGTGAGAATCTGGGTGATTGCCTCGGCCTCGGCCTTGGATGCCGGGAGATCGGGCGCGTAGATGATGGCCAAGTTGACACGGCCAGCCGGGCGGGAACTGAGCAGGCTCAAGGTACGACCGATGATCTGGAAGTCCTTGGGTGCCATCTCGGCCTGGACGGGCATGGCAAACGACAGCAGCCCGGCGGCCATCGCCAAGCTGCGGACGCGCCGCCGTATGTCAGTCCATACATCCTTAACACCTGGGCCGCCCACCCGGAGTCTCCAGTTCGGCAACTTTGAAATCTACAGAACCGGAAACTAGTTGTGATGCCTTGGCAAAGTCAACCTGAATCTGGCAAGCAAAACAATGATGTTACTTGGAGTTGCGTATAACCTGATGAGATATGCCGTGAAAGCGGTCGGCGGCACGGATAACCAACCACGCGAGGCTCTCATCAAGCCTCGTACCGGCTCCGAAAGAGGCGCGGGCTGTGAATGGCGGGAAGGCGCCCGATAAGACCCGGAGCCAAGGGCGGTCATTACCGAGGCCGGAACTTTCCCCGTCAATCGGCCGGTCGGCTGAAGCCGTGCTTGTCGAAGATGGCGCGGGCCTTATCGGACCTGAGATACGCCAGAAAGTTGGCGGCATCGGCGTCGGTGCCGGCGGCGGTCAGCGCCGCCGGGTAGACCACCGGCGGGTAGCTGGCCTGTGGAAAGACGCCCACCACCATGACGCCGGTGTCGGCCTTGGCGTCGGTTTCATAGACGATGCCCAGCGGCGCCTCGCCGCGCGACACCATCGCCAGCGCCGAACGCACCGAGTCGGCCGGAGCCAGCTTGCCTTCCACCGACGCCCATACGCCCAGACTCTCCAGCGCCGCCTTGGCGTACTTTCCGGCCGGAACGTGCGCCGGGTCGCCCATCGCCAGTCGCCCGGCGCCAACGATCTCACCAAGGGGGAAGCCGTGAGCAATGGTGACGGTCACTGGCCTGTCCCTGGGGGCCACCATCATCAGACGGTTGCCCAGCAGATGTGAGAGGGACACACGCTTGATCAGCCTGCGTTCCGCCACGTAGTTCATCCAGTCGATGTCGGCGGAGATGAAGATGTCGGCCGGCGCCCCTTGCTCAATTTGCTTGGCGAGCGCCGACGAGGCGGCGTAGGAGGCGTTGACTTTCTTGCCGGTTTCATCGGCGTACTGGGCGCCGATGTCATCAAGAGCATTCTTCAGGCTGGCGGCGGCGAACACCAGCACGTCCTGAGCGGCGGCAGCGGGCGCGTTGAAGCCGAAGCCAAGGCCGACCACGACGGCCAGCGCCAGCGGGCGCCAGAAGGTCGAGCGGAAGTGGGCCAGCATGGTTACACCTTCTACATTATGCACGTTTAGAGCCTGTCCGAGCAGATGCTCACGATCCCCGGGCCTTCACGTCACACCGTCATCATGGCCGCATTTGATCCGGCCCTCCCCGTCCCGCGACCCTTCCGCGGGTCGTGCCCCGCCGAGTGGTGTAGAAGCTGTGGGACACGACCTTACCCCGTGATGCCCTCCCCTTTAAACAAGCCTGACTCTGCCAAGGCGCATGAGGTAGCGAACTGTTCCTCCTGATCGATAGCTTCAACGAGCGCCAGACACCGGGTAACAGGGGTTGTGGAAATACAGATACCATTATGCGTCCATGTCCAGTGTGTCCACTAAGCCGGATGCGTAGCGGCCAACGGCGGCGGCCAAGGCTAGTATGGATACCATGTCCATTGCGAGCCACAGCGCGCCGTTG
>Ga0196976_1001208_pt1 | contig 12327 bp, 10 predicted proteins | sample S3v_513CmetaG_FD_148644 | JGI IMG/M metagenome (GOLD analysis project Ga0196976, IMG submission 148644) | Soil microbial communities from Anza Borrego desert, Southern California, United States - S3+v_5-13C | ecosystem: Environmental > Terrestrial > Soil > Desert | place: USA: California...
CCGGAGCGCGAGGTCGGCCACCTGTTCCGCTCGTTCAACGCCAACGCGCCGGCCTTCAAGGCCGAGGGTGACCTGCATGACCGCACCTGAGCTTTTCCAGGAAAACGCCAGCCGCACCATCAAGGTCGACGCGCTCGCCCGCGTGGAGGGCGAAGGGGCGCTGTACGTCCGGGTCAAGGACGGTGTCGTCAAGGACATCAAGTTCCGCATCTTCGAACCACCCCGCTTCTTCGAGGCGCTGTTGCGCGGCCGGATGTTCTGGGATGCGCCGGACATCACCGCCCGCATCTGCGGCATCTGCCCCATCGCCTACATGATGGGCTCGTCCCACGCCATGGAAGACGCGCTGGGCGTGGCGGTCACCGGTCCCCTGGCGAGCTTGCGCCGCCTGCTCTACTGCGGCGAATGGGTGCAAAGCCACGTCCTGCACACCTACCTGTTGCACGCCCCGGACTTCTTCGGGCTGGAGGATTCGATTCAGCTTTCCAAGCTGCACCCCGGCGTGGTCGAGCGGGCGTTGCAGATGAAAAAGCTGGGCAACACCATCATGGAAGTGGTGGGCGGCCGTTCGGTCCACCCGGTGAACGTCAAGGTCGGCGGCTTTTACAAGGCGCCGCGCAAGGCCGAAGTCCGCGCACTGATCGAGCCGTTACGTCGAGCCATCGACGACAGCCTGAAGACCATCGCTCTGTTCGGCGGCCTGAATTTCCCGGACTACGAGGACGACTACACCTTCGTGGCGATGCGCCATCCCGACGAATACGCCATCGAGCGCGGGCGCATCGTCTCCAACCGCGGCCTCGACATCGCCCTGTCCCAGTTCGAGGACCACTTCGGCGAGGAGCACGTCAAGCACTCCAATGCCCTGCACGGCGTGGCGAAGGCCGGCGGCCCCTATATGGTCGGCCCCCTGGCGCGCTACGCCTTGAACTTCGACCAGCTTACCGATCTGGCGAAGCAGGCGGCCAAGGACGCCGGCCTGCCGCGCGTGGTCAAGAACCCGTTCCAGAGCATTGTCGTCCGCGCCGTCGAAGTGCTGTACGCCTTCCAGGAGAGCTTGCGCATCGCCGAGACGTATGAGGAACCGGACGCCAGTTGCGTCGAGATCGTGCCCAAGGCGGGCCGGGGCTTTGGCTGTACCGAAGCGCCGCGTGGCCTGTGTTATCATCGCTACGACCTGGACACGGAGGGCCGCATCCAGACGGCGATGATCGTCCCGCCGACCTCGCAGAACCAGAAACAAATCGAACGCGACCTGTTGGGCGTGGTCCAGCGCAACCTGTGCCTGACCGACGAGTCCCTGAAGTGGCGGTGCGAGCAGGCCATCCGCAACTACGACCCCTGCATCAGTTGCGCCACCCACTTCTTGAAGTTGACCGTTGAGCGGGAATAGCGCGGGCTCCCCCCTCATCGTCGGCATTGGCAACCGCTACCGCTCGGACGACGGCATCGGCCCCTGGGTGGCCGACCGCCTGCGCGCCGCCGGCCTGAACGCCATCGAGCATTCCGGCGAGGGTGCCGGCCTGATCGACGCCTGGAGCGGCCATGACGCCGTGATCCTGGTGGACGCCGTGCAATCCGGTTCCCCACCCGGCACCATACACCGTTTCGATGCCGCAACGACCGAGCTGCCGAAAAGCTTCTTCCGCTATTCCAGTCACCTCTTCGGCGTCGCCGAGGCTATCGAGACGGCACGCGCCCTGGGAAGACTGCCGACATCGCTGGTGGTCTATGGGATCGAGGGTGCTCTCTTTGCTTTCGGGGACGCCCTGACGCCGCAGGTTCAGGAGGCCGGAGTAGACGTTGCTAACGCGATCACTCCACCCACCACGTCTCGATCATCAGCCCGTACACCGGAATGATCTCCGGATGTCGCAGCTTTGCCGCATACGCCACCCGATCGCCCGGCAAATAGCCCAGCGGCACCATATACGCCCCCCAGCCCAGCACTCGGTCCAAAGCCCGCGCCCGCGTCACCAGATCGGCACGGTCCTTCGCGTCAGCCAAGCCCGCCGCCAGTGCGTCCACCGCCGGGCTGCGGATGCCCGGATAATTCCGGCTGCCCTCCTGCTCGGCCGCCGCCGAACCGTAGTACAGGAGTTGCTCGTTTCCCGGTGACAGCGTCGAAACCCAGCGGTTCAGCGTCACGTCGAAGTCGAAGGTATCGATCCGCTCCTGGTACTGGGCGGTGTCCACCGTTCGCACCCGCACCGCGATACCCATCCGCTTCAACGCCCGTGCCCATTCCAGGGCCAAGCGCTCGTCACTCGGGTTGTTCAACAGCACCTCGAACGCGAATGCCCGCTCGCTCGCCCCATGCACCAGCCGCCCATCGCGCACCACCCAACCCGCCGCCGCCAGCACATCCATGGCCCGGCGCAGTTTGGGGCGCAGGCCCGCCGGGCCGCTGCCGTCGGTGGCCGGCGGCACATACACATCACTGAACACATCATCCGGCACCTGCCCCCGGAACGGCTCCAGCAGCGCTAACTCCGCCGCCGGGGGTTCCCCCCGCGCCGCCAACTCGGAGTTGGGGAAGTAGCTGTCCACCCGCCGATACGCGCTGGAAAACAGGCTGCGGTTGATCCAGTCGAAGTCGAAGGCCAACCCCACCGCCTCGCGCACCCGCCGATCATCGAAGGGAAAGCGCCGGGTGTTCAACATAAAGGCCCTTACCGCTTCCGGCCGCCCATGCGGCAGGATTTCCCGCCTGATCCGCCCGTCGCGCACCGCCGGGCTGTCGTAGGCGGTGGCCCAGCGCGCCGGATCGCCCTCGCGGCGGAAGTCCACCAACCCGGCGTGGAACGCCTCCAGCGCCACTCCGTCATCGCGATACCAGTCGTAGCGGATGGTATCGACGTTGTGCAGGCCACGCGTCACTGCCAGATCGCGCCCCCAATAATCATCCACTTTCTGGTAAGTGATGGAGCGGCCCGCCTCCACCGCCGCCACCCGATAGGGACCGCTACCCATCGGCGGGATGAGCGTCGTGCTCTCGAACTGCCGCCCTTGCCACCACGCGCTCGACAACACCGGCATCAATCCCATGATCAGCGGCAATTCCCGGTCGAACCGGCCGTCGGGCAAGGGCTGAAAGGCGAAGCGAACCGAGCGCCCCCCCGTTTTCTCGGCTTTCGTTACCCGACCGTAATAAGCGCGATAGCCCGGCCGCCCGTTGGTCTTCAGCGTCTCGAAGGTGAACAGCACGTCGTCGGCGGTAACCGGCGTACCGTCGTGCCAGCGCGCCTGCGGCCTCAGCTTGAACACCACCCACGAACGGTCGTCGGCCACCTCGATGGTTTCGGCCAGCAGGCCATAGAGCGAGAACGGCTCGTCCCACGACCGGGTCATCAGGGTTTCGATCACCTGCGGGGTAAAGCCGATGGCGGTCTTGCCCCGAACGATCCACGGATTTAGACTGTCGAAGGTTCCCACTACCGCATGGCGGATGGTACCGCCCTTCGGGGCAATCGGGTTGGCATAGCCAAAGGCGGTGAAATCGGGGCCGTACTTGGGCTCGCCGTGCATGGCAATGGCATGCGACACCGTGCTTCCCGCTACAGCCGGTACGGCCCAGGCGAACAACAACCCCAAAAAGACAAGCGTACGCGTCATGGCCCAGTGTCGCTCCTCGCCCCCGTACGTGCAAGCCTTCGCGCCACGACATTTGATGTATTGGCCTGCCGAACCTGTTTCGCCTACACTGCGCGCCTGTTTTGCCGGGCTTCCGGCATACGCAAGAGGAAACGCGGATGGACATCAGCAAGATTCCGGTTGGCAAGAACCCGCCGTGGGATGTGAACGTCATCATTGAAATCCCGCTGCACGGCGAGCCCGTGAAGTACGAGGTGGACAAGGAATCCGGGGCGATGTACGTCGACCGCTTCCTCCATACCGCCATGTACTACCCGGCGAACTACGGCTTCATCCCCCACACCGTCTCGGGCGACGGCGACCCGGTGGACGTGATGGTGGTCGGTCGCGTGCCGATCATTCCGGGTGCGGTGCTGCGCTCGCGCCCGATCGGCGTGTTGATCATGGAGGATGAGGCCGGACAGGATGAAAAGCTGCTGGCCGTGCCGGTGGACAAGTTGCACCCGTTCTACAGCGACGTCGCCTCCTACCGGCAGCTGCCGGACATCCTGACCGATCAGATCGCCCACTTCTTCCAGCACTACAAGGATCTGGAGAAGGGCAAGTGGGTCAAAATCCTGCGCTGGGGTGAGCCCGACGAGGCGGCGCAACTGATCGCCGACGGCATGAAGCGCTACGCCGACGAAGCCGCCGCCAAGGGCTCCGGCGCCAACATCTGAGCATGGCTTCCTGACGGCCATCAGGGAGGGGCGGCATGACCGATGACGCGATCCGGCGGGCCTTGGCCCGCGTAACGGTGGTCGAGGGTGACATCACCCGCGAAACCGTCGACGCCATCGTCAACGCCGCCAACACCCTGTTGAAAGTGGGTGGCGGCGTGGATGGAGCGATCCACCGCGCCGCCGGCCCCGACCTCCAGCGCGAACTGGACGGCATCGGCGGCTGTCCCACCGGCGAATGCCGGCTGTCGCGGGGCCATCGGCTGCCGGCCCGGCACATCCTTCACTGCGTCGGCCCGGTGTGGCGCGGCGGCGTGAACGGGGAGGACCGGCATCTCACGTCCTGCTACACCGGGGCGCTCGCCCTGGCCCGCGCTCATGGCATCCGCACGCTGGCCTTTCCAGCCATTTCCACCGGCATCTACGGTTTTCCCAAGGACCGGGCAGCGGCGATCGCCGTGGCCACTGTGCTGGCCGACATCGCCCGGGACGACGCCATATCCCAAGTCCGCTTCGTCTGTTTCGATCAGGAAACGACCTATCTCTATCGCGCCGTTCTTTCCGCCAAGGCTTGATTTCCCATGACGTTCCTTGACACCAGCATCATCGTCCAGGCGCCGCCGGCGCGTGTGTGGGAAGTGCTGACCGATTTTGCCGCCTACCCCGACTGGAACCCGTTCATCCTGTCCGTCAGCGGCAGGCTGGAAGAAGGCGCGCGCCTGGAAGTGCGGATCAAACCGCCGGAGCAGTCGCCCATGACCTTCCGCCCGCGCCTGCTGGCGGTCAAGCCGGGGCGAGAATTGCGCTGGCTCGGCCGGGTGGCGCTGCCCGGTCTCTTCGACGGCGAACACGCCTTCGAGATCGAGGGACTGGACGGCCGCCACAGCCGCCTGCGCCAGTCCGAGCGATTCTCCGGCCTGCTGCCCCGGCTGATGAGCGGCAAGCTGATGGGGCCGACCCGTAGCGGCTTCGAGGCCATGAACCGGGCGCTCAAGACCCGTGCCGAGAGCGCGGTCGTCCCGGATTCCCCCGACGCGGAGCCGCACTTCCCTTCTTGAGGCATTTTCTCCTTCATGGCGCGACGTTGCGGACATGGCCTTTGCGCCAGGGGCGGAGTATATTTGCCGCACTGCAACATGAGCAGGGGTCCGGAATGCTTCCGCGACCCTCGTCCTTGCCGCCGGTGGGCCTGCCCGTCCGCCTCTGGGGAACCATGGAATGACCGTCCGCAATCTCGACTACGTCTTCAAGCCGTCGTCCATCGCGCTGATCGGCGCCAGCCGCAAGCCCAAGTCCATCGGTGCCGTGGTCGCGCGCAATCTGTTCAACGCCGGTTTTGACGGGCCGATCATGCCGGTCAACCCGCATGACCGGGCGATCGAGGGCGTGCTGGCCTATCCGTCGGTGGCCGACCTGCCGATGACGCCGGATCTGGCGGTGATCTGCACCCCGCCCGAGACAACCCCGAAGCTGGTGGCCGAACTGGGTGCGCGCGGCACCAAGGCCGCCGTCGTCATCTCCGCCGGCTTCGCCGAGATGGGCGAGGAAGGCCGGGCGCTGCAACAGCAGCTTCTGGAAGCGGCCAAGCCCAACCTGCTGCGCATCATCGGCCCGAACTGCCTGGGCATCATGGTGCCGGGCCGGGGGCTCAACGCCAGCTTCGTGCATGTGCCGCCCAGGAAAGGCGATATCGCCTTCATCGCCCAGTCCGGCGCCATCGTCACCTCCATCGTCGACTGGGCGACGGAACGGGGCATCGGTTTCTCGCACCTGATCTCGCTGGGCGACAAGGCGGACGTCGATTTCGGCGACCTCATCGACTATCTCGCCGCCGACGGCACGGTCCGGGCGATCCTTCTCTACATTGAGGCGGTGACCGACGCCCGCAAGTTCATGTCGGCCGCCCGCGCCGCCTCGCGCCAGAAGCCGGTGATCGTCATCAAAGCCGGGCGCACCGAAGAGGCGGCGCGCGCCGCCACCTCGCACACCGGGGCGCTGGCCGGCACCGACGCCGTCTACGACGCAGCCTTCCGCCGCGCCGGCATTTTGCGCGTGACCGAACTGGACGAACTGTTCGACGCGGTGGAAACACTGGCCATGGGCGTGCAGATCACCGGCGATCGGCTGGCGATCTTGAGCAACGGCGGCGGCATCGGCGTGATGGCCACCGACACCCTGATCGATTTCGGCGGCAAGCTGGCCAATCTCGCCCCGGAAACCCTGGACAAGCTGAGCGGCGTGCTGCCCCGGACGTGGAGCCACGCCAACCCGGTGGACATCATCGGCGACGCTACCGGCAAGCGTTACGCCGACTCCCTGTCGGTGCTGCTGGAGGACGGGACCAACGACGGTATCCTGGTGTTGAACTGCCCGACCGCCGTGGCCGATTCGGCGGAAGCCGCCCACGCCGTGGTCGAAATCCTGTCCAAACGCACCGGCGCCGGGCGCAAACACCCGGTGCTGACCAGTTGGCTGGGCGACGGCACCGCGACCGAAGCGCGCCGTCAGTTCCAGGTCGCCCGCATCCCCACTTATGAAACGCCCAGTCATGCGGTGCGGGCATTCATGCATCTGGTGGAATACCGGCGCAACCAGGAACTGCTGATGGAGACGCCGGCCTCGATCCCCGAGCAGTTCAAGGTGGATGGCGCGCCGGTGCGCATCATTATCGAGCACGCGCTGGAGGAAGGCCGCGACTGGCTGACCGAGTATGAGGCCAAGCAGGTGCTGAAGGCCTACACCATCCCGGTGGTGCGGACCCAGCGGGTTTCCACGCCGGACGAGGCAGCCAGGGCGGCGGCCGATCTTAGCACCACGGTGGCGCTCAAGATCCAGTCGCCCGACATCACCCACAAGTCGGACGTGGGCGGCGTGGCGTTGCACCTGGAAGACCCGGAGCAGGTGCGGACAGAGGCCAAGGCGATGCTGCGGCGCGTTCAGGCCATGGCGCCCGACGCGCGCATCGACGGCTTCACCGTGCAGGAGATGGCCATCCGCCCCGATGCCTACGAACTCATCATCGGCATGACCGAGGACCCGATCTTCGGCCCGGTGCTGCTGTTCGGCGAGGGCGGCACCAGTGTGGAGGTGGTCAACGACAAGGCGCTGGCCCTGCCGCCGCTGAACATGATGCTGGCCCACGACATGATGAGGCGGACCCGCATCTGCAAGCTGTTGAAGGGCTATCGCTCGCGCCCGCCGGCGGCGATGGACGCCGTTGCCCTGACGCTGATCAAGATTTCGCAACTGGTGATTGATTTTCCCGAAATCGAGGAGATCGACATCAACCCCCTGTTCGCCGATCAGACCGGCGTGATCGCGCTGGACGCCCGCATCAAGGTGGGCGTGCCGGCCATCAAGGGGGCGGGGCGCCTGGCTATCCGGCCTTACCCGAAGAGCATGGAGGAAACCGCCACCATCCGCGATGGCCGCGCCTTCCGCATGCGCCCTATCCGCCCCGAGGACGAGCCGCTGGTGCACCGCATGTTCGAGCGGATGACACCCAACGACATCCGCCTGCGCTTCTTCGCGCCGATGAAGCGGCTGTCGCATCAGGCGGCGGCGCGCCTGACCCAGATCGACTACGACCGCGAAATGGGCATCGTGGCAGTGAGCGAGGAGAACGGGCAGGAGGAAATGTTCGGCGTGGTCCGCATCGCCGCCGATCCGGACAACCAGAAGGCCGAGTACGCGGTGATGGTCCGCTCCGACATGAAAGGCCAGGGGCTGGGTTATATCCTGATGAACAAGATCATCCAGTACGGCCGGTCGCGCGGCCTGAAGGAGATCTACGGCGAGGTGCTGCGCGAGAACACCAACATGCTGGCCATGTGCCAGTCGCTGGGCTTCGTGCGCCGGGAGAATCTGGATGAACCCGGCGTGGTCGAGGTGACGATCGACCTGACACGGGCGGCATAACCACCGGAAGGGGCCGTCCGCGTCACGCGGCGGCCCCGGCTTCCTTCAGCGACGCGCGGAGCCAGGTATCGAAGGCGGCGACCTCGGGCCGCTCCATCGATTCCCGCCGCGTCACCAGCCAGTAGCCCGTGGTGCATCGGCGCGGCGGCCCCAGTACCGGGACCAACCGACAGGCCGCCACGTCCTCGGCGATCAGCGGCCAGCGGCCAAGGGCGACCCCCAGCCCCCGCGCCGCCGCTTCCAGCGCCATATGGACCATGTCGAAGCGCGAGCCTCCGCCCAGGTCGAGCCCCTCGACGCCGGCAAGCCGGCACCATGCGCTCCAGTCCTCGGCTATCGTCGTCACATGCAGCAGCGTGGCGGCGGCAAGATCCTGGGGGGTTTTGATGGCGTCCGCCAGAGCGGGAGCGCAGACCGGCACCAGTTCCTCGATGAACAGGCACGCCGTGTAAAGGTCGGGCCAGTCGCCGCGCCCCATGCGGACCGCCACATCGACCTCGTCGTGCGGGAAGCGCATGAGGCGACGGCTGGTATCGACGGATACCGCGATGTCGGGATGGCGCTTATTGAAACGGGGCAGGTTGGGAACCAGCCAGCGCAGACCGAAACTGGGCGGCACGCTGACGGAAAGCCGGCCGCTGGGCCGCCGGCCGGGGACGGCGTCCGTCGCCTCGGCCAGCAATTCGATCGCCTGACGCACCGGGACCAGATACGCGGCCCCGGCCTCGGTCAATTCCAGGCTCCGGTAGCCCCGCGCGAACAGCGGCGCCCCCAGCCAATCCTCCAGCGACTGGATGCCATGGCTGACGGCGCTGGGCGTGAGCCGCAACTCCTCCGCCGCCAGCTTGAAGCTCAAGTGCCGTCCCGCGGCCTCGAACAGGCGAAGCGCGTTGAGCGGCGGCAATCGATAGGCCATGCCCTGCCCCTATGGAAGTGTCCTGTTCCAGATGGTCGAGTGACTTCCGGTCATGCCGAGGCGAAGATTACTCATTTGAACGCTCATCACCCCGGCGTCACCATCGCGCGCTCAAGAAAATACGCGTGGGAGGATAGCACTCATGGCGAAAAAGCCTCGGTTTTTCGATGATCTGGCGGTCGGCATGGTGTTCCGCTCCGGCGTCATCGGCATCGATGAGAGTGAAGTCCTGGCATTTGCCCGCCGCTACGACCCGCAGCCCTATCACCTCAGCCACGAGGCGGGAAAGGCGTCCCTGTTCGATGGTCTGGCCGCCAGTGGCTGGCAGACGGCCGCCTTGGTGATGCGCCTCTTCGTCAATATGGCGCCCTACGGCTCCCTGCCCATCCTGGGGCGCGGCGTCGAGGAACTGCGCTGGCTCAGTCCCGTCCGCCCCGGCGACAGCTTGCGGGCCGAGGGCGAGGTGCTGGCGCTGACACCATCGCAGACGCGCCCCGATCGCGGGGTCGTCCGGATGATGGTTACGGCCTTCAACCAGTCGGATCGGGCGGTCTACTCGTTCATTCCGACCACGATCGTCCCCTGCCGGGGGGCCGACCTGTCGGTATGGCCGCAGCTCGGCCTCGATGCCGAGCTTCCCCTGGCCGGTTGAACCCGCGCTGGCCTTCCCTATCGGGCGACGGACCGCACAAGCATCTCGACGAGGTGTTCGCGCGGGTGGGCAAGATCCGCTCCAAGGCGATCGGTCATGCCGAGGCGCGGTTTGGCGAAGCCCTGGCGCCCCATCCGATGGATTCCTGCGCCGAGGCAATGGCTTCGGCCAAGGGCTGCTGATCGAAAGGACCAGCGCCTCCCGCAGGACGGAGTGGCGGATGCAACCATGCAACCATGCAACCGATTTTGCGTTACCACGCGCGGGAGCATCGCCTGTCCCTCACCTCGGCCCGGTGTAGACCCCATGCACGCCCAACTGGTAGCTGTGGCCGGTCAGATGACGGTCGAGCAGGGCGGCAAGCTCGGTCGCCGCCGGTTTACCGTCCAGCGCCTTGAGATCGCGGTGCAGCGCCGCCAGCGGCTCGGGGCTGGCGATGACCACGTAATGGCCAGCTCCGAAGGGCGGCTCGATGATCAGCGGCAGGCGGAAGGGAGCATCGGTGTCGGGGACGGCGGCCTCCCGGCCGGTGGGCTGAACCAGTCGCACCGCGCCATCGGCCGCCAGTGCCAGCACCGTCAGGTGACGGGCACGGTTGCCGCCCACCACCAGGGTGACCGTATCGCCGGCGCGGTGAAGCTGGTCGCCCGGTTCCAGGGCCATCGCCAGTGAGCGGCGCTCGGCATCGCGCTCCAGCCGGCGCAGGAGCGCCCACTTGTCCACCACGCCCTGGAGATGGCGGTGCGCGGTCCCCGCCTCCGTCTCCTCGGGCAGGGTAGCGACCACGTCGCCCAGTCCGTTGACCATGTCGCCGGCGGCGTCGTCCCAGGTCAGGCGCAAAGGGCTGGCCTTGCCGGTCGAGCCCCGATCCGCCGGCACCGTGCCGGACAGCTGGGCATAGAAAGTAATGGGATCGACACCGGGGGCATTGATGACGCGAAGCGGCAGCAACTGGGCCGGCGGCAGGCCGGCGCCGGTCATGGAACTCATTCCGGCTGACATCGGCGGTTCGGCGGCGGGAGGCAGCGCCGGCACCAGCGTGGCGTCGCCACGACCGGTGGGAAAGACCTGCGGATGCTGTCGGCCTTCCAGCCGCATCCGCACATTGGCGCAGATGAACTGATCCAACTCGCTCTTGGACAGCACGCCGTTGCCATCGGCATCCGCCGCGCCGCGCAGGGCCCGGACGAAGGCCCACGACAGGGCGCCGTGGGCGCGGTCGTCCAATTCCACCTCCAGCGCCGGTTCGTCCCCGCGCGCCGCCGTCAGCACGGTGACGTGGTCGAGGTACTGGATGTCCAGTCTGGCGACGGTGGGATCGGGCGGCGGCAGGGCGTCGCTGGTGATGGCGGGGTATGTGGCGGTGCGCACGCCCAGGCGGCCGACGCGCGGGTCGACGGGGCGCGCGATGGCGGTGCCGTGGCTGGTATCGGCCACCACCAGCACCGGATGCGGGGCCGCCGTCTGAAGCAGGGCGGCCAGTTCATAGCCCGGCAGTCGCTGGCCCGAGTCTCGGCCGTCGGACGCGAAGCCGGCAAGCAGCCACGTCCGGTCGACCCCGCCATGACCGGCGTAGGCCAGCACCAGCGAGTCATCGGGGGCGGCCTTGGCGAGCAGAGCCTTCCAGGCGCCGAGGATGGCGTCGCGTGTCGCCTCGCCGTCGGTCAGGCGCGTCACCTCGCGCGCGCCCGATGCCACCAGCGCCTCGGCGATGTCGCGGGCGTCGTTGACCGCCCCTTCCAGCTTGGCCAGGTATTTGTAATCGTCAATGCCGATCACCAGCGCCAGCACGTCCGCCCGCGCCGCGCCCACGAGAGCGGACGACAAGGCGGCCAGCGCCACGACACCGGCCAGGGCCGGTTTCATCCATCGTCCGATCCGCCTCATCGCACCAGCTCCACCCGGCGCTGGAGCTGGTTGATCTGGGCGGCGGTGAGGCGACCCGGTTCGTCCACGACCAGCGGTTCATCCATGCCCCGGCCTTCGGCGCGGATCGCGCCGGTGTAGCCATGGGCCTTGAGATAGTCGCGCACCGCCTCGGCCCGACGGCGCGACAACACCCGATTATACTCGGCGCCGCCCTGATGGTCGGTGTGGCCGATCAGCGCGATGGACGGGAGTCCCTCCGCCTTCAGCGACGCCAGGAGATCCTCCACGGCGGCGCGGCCCTTGGGCGTGAATTCCACGGCATCGAAGCGGAACTCGATGGGCAGAACCACCTTGGGCGGGGTGTAGCCCCGGATACCCTCGGCCGCCGGTTTGGCGGCCATCGGGGAAGCGGCCGCCGGTTTGGCGGCCATCGGGGAGGCGGCCGCCGGTTTGGCGGCCATGGAAAGAGCGACCGCCGAAGGAGAGGGCGGTGCCATGGCGGGCGGTGCCATGGCGGGCGGCGCGGCCGGAGGCCGGGGGCTGGGCAGAGTGACATAGGTCCCGGCCAGCAGGCGGCTCTGCTCGGCCCGTTTCCACAGCCGCTCGATGACGTCGGCGGGTGGCGGATCCGGGGTGGCGGCGGGGTCCTGAAGCAGGGT
>Ga0196976_1001209_pt1 | contig 12317 bp, 15 predicted proteins | sample S3v_513CmetaG_FD_148644 | JGI IMG/M metagenome (GOLD analysis project Ga0196976, IMG submission 148644) | Soil microbial communities from Anza Borrego desert, Southern California, United States - S3+v_5-13C | ecosystem: Environmental > Terrestrial > Soil > Desert | place: USA: California...
TTCTCGACCTGGCAGCGGCGGCCGGCACGGGACTCGGTGAGGCCAGCGGAATCACGGCCAACATCCTTGCGGGGTTTGGCCTCCAGGCAAATCAAGCGGCAAGGGCTGCCGATGTCCTAGCCATGGCTGCCAATACCAGCCAGGCGGATGTCAGTACCCTGGGATTGTCGATGCGGGATGTGGCACCGCAGTCCAGGGCGATGGGGATCTCCTTCGAGGAAACCACGGCGGCCTTGGCCCTGATGTCGAACGCCGGAATCAAAGGAGCCGTGGCGGGAACGGCCTTGCGGAACATCCTCCTTGGGCTCACTGGCACCAGTAAGGAATCGGCGACCACCATGGCTCAGCTCGGGATCAACGCCTTTGATGCTTCCGGCAAGATGCTTCCCCTAGGGCAGGTGGTGGGGCAGATCGCGCAAAAGACCGCGACCCTCACCCAGGAGCAGAGGGCCCAGGCTCTGGCAACCATCTTCGGCAGGGATGCGGCGAGCTCCATGATGGTCTTGTTAGCCCAAGGCCAGAGAGCCCTCGATGGGTTCACCCGAGGTCTAAGGAATTCTGGTGGTGCGGCCCAGCAGACAGCAAGCATCATGAGACAGAATGTAAACGCATCGATGGAGGAGTTCCGGGGGGCTGTGGAGTCCCTTCAGATTGCCCTTGTATCTAGGTTGGCTCCGGCCATGACTAGGCTGGTGACAGGGCTCACCAACTTGGTCAACTGGTTTACATCGCTCAGCCCAGCGACACAGAATGTCATCATGGCGCTCACAGGGTTGGTGGCGGCCGTTGGGCCTTTGCTCCTTATACTTGGAACCCTCGTGCGCTCCATGCAGACGCTCCAAATTGCAATGGCGGCACTCTCTGGCCCCGTTGGAATCGTTGTGGCGGCCTTGGCTGTCTTGGTTGCTGCCTTCGTCCGCGCATACACAACTAGCGAGACATTCAGAACCATAGTTAAATCGGTGTTCAACGCGGTGGTGCAGGTGGTATCCGTGTCCATGAGGCTGATTCAAAGCGTCATATCCACGGTGATGGCGGTAATCCGAGGAGATTGGACTTCAGCCTTCAATGGAATCAAGTCCATTACCTCTGCAATCTTTGCGGCTATCCGAACCATAGTCAGTGCATCTATCAATGCAATCAAGAACGTCATAACCACTAACATCACCGGTGCGGTCAATCTTGTTAAGTCGGCTCTTTCTTCGTTGCCGGGAATATTCAGTCGCGTATGGAATGCTGCAGTCGGCGTTGTGTCTGGAGCCGCTTCAAGAATCCGGTCCATAATCAGCGGTATAGCTGATTCGATTAGATCTGTTTCTGCTTCCATCAACAGCCTGCAGGCCACGGCGGCCAGGGTGGTTTCGGGCGTGAGGTCCAGTGTATCGAGGGCTGCCGGGTCGCTGCGGAACTCAATTCCTGGGCTGGCAACCGGTGGCCGGATTGTGGCCCCGGGTCTTGCCATAGTCGGTGAGGAGGGGCCGGAGCTCGTGAGCCTTTCCAGGGGGGCCCAGGTGACTCCTCTTACCCATGGCGGAGGCGGTACCGGAGGTGGGGTGCAGTTGAACCAGACCATAAACACAACGGCCAACCCCAAGGAGATCCAGTTCTATACGGAACGGGCCCTCCGGAGGGTAGCCGTGGAATGGGGGGTATAGCCCATGGCGCTTGAGTCCTTCACCTGGTTCGGGGTGAACCCTCACGGACCCAATCAAGTCATATTCGGGGAAGCTCCGTATGTCCTCCGGGGGTATGATGGCACCGCCTCATCGATGACGATGCCTCAAAGCATCAAGGGGCCATTCCAAGTGGGCGCGACCGTCATCAACGTGGACATTCCCTTGAGGCTATTCACCATCCAGATCAGGGTCATGGCCTCGGGCTTCGATGTCCTGGCGAACCTCAAGGCTGAGCTCATGCGGTCCTTCATCGTGGAGCCGACCACTGGGACCACGGCGCCGACCATTGGGGCTCTCCAATACCAACGGTTCTACAACGAAAACGACCTGGTGCCCCAAACCCTGGAGCTCATCTGTTGCCCCAAGGATTCCCCGGAATGGCGGGATATCCCGGGGGCGCCGGTGGCTGACTGTGAGATTACCTTCGAGGCCTATGACCCGTACTGGAGGGAGACGGAGGACTCCAGCATTTCGTTGGTGGGCTCGGTCGGTGGCTTTCAGTTTGACGCCAGCGATATCCAGTTCCCATTCGAGTCCATCCTCGCGAGCTCATCCGTGACTATCACCAACAACGGCGATGTCACCACGCCGTTCTTCGCCCAGGTCTTTGGGGACTGTACTACATTCAGGCTCATCAACCAGACCTATAACGAAACCCTGGAAGTCACCGGCAATGTCCCGGCAGGCCAGTATGTTGAGGTGAATACGGCATTCGGGCAAAAGACGCTCACCCTGGTGAATGGCTCCACGAGGACCGATATCTTCGGGAGGTTGTCGTTGACCTCGATATTTTGGCAACTCCGGCCGGGGGCCAATGAAGTGCGTTTCGAGGCCACGACCAACGTTTCGGGCTCGGTCATCTTCTCGTGGCGCGAGAGGTACGCGGGGATATAGGGAGGTGAAGGAATGTCCCAAGTCTATGTGCTCGACACCCTAGGTAACCCCTTGGCAATCGTTGAGGACTTTGAGAGGATCGAATGGACCAGGGACTTCTACACCCCGGGGAAGTTCAAGATGGAGTTCAACCTGAACACCGTTGGAGCGACCAAAATCCAGAAGGGGACAACGCTCATCGGGCCTCAGGAGGACTCCACGCAAGGGTTTTCTCCGGACGCCGTCTACCTGGTGGGGCAGATAGAGAGGTCCATCGATGAGCGCGGGAAGGGAAACGAAACTTTCGTGGCTTCGGGCCGGTCCCTTTCAGGCATGTTCGATGAACGCCTGGTACTTCCACTTGTCGGCCAGGAGTATGACAACCGGAACGGGCCAGCGGAATCCATCATGAAGTATTTCGTCACGGTGAATGCTGCCAGTGGCGCGGCTGCGGCCAGGCAGGTGCCGAACCTTTTCGTGGTCACGGACCAGGGCCGGGGAGCTCAGGTCAACATCCAGGGTCGTTACCAAACGGTGGCCCAAGTCCTCGAAGAAATGGCCTACCAAGCGGATATGGGATGGGAAACCTTCTACAACACGACCACTAAGGTGTTCAACTTCGATGTCATCGTGGGGGTCAACCGAGCGGTGGGATCCGCGACCCCTGTCTTTTTCGACCTATCATTTGAAACCATACGGAAACTCGATTGGCTTCAGTCTGATTTACAGCTGAAGTCTTTTGCTTACCTGGGGGGCAAAGGGGAAGGGGCTACGAGGCCCATAGTCCAGCGCTTCCTCGGGGGCTCGGCTCCAACGGGGTTGGCCAGGCGGGAGTTCTGGATCGATGGTCAGGACCTTGACCTTACCGCGGCACAGAATGCTAAGGCTGACGCGGAGCTCCAGGCCAGGCAGACGGAGGAGATCATCGAGGCGGAGATCACCGACCTGGGGCCCTTTCGGTACCGAGTGTCTTGGGATTTGGGCGACATCGTCACGGTAAGGAATACCAAGTGGGGCCTCCTGAAGAATGTGCGCATCGTTGGAGTCACCAACACGCTGGTGGCGGGCGAGCCTCGGCTCATCACCACCGTCCAGCTATCCAGGCCATGGCCGACTCTCTATGACAAAATCCACGAGGTCGACATGAAGAACGACGGACAGAGGAGGGTTTGAGGTGTCGCAAAGGTCCAGCTTTTTCGATTCCGTAACCGGCGATAGGGTGTATAACTCGGACTTCCTATCTAGGGCTTACCGGTGGTGCTCCACCGATGGCTATGTCACCAGCATCGGAAGTCAGCTCCAAGTTACCCAACAAACACCGGTGGCCCTGGGCGTCACCGTAGCCCTGGGCGCTGCCTGGGTGCAGGGGAGGAATTTCGAGGTCTTTTCGACCACGGAAAATCTCTCCTTGTCCGCGGCTAACCCGACCCTTCACCGAATCGACCGTATCGTCATAAGGCTCAATACCAGCACAAGGACGGTGGTCCTGGCGGTTCTCACCGGCACCCCGGCGTCATCCCCGGTGGCCCCATCGTTGACCCGGACTGCAACCATCTACGAGTTGTCCTTGGCTAGGGTGGCGGTGTCGGCCGGAGCGACCTCCATATCCAACGCCAACATCACCGATGAGCGCGATGATGCGGCGGTCTGTGGAAGGTCCAGGCATCCGGCCCAGGCGTCTACCTTTTTTCCTGGAGCTCGTGTTTACCGTTCAACGGTTCAGAGCATCCCGAACAACACCATCACGGCTGTGAGTTTCGATGTCGTGAGGTTCGATACTTCCACCCCGTTAATGTGGTCAGGTGCGAACCCCACGCGGCTCACATGCCCCTCCGCGGGCATCTATGTGGTGTCCGGGACCGTGGGATTCGCTGCCAACGCCACCGGCAATGACCGGGAGGCTTTCATTAGGGTCAACGGATCCCAGCTTATCGCAAGCATCGCGGACCGGAACCCGTCGGCATATGTGGAGCAGTTCACCGTTTCGGCCATATGGAGGGCCAACACCAGCGACTATTTCGAGCTCTGCGTGAGGCATGACCGGGGCTCGTCGCTGGACATCGTGAGGGCTGCTGACTACTCCCCGGAGTTCGGAGTGGCCAAGATGTCGGATTAAAAATTAGGACTATGGAACTACTCATTCTGTTTTTTGTGATATATTTAAAATAATAAATTGAAAGGATGGGTCCCTTGTCTCAATGGGTGTATGTATTAGGTGAAAAAAATGACCAAGCTTGTTGGGAAGGCGCATTCTTTCTAAATGTTTGGCTTTTTAACGGGGTTTGGTGGTGGCTAGTAACAGACTTAATCGGAAAATGTGATATCGGTGAATCAAGCAGCTTGGATTCAGCTAAAACGCAAGCTCTGAATGCTCTTGCTAACATAAAAATTGGCTATATGGGAGCAGTTGGTGCAACGCAGTTATGCTTACATTAGATTGATATGCCAGTAAAGACCCCGACATGGAAACGTCGGGGTCTTTCATTTGTCCTAAAAGGAGGTGCGAAGGCAATGGAAACAATGGAAATTCTCCGGTACCTGTTGGCTGTTATCGCAGCCATATTGCTTGTGAAATGGGTGTGGTAGGTGATGGTAATCACGATAGATCCAGGCCATGGTGGTCTAGATCCGGGAGCCATAGCAAAAAGCGGAGAGCGAGAGTCGGTTTTTAACCTGGCTGTCGCTCTTTTGCTTGAACGGGAGCTTGAAGGGCACAAGGTGGTGATGACCAGGCGCACCGACAACTTCAATGGAAAGCTGACCACCTACGAGAGGGCGATGATCGCGAATGAGGCCGGGGCGCAGGTATTCATTTCCCTGCATTGTAACAGCGCTGCAGACTCGGTCCCTCATGGGCTTGAGGTATACCACATCGGGTCGAAGCTGTCCGGGAAGTAGGCCCAGGCCGTTCATTCCAGGGTTCACCGTTTAGGGAGCTTTGACCGGGGCGTGAAAAGCGCCAGGTTTATAGTCCTGAAGCACACGGAGTGCCCGGCCTGTTTGGTGGAGATGGGATTCATCAGTAACGAAGGGGACTTAATGCTGCTCAAATCCTCGGATTATCAGTTGTCTATGGCTAAAGCGCTGGCCTTAGGAATTGTTACTTACTTCAGGGCTAAGGAGTGGTAATGGTGCCGGAATGGCCGTTCTTCAACAACGAGAACATCACCGTGATTATCCTGGTTGGCTGGCCGTTGGCGTTCCTGTGGCTCATGCGCTACACGACGGTGGCAAATGACAAGCGAGAGGAACGGCTGATGACAAGCAATGACAAATGGCAGGATGCGGTGCTTCATCTTACCGACAGCATTAATGAACTTACTATCTATCTCAAAAAGTGTAATGGCGGAGGTGTCAAACTCGATGGAAAAGGTTCTTCAGGTGGGACTAGCGGTTCTGAAGGGGCTCCTACAAAGGGCGGCTGGGGCGGTTTGGGATGATCTATGGGCTGTGCTAATCATTGAAGCTGCAGAGGCTGAGGAGAAGTGGAAGGCTGGCATCGTCAAAGATAAAAAGGCCACCGTGGTCACCAAAGTTTTGGAATGGCTATCCACAAAGGTGCAGATTAAGGGACTTCAGCGGTGGCTCATTAGTTTAGTCCTTGGGTATCTGGTAGACGCTCTTATCGCTGAATTGAATGAAGTATTGGGGCACGATTGGGCTGATCGGGTAGCTGAGGTAAAAGACGATGTAACAGACCTCATTCCATGGCTGCGTCAATTATGAAAACACCTGGTCGAGTCCGGTTTTTTGATTGCCAAACATGAAATTAAATTTCAAGGATCTTTTACAATTAAGGCATGAGGAGGTGACTGGGAAAGTGTGGAATACCCATCCCACAAAGCTCAAAGAGGCTCACGCTGGCGTGTCCCGACATCACAAACAAATGGGTAGGGCGGCGTTGCAGATCATCTCTTGCCGGGGACGGAAATGCAATCGCCACCCTAGTACACCACCAACTGTCGCATCTTTCGATACGAATGGTTTATTTTTGTATACCCTTTTATTGGAAACGCCCAGTTAACTGAGTGATTCCAGGTATTAGGTATAGGCGTATACCCATTCGAATCGCAAATCGCGGTTGGCTTCGATTTGTGAAGTTTAGTTATCGGTATGCTTTTTCCTTTACCATGATATGTAAATTCCGCTTGTGTAACTGAGTATTTACTGCTTTAGCATTTGTAGAGAGGAGGAGCTTCTATGAATAGGGTAAACGATCCCAGCTTTGAACGAGAATCTTTTAACCAAGACGAAGTTAGGCAATCATCTTTGGTTGCTTGTATCGAATGTGGGGTTATTGCATCCGAGAGCTATCACTTCTTAACGAAAGTAGACTTGTGCAAGGGCTGTTTCGACGAAATGATCCACGAGTTTGCGAGCCACGGAACTGAAAGTACTCCGGGCGTAATGGGTGAAGAATCCTGAGTTCAGGTTCTTTCTTTGAAATGAGTATTACCTGCAACTAAATAAAGACTCGTATAAACCGGCAAGCCGTTTTGGCCTGCCGGTTTCTTTTTTTGGAGGTTCAAAAATGAAGAATATCAGTGGCCGTGTTCTTGACGTAGCCAAGTACCTTATAAGGACAGGGGACACCGTTCGTAATATTGCCGATCGATACGGGGTTTCCAAATCCACGATTCATAAAGACTTGAATGACCGTCTCAGGGTGGTAGATGAAACTCTTTATAAGCAGGTCAAACACATCCTAATGACTCACTACCAGGACAAGTGTTATCGTGGCGGCCAGGCAACACAGAGTAAATATGCTCGAATCAGGCGGGAGAGGGAGGGAGCCTGAAGTGGGTGTCTCGGCATATCCTTGTCGAAACGATATCTCAATGGAGCTCTTTGATACTAACCAGGGACTTGTATACTATTTGTTCAGTCAATGGAAGCCTTCATTCGCGCAAGCCGAGCATGATGACATACGTTCTCAGCTTCTCTACGCATTTTGGAAAGCTTGCCGCACATATGACACAAACAAAGAAACAAGGTTTTCTACATATGCCACTAGGGTCATGAACAATGAGGTACTTATGTATATCAGGAGTAGGAAGAAACAACGGCGTACCGCCCATTTATCAATTCACGAGGTAGCTTGGCATGACCCACATGGCAACCCAATATATCGAGAAGAAATGATTGGGGATCCGGTCGATTTCACCGAGAACATCAATAACTTAGTGATGATTGAAGACCTTACACGGCATAATATCGGATTATCATGGGTAGAGCAACTCGCCATTGAGCTTGCATTAAGTGGGATGACCCAATCGGAGTTTGCTAAGGTGAAAGGGCTCTCCCAGTCCTATGTGTCCCGAATAGCCAAACGAGGGCAACAGAAGTTGCGGGCTCGATTTTACTGCATATAAGACTCTGAAGACTTGCGGAAAAGCACCACCCCATTGATTCGGGAAGTGGTGCTTTCTCGTATGTCCAGGATTTGCATCAATGATCGAGACGGCCCATGACGAAACCTCCCTTGGAGGGGAGAGGAATCACATGGGCCTATCTAGACCGTTATCGCCAATGCTACTGTCAGCAACCAAAGACCCTTTTGACGACCCAAACTATCTTTATGAATGGAAGGTCGATGGAATCAGGTGTGTCGTCTATATTAATGATGGTCGAATTCGTCTTTTCTCTAGGCACGGTCTAGAATGTACCCAAGCTTTTCCGGAACTCCATGGCTTATCTATGAACCTTAGGGGTAAACGCGCAATTTTGGATGGCGAACTCTGCGTCATGGTTGATGGGAAACCAAGTCTTGACTCAGTCATGGAAAGGTACATGGCCGTAAAGTCGGTTCCTAGCAAGGCTAAAGCTCTACCAGCCTCCCTAATTACATGGGACATCCTGGAGCTCGACGGCAAGGACCTAAGTCCATTGTCCCTTATTAATCGAAAAGAATTTCTCGAAGGACAAGTTATTTCGGAAGGACCTTTAACGATCATTGATTCTGTAGACGGTCTAGGAACTAAGCTGTTTGATGCCGTTTGCAGTATGGATCTCGAGGGCATTGTGGCTAAGAAGAAATCATCTAAGTACAAGCCCGGGACCAGGTCAAAAGACTGGATCAAGATTAAGAACTGGAAAAACGCGGAGTGCGTTATCTTAGGATATAAATTAGGGGACAAGCCATCAATTCTGTTGGGAGACTGTGAGCGAGGGGCATATATCGGCGCGGTAGAACATGGGTTAAGCAGGTACCATTTCAAAGCATTAGAAGAGGTAGGTAAGCAAATCGAGCTAGAGAGACAAGGGGACAGCACACGCCTGGAGCCGCTTCTTCGTTGTACTGTTAGGCATGTCGGATGGTCAGCATCAGGCCATATGAGAGATCTGTATTTCGAAGGGTTCAATGTATAAGTGCCATCCTAATTTCGGGATGGCATTTTTGTTATAACCACGCTTGGGTACGTTTATTTATCATTAGAGCTGACAATACTGGATACATATATAACAACAGGTTTGGAAAGGGATGTTGAAGACGTGACAAGACGGTCGGATATAAAGAAAGAACAGCTATTGCAATTTATCGTTAGGCACTGCAACGAAGCCGGAATCTACAAAGCCTCCGTCGAGGCGATAATAAAGGGCTTGGGTTTCGGGAGTACTCCCACTATAAAGAAATACCTCGACGACTTAGAGCAGGACGGTAAGATAAGGGTCATAAACGGAAGGCCGGCTGCTTATCAAGTTGTTGGTAGTGTTCCAAAAGCTCTGCCAGTCGTCGGTAACGTTGAACTAGATGAAAACATAATTGCACAGATTAATGCTTTAGCCGGGTCTTTACCGCAGATAGCGACGGTGCTCAAGTCTCTATATAGAGAGGTTGATGAACTAAGGCAGTTCGTCAGCTCACTCAACGAGATACATAGGACCCCACATGAGGTTCTTTACAAGCGTGATATAGTCAAAGATGCAGAAGAACAACCCCAACCAGCAGAAGTACAGTATGGTGCCTAAATCAATAAAAGGGGAGCTAGACGGGCTCCCCCTTTGTCGTCTTTAAAAATAGCACCCTACTCACAGAAGAAAGTATGCCTGAGTTCAGTGCATACACGCACGATTGCACCTTCCTTGGGTGCAGTTAATCGCAGGGCAATGTCGGCTTGCACCACTTACCCACGTACACTGGGTAGCTGTGGTGTCCTAGCGGTTTTTGTGCTAGGAGTTTCGGGCACCTAGTACGATGCCGTACCTTACCGAGTGCACTCCCCCCTCGCAAGCGAGGCATTACGGGCACTTCTCGGTTTAGCCGTGCCAAGTCACGACAATAATTATGTTTTGCTGTCCTCACACAGCGCGTTCTTGATAATCATATCAATGTTCGGTGTAGCAATATTCCGTGAAGCGTTGAAGTCAGCGTTAGCCTTATATCCACATTGTATGCAGACAAACTCCTCCTGTGAATCTATGTTGTCCGTATCGATGTGTCCGCATTCGCTACATCGCTGACTTGTAAACTTCGGATCGATATAAACGACCTTGATGCCTGCCTCGTTTGCTTTGTATTCGACTTTATGCTGGAGGTCAAAATAGGACCAGTTCTTCAGAAAAACATCAGGCTTCGATATGCCTTCCAAGTTCTCCATTTGAATGACACCGCAGTTGTTCTTGATGGCAAAATTAACGATGTAACGAGAGTATCTGTGGTTAATGGTATCAGCCGCATTAGCAAGCCTATCCCAAGCATACTCTATTGGCTTTATTCGAGTTTTAGTTCCGTGACCAATCCTCCCATTGCCGCAACATTTCTGCTGCTTTAAAAGGTCATTTTTTCGCTTCTCCACCTGTCTGCGGAGCTGTTCAATCTCACCTACCGAAATATTCCCCCGCACATAAGAGTTATGGATTGCAATATAGGCTACATGCTTAATGCCCATGACTACTCCCATAACTCCGTCTCTAGCTGGCACCTCATTCGCATCGAAGGTATAGTACAGGTTTAGGAACCACTTCTTTTTATACTTGTTATATATTATTTGACTGGCTGCAATCTTGTATTGCCCATTAATGCACTTCTTGAGGATAGCTGTGTTGCCCCTTGATGTAAGGACAACCTCAATTTGTCCGCTCGGAAGCCCAAACTTTGCCCTACCCCTGTTTGACAGTAGTGACATCCTAGCAATATAGCCATCAGTCGTCTTAACGACTTTCAGTGATTTGTTATGAAGGGCAATCGGGATGTCTTTTTTGAATGACGTAATCGACCTCTCGCCTACAAAAACTTGTTTCTGGTCAGCCTTCCACCTCTTCTCAACACTGGCTAACGATGTGGAGAAGTTGGCAGAATTGAGAGTTTCCGCCACTGATCTTAATCGGCTGTACATATACCCAAACAAAGAGCGTCCCGTTACCTCCCGGGCTTTTGGATATACTCCATTCTTCTCTTTGTAATCTGCGGAGAAGCCCTCCCATTCCCAACACAGCTGTATTGCCTTGTTACTGACTAACCGCGTTTCCCATCGACATTGCCTCAATATCTTCCCCAGGGTATCCCAATCAATGGAGAGTGGCTTGATTATTTCGTAACGCAATACCTTAATTGGCATGCGCAATCCCCTCGACTCTTCTTCTTACCACAGTAGCACCCCCAACCATGGTATGAAAAAAATGAGAAGGTGATAATCTCCGGCCAGGCGGTAAGGTATGTGAGATACGACAGTCGTGGGGTTATTCGCTTCCCTGCCGTTCCATGAACCACCGGCCATCTTCGTTGAACAGGTATGTTGTTTTACCATGCATCTTACAAGTTAACCTTGTCCCTTGTCCCCCTGCCTTTAGGCTTGCGGCCCTTCTACAGTCGAGGACCCTATCTACGCTGAACCGTCTCCCATCTTCCCATACCACCTAAACCGGCCGCATTACTCCTGCTGCTGATACTTCAACTAGGACACCAACATAAACCTTGGGGTTCAGATGATACCTCCGAACATATGATCGGAAATATTCTCAATAGTACGCGCGTTCGGTGTTTGGGACAAGAGGTAATATATAGCCTGTAAGAAACTGGGTCAGTAGATAGCCTTCAAAAAAGGTTATCTGCGGAATGCTAAGTCGGGTGATTACATGAGTCGTCGCGGTTTTGCCTTTAAGCCAACCCCAGCAGAATGGAACAAATTCGCAGATGGTAAACAAGCCGAACTCTGGGATGAGGAAGATGCTATCGCTGCTGTCAGTAGCGGTAAACTGATTACACCATCACAAGCAGAAACTATCACTGGTTTAAGTCGTAACTTGTGGGCCCAACGTGCCCTCACAGGAGTTATCAAGTGGATAGTGTGGTGGGGAGAGCCGTGTAAGGCAACCGGCCCTGCTTGTCGGTTGCTTCGCTCCGAAGTCATGGAACTGGCCGGTATGCAATTTGAACATGCGGACCTGGCCGAAGTGATGGGTAAGGTTCAAACCGTGTCTCAGGCTGTTCAAGACCTTAGAGTTAGAGTTGCTGAGCTGGAAAATGAGATTAGCGTATTGATGAGGAGTGGTGACACAGAAAGTAACTTATCGTAACCAGGTGGAGCTATGGTGGTGTGGGCTCTCCCCTCACTGCCTTTCCTACTCAGATAAATAGTTCTTTGTTTGAGTAGCGAGAAGCTCACGCCAAAGAGTTGGCAACTAAAATAATGTATCAATATCAGGGTATTCTTTAACGCTGTATTCTTTGTTTTTTCTCTCTGATAATATCCCTTGTTTAACTAACCTTTGCTTAATTTTCTCTGCACGTTGGATATCGTCTGCAGACCATTCACGTGTATCTAGTAA
>Ga0196976_1001210_pt1 | contig 12312 bp, 15 predicted proteins | sample S3v_513CmetaG_FD_148644 | JGI IMG/M metagenome (GOLD analysis project Ga0196976, IMG submission 148644) | Soil microbial communities from Anza Borrego desert, Southern California, United States - S3+v_5-13C | ecosystem: Environmental > Terrestrial > Soil > Desert | place: USA: California...
GCGAGGCGCTCCGGCTCGGTGCTGGTCGAGGAGTACCTCGACGGCCCGGAGATCTCCCTCTTCTGCGTGTGCGACGGGACCACCGTCGTGCCGCTGGTCCCGGCCCAGGACTTCAAGCGGGCGCTCGACGGCGACGCCGGCCCGAACACGGGCGGCATGGGCGCCTACTCACCGCTGCCCTGGGCGCCGCCCGGGCTGGTGGAGGAGGTGGTGGCCCGCGTCGCGCAGCCCACGGTGGACGAGATGCAGCGCCGCGGGACGCCGTTCACGGGTGTCCTGTACTGCGGGCTCGCCGTCACCGCACGCGGCCTGCGCGTCGTCGAGTTCAACGCCCGCTTCGGTGACCCGGAGACGCAGGTGGTGCTGGCACGCCTCGCCACGCCGCTCGCCGAGCTGCTGATGGCGGCCGCGCGTGGCCGCCTCGACCAGGTGCCGCCGCTGCGGTGGCGGCCCGACGCCGCGGTGACCGTGGTGATCGCGGCGTTCGGCTACCCGGGGACGGTGCGGGCGGGCGACGAGATCGAGGGGGTCGCCGACGCCGAGGAGGTCGCCGGCGTGCACGTCCTGCACGCCGGGACGGGCAGCACCGAGGACGGCGCCCTGGTGTCCGCGGGCGGGCGGGTGCTCAGCGTCGTCGGCGTCGGGGAGACCATCCAGGAGGCCCGTGCGACGGCGTACGCGGGCGTCGAGCGGATCAGGCTCCGCGGCTCGCACCACCGCACCGACATCGCGGCGCGCATGCCGTACCTGCCGGGCGGGGTCGGCGCATAGCCGGGCCGTGACGCCTCACCGCAGCTCGGCGCGCATGATGGCGGTCAGCGCCTGACGGATCGCGACGTCCGGGGGTGTCCGGGCCGTGTCGACGACCTCAGGCTCGGGCTCCCACGGCTCGTACCTGCGGGACCGGACCTCGTCCCAGGTGGGCAGGGCGGCGCCCGGGATGTCCGCCACCCGTGACTCGACCCTCGTGCGGTGGACGACCGGGTCCGAGCACACCACCTCGATCTCCACGACGCCGGCGCGCGCGGCCTCCCCGACGGCGCGCCACGCGTCGCGGGTCAGGGCCACCGGGTTCACCGCGTCCGCGACGACCCAGTGCCCGGCGCGGAGGTTGTCGAGGGCGACGGCGTACGCGAGTCGGTACCCGAGGTCCTCGAGGTCGTTCGCCTCGCCCGACCTGCGCAGCACCTCCTCGAGGGTGTCGATGCGCACGTGGACGGCGCTCAGGTCGCGCGCGAGGCCCCGGGCGATGGTGGTCTTGCCGGTTCCGGGGAGTCCGCCCAGCACGATGAGCAGCGGGACGTGCACGGACTCGGCGACGGCGGCGCGCATCGGGTCGGTCACGTGCGCATCCTCGCACCGGCGCCTGTCTGCCCGGCAGCCCGGGCGGCGCGGGACGGCACCGCCGGACTGTGCCGGGCTGGGCCGTCGTGAACGGAGCGTCAGCCGGTGAACGCCGGGTCCGCGACCACGGCGTTCGCCGCGCCGGCAGCAGGCGGGGAGGTCGGGGCGCCGGGCGTGACCCCGCCGAGCGGCGGGTCCGCCGGCAGCAGCGGCTCGCCCGGCGCGACGTACCGGAACACGGCCGTCTCGGTGCTGCACTCGGCGCCCGGGGCGGCCGCGGCCCGCCAGGAGATGATCGCGATCTCGGGGGTCGCCGTGAGGGCGACGCCCGAGAGGCCCGGTGTGACGACGGCGAGGCCGCCGATGGCGTCGCTCGCCACGGTCAGGGTCACGTCGGCGGAGGTCGCGGCCCGCGCGACCGTCACGGAGATGGTGCGGCCGACCGGGTCGATGTCCACGAGCCCGGCCACCGCGCACGGTCCTGCGCCGGTGCCCACCAGCTCCTGCCCCGCACCCACCGGAACGCCCAGGGCCGACCACGTCTGCGGGGTGCCCTCCGTGGTCACGACCAGGGTGACGTCGGCGACGTCGTCGGCGGCGGTGGCCGGGGCGGCGCCTGCGAGCAGCGCCAGCGCGCACAAGCCGGTCAGCGCGGGGCGCAGTCTCATGGTCAATTCCCGGAGGAGTGTGGTGGAACGGGGGGAACCGGACAAGTGGAACGAACCGGGATGAGCCTACCCCACGGGCGGCCGGGTCGCACGCGCTGCCGGGTGCCCTGTGGACACCCGGCGCGGTGCCTCCTGGGGCTCGTGCCTGCGGCGTGGTCGCCCCTCGCACCCATCGCCCGGCACCAGGTACCTTGTCGCGCATGTCCCGTGCTCGCGTCGTCGGCCTCGTCCCGTGCGCCGCCCTGGTCGTCGCCGTGCTCGGCGGCTGCACGGGCGACGCCGAGCCGACCAGGTCGCCGTCGGTGGAGGCCGTCCGGGAGACGCCGACGCCGACCCCCACGCCCACCGCGACGCCGACGCCGACGCCGACCCAGGAGCCCTGGATCTCCGTCATCGCGACCGCGCCCGGTGACGCCGTCGACGTCTACACCGACCCGGGCGCCGCGGCTCCCGAGCGGAGCATCACGGCGGCCGAGGTGGTGAGCCTGCCGGGCCAGATCCCGCTGACCTTCCTGGTGCTCGAGCAGCAGGAGGAGTGGGTCCAGGTCGCGCTGCCGGTGCGGCCCAACGGGAGCACGGGGTGGCTCAAGGCCGCGGACGTCGCGCTGTCGACGACGGACTACGCCATCGAGGTCCGGCTGACCGACCACCTGCTGCGGCTGTCGAAGGCGGGCGAGGTGGTCATGGAGGTGCCGGTCGGCGTCGGCCGCGCCGAGGTGCCCACCCCCGGCGGCGTGTACTACATCAAGGAGCTGCTGCAGCCGCCGACGCCGGGCGGCGTCTACGGCGCCTACGCCTACGGCCTCTCCGGGTACTCGCCGGTGCTGGAGTCGTTCGCGGGCGGCCAGGGCGTCATCGGCATCCACGGGACCAACGAGCCGGAGAAGGTCGGCACCGACGTGTCGCACGGCTGCATCCGGATGCTCGACGCGGACATCACCCGCCTCGTCACGGAGTTCGGCCTGCCGCTCGGCACGCCGGTGGAGATCATCGAGTAAGCAGACGATCGAGTAGCCGATCACGACTACCAGGAGAGCCTCATGCCCGACGCACTGCCAGGCTGGACTCACGTCTACTCGGGGAAGGTCCGGGACCTCTACGTCCCGGAGCCCGGCTCCGCCGCCGCGACCGCCCACGGGGACGTCGTCCTCGTCGTCGCGAGCGACCGCATCAGCGCGTACGACTTCGTGCTGCCGACCGAGATCCCGGACAAGGGACGGGTGCTCACGCAGCTGACGCTGTGGTGGTTCGACCAGCTGGCCGACGTCGTCGGGAACCACCTGGTCACCGCCGAGGCCGGTCCGGCAGGCGTGCCCGACGCCGTCGCGGGCCGGGCGATGGTGTGCCGCCGCCTCGAGATGTTCCCCGTCGAGTGCGTCGCCCGCGGGTACCTGACCGGGTCGGGGCTCGTCGAGTACCGGGCCGACGGCACGGTCTGCGGCATCGCCCTGCCGGACGGGCTGACCGACGGCTCGCGGCTCCCCGAGGCGATCTTCACGCCCGCGACCAAGGCCGCCGTCGGCGAGCACGACGAGAACGTCTCGTACGAGGCGGTCGTGGCGACGGTCGGCGAGGCCGACGCGAGCGCGCTGCGGGACCTCACCCTCGCCGTCTACACGAGGGCCGAGGAGCTCGCCCGCGAGCGGGGCATCATCCTCGCTGACACCAAGTTCGAGTTCGGGCGGGCGGTCGACGGCCCGGCGGCGGGCCAGATCCTGCTCGGCGACGAGATCCTGACCCCCGACTCCTCGCGGTTCTGGCCGGCGGACACCTGGGCGCCCGGTCAGGCGCAGCCCAGCTTCGACAAGCAGTTCGTCCGCGATTGGCTCACGTCGCCCGCGTCCGGCTGGGACCGGAAGTCCGAGCAGCCGCCGCCCCCGCTGCCCGCCGACGTGGTCGAACGCACCCGCGAGCGCTACCTCGAGGCGTACCGCGTGCTGACCGGCACGGAGCTGCCCGGCTGACCGTCGCCCGCCGGCCGAGTTCGAGGCCGGCGCTCCAGGTCGAGGATCGTGAGCCTCGAACTCGAGCGGAAGCCTCGAACTCGGCGCGTACGGGGCGTCAGGTCGTCCAGAGGATCTCGATCGGGGCCGCCCAGATGCGGTCGCTGACGCCGACGGCGGTCTGACCGGTGTGCAGGACGACGCCGGCCACGAACCGGTCACCCAGGTCGTCCCGCAGGGCGGTGAGCCAGCGGGTGTCGGTGCTGGTCACCGTCGCGCCCGCCTTGACCTGCAGGGCCGCGACCCGGCCGTCCGGCGTCTGCAGCACGAGGTCGACGGACGGCCCGTTGCGGTCCCGGTAGTGGTACAGGGTGGCCGACTCCTCCGACCAGCCGAGCTGCTTGCGCAGCTCGGCGGCGACGAACGCCTCGAGCAGTCGGCCCGCGTACTGGGGGTCGCCGGCCGGGCCGGCGCCGGCGGGCGACACGTTGACCAGGCTGGCCGCGAGGCCCGTGTCGAGGAGCGCCACCTTGGGGCGGGTCACCGCCCGGGTCGAGACGTGGGGTGTCCAGCCCGGCAGGCGGTGCACCAGGAACAGCGTCTCGAGCAGGCGCAGGTACGGCGGCAGCGTGTTGGCGGGGATGCCCGCGTCCGCCGCGAGGCTGGTCTTCACCAGCTCCGTCGCGGTCCTGGTGGCCAGCAGGGTGAGCAGCTGCGGCAGCTCGGCGAGGCGCTGCAGCCCCGACACGTCGTGGGCGTCGCGCTCGACGAGGCGGGCGACGTAGTTGCGGAACCACGTGGTGCGGCGGCGGCCCGGCGTCCGCTGCAGGGCCTCGGGGTAGCCGCCTGCGCAGGCGCGCTCGAGGTAGTCGGCGCGGGTGAGGGTGCTGCGGTGGCCGGTCAGGCGCTCGCCCGAGAACAGCAGGTCGACGAAGGTCTCCACGCGACCCGCGAGCTCGCCCTGCGACAACCCGTACAGCTCCACGGTCTCCGCGCGGCCCGCCAGGGAGTCCTGGGCGGCCGGGAGGTGGAGCAGGTTCGCCGAGCCGGTGATGAGGAACCGGCCCGGGCGCGGGTCGTCGTCGACGGCGAGCTTCAGCGCCGTCACCAGGCCGGGAGCCCGCTGCACCTCGTCGATGGCGAGCAGCCCGCCGGGGTTCTGGTTCACGAAGCCGTGCGGGTCCGCCTCCGCGGTCTCCTGGGCGAGCCGGTCGTCGAGGGTGACGAGGACGCCGCCCCGCTCGGCGACGACGGCCTTCGCGAGCGTCGACTTCCCGACCTGACGGGCACCCTGGAGCATGACGATCCGGGTGTCGTCCAGCGCCTCGTGGATCCGCGGCGTCACGGACCGGTGCAGACCAGTGCCCGCCGTCGTGGGGGCGGCCGGGGCGGCGACGGTGTCGGCCGATGTGCTCATGTGCGGGACGGTAGCCCGTGCCGGGTGCCGCCCCGCGGGAGGCGCGCCCGCCGCCGTCGTGGTTCCGCTGACGTCGGCTCGTGAAATCGCTGCGCCCGGCCCGTGAATTCGCTGAGGGCGGCCCGTGTCCGCGACGCAGGAGGCCGGTGACGGCTCCCTGCACCGCCACCGGCCTCCCTCGCATCCGTCCACCCCGAGGAGGCGGCCACCGGCCGTCGTGATACGTCCCCGCGCCTGAAACGCCTGCGGCGGAGGTGGCGGGGGTGGTTCCGTTGAGCCCGGAGGTGGTCCCCCATGCGCAAGCCCGCGCGCATCCTGACGACGACGGCCCTCGTGGCCGGAACCCTGGTGCTCCTCGCCGCGTGTGCGGCCGGTCCGAACGAGGCGGTCGGCACCGCAGCCGCCGACGGCGGCGTGGCCGGCTTCTGGCTCGGCCTGTGGCACGGCCTCATCGCCGTCATCACGTTCGTCATCTCGTTGTTCACGGACTCCGTGAACGTGTACGAGGTGCACAACAACGGCGGCTGGTACGACTTCGGCTTCATCCTCGGGCTGATGATCTCGCTCGGCGGTGGCGCCGGTGGTGGTGCGGCGGGGCGGCGTCGCGGGTGAGTCCCTTGCGGGCATAGGTCGGCAGCCGATATATATCGGTCCATGGAGTCGCGGTTGACCGAGCCTGCCTACCTCGTGCTGCTCGCCCTCGCGGACGGCCCGCGCCACGGGTACGCCATCGTGCAGGACGTGCTGGGCCTGTCCGAGGGGGCCGTGCGGCTCGGGCCGGGGACCCTCTACGGGATCCTCGACCGCCTCGTCACCGCCGGCCAGATCGAGCCGGAGCGCGAGGAGGTGGTCGGCGGGCGCCTGCGGCGGTACTACCGGATCACCGACCGCGGCTCGGGGGCCGCCCGTGCGGAGACGGAGCGGCTCGCCACCCTCGCTGAGCGCGCGCGCACAGCGCTGGCGGGGCGCCGGACGCCCGCCTCCGAACCGACGCCGGTGCCCCGGCCCGCGCTCGGGACCGCCTGATGGCCCGCGTCCAGCTGCCCCCGGTGCCACGGCCGCAGGTGCCCGACGGCGTCAGCCCCGCCTTCGCGAGCTCCGTCGCGTTCTGGGCGCGCGCCTACCCCCGCCGCTGGCGGGCGACGCGCGCGGCGGAGCTGCTGGGGCTGCTCGCGGACCTCGCGGAGCCCGGTGCGCGGCGGCTCGACGCGCGTTCGGCGCTCGACCTTCTCCGTGGCGGGTGGGCGACCCGGCTGCGGGAGCGCCCGCCGTTCGGGCCGTGGCTGCTGTACCGGCTGTTCGGCGCGCGCTCGCTGCAGGACCACCGGCCCTGGGTCGCCGACGACGTCGCAGGCCTCCTCTTCGCGGCGCGGCAGAGCCTGCCGGCCGTGTGGATGCTCGTCGTGATCGACCTCGGTCGTGCGCTGGACGGGAGGCAGCGCCTCACCGAAGGCGTGCTGTTCTGGGTCGTGGTGGCCGCGGTGCTCGCCTTCGACGTGCTCGTCGGGAGCACCCGGAGGTACGCGATCGAGCGGCACCTGGTGGTCCGCCCGGGAGAGCGGGTCACGGCCGGGACATGGGTGCGGGTGAAGGGCCCTCGGCGACGCGTCACCGCAGGATCCGCCCTGCCGTGGGCCGCCGGGGCCGCCGTGGCGGGGCTGGTCGCGGGCGCGGCCGCCGTCGCCGCGGCGCCGCAGACCATCCGCGTGACGCCCAACGGGGCCGGGGCCGGACCCGGGTTCACGTGGAGCGGCGGCGACGTGCCGCGGATGTCGCTCGTCGGCGCGCTCCTGGTGGCCGCCGTGGCCGGTGCGCTCCTCGCCGGGCTGGTCTCCACGCGGCTGCGGCGGGCGCAGATGGTCTCCGTGCAGCCCGACCGGATCCTGCACCGGCTCGACGCCCAGAACGGGCTGGCCGTCGTGCTGGGCGTCACCGCCCTCGGTGCGGTGGCCACGGCCGAGATCCTCGGCGTGCTCCCCTTGGCGATCAGCGTCGTCGTCGGCGTGGTCGCCGCGGTGCTGGCCCCACCGGCCGTCATCGCCTGGTCGACCGTGCGGCGCACGGCCGCCGCCGACGACGCGGCCCTCGTCGACGTGCTCCGGCTGGGGCTCCTCGGCCGCGCGGCCCGCGTCGATGTGCCGGGGTCCATGCTCGCGCCGGCGCTGCCCTCGGAGGTCGGCGAGGTCTGGCCGTGGCCGTGGAGCCACGAGGGGTCGACGCCCGCGCTCGGCTGACCCGCCCGGCCGACGCCACGGGTCGCCGGGGGCCGGCCCGGCCGGTGGACTGCCCGCCGGTCGGCGGGCCGGCGTCGGTACCCTGAGGTGCGCCCGTCGCGCAAGGACCACACCAGCCAGCACAGGAGCATCCCGTGGGACGCGTCGTCGTCGAAGTCATGCCGAAGCCCGAGATCCTCGACCCGCAGGGCAAGGCCGTCGCCGCCGCGCTGCCGCGGCTGGGGTTCCACGGTTTCACGGGCGTGCGGCAGGGCAAGCGGTTCGAGCTCGAGGTGGACGGCGACGTCACTGCCGAGGTCATCGAGGCCGTCCGCCAGGCGGCGGCGACACTGCTGTCGAACCCCGTCATCGAGGACGTCGTGGCCGTCACGGTGGTAGAGGGCGCCGCGTGACCGCCCGCGTCGGGGTCGTCACGTTCCCGGGCAGCCTGGACGACCGGGACGCCCAGCGCGCCGTGCGCCTCGCCGGGGCCGAGCCCGTCGCGCTCTGGCACGCCGACGCCGACCTGCACGGCGTCGACGCCGTGGTGCTGCCCGGCGGGTTCTCCTACGGGGACTACCTGCGTGCCGGCGCCATCAGCCGATTCGCCGCGGTGATGGGCACCATCGTGGATGCCGCCAAGGGCGGGCTGCCGGTGCTGGGCATCTGCAACGGCTTCCAGATCCTCTGCGAGGCGCACCTGCTGCCCGGCGCGATGATCAAGAACGACCACAGGGCCTTCATCTGCCGGGAGCAGGTGCTCACGGTGGAGCGCACGACGACCGCCTGGACCCGCGACTACACCGTGGGCGAGCACATCACGATCCCGCTGAAGAACCAGGACGGGCAGTTCGTCGCGGACGAGCGCACGCTGGACATGCTCGAGGCCGAGGGCCGGGTCGTGTTCCGGTACGCCGGGTGGAACCCGAACGGCTCGCGCCGCGACATCGCCGGCATCACCAACGAGGCGGGCAACGTCGTCGGGCTCATGCCGCACCCCGAGCACGCCGTGGAGCCGGGGTTCGGTCCCGACGCCGCCGATGGCCACCGGCGCGGCACGGACGGGCTGCGCTTCTTCACGTCGGTCATCGGCGCCCTTGTCTCCTGACGCGGCGGACGCGACCGCCGGTGTGACGCTGGCCGTCGTCGACTGGCACGATCCGGTGCTGACGCGCTTGCGTGACGAGCAGCAGGCCGAGCTCGGCCTGCTGTACGACGGCGAGGCCGACATCGAGGCGGTGCTCCCGCCCGAGGAGATGCTCGCGACCGTCGCAGCGACCGTCGAGGGGCAGGTCGTGGCATGCGGCTCCCTGCGCGACGCGCACAGGTACGGCGACCGCTACGGCGAGCTGAAGCGCATGTACGTCGTCCCCGAGTACCGCGGCCGCGGCATCTCCAGGCTCGTCCTGGACCGGCTCGAGACGATCGCCCGGGAGAACGGGCTGCGCCGCCTGATCCTCGAGACCGGCATCCGGCAGCACGCGGCGATCCGGCTGTACCGCTCGGCGGGCTACCGGCGCACCCCGACGTACGGCCCGTACGACGAGCGGACGCTCTCCGTCTGCTACGCCCGCTGGCTCGTGCCCGACGCCGCCACGCGGGTGCTCGTGGTGAACGGCACCGTCGGCGCCGGGAAGTCCACGGTCGCGGAGGTCGTCGCGGACCTGCTGCGCGAGCGGGGCGTGCCCTACGGCTGGGTCGACGTGGACGCCCTGCGGCGCGCCTACCCCACCGCGTCGGACGACCCGTTCGGGCAGGCCGTAGCCCTGGACCACCTGCACGCCATGGCGGGCGTCTTCGCGCGGCGGGGCTACCGCCACCTCGTCCTGGCGGAGGTCATCGAGCGCGTCCAGGACCGCGAGCTGTACGAGCGCGCGTTCGACGGCGCCGAGCTCACCGTCGTACGGCTCACCGCACCGGAGGTGCAGCGGCGCGCCCGCATCGACCGCCGGGAGCGCGACGCGTGGCGGGCCTGGCACCTCGACCGCACCGTCGAGCTGGACCGCATCCTCGCGGATGCCGGGGTGGACGACGCCGTCGTGGCGAACGACGACGGCCGTGACCTGCGCGACGTCGCGGCGGACGTGCTCGCCGCCACGGGTTGGGCGTGATCGCGGAGTCCTGGGCGACGGGGTACTCGCCCTCCGACGTCGGGCTCGGCGTCGGCGAACCGTCCCCGTGAGCGGGTGGACGGTCAGGTGACCTACCTGGTCGCGTGGACGCGCGGGGCGTCGCCGGGCGCTGGACCTCGCCCACCCGCGCTGCAGGTGACGGTACGGTCGCCGGGTGCAGCACGATCTGGAGCTCAGCGGTCACGGGGTGCGCCTGGTGCCACGGTCCCCCGAGCACTCGGCCGCCCTGTTCGCCCTCGTCGACGAGGCCCTCTGGCAGGGCATGACGTCGCCGACGCCGACGTCCGCGGCTGACCTGGAGGCCGGCACGCAGGCCGCGCTCGCGGACCCGGGGCGGTACGCGTTCACGGTGCTCGACGCGGAGACCGGGCAGGTCCGGGGGACGACGTCGTTCTACGACGTCGAGCCGAGCCAGGCGCGGTGCGAGGTGGGGCACACGTTCTACGGGCGGGCCTGGTGGGGCGGGCGCACCAACCCGGCGTGCAAGCTGCTCCTGCTGACCCACGCGTTCGAGGTGTGGGGGATGCACCGCGTCGCGTTGCGTGCCGACGCCCGCAACGCGAGGTCGATCGCCGCCATGGAGCGCCTCGGCTGCGTCCGCGAGGGGGTGCTCCGCGGGCACCGGCTCGCGGCCGACGGTAGCCGGCAGGACACCGTGTACCTGTCGATGCTGGCCCCGGAGTGGCCGGCCGCGAAGGAGCGGCTGCTCGCCCGGCTCGCGGGCTGACGTCGCGCCGCCCGGCTCAGCCCATCGTGACGGTGCCGTCGGCACCGACGGACCAGCCGGGGTTGTGGGCGACCTCCCACGGCATGCCGGCGGGGTCCGCGAAGTACCCGTGGTAGCCACCCCACACCGCCCGCTGCGGCGTCTTCAGGATCGTCGCCCCGGCGCGGGCGGCGTCCTCGAGCACCGCGTCGACCTCCTGCTCAGAACCGACGTTGTGCGCGAGCGTGACGTTGCCGACCGTGGTTGCCGGGGCACGGTCCGGGCCGATGTCGGCGGCGAGCTCCGCGGCGTCGTACAGGGACAGCAGCACGCCGGGCGCCACCTGGAGGAAGGTCACGGCACCTGCGACGTCGAGCACCGGCGTCCAGCCGAGGCCGGTGACGTAGAAGTCGCGTGCCGCCGCCAGGTCCGGTACGCCGATGGTGATGAGGCTGAGTCGCTGGTCCATTCCCCGGACGCTAGCGGCGCCCGCCGACAGAGCTCAGCGGACCCTGATGCGCAGCTGCGCGGCGAGTGCGGGCGCGAGCGCGACCAGCTGCTCCTCGCTGATGGTCGCCCCGGCCAGGCCGGGCAGCCCGTCCACCTGGCGCAGGTCCGCGCCGCGCAGGTCGGCGTCGGCGAGGCGTGACCGCGTCACGTCGAGGCGACCGATCCGGCAGTCCTCGACGACGAGTCCCCGGGCGTCGCAGCCGGCCAGCTCGAGGTCCCCGACGGTGCACCCGACGAGCCGCACGTCGCGCAGCGTCGTGTCGCCGAGGGCGAGGTAGTCGATCTTGCCGCCCGAGATCGTGACCCTGGTCAGCTCGCCGCCGTGGGCGCGGACGGCGCCCAGCCGGCAGTCCGTGACGGTGACGTCGCGCCACTCGGCGTCGGAGAGGTCGAGGGTGTCCGCCCGGCACTCCACCATCGACGTCTCGACCAGCCGCGCGCCCCCGAGCCGCACGCCGTCCAGCGTGCAGTGGTGCAGCGCGCACTCGACGAACCGGGCCTCCCGGCCGTCCTGGCCGGTCAGGTCGAGGTCGTCGAGCTCGAGCAGCTCGTAGTCACCCTCGCGCTCGAGGGGACCGCGGAACGGATCCATGCGGACAGCCTGGCACCGACGACCGACGCGGTCAGCCCTGCGCCCCTTCGGGACCGCCTCCCTCGACGTCGTCGCGCAGGCGGGTGAGGAGGCCGGCCGCGGCGCCCGCGTACGTCCCGATCCACCGGTCGTGCACGCGGCGGATGGGCACGACGTCCAGGTGGTTCCACCGCTCGCGCCCGTCGCGGCGCACGACGACGAGGCCGGCGCGCTCCAGCACCCCCAGGTGCTGCATGGTCGTGCACCGGTCGAGGTCGGCGAAGTGCCGGCAGAGGTCTCCCGTGGTGCGGGGGTGGTCCTTCAGCAGGTCGAGGATCTCGCGGCGGGTCCGGTGACCGAGCGCCTTGAAGACGAGGTCCGCGGCGTCGTCCTCGAGCGCGTCGGTCCCGTGCGGCGGGGTGCGCTCGGGCTGCCGGCTCTTGCGGACGGTCATGTTATAAGTCTATAACATATGGATCGGCGACACGTGGAGGAGGACGTCATGGCGCTCAGGTTCGACGTGGCGGGACGCATCGCCCGCCCGGTGCACGAGGTCTTCGAGGCCGTGGCGGACCCCGGCCACCTCTCCCGCTACTTCACCACCGGGGGCGCACAGGGTCGGCTGGCGAGCGGTCAGACCGTCACCTGGGACTTCGCCGACTTCCCCGGTGCGTTCCCCGTCCACGTGGTCGAGGTCGTCCCCGACCGTCGCATCGTCCTGCGCTGGGGTGCGGCCGACGACGGCGGCCCGGCCTACGAGACCACCGTCACCATGACCTTCGAGCCGCTGGACGACGGCAGGACCCTG
>Ga0196976_1001211_pt1 | contig 12301 bp, 12 predicted proteins | sample S3v_513CmetaG_FD_148644 | JGI IMG/M metagenome (GOLD analysis project Ga0196976, IMG submission 148644) | Soil microbial communities from Anza Borrego desert, Southern California, United States - S3+v_5-13C | ecosystem: Environmental > Terrestrial > Soil > Desert | place: USA: California...
CGGGCCCCCGCCCCACCCGCCCCCACCCGTGCCGAGGGCGCGCTTCGAACCTGTGGCCGGCCTGCGAACACCCGTTGTTCGCAGGCCGGCCACGTGTTCGTCTGCGCACGGGGCACTCCGCCCGGGTCCTTGAGCAGCGCACTTGTTATAGTTGTCATCAAACAACTAGTGTGTAGGCATGCTCTTCAGGATCGACCCGACAGGCGACGAGCCGCTGTACTCCCAGCTCGCCGCGCAGGTGCGGGCCGCCGCTGCGCGCGGCGAGCTGGCCGACGGCGAGCGCCTGCCGGCCGCGCGGGATCTCGCGGCGTCCCTCGAGATCAACCTGCACACCGTCCTCCGGGCCTACCAGGACCTGCGCGCGGAGGGTCTCGTCGAGCTGCGCCGCGGCCGTGGGGCCGTGGTGACAGCCGGCGCGGTGCGCGACGTAAGCCCCCTGCACGACGCCATCCAGGCGGTGGTCGACACCGCCCGCCGCCTCGGCGTCTCCCCCGACACCACCCTCGCCCTCGTCAAGGAAGCACTGCGATGACCACCGCCACCCCGACCACCACCGAGTCGCCCGCGGTCCCGCACCGGCGGATCACGACCACCCTCACACTGGGCGTACCGGCGGTCCTCGCCGCCGTGACCGTCGCCGTCGCGCTCGCGTGGCGCGACCGCCTTCCCGACCCCGTCGCGTCGCGCTGGGGCCCGGACGGCGTAGAGGGCGGCTCGTCGTTGGTCGGCCTGCTCATCCCCCTGGTCGCGATGACGCTCGTGTTCGCCGGTGCGCTGTGGGCGGTCGGGTACTTCTGGGGGCGCGCCGCGATGACCCGCCGGTTCGCGACGGGCACGGCGGTGTGGATCGCCGTCTTCGTCAACGGGCTGACGATCCTCATGCTGAGCGCCCAGCTCGACGTCGCGACGGCGTCCGAGGCGCGCGACCTCGGCGCCGGCCTCGCCGCGCTCATCGTGGCCGCCCTGGCCGTGGCGGTCGCCGTCGCCTGGCTCGTCCCGGGCGACCCGCGCCAGCCGACGGGCACACCCATCCCGGTCGGCGCCCGCCGCCTGCCGCTCCCGGAGTCGGAGACCGCGACGTGGGTGCGCAGCGTCCAGTGGGTGTCGCCGGTGTGGATCGTCGTCGGCAGCATCGGCTTCGGGGCAGCGATCGGCGCGGCCGCGCGGTCGTGGTGGCTGGCCCTCGTCCTCGCCGCGTTCCTCGGCACCCTGCTCGTGACGGCGACCGCCTGGACCGTCACGGTCGACCGCCTCGGCCTGACGGCCCGGTCGCGCCTGCCGCGGCCGCGGATCGTCGTTCCGCTCGAGGAGGTTGAGGTCGCCGACGTGGTCCAGGTGGACCCGCTCCGTGAGTTCGGTGGCTGGGGCCTGCGGACCGGGCTCGGCGGCCGGGTCGGGGTGGTCGTCCGCAAGGGCGCGGCGCTCGAGGTCGTCCGCACGGGTGGACGGCGCGTCGTCGTCACGGTCGACGACGCCGAGACGGGAGCGGCGCTGCTGAACACGCTCGCGGCCCGAACCCGGGCCTGAGAGACCACACCGAGACGGGCGGGACGGCTGCGCCGTGCCCGCCCGTCTCGGCATGTGAGGCGTACCGGTCAGTACGCTTGCCCACCGGCGGAAGCCAGTTCTAATCTCTGCTCGGGTCCGAAAGACGGACTGGGACGTCCCACAGCGTGGGACACGATCGGGGAGGAGGCCGCCATGCGCACCGTTCGCACGGCGATGCCGATGACGCCCCGATGTGGCTGTTGCATGCCACGCGCCGGCGCCTGACACATCGTCAGCGGTCCATCGAAGGACCCAGGTAGCCGGCGGCCCCCCAGCCCCCACCCGCCCGTGCGTGGCGTCGGCTCCTGCGCGGAGCCGGAGCGCCGCGCAGCCCGGAGGACCCGATGGCCATCACCACGCACGCGCCCGCCCGCCCGCAGCCCGCCCGGGTCGCGGTCCGCGGCGTCTCCCGCGCTTTCCCGGACCGCAGCACCGGTGCCGCGACGCCCGTGCTCGCCGGCGTCGACCTCGACGTCGCCGCCGGCGAGATCGTTGCCCTCCTCGGGCCGTCCGGGTGCGGCAAGTCCACCCTGCTGCGCCAGGTGATCGGCCTCGACTCCCCGAGCACCGGTGAGATCCTCATCGATGAGCGACCCGTCCGCGGCGCCGACCCCCGGTGCGCCGTCGCGTTCCAGGAGCCCCGCCTGCTGCCGTGGCGGACGCTCGCTCAGAACGTCGCGCTCGGCCTCCCCCGCGGGGCCGACCGCGCGGCCGGGCGCACCCGCGTCGCCGAGCTGCTCGACCTCGTCGGGCTGGGTGCGTGCACCCACTACCGGCCGCGTCAGGTGTCGGGCGGCATGGCACAGCGCGCCGCGCTCGCCCGCGCCCTGGCCCGCAACCCCGGCGTGCTCGTCCTCGATGAGCCGTTCGGCGCCCTCGACGCGCTCACCCGCATGCGGATGCAGGACCTGCTGCTCGATGTGCACGCGGCGGAGCCGGCGACCGTCCTCCTGGTGACGCACGACGTCGACGAGGCGCTCTACCTCGCGGACCGGGTCGTCCTGCTGGGGCGGCCCGCAGGCGCACCCGCCGGCACGCCGAGCGGCGTCCGCGCCGTCGTCGACGTGCCAGGCACGCGGCCGCGCGACCGGGGCGACGCCGCACTCGCACTGCTCCGCGCGCAGCTGCTCGACGGCCTCGGCGTGCCGAGCCACCACGCCGAGCACGACCCCGACCGCCACCACTCCATCTGACCGACCACCGCTCCACCAGGGCGGCCGTCCGGCCGCCCGAGAACCGATGAGAGGGACCCCCATGAGGATCCGCACCGCCCTGCCCGTCACCGCGGTCACCGCCGCCGCCCTGATGCTCAGCGGCTGCGCAGCCGGTGAGGGCTCCGCCACCGTCGACGCTCCCGAACCCGACGCCGCCGAGGCCGCGGCGGGTGCCGAATCCGCCGAGTGGAGCTCGGACACCCTGACGCTCGACTTCGCCACCTACAACCCCCTCAGCCTGATCATCAAGGACCAGGGCTGGCTGGAGGCGGAGCTGGGCGACGACGTCGAGGTCACCTGGGTCCAGTCGGCCGGCTCGAACAAGGCCAACGAGGCCCTGCGGGCCGGCGCGATCGACGTCGGCTCCACGGCCGGCTCGGCCGCCCTGCTCGCCCGCGCCAACGGCTCGCCGATCCACACCATCGGGATCTACACGCAGCCCGAGTGGGCCGCGATCGTCGTGCCCGCCGGGTCCGACATCACGTCCGTGGAGCAGCTCGCCGGCCGGTCCGTGGCGGCCACCAAGGGCACGGACCCGTACTTCTTCCTGCTCCAGTCGCTCGACGCGCACGGGGTGGCCCTCGGGGACGTCGAGGTCCAGAACCTCCAGCACGCCGACGGCAAGGCCGCGCTCGAGTCCGGCGCGGTCGACGCCTGGGCGGGCCTCGACCCGCTGATGGCGGCGAGCGAGGCGGGGGCGGGCTCGCAGCTCATCTACCGCAACATCGACTTCAACACCTACGGCTTCCTCAACGCCACCGAGGAGTTCGTCACCGAGCACCCCGACCTCGCACAGCTCGTGCTCGACGCGTACGAGAAGGCGCGGGCGTGGGCGCTCGAGAACCCCGAGGAGACGGCCGCGATCCTGGCCGAGGTGGCGGCGATCGACCTCGAGATCGCCGAGAAGGTGATCCTCGAGCGCACGGTGATCGACCTCGACGTCGTCCCGGGCGAGAAGCAGCGCGCCGTGCTGGAGGTCGTCGGCCCGATCTTCGTCGACTCCGGCGACGTGTCGAGCCAGGACCTGATCGACACCGCCCTGGACGAGCTGTTCGACGACACCTTCGCGACCGCGGCCGACGCCTCCCGCCTCGGCTGACGGCGCCACCCGCACCACGGCGCCACTCGTACGACATCGACCGACCCAGCAGCGCACACAGCAAGGAGCCGACCATGACGATCCTCGGGACATCCGGGACCGGACCCGTCGTCGCGGCCGACGGCCGCCCGCTGCGCGCGCTCAACCCGTTCGACGCCCGGGCGGAGGGCACCGCGCCCTCCGCCCGGGTGCCCGACGCCGGCGCCACCGGACGCTCGGTGCGCACCGGCCGTCGGTGGGGCCCGACGGCGCTGGCCGCCGTCGTGCCGGTCCTGCTCATCGCCCTGTGGCACGTCGCGACGGAGGTCACGGGCGTCTTCGCCCCGCACGAGCTGCCGTCGCCGGGGGCGGTCGTCGACGCCGGGGTGGAGCTCGCGACGTGGGAGAACGGGGCGACCCTGTGGACCCACATCCAGATCTCCGTCCAGCGGGTCCTCCTGGGCTTCGCGCTCGGCTCCGCCGTCGGGCTGCTCGTCGGCGCCGCCGTCGGGCTGTCGCGCCTGACGGACCGCCTGCTGAGCGGCAGCCTCGGCGCCCTGCGGGCCATCCCGTCGCTCGGCTGGGTGCCCCTCTTCATCCTGTGGATGGGCATCAACGAGGACTCCAAGGTGATCCTCATCGCCCTGGGTGCCTTCTTCCCCGTCTACACGACCGTCGCCTCCGCCCTGCGCCACGTCGACCCGCACCTCGTCGAGGCGGGGCGGGCGTACGGCCTGCGTGGACCGTCGCTCCTGCTGCGCGTGCAGCTCCCCGCGGCTACCCCCGCGGTGGTCTCGGGCCTCCGCCTGGCACTCGCCCAGGCGTGGCTCTTCCTCGTCGCAGCAGAGCTGATCGCGTCCTCGATGGGTCTCGGCTTCCTGCTCACCGACTCGGCCAACAACGGCCGCGTCGACCGGATCCTGCTCTCGCTCGTCACCCTGGCGGTGCTGGGCAAGACGACCGACGCCCTGATCGGCGTCGTCGAGAGGCGGCTGCTGCGCCGATGGTGACCACCCACCCCCACACCACCCGCCACGACCCCGGGGCCGGGGCGGCGGACCCCGTCGCGTTCTGGGAGGCGGCGGCACGCGGCCTCGACTGGGCGGCGCCGTGGCACACCGCCCACACCTGGGCGCCTGCGGTCCCGGACCCGGAGCACCCGGGTGAGCTGACCGTGCCGCGTGTCGAGTGGTTCGCCGGTGGGCGGCTCAACGTGGCCTACAACTGCGTGGACCGCCACGTCGAGGCGGGGCGCGGTCGCCAGCCGGCCATCCTCGTCGAGTCCGCGACCGGCGAGCGCCGGGCCCTCACCTACGCCGGGCTGCAGCGGGAGGTCAGCCGGGCGGCCAACGCGCTGCTCGCCCTCGGCGTGACCACCGGCGACCGCGTGGCGATCTACCTGCCGCCGGTGCCGGAGGCGATCATCGCGGTGCTGGCCGCGGCCCGGATCGGCGCCGTGCACTCCCTCGTGTTCTCCGGGTTCTCCGCCGAGGCGCTGCGCACCCGCCTCGTCGACATCGACGCGAAGGTCCTCGTCACGGCGGACGGCCAGCTCCGCCGCGGCCGTGCCCTGCCGCTCAAGGCCGCCGCCGACGCCGCCGTGGCCGGCCTGCCGGTCAGGCACGTGCTGGTCGTCCGTCGCACCGGCCAGCCGGTGGCATGGCAGGCCGACCGGGACGTGTGGTGGCACGACGCCGTCGACGCGGCCCCGGCCGACCACACGCCGGAGGCCTTCGACGCGGAGAGCCCGCTCTTCATCATCCACACCTCGGGCACCACCGGTCGGCCCAAGGGCCTGGTGCACACGATGGGCGGGTACCTCACGCAGGCCGCGTGGACGTACGCGCACCTCTTCGACCCCCGGCCCGGCGACGTGCACTGGTGCACCGCCGACCCCGCCTGGGTCACGGCGCACACGTACGTGATCTACGGCCCGCTCGCGAACGGCGCCACGATCCTCCTGGACGAGGCGACGCCCGACTGGCCGCACCGGGCACGGCACGCCGAGCTCATCGAGCGGCACCGGGTGACCACCTACTACACGGCGCCGACGCTGGTCCGGACCCTGGCCACGTGGTTCCCCGACGGGTTCGGCGACCGTTACGACCTCTCGAGCATCCGCCTCCTGGGCAGCGTGGGTGAGCCGATCAACCCGGCAGCGTGGCACTGGCTCCGTGCGAACGTCGGAGCCGGCACTGCGCCCGTCGTCGACACGTGGTGGCAGTCCGAGACCGGGGCGACCATGGTCGCTCCCCCGCGGGCGGGCGACCCCAAGCCGGGTAGCGCCGGGCGGCCGCTGCCCGGCATCTCCGTCCGCGTCGTGGACGAGTCGGGCGCGGACGTGCCGGCGGGCGTGGACGGGCTGCTGGCCGTCGACCGCCCGTGGCCGGGGATGGCGCGGACCGTCTGGGGCGATCCCGAGCGGTACCGGGACGCCTACTGGGCACGCTTCGCGGACCGCGGCCTCTACGTCTCCGGCGACCGCGCCCGGCAGGACGCCGACGGCGACCTGTGGCTGCTCGGTCGCGCCGACGAGGTGATCAACGTCTCGGGCCACCGGCTGTCGACCATCGAGATCGAGTCCGCTCTCGTCGCGCACCCCGCCGTCGCCGAGGCGGGCGTGACGGGCGTGCCCGACGCGACCACCGGCCAGGCGGTCGCCGCGTTCGTCGTGCTCGCCGCGGAGGTGGGAGCCGGCGGGGCTGTGGGCGGCGCGCCGGCGTCTCAGCCGACCCGTGAGCCGACCCGTGAGCCGAAACGAGAGCCGACCGGTGAGCCGACCGGTGAGCTGGGCGCTGCCCTGCGCGGGCACGTCTCCGCGGCCATCTCCCCCATCGCCCGCCCCCGCGACGTCGTGGTCGTGCCCGACCTGCCGAAGACCCGCAGTGGCAAGATCCTGAGACGGCTGCTGGCCGATCTCGTCGCCGGCGTCCCCCTGGGCGACACCACGTCGCTCGCGGACCCGACGGTGATCGACAGGATCGCAGCAGCCCTGGCGTCGCACCCCGCGGGCGACGGCGACGCGCGCCACGGGACCGCCGACGGCGGGCCCACCGACAAGGAGGAGGTCGCATGACCGACCGGACGTTCGGGTTCCGCACCCGTGCCCTGCACGCCGGGGGCGTGCCGGACCCGACCACGGGCGCCCGCGCGGTGCCGATCTACCAGACGACCAGCTTCGTCTTCGACGACACGGCCGACGCCGCGAACCTCTTCGCGCTGCAGAAGTACGGGAACATCTACTCGCGCATCGGCAACCCCACGGTCGCCGCGCTCGAGGAGCGCATCGCCTCCCTCGAGGGCGGCATCGGCGCGGTCGCGACGGCGTCCGGCATGGCGGCAGAGTTCATCACCTTCGCGGCGCTCGTGGGTGCTGGGGACCACGTCGTCGCGGGCGCGGCGCTCTACGGCGGGACGGTCACCCAGCTCGACGTGACGCTTCGCCGGTTCGGGGTCGAGACGACCTTCGTCCGCGGCACGGACCCGGCGGACTTCGCCGCGGCCATCCGGCCCGAGACGAAGGTCGTCTACGCGGAGGTGATCGGGAACCCGTCCGGCGAGATCACGGACATCGCGGCGCTCGCGGACGTCGCGCACACCGCCGGCCTGCCCCTCGTCATCGACGCCACGCTGGCGACCCCGTACCTGTGCCGGCCGATCGAGCACGGTGCCGACATCGTCATCCACTCCGTGACGAAGTTCCTCGGCGGTCACGGCACGACCCTCGGCGGCGTCGTCGTCGAGAGCGGGCGCTTCGACTGGGGCAACGGCAAGTTCCCGCACATGACCGAGCCCGTGCCGTCCTACGGCGGCGTCCGGTGGTGGGAGAACTTCGGCGAGTACGGATTCCTCACCAAGCTCCGCAGCGAGCAGCTGCGCGACATCGGCCCGGCCCTGTCGCCGCAGTCGGCGTTCTACCTGCTGCAGGGCGTCGAGACCCTCCCGCAGCGCATGGACGCGCACCTCGCGAACGCCCGGGCGGTGGCCGAGTGGCTCGAGGCCGACCCGCGGGTCGGGTACGTCACCTGGGCGGGCCTGCCCTCCCACCCCCACCACGAGCGGGCCGCGCGCTACCTGCCGGCCGGCCCGGGCGCCGTCTTCGCCTTCGGCGTGCGGGGCACCGCCGACGTCCCGGGGCGGGCCGCCGGGCGTGCGTTCATCGAGTCCCTCCAGCTCGCGAGCCACCTGGCGAACATCGGGGACGCCCGGACGCTCGTCATCCATCCCGCGTCGACGACGCACCAGCAGCTCTCTGCCGAGCAGCTCGCGGCGGCGGGCGTCCCGGAGGACCTCGTGCGGATCAGCGTCGGGCTGGAGGACGTCGAGGACATCCTCTGGGACCTCGACCAGGCTCTGACGGCCGCGGTCGGCCCGGCAGCGACAGCGACAGCGACAGCCCCCGCGACGGTCGGGGCGACGACGACGGAGGTCGGCGCGTGAGCATCATCCCGCCGCTGCAGGTGGCCGCCGACGCGTGCGCGGTGCCGCAGCCCGCGCCGCAGGGCCGGACGTGGGCCGGACCGGGCGCCGCCGAGCGCCTGGCCATCCTGCGCAGGACGCGCTCCGTCGCCATCGTGGGGGCCTCCGCCAACCAGGCGCGGGCGAGCTTCTTCGTCGCGACGTACCTGCTGTCGTCCACCGACTACGACGTGTACTTCGTCAACCCGCGTGCCACCGAGATCCTCGGCCGCCGCGTGTACCCGTCGCTCGACTCGCTGCCGGTGGTGCCGGACCTCGTGGACGTCTTCCGGCGGCACGACGACCTGCCTCAGGTCCTCGACGAGACGCTGGGCGTGGGCGCGACGACGCTCTGGCTCCAGCTCGGGTCCTGGCACGAGGACGTCGCGCGCCGGGGCGAGGCGGCCGGCCTGGACGTGGTGATGGACCGGTGCATCAAGATCGAGCACGCCCGGTTCCACGGTGGGCTGCACCTGGCGGGCTTCGACACGGGTGTGATCAGCTCACGACGGCCTCGGCGCTGAGCGCCGCTCCCGCACCAGTCAGGCGTCCCCCGGCCACCACAGGGCGCGGCGGACGGCGACGCGGGCGGCGGCGCCCTCGCCCGTGAGCGGGCAGCCCTCGTCCCGCAGGCGCGCGACGGCGTCGGCGCGGTAGTGGGCGGGCGGCTCGCCGGCCGCGTTCACGACGCGCCACCAGGGCACCCCACCACCCGCTCTCGCCATGACCTGGCCCACCAGCCGCGGGCCACCCCGGCCGAGGCGGTCACGCAGCACCTCGGCGATCCCGCCGTAGGTCATGGCGCGGCCCGGCGGGATCTCGGCGACCAGGTCGAGCACGGCCTCGAGGTAGTCGTCGTCCACGCCAGGTTCAGCCTCGGTGCACGAGGATCAGCGCGCGGTCGTCGTTGTCGCCGGCCCGGACCCCGTCCACGACGGCGGCCGCGCCGCCGCTGCGCGTCGCGACGTAGCGCTCGGCCTCCCCCATCAGGCGGTCGATGCCGAGCTCGACGTCGGACCCGGGCGTCTCCACCAGGCCGTCCGTGTAGAGCATCAGCGTGTCCCCGTGCTGGAGGACCCCGCTGTGCACCGCGAAGCGCGGCGACGGCACGATGCCGAGAGCCGGCCCGCCGGTGGTGTCGAGGGGCTCGATCAGCCCCGAGCCGGCGTGCAGGTGCACCGCCGGCGGGTGCCCGGCGGTGGACACGGTGAAGGACCCCGTGTCGAGCCGGACCGTGAGGTGCACGGCGGTCGCGAAGCCCTCGGGCCAGTCCTGGGAGAGCAGGTAGGCGTTCGCGGCGGGGAGGAAGCGCTCGGGGGGCATGGTGCCCAGCAGACCCCCGAACGCGCCGGACAGCAGCAACGAGCGCACGCCGGCGTCCTGCCCCTTGCCCGACACGTCGACGAGCACGATCTCCAGGTGGTTGCCGGTCCGGGCGGCGACGACGAAGTCGCCCGAGAACGCCTCGGCGTAGGCCGACCGGACGACGCTGTCCACCCGCCACGGCGGCGGCAGCTGCGGGATGCGGCCGTGGGCCACCAGGCGGTCGCGCAGGTCGACGAGCATGAGGTCGCTCGCGGCCCCCTGCAGGCCGAGCCGGTCACGGCTTCGGACGAAGAGCAGCGCCGCCAGCACGCCCGCCACGAGCACGAGGAGCTCGCCCGGCTCGAACGACGCCATGCCGCTGAGCTCGAGGCCGAACACCTGCGCCAGGACGGCGACGCTCAGCACGATCATGCCGGGCAGCCGGAGGCTGAAGACCCCCAGCAGGACGATGAAGAGGGTGCTCGCAGGCGTGACCCACCGGGGTGAGACCATGACGCCCAGCGCGACGAACCCGGAGAGCGCCACGAGCACGGTAGTGGCGGTCACCTGTCGGGCCATGAGCCGACGACGACGCAGCACGTCCGCCCAGGCCCACGCCCGCGGCGGGCGCGACCGGGCGGCCGGAGGTGACGCCGTGATGGTCACCCGGCGAGGCTATCCGAACGATCCGGACCAGGTGGGGCCCGCCCGCGGGCGGCTCCGGGTGCCGGGACGAAATCGGGTACCTGCGCCGGGCCGTTCCCGGCACGATGGCCTCCATGACCACGCTCCCGGGCGGCTACCGCGCCACCGACATCCCTCAGTCCCGTCACGCCGAGCTCATTGCCGTCGACACGTGGGCGTTCCCGTCGTCCGTGTCGGACGACAAGCTCCTCGAGCTGCCCATGTCCATCGGGTGGGACCGTGCCCGCGGTGTGGAGACCGACGACGGGGAGCTGGTCGCCTGCCACGGCTCCTACCCGTACCGGGAGTTCCCCGTCCCTGGTGCCCGCACCGCCGTCTCGGGCCTGACCTGGGTGGGCGTGCACCCCGGCCACCGTCGGCGCGGCCTCCTCAACGCGATGATCAGCGACCACTTCGCCCGCAGCCTCGACCGTGGCGAGGCCGTGTCGGCGCTCTTCGCGGCCGAGGCGGCGATCTACGGACGGTTCGGCTACGGCCTGGCCTCCACGTCACTGCACCTGAAGCTGCCCCGCGGCGCTCAGCTCCGCGACATCGCAGGTGCGCGCGACCTCCGCGTCCGCGTGGAGCGGCTGGACCCGGACCGGCACGGGGCGCTCATGCAGGCGGTGCACGGGCGCATCGACCGGCCGGGGTGGGTGACGCGGACGACGCCCGGTCAGCTCGCCTCCTGGGTCGCCGACCCCGAGGTCTTCCGCGACGGCACGGAGTCGCTGCGCATCGTGATCGTCGGTGACGACGGGAACGACGCGACCGCGCGCGGGTACGCCCTCTTCCGCCGCAAGAACGACTGGAAGGACGAGGGCCCCCGCGGGTCGGTGCTCGTGCGCGAGGCCGTCGCGCCGGACGCCGCTACCGCCCGCGCGCTGTGGGGCGTGCTGCTCGACCTCGACCTGATGGGCAGCGTGGAGGTCGGCCTGCTCGCCTTGGACGACCCGCTCTGGCACCTGCTCGTCGACCCGCGCGCCGCCCGCCCGCGGATCTCGGACAACCTCTGGGTCCGCCTCCTGGACGTCCCGACGGCCCTGGCCGAGCGCCGCTACGCCGCCCCGGTGGACCTGGTGCTCGAGGTCACGGACACGCGCCTGCAGGCCAACACGGGCCGCTGGCACCTCGTCGGCGGTCCCGACGACGCCACCGTGACGGCCGCGACGCGCGAGCCGGACCTGGTGGTCGACGTCCGTGAGCTGGGCTCGGCCTACCTCGGGGGCGTCTCGCTCGAGTCGCTCGCCGCGGCCGGGCTGGTCACCGAGGTGACCCCGGGCGCCGTGCGTCGGGCGGCGGTCGCGTTCGGCTGGCCCGTCGCACCGGTGTGCAGCTGGATCTGGTGAGGGGGCGCGTGCGGGGCCTGGACCTCAGGCCTCGTACGCGGCCAGCTGGTCGATCCGGCGCTGGTGGCGCGGGTCGCCGCTGAAGGGCTCTGCCAGGAAGGCGTCGACCAGCTCGACCGCCTCGTCGACGGAGTGCTGGCGGGCGCCGATGGCGACCACGTTCGCGTCGTTGTGCGACCGCGCGAGGGTGGCGGTCGCCGCGTTCCAGGCCAGCGCGGCGCGGACGCCGCGCACCTTGTTCGCGGCGATCTGCTCGCCGTTCCCGGAGCCTCCGATGACGACGCCGAGGCTGCCGGGCTCGGCGACGACGGCCTCACCGGCGGAGAAGCACACGGCCGGGTAGTCGTCGTCCGGGTCGTACGAGGGCGCGCCGTGGTCGACGACGTCGTGCCCTGCGGCGCGGAGGTGCTCGACGAGGTGCACCTTGAGCTCGAAGCCGGCGTGATCGGCGGCGATGTGGATGCGCATGGCCACATCCTGCCGCAGGGGCCGGGACCGGGCGGCCGCCCGGTTCGTCAGACGGACTCGCGGCGGGTGAGCCTGGCGGCCAAAATCTTCTGGACCGGCGGGGCGGTCGGGTCCGCGATCCGCTCCAGGAGGACGTCGACCATGAGGTGCCCCATCTCCTCGAGCGGCTGCCGGACCGAGGTCAGGGGCGGTGTGGC
>Ga0196976_1001212_pt1 | contig 12287 bp, 10 predicted proteins | sample S3v_513CmetaG_FD_148644 | JGI IMG/M metagenome (GOLD analysis project Ga0196976, IMG submission 148644) | Soil microbial communities from Anza Borrego desert, Southern California, United States - S3+v_5-13C | ecosystem: Environmental > Terrestrial > Soil > Desert | place: USA: California...
GGGAAGCGTGGAGACGAGTGAAGCGGAACAAGGGCGCAGCGGGAGTCGATGCCCAGACGATCGTGATTCCTGTCACCGGCGCCGAGAGCGACGCACGCAAAACGATTCCGACGGTGGTGAGGAGCGAAGGCATCGCGCTGTCGCCGGACGAGCGCGAGCTGTGGATCGGCAGCGCGTCGACGGGCGGCATCGCCATCATCGACGTGGTGACCGAGACCGTCGACGCGTTCATCGCCCCGGGAGCCTTCGCGTATCGGCTGACGTTCACCAGCGACGGGCGGTCGGTGCTCGTCCCGCGCCAGCAGACGGTGGTCGTGTACGACGCCGCCACGCGCACGCAGGTGCGCGCGATTCCGGCCGGCGGAACGGTGCTCTCCGTCATCGTCGCGCCGGGAGATCGCATCGCGTATGTGGCGATGGTGAACCCGTCGCGGGTCATCAAGCTCGATCTCGAGACGCAGCAGATCCTCGGCTCGATTGCCGTCGCTCCGACTCCGGACGGACTGGCGCTCGCCGTTCCGCCGCCGCCGGGCCCGTACAAGAAGCGCCGCGCCGCGCGGTCCTGAGAACGGGAGATCGTGCGGCGCAGGGTTCGGAAAGTCGGGTCAGACTTTCGATTTCCCCGCCGATTAGAAGGTTGAACGCTCGCTCCTGCGGTGCTGCTTTCCGCTCGAACTGCTCGGCGTCTCCGCTGCGGCCCATTTTCCGATAGTGCGCCGATGAGCTTCGCCGTTCGCGCCGCAGACGTTGCGCCCGCGACTCAACACGGCAGCGGCGACGCCTCGGCATCCGGCCATGCGAGCGCGTCCGCGAATCCGGCAACCGCCCACGCCAGTTCCTCCGCGTGCGCGCTGGCGACGCCGTCGAGCTCGCGCGCCAGGGCGCCGCTGACGGTGGTGTGATCGCGCTCGGCGAAGTGCTGCAGCATCGCGACGTGATGACGTGGGAGGCGGACATGCAGGTCCATGAGCCGCACGCCGTCCGGGAGCACGCCCGCATCAGGACCAAGCGCCTCTTCAATCGCTTCACGCGACCAGATCTCGAGCGCCTTCGCCATCAACTCCTCGCGCCAGATCCACGAACCCACGGACGTGGAATTGACCTCGATCTCTCCCTGCGCAATCGCCTGCGACATTTCGCTTCGCGACCAGCCGAGGAGCACCGTTCCCTCGGCGATGGTGACGTGCGGGCGCTGGTGTAGGAAGATGTTGCGGATGCGGTCGGTGACGTTTTGATCGAGCATTGTTTCTCCCGTGCCGTTGTATCGTTAAAGATACATTCGACAGGGCGTTTTGTCAATGGAGAACAACCATTCATCCATGACTGAACGCGAGAGCGATGGAGTGATCTTCGGCAGGCGCCTGCGTGAACTTCGCGTTGCGCGTGGGCTTACCCAACAGCAACTCGCGGCACTGATCGAGTCGAATCACCCGTTCATCAGCAACATGGAACGGGGTCACACACTCCCTGGACTCGCCATGCTCGTCCGACTCGCGACGGCGCTCGACTGCCGTATCGTCGAACTCGTCGAGGTGTTGGACCGGGGACCGAAGCCGCGCAAGAGGTAAGAGGCGGCGAGTAGCGCAGCTCCGCCGCGACCGCAGGGCCTTCGGCGCGAACGGTTTTCGTGGCTGCCCCCTCCACGGCCAACCCTCCGTCGCCGAGCGCGTCGTCGCTCCGCTACGCTGCACGGCCTCACGTTTCCTCCGTCGCCGCGGTCGCACGTTCCACACTGCCGTGGCGCCGTCACGTACCTCGCAGCGGGTCTCGGCATGTGCGCGCGCGTCTATCGCGGGCAACCGCCGCGCTGGCGCGCGCCGGCTGCTGACGAGCGACGCGCTAAGGTAGGATGAAGGCGTGGATTTCCTCTCTGTTCATCCGCGCGAGGTAGCGCAACTGACTGGTGCCGGCGGTGAGCGGTTCACGGAGTTCTGCAACGCCTTGATTCGTGAAATGGCGCGCGCAGCTGGGATTGCTTCGGCAGCCATCTCCGACATGCTGAAAGTCAACGTAGCGGACGGGGGCGTTGACACACATGTCAACACTGGAAGCGCAACAGATGAGTCGGGCTACCTAGCAACTGCGTCTTGCTGGCAATTCAAGGCTACCGCCGCGTCGACGCTCACCGACGCGAAGCTAGAGGAAGAGCTCGAGAAACAAAACGCCAAGGGAGAACTGCGCTACGTTGCCGAACTCATTAAAGCTGGCGCAGCGTACACGTTCTGTATCGCCGACGAGATTACGTCCGACAAGAAGAACGATATCGTTAAGGTGCTGGAGGCGGCGAAGAATGAGATCAACCCTGCTGCGCCGCCTGTTCGCGTGCTCGCCGCAGGCGACCTCGCTGCTCAAGCCGAACGATTTCCTGCGCTCGTCGTACGCTTCTTCCGCCACGGTCCCTCTCTCCTTCACATGGAGGCCTGGGGAGCGAATGCAACTAGCGAGACCCCCGTTTACGTACTCGTCCAAGATTGGGCAGTAGTACGCGCGTCGATCGAAAACCACATCGACTTCGCGACTTCGGTTCACGAGCCGGCATACGTCGTCTCAGCCGATCCAGGCATAGGCAAAACTCGTCTCGTCTACGAGACCCTTAAAGCTGCTGGTGCCGGTTCGCTCGTTCTTTACACATCCGACGAAGACGCCGCCGCAACCATCGCGACCATCCTTGCAAACGACGGTCGTCTCTATGCCATTCTCGTCGTCGACGACTGCTCGCTCGAGACCAAGCATCGCGTAAACACCACGCTACGCGGCCACTCGAGTCGTGTCCGGGCTGTCGTAATCGAGCCGTACGGCGAACGCATCGCCGCCGACAGCGATCCGAAACTCGAAGAGATGCCCGATGCCGCCTTGGATGAGGTGCTCGCTGCCAATTTCGCGGGCGTTGCAAAGGATCGGCGCGAAGCATATCGAAAGCTCGCCGGCGGTTACGTCCGATTTGCCATCGCGCTTTGTCGCGACGACGCTTTGATCCTGGCATCCGGCGTTCACGCGGGGCTCGCTTCCGTCGATGAGTACCTTAGACTGCGAATCACGGACCCCGATGAACAGGATGCGCTCCAAGCAATGTCCCTCGTGGTCCGAATCGGCTTTTCCGAGGACGTTCGCGACGAGTTGCGGATGCTTTGTGAGCTCCTCGACCTCGATGCCAACAAGGTCAGACAAGCAGCAAGTCGGTCGAAGGATCGCCCCGGCTTCATCACGCGAGCCGGGCGCTTTCTTTACATCTCGCCCGAAATCATCGCCAACGCTGCTTTCCGCGCTGCTTGGCGCCGTTGGGTCGCCGACGATCCCTCGCATTTTCTTGGTCGTGTTCCGCAGCCGCTTCTTCGCACATTTCTCAAGCGCATCGAACGCAGCGCCGATCAGGAGAGCCGCGACGTCGTCGGCAAGTTTTTTTTTAGCTACATAGCCGCGCTAGATCCCAGCGCACTAGCCGACGCCGCCACCGCCCAACTATTCGCGACATTGGTCTCTGCTCAGCCGTCGCGTTACGTTCCGCTGCTTCGCCAAAAGATTGAGGAGGCTGACACCCCTGCAGCACTTGGAATCACGGGCGAGTATCGTGGCTCTCAACCTCCACGTCGCACCTTTGTCTGGCTCGCCGAGCGTCTCATCGCGTTTCCAGAGTTCTTTCACGATGCAGAGCGCATCCTGCTTAAACTTGCACTGAACGAGAGTGAGCCCGGGATCGGAAATAACGCCACGGCGCTGTGGGCGCAGCTGTATCGCATTTTCTTGTCTGGGACGGCGACACCTTTCGCGGAACGCATAGCCCTACTTCGTCAACGCTTGCTCTCCGGAGACGAGGCGCAAGCGCGTCTAGCCGCTCGTGCATTAGCCGGTATATTCAATCCATGGCCCTCACGGATGGGCGTTGACATAGTCTTTGCTGACCGAATCTCTCCCGAGGAGTGGCGTCCGGTTACATACGGTGATCTCAACGATTGCTACGCATCCGCGGTCACGGTGTTACGTGACATGATCAACTCCGGCCAACACGCGCTTCGCGCGTTAGCGCAGGAGATTGTGGTCGCCGAAGCGTGGTTCTTTCTTACGCACAATCTATTCGACGAACTCGTTGATCTCGTGCGCTTGCTCGACTTAGACGAGCCCAATCGCAAGACGCTCTACGGCCGGGCAATGGAGTTGGTCCTCCGCACCGAGTATCGAGAGACAGGCGACGAAACAAAACCAGAAAATCTCGATGCGATCCGCCGATGGGCCGAAAGCTTGGTACCTGAAACGCTGCATGGCCGGATTGCGCGTTTCTTAGCGACCCGCGGCGCTCTCGCACTTACTCAAGGCGAGAGCAGCCCTATCGTCGAAGCACTCGCTGACGACCTAAGCAACCAAGAAGATGCCTTGGGTTCCGAACTTGCTGAACTGGTTGCGACTTCAGATTACGTCGGCGATCTGGGCTTCGCCGTCGGCAAAAGGGACGCCGATGCGAATCATGCGGAGCAAATTATTGCCGCTGGTACTCGTCAACCGAATACCTTCGTTCGGGGCTACATATCTGGTCTAGTAAATACGTGGCCGGAACACGCGGAACTCGTCAACAAGCTACTCGACTCCACGCCTGACGCTGCGCCCACCAGCATCATTGATCTCGCTATGGCCGGAGGGAGACGCACGCGCGTACTTGAACGAACTTTGACGTACGTTCGCGCTGGAGAAGTCCCGGCGGCAACTCTAGGTGCGCTGCGTTATGGGATCGCCGGTGAAGAGCTACGGCCCGATGAAATCGCAGAGATGCTTCACGCGATGCTTGCCGCGCCTGATGCACCGAAGACCGGAGGTCCTGCCGCCGCTCTGAGTACGCTTGGGTATTTGGTCGGATACAAGAAGCACGCTGAATTGCTAGATCGGACTGACATCCAGCAGACCGCGTGGCAAACAATCGAAGAGTTCCAGATAGATGAACGCGACGCACTGCCTCATGATTGGGCCGCTGTTGTTCGCGCCCTTGCGACGTTCGATCATCGTCGTGCGATTCGCGGAGCCATTCGCGTTTTGCTGACGACCGGTTTCTATGCGAAGGATCAAGCGCAAGGCGTTCTGACAGACTTCGCGCAAAAGCACCCAACCGATGTCATGGAACTGTTTGGTGCAGCACTGCTTGACCCGGGCGACAACATCGCGCCCCTCATAAACACGTACACGCCGCTCATCACTGCGATAGGCTTCGACGTTGTTCGGGCATGGCTTCAGCAACATGGCTTGGCGGGCGCTCGTGCCGTAGCGCGCCACCTACCCTCTCCTTTTCTCGACACTGAAGGCGCGCCTCAGGTACCGCCGATCACCGAATTTGTGTTGCGTGAGTTCGAGGAGGACGATCGGGTCTACGAGGCCTTCTACAGCGGCACGCATAACATGCGCTTTTACTCCGGCGATATCGCGCGTCATCACGAGGCCGAAGCTGCCGTCGCTGAGTGTTTTCTCGCACACCCGCTTCGCCGCATTCGTGAATGGGCTCAAGACGAGCGAGAGGGCGCGTTACACAAAGCAGCTTGGTTCCGGCGTCGCAGCGAAGAGGAACTCGTCGAGTAGCTGCTACGCAACGGCGCGCGAAAACCGGCCGCTACGAAAACGCCGCGTCGCGATGAGTTGGTGCCGCCGATTGACACCGATCCGAACAGCCGTTCCGCCATCAAACGCCGATTCCACTACGACTTGCAACGGCGACCGCTGAATCGCGAAATCCGGCGTGTGCAACGCATACGCCGCGTTCGGATCGGACTCGTATCCGGGGACGATAACGCTTCTGCCGAAAGGGATCACCATCGGTCGCGTCGGATGCACGTAAACGATCCGCGGTCCGCGTGATCGTTCGAAAAGCTCACCAAGGATGTTTCGTCCTACAAGCATGACATCGGGCCACGTCCCCGCACCGTGCACGCGGACGCTAAGCTCGAAAGCGCCTCTTCCGGACGGAACTGTTCGTCTACGCCTTGAGCAACCGACCTCCACCCGTGGATCACCCGTTCGTCAATTTGGCCAACGATTCCCTGGCCACCCACAGACGGCAGCAGGCCCGGAAGACCGACGAAGTCGCTCTGTGACGGCTGCAGCAAATCCGATGTGAATCTACGAACGGCTGTCCTATACATGACGTCGCCAACATCATCGATCCAACGTATGAAGCCGTCGAGCTCGTTCGGCGGCGCGGCCTGCACGAGCTCGCACATTGAGCGCGGTACATCGTACACAGCAATCCGCGGCTCGTCTTCCGCAACGTCCGCCAACACGCGAACCTGCGCGTGGCTGGAGCAAAAGGATCGGATCGCACCAAGAACCGGATCATTGGCGTACGTGTGTTCGATCCATCGTTGCAATCGTTGCCGCAACACGTGCGCGATCAAACTGTGACTTGCGGCAAACATGTCAGTGCCTCCGCCTAGCTAGCAGCACGTCGCGGTGCCGTAAGCAGTAGCGCCTCTCGTGAATTATAGCGGCGCTACAGACGACGCCGTTCGTTTTCGCGCTGACAGCGCATCCACGATCGAATCTGAGAACCCATGAGCACGCCACGGGAAAAGGTGCTCCGCGAGCAGCGCCGCGCCGTCGAGACGGCGATCCTGTCGAAGCGGATGGACTTTGCGGTCTCGCGCGATGACGGGCAGGTCGTTTCGTCACTGCAGCAGTCGCAACTGCTCGAACGCGTACCCGCCGCGATCTTCGACGGCGTCTTCATCGTGCCGGAGTTGCGCGACACAGCGGAACGATGGTTGAGGGTGAATGTCCGAGGCATGCTGCAGATGCGCATCGAGGAGGAGGTATGCGTACGCGCTTCAGCAGTGGCTTGCGGTCCTGAGAACGAAACCGAGCGATGGCACGGTGCGGCGAGATCTCTGCCGGCACCGCGCGTTCGCCGCGCAAGCACAGAGAACCGCGACCGCCGTCAATCTACCGCTGGTGGTATTAATGGCCGGCGCCACCGCCACTGCTACCATCCTCCAATGCTCCCGAAGTACGAGCACGAGATCCGCGATCCGATACACACCTTCATCCGCGTCTCGTCCGACGAACGGCGCGTGATCGACTCACGCGCCTTTCAGCGTCTCCGGCACATTCATCAGCTCGCGCTCACGTTTCTCGTCTATCCGGGCGCGACGCACCGTCGCTTCGAGCACTGCCTCGACGTGATGGATCTCGCCGGCCGCATCTTCGACGTCATCACGCGCTATCCCCGCCACCCCGACGTTCAGCAGTTGTTTCCTTCCGACAAAGAGCTCGACTACTGGCGCACGGTCGTCCGAATGGGCGCGCTCTGTCACGACCTCGGGCACATCCCGTTTTCCCACGGCGCCGAGGCTGTACTGCCGAAGGGAACGCACCACGAGCAGCTTTCGGTCGACGTCATCCTGAGCGATGAGATGCGGCAGATCTGGTCGACGATGAAGCCGCCCATCGACCCGCTCGACGTCGCGAAGGTGGCGGTCGGCCTGAAGGATTGGCCGCGCGATCCGAAAGACTTCACGCCGTGGGACGAGCTGCTGACCGAGATCGTCACCGGGAACGCTTTCGGTGCCGATCGCGCCGACTACCTTCTCCGCGACTCGCACCACGCCGGCGTGGCCTACGGCCGATTCGACCACCACCGCCTCGTCGATACGCTGCGCGTGCTCCGCGCGCCCGGAACGGGCAAACCGACCATCGGCATCGAGCGAGGCGGCATGGATGCTGCCGAAGGTTTGCAGCTCGCGCGCTACTTCATGTTCGAGCAGCTCTACTACCACCGCGTGCGGCGCGCCCTGGACCTGCACTTGCGCGAGTTTCTTCGCGCGATCCTGCCCGGCGGCGTGTACCCCACGGCGGTCGACGAGCATCTCAGGCTCACGGATAACGAGGTGCTGGCCGAGCTCTCGAAGGCTGCCCAGGACGCGAACCATCCGGGCCATCAGGCCGCCGACAGGATTCTCAGCCGCCGCTTCTACCGTGTCCTGTACGAGCCGACGCAGGACGACTTGAGTACGAACATCAATGCCGTCGAGGCGGTCCTTCGCGCGGCGGAGACGCGGTTCGGCACCAGCGCGGTGGCACGCGATCGCGAGACGAAGCCGTCGAAGCCGATGGACTTTGCCGTCTGGCGCGATGACGGGCAGATCGTTTCCTCTCTTCAGGAGTCGAAAGTGCTCGAACGCGTACCCGCGGCGACGTTTGATCGCGTCTTCATCGTCCCCGAACTGCGCGAGGAAGCGGAACGATGGTTGAAGGAGAATGTCCGAGGTATCCTTCAGATGCGCATCGAGGAGGAGATATGACGGTCGAAGAGTTGAGGGATTGGGCGATTCTCGGCCGGATCGTCGAGCGCGTGGAAGAGCAGAAGCGGTTCTGCGGTGAGACGCTTCTCCAGAAGTCGGCCTACTTCCTCAAGGAGATGTTCGACGCGCCGATCTCTGCGCCGTTCCGCATCTACTACTACGGTCCGTTCTCGTTCGACCTGCGCGAGACGCTCTCCACGATGGAAGGGCTCGACGTCGTGCAGACCGTCCCTCACGAATGGGGTGCGACGTACCGGATCGGCCGCCGCTACGGTCAGGTCCGCGACCGCTTCCCCAAAACCATGCAGCAGCTCGAGCCGGCAATCGACTGGGTCATGCGCGAGCTCGCACCCCTCGGCGTGAAAGAGCTGGAGCCGCTCGCGACCGCCCTCTTCCTCAAGCGAGAGCAGCCGGAGGCGAACGACGAGATGCTTGCGGCACGGCTTCACGAGATCAAGCCCCATGTTTCGGTCGATGCCGCACGGGCGGCTCTGCAGAAGGTGGGCGGGTGGATGGCGGCGAGGGCGTAAGGGGCTGATGTCGGCGGCCACGCTCACGCGCAGTTTCTGCTGATCGCCAACGAACTAACGCTGCGTGCGCGCGCTGCAGGATGTCGCAGACGGCGGGAATGCTCAGCGCGTAGAAGTTAATGCCGACGATATGTACGGCAGGACCGATTGCCGCGGAATCACGAGTCCATCGCTAAAGATGAAGATCTCGCGGCCAGGGCAGGATGTGATCGCACTGTACTGGATCGTGTACATAAACTTCCGCCGATCCTTGTACAAGTGCTCAATGTGGGAATGTGCATCGTACGATACAAGCCACGGGTGCCGGAGTTTGCCCTGAATGATTTTTGCGACTCGCGCGTGATCGTCCGGTTCATAGGTATTTAGATAGAGGCGCTTGGCGCGTTCATAATACGGAGGGTCACAGTAGACCAGCGTCGTTGCGCGAAGCGAGTTCACCTTGCGCACGATGAACTGTTCAGCGTCAAGATCTGAGATGCTGATCTGGTCTGCCATCCCGGCGATCGCCTCAATTCGTGAGATCAGCTCGTTGCGCGGGAAACGCGCGTCGATGCGCCACCGGCCGTCTTGGCTCTTACCACCTATGACGCCGGCGGTGAGAACACCAGATCGATTGCATCTGTTCAGATAAAATGTGCTGAAGCCCAGCGTTAGGAGGTCGTGTTGCTCGGGGTTTCGCGCTATTTCACGTTGTCGATCCCACTCGTTAAGGGACAAGGATGCTCGTGAAATTAGGCGGCACAGATTCTCCGCGTCGAATTTGACAGCATGCCAGAAGGCGAAGATGTTTCGCGACGAGTCGTTGAGATATACGCGCCGAACGTCTCTGGACAGAAGAAGTTCCATAGCGACCCCCGCCCCTCCGGCGTACGGTTCGACGTAGTTCGCCGCGCCGCCGTTGCATGCGAGGACCTCTCGAACAAAGGGCGTGAGTCGCTGTTTACCACCCGGATAACGTAGTGGTGTTTTGTGTCTCCCCATTTGACGCTCCCCCGTTAACCGTCACGGTGATCAGCGAGTGATCGCGTGCTCTCCTACGTATTCATCGCTTCGAGAAGCGGAAACACGTTTCCGAACATGACGGCGATGTGCTGCGGCGTAACAGAAAAACTCTGGTTGTGAACAAGCTGATTGAGCGAGGTCACAGACAGAAAACCCGTTTTGCTGCCGAGTTCAGTACTGGCGCCGTGGAGAGCCCTCTCCATTTCTTTGTTTTTCGTCGCGCCACTACCAATAAGGTGAGTTTTAATCTCGCGTAACAGCTCAGCCAGCGTCTTGTTTTTTCCGTCAGGTTTCTTCGGCGACGGACCGCCATGCGACCGCTGATCGACGACGTACGCATTCGCGGATAGTTCGAACATGCTTCTGAGCACAAAGCAGAACGCCATCGGCGTCTTCGCTATGTTGATCTGCACCGCCTCATCTTTGAGTGCCACCAATTTCTCACGATTGTTGCCGCGCGGCTGAAACTGCTTCAGCGTCTTCGTTACGGCGCGCGGGTCATTGATTGCTATTGCCTTCGGAGGTTTTGCGCTTGGCCCGGCCGTAGCGGTCTTTCCGCTCGACGTCTTCGTGGACGACTTCGAACCGGCGGACCCGCCGCTTGCCGAACCTTTGCCGGTCGTGCCGGCACCTTGTACGGCGGCGATACCGTACGCCGTTTCGATCGGATCGCCTTGCCGCAGAAGCGGGAATGTCATCTGTTGCATTCCGATATCGTGAGCGATCCGCTCGACTGCTTCCCGATGCGCGATCGTCGGGTAAGCGGCCGCCAATGCGACTGGTCCCTTCATCTGTAGCCGCGGCGCGATCTTCTTCATGGCTTCTTCGAGAACGCTTAGCGGATATTCACCCGCCCATCGTGCCGCCTGCGCGTGTGTAATGTTTCGGCCATTCGCGAGGTATTTTTCGAGCAGGTCGAGCGGCGCCTCAGTGGCGTGATTTTCGTCGCGGTTATGGCGCGCCCGGGCGACGGCGTTCCACTGATCGCGTCCTGCCTTCTCACCTTTGCCATGCGCAAGCCTAACGATTCGTGCGACGACCGCCGCCTCGTCAGCGCCATAGATGACGCACGGCACGGTGCTGTTCGCCTTCAGCCAGTCGTCACCGATTGCGCCGATCTGCCGCTCAGTCTCGGCGGGAACATTCAGATCGTTGATCGGGAGGAGTCCGTGGATCAGCTTCATAGCCGCGACGCGACGGTTGCCTTCGCGTACTGACAATGTTTGACGATCCAGCTTCAGAACGATGACGTTTTCGGTCGGCAAGAAGCCGGATTCAAGGAGGCTGTTCGTGAGCGCCCAGAAGTAATCTGGACGGGTGGAGATCATCGCGCGAACCGCTTCCAGTTCGTCCGGCTGCTGCACGGTACGAAAGTTTCTAAGGTCAAGCGACAACTGCTTGATAGGTACATCTCTCTTCTCCGGCATTCGGACCCTTCCGACGTGAAAAATTGTATGGAGATGCGGAATGGTATCTGACGCGGCACGGATGAGCCAGCGCCAATTATCCTGCCTCACCAGATCGTGATCCGGTGTCGTTGCGGGCACGCGACGCCGCGCTCGTCGCAGCCTGGGGAGCGTGTTTACTCCGTCCGCGAGATGCGGGCGGTTCGCGACGCCGGTCGCACTGCGATATCTCATTTGCGCTTCGGGATGAGCTTTCGCAGATCGCGTCCGGTGAAGATTCCCACCAGATCGGTGACCTCGCACTCCAGCGCGACAGCCAAGCGAATGATCATCGTCAGAGTCGGCACCTTCAGGCCGCGCTCCATCTGGCTGATGTACGCGTGAGTCGACCCGGTCAGTTCGGCGAGTGAGCGCTGGCTCTCGCCGCGCTGCTCTCGCAGTTCGCGGAGCCGCGCGCCAAACAGTTCACCGTCAGATTGCGACATTGTCCGCGCGCCGGTCTCTTAGCTTGATTTTATGGATCGACGGCGGTATACTAAGGTGTACCGATTGGAGATCCTGGATCATGCTCAGACCAGCCTTCGTTGAACGCATCCGCGCCATCTTCCTACATCACGAGCCGCGCGTCACGATCGCCGACGCGGCCGGCCTCCTCGGGTGGTCGCGCGCGGAGATGAACGCGGCCATCCGCAACGGCGAGATCGAAGTCGTCGAAACGTGCAGCGGGAAGAGAATCGAGCTGCGGGAGCTGGCCGCTTGCGCGCTCCAGCAGTGGCCGTTGACCGACATCGAGGAGGCCCTCGGACGGGATGCGACGTTGATCCTGCCGCCAGCGTTGCGGACGCGGAAGCTGACGGTGCGGCTGCCGCGATATCAGATCGGGGCGCTGGAGGTGCTGGCGGAGGACGGGCGGGAGTCGGTGGACGCGATGCTGACGCGGATGTTCGAAGAGCTAGTGTAGTGATTCATAAATAGCTATACAGTTTCTGCAGCTGCGGTCGTTCGGGCGCGGTTGATCTTTTCGAGGATCGCCGCACCCTCGGCCTTCCAAACGTATCGTTTCGGAGCCAGGTCGCGTT
>Ga0196976_1001213_pt1 | contig 12273 bp, 8 predicted proteins | sample S3v_513CmetaG_FD_148644 | JGI IMG/M metagenome (GOLD analysis project Ga0196976, IMG submission 148644) | Soil microbial communities from Anza Borrego desert, Southern California, United States - S3+v_5-13C | ecosystem: Environmental > Terrestrial > Soil > Desert | place: USA: California...
ACCGGCGGATCGGCCCTCACCGTTTGCTAAAACTGCGTCACCTGAGCCGGTGCTGGTATAAAAGTGCGTCACCTCGGTCCCGCTGACCATAAAAGTGCGTCACCTGAGAGGGAGGATAGACGCTCATTGGTTCTCGTTTCTTAGGGTGGGTTGGTACTCAGTGCCTTCTATGGATAGAGATGATTAGATGTCCGGCCAGGGAAGATAAGAGGAGAGGACGGTCCTTCTTTGACGCGCCCGGCGCCCCGCTCAAAGCGGGAGCGCAGCTTGCCTGATCATTTGCTTTCTTAGACACTAGGATAAACTTTGTAATCTCATGTGGCGCATGGTGCCCAATGAAGATCCAAACTGCCAGCCAGCGCATCGGCGAAGCCGGCGAAGATTCCTTTCGCCGCTGCGCGCGGCGCCTTGGGATGATCGCTAACAGAGCCGAGCGGGACTACGGGATCGATTTCTTCTGCATGGTAACCAACCCGCGGGATAGGCTTCGAAAAGTTGGAATTACAGGAGATGTGTTGGGGGCTTTCGTGCGAGCCACTGTCGGGCGTCGGGCACGGATCCGGCTTTCGAGGGCAGATGCAAGTCACCTACTCGAATGTAGGTTTCCTGTTTGTGTGGTAATGGTTCATCATCCAGAACAATCCGATGAGACTTTCCATTTTCGATTTGTCGATGACACATTCGCGGCTCGACTGGCAGATTTCTTACACTCAACCGACAAAAGCTTAACACTCGCGTCAGCCGATCTCTTGCCCGAATCGGCGTTTCCGATGCACCTTCAGCAAGTGACGCAGCCAGGCTTTATGGAACGGCTAACAGTCACCCTGGCGTCTTCATTGGTTCAGCGAATACTACCTAAGACCCGCCTTGAGATTCGCAGATCCACAGACGGTGAGCTCACTCTGGTTGTATTGGAACGCTTCGGAGATCACTTCGAGGTCACCGACGACTCGGCGAAGATACTTTTTCACGACGCGATGTTTGGCTTGAGAGAACGAATGCTCGAGCGCTTTTCGCAGATACCGGTCAAGGAAAGTATCAGTATTCCGCTCTCAAACCTGCCGACGCCAATCGCATTCGTGGGCCCTATCGAAACTAGTGAGATTGCGCTTCGAGTAACCTCCGGCGAGCGAGAGACATTATGTAACTGCGAAGTTAGAAGAACGAATGACTACAGAGGCTTCGTCCATCCCTCTGGCTTCGCGATCACAATCTCCAGGGCGATGCAAAGGGACGGTGTGTTCGTCCACTATATCAACGTTGAGATTGACAAGGCCAGCACGTCGCAGCTGCCGGCGTTCCCAGATCTTTGGAATTTTCTCGCGCAGTGTGAGCCGGATGGGATTCTTCATATAGGCGACCTAAAACTCCCCGTCACAGGTGTAGGAGCTCTCGCGGCTTGCGGCTTCTTCGCTCGGTATTTACAGACTGTTTACCCTCTTCATAGCTGGCCTGACGGCACTTGGCTATTACGGGACGCGCTCCAGGAAGAGACCCTGAATACTCTTGGCTGGCTCGCAGGATTGCGCCATTTAGACGATCAGTTTGCGGGTGCCGGTCTCGCCAACGAACGGCTGTCCGAATTCGCAGAGGAATCTAAGTCGTTTCAGGTGCCCGTGTGCGCGAACCTGCCCAGGTGTGGAGTGGTCACTTGGCTTAAGACCCATGGAACTTTACTGGTCAATGCTGAGCGTGCAATTGCAGGAGTCTGCTTCGGTCGTGTACGAGGATTCAATATCCAAACGCAGTCAGACCGCTTCGCTAAGAGCGTCTACCCCGCAATTGCCATCCATCGTGACTGGCCCCTGATCGAATTGACGCCCGAGGGCTTCCGTGAAACTTCGGAAAACGACTTGGGATACGACCTAGAAATTGACTGACCGATGTTGCAAAGGGATCGTCTGATCTTCGGCGGTGAGACATCATAAGTTCATCGCGGATTGCAGCTATTCAGTTGTAAACTGACGCCGGCATCCATGCTCCAGCTAACGGTCAAACCAGGCGACAAGCTCGTCAAGGGCTACTACGAGGTTCTGGGCCAACTCGGCCAACTGCACATCGACCACGAGATGGCAGTCCGCAGCGCTTTCCAAAACGTCCTCACCGGTTATTCGAAGAAGCTGCGATGGACCGTCGTCCCCGAATTCCCGATCAAGACGCCCAAAGGGCGCATCGCCGTCGATGCCGCGGTCCTCGACTCGTGGACAAATCGGCGCGGCTTTTGGGAAGCCAAGGACGAGCACGACGATCTCGAAAAAGAGATCAAGCTCAAGATCGGAAAGGGCTACCCGACCTCGAACATCATCTTCCAGTCGCCTGAGCGCGCGATCCTCTTTCAGCACGGAGTGCGCCAGGGCCTGAATGAAGACATCCGCGATGGCAAGAACCTGAGCGAGCTGCTCAACAACTTCTTCGCCTACACCGAGCCCGACCACGAGGAGTGGGAAGCCGCCGTCGCTGAGTTCAAAGAGCGCTTGCCCGAGATTGCGAAGCGCGCCGAAGAGCTCATCAACAAAGAGCGCCGGACGAACAAGCAGTTTATCCAGCGCTTCGAAGCGTTCTACGCGCTCTGCCGCCAGGCCCTCAACCCGAACCTCTCGGCGGAAGCGGTCGAGAAGATGCTCATCCAGCACCTGCTGACCGAGCGCATCTTCCGCCGCGTCTTCGAGAACGAGGAGTTCCGCACGCAGAACGTCATCGCGGCCGAGATCGAGAAGGTCATCTCGGCGCTCGTCCTGCCGCACGGCTCGCGCGATCGCTTCCTCGCCGACCTAAACCGCTTCTACAAGGCGATCGAGCGCAGCGCCGAAGACAAAACCGACTACGGCGAGAAGCAGGACTTCCTCAACACCGTCTACGAGCGCTTCTTCCAGGGATACTCGCCCAAAGAGGCCGACACGCACGGCATCGTCTACACGCCGCAGCCCATCGTCGACTTCATGGTGCGCTCGGTGGAAGACATCCTGAAGAAGGAGTTCGGACGCTCGCTCTCCGACAAAGGCGTCCACGTGCTCGACCCGTTCGTCGGCACCGGCAACTTCATCACGCGCATCATGCGCGAGATCAAGAAGAGCGCACTGCCGTACAAGTACGAACACGAGCTCCACTGCAATGAAGTCATGCTGATGCCGTACTACATCGCCAGCATGAACATCGCGCACCAGTACCAGGAGCTGACCGGCGACTTTAAGGAGTTTCCCGGCATCTGCCTCGTCGATACTTTCGAACTCGCCGAACCCGAGCAGGCGACGCTGGGTTTCATGACGGAAGAGAACACAGCGCGTGTTAAGCGACAGAAGGAATCGCCAATCTTCGTCGCGATCGGAAATCCGCCTTACAACACGCAGCAGCTCAACGCGAATGAAGGAAACGCAAACCGTAAGTACCTGGAGATGGACGCTCGCGTTCAGCAAACGTACGCCGCATCTTCGAAAGCTTCTCTTCGCAATAAGCTGAGTGATCCATATGTAAAGGCATTCAGGTTTGCAACAGACCGAATAGGTGACGAAGGCGTCGTCTGCTTTGTTACCAATGGTGGATTTATTGACCAGGTTGCATTTGATGGAATGCGCAAACACCTCGGGACGGATTTCAGTTCCATGTACGTTCTCGACCTGGGCGGAAATGTACGCAAGAACCCGAAGCTTTCTGGCACCACCCACAACGTCTTCGGGATTCAAGTTGGAGTTGCGATAACGCTGCTGATCCGCAAACGTAAAGCGGAGACACCTGTAGGGCATATCTACTACGCGCGAACCGTCGAAGATTGGACGAGGGAACAGAAGTTCCGTTACCTGCGCGAACATGCGTCAGTTCTTGAACTCGATTGGGCCGAGGTTCATCCGGATCGGAACAGCAATTGGATCAACGACGACTGTGACAGCGACTACGAATCCTTTATCCCGCTCGTTGATAAGAACAACAAGGGACAGGCGACTACCAACGCCGTGTTCCGACTGTTCAGTTTGGGGGTTGCTACCAACCGCGACCAGTGGGTTTACGCACATTCGAAGGAAGCGCTCCTCGACAAAGTGCAGAGGACAATCGAGGCGTACATGTCCCGAATGACCAAAGTTCGTTCCGTGTTGCGGGACACGTATAAGGTGAGCGGCGATGATGCGGTAATCAAGTGGACAGACCGGTTGCTCGAGGCTGCACGGGAAAACAAGCTCATTACGCTGGAAGCGAAGCGCATCGCACCAGCGCTATATCGGCCGTTCTCTAAACGATTCCTTTACTTCGACTCGCTTCTCGTACACAGGCGGTATCAGCAACACCATATCTTCCCGACCCATGACGTTGACAACACCTGCATCTGTTTAAACACCGTCGGCAGCAGAACCGATCCATCTCCAATTGCGACGGGCGTCTTACCCGACCTGCATGTTGCAAGTTCAGACGGGTTCCAGTGCTTCCCGTTCTACACATACGATGAAGACGGCTCGAACAGGCGCGAGAACATCAACGACTGGGCGCTTAACGACTTCCGCACGCACTACAACGACAAGGCGGTCACGAAGTGGGACATCTTCCACTACACCTACGCGCTGCTCCATCATCCCGATTACCGCACGCGCTACGCCGCGAACCTCAAGCGCGAGTTGCCGCGCATCCCTTACGCGCCCGACTTCCGCGCGTTCGTGAAGGCCGGCGAGCGCCTGGCCGATCTCCACGTCAACTACGAGAAGCAGCCCGAGTACCCGCTGGAGAAAATCGAGAACCCGAGCGCGAAAGGCTGGAGCTGGCGCGTCGAGAAGATGCGCCTCGGCAAGGACAAGACGTCGCTCTTTTACAACGAGCACCTGACGCTCAGCGGAATCCCGCCCGAGACCTACGAATACCGGCTCGGCAACCGCTCCGCCCTCGATTGGGTGATTGACCAGTACCAGGTCTCCACCGACAAGCGCTCAGGAATCAAGAACGACCCCAACCGCGCCGATGATCCCGAATACATCCTTCGTCTGATTGGGCAAGTTATCTACGTCAGCGTCGAAACGGTGAACATCGTTCGAGCGTTGCCTACTCTTGCTCTTTCTAATGCCGGTGCGGCTACTGCCGCGGGTCGCAGGCCATGAGCGCCTCGTTCTTCCGTGGACGCGTGAAGCGTGTGGAGTATTCTGGCCACCCTGACCCTGGCGCAATCCAATTCGAAGTCGAAGCTGTTAACGTAGCGAACAGGACTGCAACGATTATCAACTTTGATCTCCAGATTTGGCATTCCTTGGAACGCGGTAGCAGGTGCTATTTCGTAGGGCGGGTCGATTTAGACCAGCGGCAGGAGCTTGAGATCAACTTCCGTCCAAGCGAGCGCCGAACATTCATTTTTCGCTGGCACTGCACGCAAGCACAACTTCAGCAACTTGAGGATATTCGCGGTGCTGAGGCACCGTGGCTGCAACTTAGGGCTAGCCTCCTCGTCAGTGCGGCGTGGAACGGAGATGCATCGCCTCGCCCAGTCGAATGGGAACACCTGTACGAAGAAGACAGTTCGAGCTGGCCGATTCAGAATTTCCTCAGTACTGATCAGTGGATTGGATTACTAAGAGCCTCTGGGGCAAGAAATTCACTCGCACCCGCGATACTCGCTCAGCCATTGCCGCCATCATTTAGAAGGCCCGCGGAGCTGCTCGAGTCGGCTTGGCAAAGTCACTACAAAGGGTCGTATGAAGAGGCTTTGATGGCGAGTAGAAAGGCGCTCGAATGTTTAGGCTTCAACCTCTTCGGGGACATTGATATGAGCTGGACGGCCCTGCTAAGCCGACTCTTGACCGGCTCAGCGGAAAGTACCCGAACTGCGATAGACGGCATCATCAAGGCACTTTCTAAACTGCAGCATGAAGCTCGGCACGAGAAGGGGGCACCCGTTGCTATCGACAAATACGAGTCGGAACTAGGGCTAGTCATAACTGCGGTACTCTTAAAGTACCTAGCTTCCAAATTCAAGCCCTAACCCTTCGCTACTTCATGATCTTGATTGGGCTGCGCCAATTGTACTTACGATTCAGGTTCTCAGCGCGCTGCGTCACGACAGCCTCTGCCCAGTCAAGCGCGGTTCCGAGCACCTCGCCAATGCGGGATGGGTCGGAGTACTCGAACACCTTGATGAAATGGACGTCATCCGCGATGTCCGCTTGAACAAAGGTGCTTCCCTTACCGTTCGGGCGCAGCAGAACCGTTGTAAAACGACGCTCGGAGCAGATCTCCAGTTCGGCGATGTGGCCGGCGGGAGCGGAATCGTCGACTACCACAAAGCGAGCAATCGAAGCGAAGGTGACAAATTTCTCGGTAAGGCTCTGCTCTTCAATGTCGGGGAATTCGTCAAGTATCAGGCCGGTGTAACCGCGTTCCTTCATCGCTTGCTTGAGGCTAAAAAGCCGGTCTCTTTCTTCACCATACTTGCCAGCTATCAGAACGCAATGCTTCTTAGCTTTTGCTACGTCTTTCAATGCGCGCACGTAATCAGGCAACAGGAACTGTTGAAGAAGATCTTGGTTCTCACCGATCGCACGCTGCACAAAGTCGCCTCCGATTATGCAGGGCAGCCCCATTTGCGTTGGCAACACATCCATTGTCAGGATGAAAGGGTCGAAAACGATCTCCGCTTCCCTCAGCGCAAACGCTTGCTTCGAAGCGCTGTCCTGATCGATCCACCAGCGACCATTAGGTAGAAGATCTAGCATCTCCACAAGGTCCATCGAGACCCTCGTCGGGGATGCGAGATCAACGAGACCAATGGTGTTGACAGACTTTCCAGTCTTGCCTCCTACTCGAACTCCTAGATAAGGAAAAGCGGTTCCATCAGGCGAGAGTCCAAGCTCGTGCTTGACTAAGGCGTCAGCTGCCTCCGACCGGAACTTCTCGAAAAGAGCTTCGAAATCCGGCCACGGGTCAGGGCAAGAGTAGACCGAGGCCTCTGTCCGGTGCCCCCATCTCTTACTTGGGCACGTAGATTCAACCCGGACGTGCCTCCGCGTTTCTCCTGTCGGCTCTTGCACCAGTTTGTCGAAAGCTACGAACGATGTGACCTCAATGTCTCGGATCTTGTAGTTCTTTGTCTTGTCCATGCTCCCCATTATTCCAAACCGCACCACTGGAGGCGCACGGAACCCGAACTAGTGCTGTACTCTGCGATAACAATGTTGCCAACCCCCTCAGCGCCGAAGAACAGAAGTGTTTCCGGCGCACGAGATCTCGCGAGAGCGCCCGCTGATAGGCAGTGAGGCAGGTCACAGCCCTGGCCCCCGTCTTGCGGCTAAGCTAATGCTCGGATCCCATGGGCCCCCGCGTGACTGATTCCGTAGCCATCCGCCTTACCCGGCGCCAGATGTCCCACTTAGTACCCGGGCTGAAGACCATCGTTCAGTCCTACGGTCTATGGTGTGAGAAGAAGAAGGGTTACAGCTCATATCCATTCTCTTTGTATCCGCCACCGCCCGGTTTTGACCGCGGCGCTTTCGATCCCACGATGATGGCGCAGGTTGCAAGCGTTTGGGATCGACTGAGGAGGAAAACGTCCGGCGGCAGAGTTCGGTTGAGCTCCCTCGAGTTGCGGATCGCAGTGTTTGCGGTGCGGATCAATCTTGACGAACGCAGACTGCTCAAACACCACAGGCGCACTTGGGATGCTCAGACGAGGCGCCGGTTCGGAATCGACGATGCATCGATTCGGAGCCTCAGGCGAGCATCGAAGAAGACGATTACGTCGCTCGAGCGTCACACGAAGCGGGCCGACAGGGCATTACTAAAGCAAGTCTCGAAGCAGCAATTCGGGGCAGTGATGTCCTGCTGGAGAGCGCATCTCCGCTGGATGCGACTCTATTTGGTGTACTTCAAACCTCTACGGCCAATCGCAAGGCCGAAGCGAAGGCAGCAACGAAATCTTGATCTCCTGATGGATATGGCGAGGCGCGGATTACGATACGCAGGGTTCGAAGCGCCAGAGCATTCCGACCTTTGACACTTGATGCGCTTGTATGCAAAGTCATCGCGCCGAGGTCATCAACGCCGCAATCCGCTTCCAGATATGCTCCGCTACCCAAAGGACTTTGGAAATGCTTGGTGCCTTGCTCAATTCGTTCTTTCTCGGATGAAGCTGAATCGACTCGCATGATGGAAACAAGACGAAAAAGATCGCCAGCTACGCGCCCCAACGATACGGCGCATTCGCGCGCCATGCAGCTTCCCGAAGTGCAAAGCAAGGTCGCGGGACTACGACATGAATGGAACCTGCTCGGACGCGTGGAACGCGGCGACCAACTGCGCGAATTGGTAGCACTCGGTTGTTCGACAAGAGGGCTTGCGTCGGAACTCGGAATTGGCGGGAGAACAGTTTGCCGCCACCTGGAGATTGCAGCCCTCCCCGAACAGGACCGAGAAACAATCAGCCAGGGAGCCTCAGCCAAGAAGGTTCTGGCGCGCAAGGCGGAGCAACAGCGCCGGCTGCGTATGCTGCAGCGCGTCCGACTGGAGCGAGAAACAGGTAAACCGAGTGATCGACTTGCGAGTACCGTTCTACGGTTCTGCAGAGGTGGATCTGGAGTGCATAAAGTGTACGCAGAGGAAGTTCCTTCGTTTTTTACGAGCGTTGCGACGCACTTGAGCAGGCTGGGAGCGTACGGCGCTAGAACTCCGCGAATCCGTGGGCGCAGCGGGCTTGCGGAGAGAGTCAAGCAACTCCGGCCGAGAGATAATTCCGACGTACTGTGGCTCGAACACCAGGCGGAGTGGCTGGCGAGAGTTATCTGGTCCTACACGCAAGAACAAATTATCTGGGAGACTGCTCTGAGAAAGGCGGAACGTCGCAGCACGAAAGAGCTTGAATAGAAGCTGATGCGATTGTTCCAAAAGGCCCGGGACGCCTTCGCGCACGCTTCCTTCGGTTAGTGGACTCAGACTACCAACTCTTGTCCCTCCACGTCTCGGTGATTGCATATGGACCGAGAGGCAGTCCGCCGTCGTCCTCGACGTTCCGAGACAATCAGTAAGTGGCGCCACAATCGCGATGGCACGGCCGACGGTGCCATTCTTTCCCGGCTTAGCACGATGCTGAAGTACATTGCCGACCTAGTAGGAGACTAGCCAGCTACGGTCGAGCTGAACGCTACTGTTCGGCTGGTGTCTTCTGGCAAGACAGGAATTCGCTTGTTCTGAATTCGGAACAACACGGAGTTTTTGTCTGAAGCCTCCGGTAACGAAGGTACTCTGGAATGAGCGCGAGGAGCGCGGGACAATAAGTTGCTTGGTTTGTCGAGGACAGGTGCCCTTTGGAAAGTGATGAATCCGTCGAACTGATATCGAAGATTGGACTAACTATCTTTTTAATAAAGCCCGACAAGGTGTCGGCCTTAACCCAAAAGTTGATTGAGGGCAAGACGGTCCACCCGCTGAACAATCCTTTCGATGGCGAGTTCGTTCCCGTGTTGTCAAAAGGGAAAGAACCGGCGTGGGTAGATGAAGTTCGTGCTCTGCTGAAAGGTTCACTGCCCTCCCTGAATTCGCAGTCACCTGGCGGATTGTTAGTAGTCCGGCGATCATCTCGGACATTCGTGATCACCTTCGGCCATGCATGGCAAAAGCTTGAAAACGACTGGTTGGAGAGTGATTTCGGTCGGCGCGTCGCTCTTAATTCGATAAATCGGAACAACGTCATCGAGCTTAGAGCAGAACAAGTATTTGCGCGCTGGCACGTGGCAAGCGAACGTGCACCTCGCGCTTCGTCAGTAAAAGAATTTGGCGTGGAATTTGATAGAGATCTGGTTGCGGCCGTCGAGGGTGTACCGAACTCTAAGTCACTTGGTTTGACAGTCCGCGGAGGGACGAACCTGAGGTTGACCTTACCGATCTCCATGCTCAATTCCATTCTTGACGAAGTTCTTCTCCTGTTCCAAAGCGACAAATATAAGAAGGAATGGCCGGAAATCGACAATTTAAGTCCGGTTCGAGATCAAGCTCTCGTCGCACAGCTTGACGGGCAGCTCGACACGGAACTCAAAAGTGGTGTTGCACAGAAAAAAATAGTGCTCTTTACCCCCGCGCATCGCCGGGACGAACTTGTGGTGGTGGATTCCTATGTGTTCGGTCGGATGAGCAAGTCGCCTCAAACTTCACCGTATCTGATGTTCAGCAGCTGGGCAAATTACCTGAAGAAAAAGGAGCTAACGGTCTCAGTCACAGCTGCCCGAAACTCGCCTGTCCATCTTTTAGACGAGAACAAACAGTCGCTGAAGACATGGACTGTCTACGATTGCTTTGGGTACGAGACTTCAGTGGCCAATAAGCCATTCGTACTCTCATCGGGAACTTGGTACGAAGTTGTGCCCGATTTTCTGTCCAGAATCGATGGCACTTTGAAGGAGATCCCAACAACAAAGAGCCCGCTTCCGGCGTGGGATCAGAAAGAGGATGAGGGTGCATACAACCTTCGTTGTTCGAAGTTACAGAATTGGCTGCACTTCGACGCAAAGAACATCATGTTCGGTGGCGGACAGTCCAAGTTTGAGTTCTGTGATGTAGCGGATCGAAGTGTGGCCTCGTTCGCCTGTACAACGACCTGACGCAAAGAAGTCACCCCATGAGTTTCGGTGACGTATAAATAATGAATCTCCCTGTCCAATCGCGTCTGCCTCAACCCAAGTTTCAACCCAAGTTGATTTTCGCTACCACGTGCTTTCAAGTACTTACAAGTCATTGGCAGTTCCCGGAGTTCTTGTAAGTTCTTTCAAGTCAACAACTCACCGCAATGGCATGGAAGAGGTCGTCGGTTCGATCCCGACCAGGTCCACCAAGTATCTATGCGGCGCTCAGAGCGCCGCATTCGTTTTTTGGAGCCTCCTCCAACCCAAGTTTCAACCCAAGTTCACTGAGCAGCCGCAGGTTTGGCGACCTTGATGGCCTCAAGAAGCTTCGATTGCACCTTGATTTGAACGGCGTTGTTGCGGTGCGTGTACTTCGCCGTCGTCGCGGGCTTCGTGTGCCGCAAGGCCGCCTGAGGTCCACGAAAACTACTGCTACAAGGCGCAAGAACCGCCGCGGCACGCAGGTAGTCTTTGCTCGCGCTGCATGCGTGCGTGGATTCTTGCCCTCCGCGGGGTCAATGACCGGCTGCGTCGGTTCTGATCGTCAATAGCTGCTACAAATACGTCGGCAGCGCCATTGAAATGCATGAAAGCAGACCGGGAGAGATTCCGGCCTGCGGTAGTGACGCGAGAACCCTGTGTTTAGAACCGGAAACGGATTCGTGCTATATTCCTAGCCCTCCCCCAGACATTCGGACGGGTCTGCGACCGCGGCGCGAGTAGTTCCGCGGCCCGTAGTGCACTTGGCTTGCGGGGAGCGCATGCACACACCGGCTCAAAGTCCACGTGTGTTTCTTGCAGACGATCACGTTCTGCTGCGTGAAGGCCTAAAGGCAGTTCTCCAGCAACGGGGCTTTGAAGTCGTTGGCGAAGCCTCAAATGGGCTCGCCGCTGTGAAGCTTTGTGAATCGCTTCGCCCCGACGTAGCAATCCTGGACATTGGGATGCCGCTTCTCAACGGCATTGATGCCGCTAAAGAGTTAGTTAAGTTGTGTCCTGAGAGCAAAATTATCCTTCTCACGATGTATCCGGAGGACTCCTATGTGTTGGCGAGCCTCAGAGCGGGTGTCCGTGGTTACATTCTTAAGAGTAATGCCTCAGCTAACCTTGTGCAGGCGATTGAGTCGGTAATGAAGGGCGAAACGTATCTTTCTTCTGAGGTTGCGAACGCGGTCGTCGATGCCTACCTGTCGGCCTCTTCCGTCCCTGATGACCCGCTTAGTCCTCGAGAACGCGAGGTACTGCAATTGATTGCCGAAGGGAAAAACGTGAAGGAGATCGGTGGTTTGCTAGGGATCAGTTCGCGAACGGTTGAAACGCATCGCACACGCCTGATGCAAAAGCTCAACATTCATGAAGTTGCCGGGCTTGTACGATATGCGATCGCCCACCGGCTGATCAACGTCTACGTCCGACCCCCATCATAGCCTGAACAGCGATTCCAGGACCCCGTGGCTGAGGTATTCAGTCCAGTATGCAAACGTCAACTGGCGAGGAGGAGGGCCGGTTCGCGGCACGTCGCAGGCTGTGGCGATGCTAACTAACTGAATTGAGCAAACCTCCAGCCGCGAGAAATGGCCGCCAGCAACTCTCCGTCTCGTTGCCAGCTATCCTGTTTATGACGTAGGACGATTGAGCTATTCGGGTGCGAATGAGACCTTGAGCCTTCCGCTGTCTTCCTCAGCTTTCAGGCGTAAAC
>Ga0196976_1001214_pt1 | contig 12254 bp, 14 predicted proteins | sample S3v_513CmetaG_FD_148644 | JGI IMG/M metagenome (GOLD analysis project Ga0196976, IMG submission 148644) | Soil microbial communities from Anza Borrego desert, Southern California, United States - S3+v_5-13C | ecosystem: Environmental > Terrestrial > Soil > Desert | place: USA: California...
GAGCGGGACGAGCAGGATCGCCGCGAGCGGATCCACGGCGAGGCCCGGATCGAGCCCCAGCTCGCCCGCGCCGCGGGTCATCACGATCCGCGCGGACCACTCGCCGGCGTTCCAGGGCGCCGCCTCGGGATCCGGCGCCGGGGCGGGCAGCCGCCCCGCGGCGTCGATGGTGCGCGCGAGCTCCGTCTCGGTCCGCGCCGCGTCCCAGCGCAGCCGGAGCCCCACCCGCTCCGCCGAGTGCGCGAGCCGGCGCAGGTGCGGCCCGAGCTCGAACGGCCGGCGGCGATACGTGCGGATCACCTCGTACACGCTGTCGCCGTAGAGGAACCCGCGATCGAGGATCGAGACCCTGGCCTCCGCGGGCGGGACCAGGGCGCCGTCGAGGTTCACGAGGACCGGGAGGGGCATGCTGCCTTCATAACCGGTCCCGCGGCGCGCAGCGGCACGCCCCCGCGCGCGACGATCCGGTTTCTTGACCCGGATCCAGCGGGTGATATCGACCTTGTGAAATGGAAGTCGCGGCCGAGTGCACCCACTGCGGTGTCCTGATGACGAGCTGGGCGTCCCCCGGGAGCCCGATCCGTTATTACCAGTGCCCGATCTGCGCGCGCACGCAGTCCTCCGCGTACGGCGAGGTCTTCCGGCGCGGCGCCGGCGCGCGGCTCACCCGCTACGAGCCCGGCCCCCGCGGCATCCCCGAGGCGACGCACGAGGACATCAAGTGGGCCGGCATCAAGGCGCGCGCCGCGCGCTGGTTCGCGCGCCTCGACGCCGAGGAGCAGCGCGTCGCGGGGAGCGCACCGGTGCCGGTGGTCGATCCGCGCGACGTCGTCGCGCTCGCGCCGGCCGGCGGCGCGCGCCGGAAGCGCTGAGCCGCCCTACTTCACCGCCGCCGCGAACGCCGGATCGAGCGCCAGGGCCTCGGCGCTCTTCCGGAGCACGGTGTGGAACGCTTCGACCTCGTTCTCGGCGCGCTCCTCCGCCAACGTGGTCGCCGTCTTCTCCGCCGTCCAGAGCGCCGTCCCCGCGGGGTCCGTCACCGCCCAGCGCAGGCGGAGGGTCGCGGCGATGCCCTGCGGCGAGCGGTCGACCGTCGCCTCGACGATCTCGCCGCGGAGCTGCGGACGGCCCTTCGCCGCGACGGCAAGCCCCATGGCGCGGAGCTCCCTCTCGAGCGCCGTCCGCGCGTAGACCTCGAGGTCCGGCGCGAAGACCGTGCGCCCCTGCGTCAGGCGGTCCAGCGTGATGCCGTACGTCGGATCTTCGGGACCGGAGGCCGTGGTGCCGAAGGCGCGCTGCTTCGCCTCGGCGTCGCGCATGGCAGCATCGAGCGCATTCCTCGCCGCCGGGTTCCGGATCTCCACCCCGCCGATCGCGCCGGCGAGCTGTTGCGTCGACGACGGCTGGTACGAAGCCGCTTTCGACGTCCCGGTCACGCGGGCGATACGGACCTTGTTCACGGCGTCCGGGAGCGCCGGGTATCTCCCGCCGGTCGAGGCGAGCACGCCCGTGCCGGAGCGGAACCACAGGCGACCATCGACCTGCCGGACCGGATCCGGAGCCCACCGCAGGTACTCCCCGAACTCCGCGAACTGCTTCCCGAAGCCGGTGAACGCGTACGAGCCGCTCGCCGGAGCAGGCTGCGCGAGATCCCAGGCGAGCATGCGTGCGATCTCGGCGATGCCGCCGTCGATCGCCGCCGCCGCCGCTGCGCCGTGGTCGGCGCTCCATGTCTTCCAGTTCGGCGGACGCTGCGCCGTCACGAACTCCCTGCGATAGAGCGGAGCACACGGGGGATCGTCGCCTTTCGCCGCCACGAGCGTGGCGGCCGCGGCGACGACGAGGTTCCGGACGTCGGGGCTGATGCGGTAGTTCAGGTCGATCAGCAGCACGGCGCCGGTCCCCGCGTCGAGGCCCTCGCAGGCGCTCCGCGCCTTCCCGCTGACCTCGACGCTGGCGTGCTGGAGCAGGCTCGTCTTCGCGAGCTCGCCCCCGAACACCGCGAGCGCCGTGCTGCGGGCATCGTGGAACAGGAGCGCGTCGCGCAACGGGAGGGCCTCGCGACGCAGGACCGCCACGCGATACTCGTCGATCTTCATGACCGCGATCGCGGTGAGCAGGTCGGAGCCCACGAGGTTCACCGTGGGCTCGGCGAAGGCGAGCTCGTCCTGGACGATGGTGATGACCACCTTGCTCGGGGCGATCGCGTCTCGCTGCGTATCGTCGACCGCGAGGGGCTCCGCCGGGGTCGACCGCGGCGTCGCGGCGAGGAGCAGGGCGAGCGCGAACGGCGCGGCGCGAGTGCGGACGATCATGTGGCAACCTCCGTCGGGTTTGCTTCGTTTCTACTTCACCGCCGCCGCGAACGCCGGATCGAGCGCCAGGGCCTCGGCGCTCTTCCGGAGCACGACGTGAAACGCGGCGACCTCGTTGTCGGCGCGCTCCTCCGCCAACGTGGTCGCCGTCTTCTCCGCCGTCCAGAGCGCCGTTCCCGCGGGATCCGTCAGCGCCCACCGCAGGCGGAGGGTCGCGGCGAAGCCCTGGGACGACCGTTCGACCGTCGCGTCGAGGATCTCGCCGCGGAGCTTCGGCCGGCCCTCCGCCGCGAGGGCGAGCCCGATGGCGCGGAGCTCCGCCGCGAGCGCGGTCCGCGTGTACACCTCGACGTCGGGCGCGAAGATCGTGCGCCCCTGCGCCAGGCGGTCCAGCGTGACGCCGAAGGTGGGGTCTTGGGGCACGGTGGGCGTGCTCCCGAAGGAGCGCTGCTTGCCCTCCGCGTCGCGCTTGGCCGCCTCGATCGCCTGCCTCGCCGGGCTCAGGATCTCCATGGCGGCGATCGCGCCGGCAGCGCGCGCCGACGAGGAAGGCGCGTAGGCCGCGGCCTGGACCAGCCCCACGAACCGCAGGTTCCGGGTCGGCGCCGCCGCTCCGGCGGGGAGCGGCGGATAGGTGGCGCCGTTCGAGCCGAGCGCGCCATCGTCGGAGCGGTACCACAGGCGCCCGTTCACCTCGCGGAGCCGCTCCCAGTCGTCGTCGTCCCCGTACTCCCGGAGCTCCACCCACTCTCCCTCGCCGCCGCCCTCCGGCGCCGCCCCCTCCACGAGATCCCAGACGAGCATCCGCGCGATCTCCGCGATGCCGCCGTCGATCGCCGTGATCGCCGCGGGGGCGAGCTCCGGCTTCCACCGGCCCCAGCCCGGCGCGGGCATCGTGGACACGAACCTCCTCGTGTACAGGTTCGCGCCCGGGAAGGCGAAGTCCCTCCACCGGGCGCTGGGCAGCTTCTTCACGTCCACCCTGCCCGCCGCGCGGGTGCTCGGCGCGAGCGCGGCCGTCGCGGTCACGTGGATGTGCCGGAAGTCGGCGGAGAGCTCGTAGCCGAACGTCAAGAGCAGCACGGCGTCGCGCTCCGCCGCGTCGAGGAGCGCGCGGGCGCCGTCCCGGTCGAGCGCACCGCCGGCGAGCGCGAGCGTCGCGTTCTCGAGCACGCCGCCGCCCCGCTTCAGCTCCTCCGCGAGGACTTGCTGCATCCTCGTCCGCACGTCGTGGGAGAGGAGCGCGTCTCGGAGCGGGAGGACCTCGCGCTGCGAAGCCTCGAAGCGGTGCCGCTCCACCGTGGCGACGACGTACCATCCGCCCCCGGGGATGCCGCGCGCGCGCTCGAGGGAGGGATCGGACGGGAACGCGAGCTCTTCGTGGGCGAGCGTCGCGACGACGTGCAGCGAACCGACCCCGCGTCGCTGGGCGTCGGCGAGGGGAGAGACGGCCGGCGGCGCCGCCTTCGCGGGGGCGACGAGCACGACCGCCCAGACACAGAGCCCAGCGCAGAGGCGTCGAATCATGCGGGCAGCGTATCACCGCCGCCGTCGTGCGCGGGCGAAGACGTGGCCGCCCGCGCCGCGCGGCGACCTCCGAGCAGCCACGCCCACAGCGCCGCCGCGAGCCCGATGCCCAGCGCCCCGCGCGCGAGCGGCGGGACCGTGGCCCGCGGCGAGATCGTCGCCTCGAGCAGCGCCGCCACCGTGAGCGCCGGCACGACCGCCGCGAGGAGCCGCCCCGCGTCGCGGCCCGCGCGCTGGAGCGCCTCGCGGCGCGGCGCCTCGCCGGGATCGACGAGCGCCGCCGCCAGCGCGAGCCCTGCCTGCCCCGCGACGACGAAGGCGGACAGCTCGAGCGGCCCGTGCGCCGCGACGAAGCCGAGGAGGTCGCCCGCCATCCCGTTCGCCGCGACGTACGCGAGGACCGCGCCGAGGAGGAGCCCGTTGAGGAGGAGCACGAGCGCCGTGCCGAGGCCCGCCGTCAGGCCGAGGCCGAACGCGAGCGCCGCGGCCGAGACGTTGTTGTGGAGGAGCGCCGCCCCGGCGACGCCAGGCGCCGCCGTGAGCAGCTCGCCCGTCCACATCCGCCCGGCCGCCACCGCGGCGCGCACCCGCGCCGGGACGAGCAGGTCCGCCGCGCCCGGGTCGAGCGCCACCGCCGCCGCGCCGCCGGCGAGCCCGGCCGCGAAGAGGAGCGCCGCGAGCGCGAGCTCGCGGAGGCGGCGGCCCGCCGCCGCGGGGATCTCGCTGCGCACGAGCCGCGCGAAGGCGGCGCCGCGCGCCCGCGGGCGGTAGAGCGCGCGGTACGTCGTCGCGACGAGCTCCGAGAGGTAGCCCTCCGCGTCGGAGCCCGCGAACCGGCTCCGCGCCAGCGCGAGGTCCGCCGCCGCGCGCCGGTACAGCCGGTCGAGCTCCTCCACCTCGGCGAGCGGCAGCCGCCCGCCCCCGGCCCGCGCGGCGAGCGCGCCGAGGCGCTCCCACGCCGGACGCCGCGCGCGGACGAACGCCGCGACGCTCCGCGGCGCGTTCACCGGCCCTCCGCCGCCCGCGCGACGAGCGCCTCGAGGAAGGCCTCCGCGTCGCCCTCCGCCGGCGGCTCCACCCCGGCGCGCGGCGCCAGCGCCCGCGCCAGCCGCGCTGCCACCCGCTGCCGCGCCGCGGGATCGAGCTCGGGCCGCCGCAGCAGGAACCCCACGGTCCGCTCGTACTCCTCCGCGGCGAGGGCGAGCGACCGCGCGCGGAGCTGCGGGAAGCGCTCGAGCGCGGCCGCGCCGTCGGCCGCGAGGTCGTACCGGGAGAGATCGAACCGCTTCTCCCGCACGACGAGCGTGCCCGCGACGAGATCGCCGAGCCGCTGCTGCCGCGGCCCGAGCGCCACCGCGAGGATGGCCGGGGCGTAGGCCAGCGGCAGCTCCACCGCGCGGAGGAGGTTGCGGACCAAGGACTCGACGAGGCCCGGCGGCCCGCCGTCCTCGCGCACGACGCGGATGCCCGCGAGCCGCTTCCCCGGCGTCCGCCCGCCGCCGAGGGTCTCCCACACGACGTCCCACCCCCAGCCCGCGAGGAAGACGGAGACGAGGGCGACGAGCTGGCCCAGCCAGCCGAGCGCCTGGAGCTCGCGGAAGAGGTCGCCGGAGACGGAGTAGGCGACGAGCACCGTCAACCAGAGCAGGACGATGCACCCCGCGTCGGCGAGCCACGCGAACGCCCGCGCGCCCAGCCCCGCGAGCTCGAGCGTCACCGCGACGCGCTCCGGCATCTCCAGCTCCAGGGTGGGTCGCGCCTCCATCGGGTGCTGATCCTAGTCCATCCGTGCGGCGCCTCCACGCGCGTTGTAGAGAGGGGCATGCCCAGGCTCCGCGCGCTCGTCCTCGATCTCGGCGAGGTGCTGGTCCGCTCGCAGCCCCCCGAGCTGGTCCAGCGCATGGCCGAGACCGCCGCCGTCCCCCTCCCCGCCTTCCAGGCCGCCTACTGGGCGCATCGGGCGGAGTTCGACCGCGTGGGCAGCCCGCGGCGGTACTGGGACGACGTGCTCCGGGACGCGCGCTCCCCGCTCTCGCCCGCAGCGCGCGACGCCGCGCGCGCGCGACTCGGCACGCTCGACGCCGAGTCCTGGACCCAGTACCGCGAGGAGGTCTGGGAGCTCGCCGCGCGGTTCCGGGCCGACGGCCGGAGGACCGCGATGCTGTCCAACTGCGGGCCCGAGGTGATCGATCGAGTGCGCGCGCAGCGCGACGTGACCAGGTACTTCGACGCGCTGGTGATCTCGTGGGAGGTCGGCGCGATCAAGCCCGAGCCCGCGATCTACCGGATCGCCCTCGAGCGCCTCGGCGTCGCGCCCGGGGAGGCGCTGTTCGTCGACGACCGGCCCGAGAACGTCGCCGGCGCGGAGGCGGTGGGGATGGAGGCGATGCTCTTCCAGGGCGACGCGTCCGTCCCCGCGCTCCGCGCGCGGATCGCCGCAGGCCTCGAGGGGTGAGGCCCCCCGAGCGCCGCCGAGCGGCGGGCCGGGCCGGATCCTGGTAAAGAATGGCCCGCGAGCCGGGGTGCTAGCTCAATGGTAGAGCAGCGGCCTTTTAAGCCGTTGGTTCCGGGTTCGAGTCCCGGGCGCCCCATCCGTCCTCTGCTGCTCAGCTGGTGAGCTTCGGCCGCTTCGTGTTCCGAGCACGAAGCGCTCGTGGCTTGGACCGGACGGCCAGGTACGAGGACACGTTCAGCTGGATCCCGAGGCTCGACAGGACTCCGAGTTGCTCCGGCGAAAACGGCGTGTTCACGATGCCCCACTTGCGCCGGTCCGCCATCACACCCACGTCGAGGAAGAGAGCTGCCCCCGCCCTCCGGGCAGCACGCAGCGGCGCGGAGCGCCGCCGCCACCTGGCCGCTCACCCGTTCGAACGCCGGATCCAGGAGCTGTGCGCCGAGGCCGACGCCGCGGGCGTCGAGTCGCTCACCGCGCGCCAGCAGCTCGTCGTGCGCACCTGGGCGGCGCTCGGCGTCATCCACAACGGTGGGTTCCGCCATCTCCTCGAGGGCGAGTGGCCTCTCGGTGCTGTCGCGCAAGGGTTCGAGGTCCTCGGGTTCGCGGATGCCGCGGGGGCGTGCGAGCGCGTCCGGGCAGCGGTCGCGGCCTGGCCCGCGCTCACCGAAGGCGCGCGGCGGTCGGCCGTCCGTGACGCCCGCGGGCACGACGGGTTCCACGCCGAGGGCTCCGCCGTGTTCAGCGTCTCGTTCGACGCCCTGGCGACTGCGCTCGCGCGGTACATGCGCGAGCACCCGAACGACTTTCCCGGGCTGCCTCGCGACCCAGACGCCTGAACGGCGGTACTGGCGCCCTTCACTCCACCCCACCCCGGAAGACCTTCCCGCCTCGCATCCACGTGAGCTCGTCCGGCGCCTGCCCGCACACGCGCAGGTACCCTGCGTGAATGCACCGGTGGTGATGGACCTCGCACACCGCGGTCTGGTTCGCGGGGTCGATGAGGTCCCCGCCCCGCGAGCGGTAGACGAGGTGGTGCGAGCCGGTCGCCGCGTGGCTGCACCCGGGCACGGTGGGCACGCTCGACGGCGGCGGCGAGCTCCTTCTCCGGGAGGCGCGCGAGCGCTCGGCCTCGGCGACTGCGAGCGGGAGGACCACCTCCGCCGCGCGATACCCGACCCTCCCTTCCCGCAGCGCCGCCCGCAGGAGCGGCCGCGCCCGCAGCTCCCGCCCAGCCGCCACGTGGGACGAGGCTCGCGCGGAGCGCGGGCGGGCTCGGCCTCGGGCGCGCTCGTGCGCGGCTTCGCGGAGCTGCACGGCGGGACCGCGCGCGCCGCGAGCGCCGGCCTCGGTCGCGGGAGCGAGGTACCGTGGAGCTGCCGCTCGCGCCGGCCGCGCCGGACGCGCGCCCCGCGGCCGCCCCAGCGCGGGCGGCGGCGGGAGGCGCCGGGTGCTGGTGGTGGACGACAACCGCGACGCCGCCGCCTCGCTCGCCGAGTTGGTCGAGCTGTTCGGGCACGAGGTCGCGGTCGTCTCCGACCCCTCCGCCGTCGCGCACGCGGCGGCGCACCGGCCCGAGGTGATCCTCTGCGAAATCGGGCTCCCAGGCATGGACGGCTACGAGGTCGCGCGGTCCATCCGCGCCGCCGGCGACCGCGCGGTGCAGCTCGTCGCGCGGAGCGAGTACGCGCAGCCGGAGGACGTGCAGCGCGCGGCGGACGCCGGGTTCGACGAGCACGTCGCGAAGCCGGCCGATCCCGCGCGCCTGGAGCGGCTGCTCGCCGGACCGGCGACCCGCGTCCCCGACGCCCCGGGCGCGCCGTGACCTGCGCGGGCGCCGCGGCTATGTCGCCGCGATGGCCTCGGAACCCGGGTCACCCGGCACGCTCAAGTTCCTCGGGACCGCCGGCGCCCGCTTCACCGTCGCGACGCAGGCGCGCCACTCCGGCGGGCTCGTCTGGTCCCTCGGCGGCGTCGTGCTCTGGGTCGACCCCGGCCCGGGCGCGCTCGTCCGCGCCCTCTCCTCGCGCCCGAAGCTCGACCCTGCCAAGGTGGACGCCCTCCTCCTCACGCACCCGCACCTCGACCACGTTGGCGACGCCACTGCCGTGGTCGAGGCCATGACCGGCGGCGGGTTCCGCCGGCGCGGCACGCTGCTCGCCCCGCGGAGCGCGCTCGTGGACGAGCCGGTGGTGTTCCGGTACGCGCAGGGGTTCGTCGCCCGCCGCGAGCACCTGGAGCCCGGCGGGCGGTACGCGCTCGGCCCGGCGCTGACCGTCGTCACGCCGCTCGCCCACGACCACGGCATCGAGACCTACGGGTACCGGCTCGAGGCGCCCGGGTTCACCGCGGCGCACGTCGTGGACACCTACTGGATGGACGAGCTCGTCGTCGCGTACGCCGGCGTCGACCTCCTGCTCGTGAACACGACGCGGCGCGCCGGGCGCGACCCGCGCTACAAGCACCTCGGCGCCGACGACGCCGAGCGGCTCGCCGCCGCCATCCGCCCGCGCCTGTGCGTGCTCACGCACTTCGGGATGCAGCTCCCGCCGGCGCGCGCGCAGGAGGTGGCCCTGGAGATCTCCGCGAGGACCGGCGTCGCGACGCTGGCGGCGCGTGACGGGTGGCGGCTGGAGCTCGGCGACGTGCCGGGGCTCGCGCGCCCGGGGTCCGCGGACGATCGTCCTTCGACGGGCCAGGGGAGCTAGAGCCCGTCACGGAGCACCCGGGCCAGCGCTCAGCCGTGGAACCGCCGGCCGCCAATGGTTCGGCCGGCGAGGGCCGTGTACGAGGCGAACCTCGAGCGCGAGCGCGGGACTCCCTGACCCGGCGCGCCTCGGCGCCCGCGCCCCTCACCCCTCTTCGGGCTGCTGCTCCTCCGGCTGCGGCGTCCCGGGCTCCTGGCCCCCGTCCTCACGGATCTCACCGCCCCGCGTGCCGGCGCTCCGCTCGGCGGCCTCGCCGGCCTCGCGCTGCTGGTCGGCGGCGCCCGCCTCGTCCGGCGCCGGCTCACGCGGCGATGGTTCGTTCCCCTCGTAGCCCGGCGGCATCTGGCCGGGGCCGCCGGTGAGGCCGGGGGTGTCCTGATCGATCGTCATGGAAGCAATTTGGGCGCCTCAGAACCCACCGGCCAGCGTCGCGGAGATCAGCGCGCGGCGGCTCGAGGTCCCGGCGAGGCCGCTCCTGCCGGAGCGCGAGAGGCGGAGCGACAGGTGGCTCGTCAGCTCGGCGCGCCCACCCAGCCTGACGCTCCCCTCGTCCTGCCCGAGCCCGCCGACCTCCTCGTGGACCCAGCTCACCCGCCCGAGGAGCCACAGCCGGCGGACCGGCGCCCCGACGACCTGCGCGTACGCGCTCCGCCCGGCGAGGAAGCCGCGCTCCTCGAGGTAGGCCGTGCTCACCGTGCCGCGCCCGAAGAGACGCCCGGGAGCGTGAGCTCCGGCCCGAACCAGCGCCGGCCCACGCCTGGCGCGGCGTCCTCCGCCATCCCGCCGATCGCCCCCACGCGCAGCCAGCGCGCCACGTCGTAGGTCACGAACGCGTCGCCCGCGCGCGTGCGGCCGGGGAATGCCGCCGGCTCGAACGGCTGCGGCCACTCGGGGCCCGCGTAGCGGAACCTGCCGCCGGCGCGCAGCCCACCGCCCGGACGGAGCGTGAGATCGACCCGCGCCGCGTCCACGGCCCCCGGCGCCTGCTCGGCGCCGCCGACGCCCAGCGCCACCTCGGCCGAGAGATCGAGCGACCGCAGGAAGACCCGCCCGGTGAGCGACGCCTCGCCTCGCGTGCCCAGCTCGGGCGTGCGCACCGCCGCGACGCGGCCTTCGCTCCGGAACGTCGCGCCGCCCGCACGCCGGTCGAGCGTCCAGAACGCACCGGCGGTGTACCGCTCGCTGGAGAAGCCGAGCCTGTCCGGCTCCGGGACCGCGCCGCCGAAGATGCCCAGCTCCGTCCGCGCCTCGCCGAGCCGCCCGCGCCAGCCCGCCATGCCGCCGTCGAAGATGGTCGCGCCGGGGATGCCCCAGGGCAGGACGCGGCCGGCGGAGAGCGTGAGCGAGTCGCCCGGCATCGCCGTGAGCTGCGCCTGCCACAGGGAGAGCTGCGTCTCGTCGCGCGGGCGGAAGCGCGCCGCCTTCCGCGCGGTCCCGTGCTCGACGCGCGCGTCGAGATCGAGGAAGAGCCAGCTCGTGAGCGGGACGCCGCGCGCCAGGACGTCGAGCGCCTCCTTGCTGGCGCTCCCGCCCTGCGAGACGCTCCAGGTCTGGTGCGTCAAGGCGACGTCGAGCGCGCGCACGCGCGGGAGCACCTCGGCCGCGGGCGGACCGGCCGCGTACGAGACGAGCCCCACCTGCGCGCCCTCGACCACGGCGCGGCGCTGCGCGAGCACCTCGTCGGAGGGCGGCGGCGGGAGGAGGCGCGGCGCGGCGGGCGGCGGCGCTCCGGGGAGCGCGAACGTGTCGCCGGCGCGGGCGCGGGCGCCGGTGCAGACGGCGTGATGCGGGGCGACCTCCTCGACCGTGCACCGGGCCGCCGGCGCGCCGTCGCGGCGGAGGGCCAGCTCGGCGCCCGCCGCGAGCCCGTCCTCGCTCCCGGCGTCGAGGTACGCCCGGGCCGCCGTGACGTACGAGACCGTGCCCGCCGCGCGCGGGGCGGCCAGGAGCAGGGCGGCGAGCGTGGTGGCGAGCGTCATGGACGCGGCCCTCAGTCCTCCACCCCGGAGCGGTGGCACTCGTAGCAGGCGCGGTTCACCAGCGCGAAGCCAGGCACGTCGTCGTGCGGCAGGTCACCTCGCGGTGGCGCCCCTCGAGCGGGAAGCCGGTGCGCGCGTGATCGAACGCGACCGGCCGCCAGCCCTGGGCGTGGCAACCGGCGCAGTCTCCGGGTGCGGCGCCGGGCGGCGCGAAGGCGCGGAACGCGCCGCGGTGGTAGTCCTCGTGGCACCCCGCACAGCGCGGCTGGAGCGGGCGGTACTTGCGCACGGTCGCGCCCGCGACGGCGACCGCGGGGTGGCACTTCTGGCAATCGACGAGCCGGTGCTTGCCGGCGAGCTCGAACGCCGTGAACGGCGGCGCGTGGACGAACTTCAGCTCCCTCCACCCGTCCACGCCGTGGCACCGCGCGCAGTCGGTCCCCTTCCCGCGCCCCGCCGAGAACTGGCCCGCGTGCGGGTCGGCGTGGCAGGCGCTGCACGCCGTGGCGAGGTTCGCGTACCGCACCCCGCCGGCCGCGTCCGGCCGGTGGCACGACCCGCACGCCGCCTGCGCGTGCGTGCCGGTGAGCGCGAACCGCGCGTCCTTCGCGTGGTCGAACTTCACCGCCCGGAACGAGGCGGTCGTGTGACACGCGGTGCACCCCTCCGCAGCCACGCGCCGGTCGAGCTGGCCGGCGTGCGGATCCTTGTGGCACCCGCGGCAGTCGGAGGGGTTCGCGACCGGCGTGAACCGCGCGAGGCTCACGCGGACCGGGCGCTTCCGCCGGGCGAGGTCGGCGCGGACCGCGGCGGGAACCTTCGCCGCGAGCGCGGGATCCCGCGGGTGGCAGGAGACGCACGCGACGAGCCGGTGGGCGCCGTCGAGCGGGAAGCCGGTGCGGGCGTGGTCCTCGCGCTCGAACCGCGGCGGCTGGAACGCCTCGGTGCACGCCGCGAAGGCGAGGCCCTTCATCTTCAGGAACGCCTTCGCGTCGACGGGCGGCGTGACGGTCGGCGGCACGCCGGCGGCCGGCTGCACCTCCGCGCCTGTGGCACCGCGCGCAGTCGACGCCGCGGTGCTTGCCCCGGAGCGCGAACCCGGTGCGTGCGTGGTCGAAGCCCCGCGGGCCGTTCTTCCCCCAGTCCACGAGCGGCTCGTCGCGGCCGAGGTGCTCGTGGTGGCACGACCAGCACTGGCGCTCCGCGGGCGGCAGCCGGCCGTGGAACCCGCGCCCCTCCGCCACGCGCGCGCGGAGCTCCGTGTGGCACTCGA
>Ga0196976_1001215_pt1 | contig 12243 bp, 9 predicted proteins | sample S3v_513CmetaG_FD_148644 | JGI IMG/M metagenome (GOLD analysis project Ga0196976, IMG submission 148644) | Soil microbial communities from Anza Borrego desert, Southern California, United States - S3+v_5-13C | ecosystem: Environmental > Terrestrial > Soil > Desert | place: USA: California...
AACGCGACCTGGCTCCGAAACGATACGTTTGGAAGGCCGAGGGTGCGGCGATCCTCGAAAAGATCAACCGCGCCCGAACGACCGCAGCTGCAGAAACTGTATAGCTATTTATGAATCACTACACTAGTGGACCGCCGGCGTCCCGCCGGCTGTCTCGGGCGGCGTCCCGCCGCCCGCCCGGGGGTTGGCGGCGGGACGCCGCCAACGACAGCCGGCGAGGACGCCGGCGGTCCGCAATTTTCCGAGGGTTTTCGCTATTCTATCGGCCATGCGCACACTCATGGTCGGTCTGCTCCTGACGGCGGCAACGGTCTCGGCTGCGGAGGATTCTCCGCTCGTCGCGCTCGCGAAGCGCGCGAACCGCAAGGCAGCGAAGACGCCGGTGATCACGAACGCTACCCTGGCCGGTGCCACCCCCAGCAAGGGACGGGTCTCGATCCCCGAGGGACAGGCGTTGCCGTTGCCGAGTCTCGGCGCGGCTGCCGCTCCGGCCGCAACCACTCCCGCCGCCGAAGCCACGCCTGCTGCTGCCGCGCCGAAGGCCGCCACCGCCACGCCGGCGGCGACGCCCCCGGCGTATCCGTCGACCACGGTCCGCACCATCCAGCCTCAGAGCACGGCGCGCAGCATCACGCCGGAGAGCAGCACGGTCCGGATGATCCCGGGGACCGCGGCGCCCAGCGTCACTCCCGCGAGCACGGCCGGCAGCATCACGCCGCAGGTCGTTCCGCCGAAGCCGCCGCAGTGACGTGACGGCGGGCGGAAGGGCGGGCTGAAGCCCGCCCTACGTGCGCAGCCGCACGAACGCGTAGATCCCCTGCGGCTTGTGGCCGTAGACGTCCTCGAGATCGTGCGTCTTGGTGCGGTAGTCGATGTTCACGCCCACGCCCAGCTTGTAGCGCGCCGGCGCGGGGATGAAGTCGAAGATGTAGCCGGCGGTGTAGTGCGTCGCCTCCTCGACTCCCGGTCCGGCCGGGGCCAGCGGGAAGCCGGCGGGGCGGTCGAGGTGCTCCGCGCGCACCAGGAAGGTGTTGCGCGACGCGCGCAACGCCACTTCGATTCCATACGCGGTCTCGCTCTCGGCGCCCGGAAGCTCCGGATGGTCGCGCGAGGTCCACTGCGCCGTCACCGCCGCCCACGGACCGCCGTAGCTCAGCGACGCGCTGGTCATGTCGCGCTGCAGCAGCTCTCCTTCCCCCAACTCCGCGCGCGAGACCTGGATGGCCAGGTTCGGCGTGGGGGTGAGGGTGAAGCGCGCGGCGCGCGAGTCGATGCCGCCGGTCTCGAATTCGGTCTCGTTGAACGCCTCCACGGTGTCGTGGAAGACGCTTCCCTCGATCGTGAAGAGGCGGGTGGTCCAGCCGGCGGTGATGACGCTGGTGGAGTCGTGCACGCTCTCCTGCATCTCCCACGCGAACGGCGCCTCGGCGAAGTCGATGCCGGACGCGCGCAACTGTGCCGGCGCGGCGCCGAAGGCCGGCTGTCCGACCAGGCCCCCGTACAAGGAGAGCAGCGAGGCGTTGGTGATGCGGTACCCGAACTGCACGGCCGCCTCGCCGACGAGGTCATTGCCGCGCATGCGGCCGATGAGGCCTTCCTCGGGGACGTACTGGAAGAACTGCGGGTAGCCGTTCTCCTCGATCGTGTACGGCTCGAGCGACACGCGGCCGCGGGCGAGCACGAAGGCGCGCTCGCCGAGGTCGAACTGCGCGCCGGCGCCGAGCCAGTTGGTCGAGAACGTGGCCGTCTCCTGCTCCGCGGGGCCCGTCTGCGTCAGGTGCGTCACGTGGACGTCGAAGCCGTGGAAGAACGTGAGCGGGCCGCTGCCGCTGCGCACCCACGGCGACGCGCCGGTGGCCGGCGTCGTGCCGGAGAGGTTGCGCAGCGGGTCGACTCCCTGCCCCAAGGCGGTCGTCGAGAGAAGAGCGAGAAGAAGGAGACAACGGATCATGTGCGGCGCTCTCTGCAATGGCTATTCCTCTCTTCCGACGGGATAGAGCCGTGCCCGCTCGTCGTACCACGGCGTGCGTCGATAGAACCACTGCAGGCGCGCCTGCGGGTCGCCGCGGAAGGCGGCGTCGCTCTCGATCTTGGCGCGGAACTCCGCGGCCAGCTTCGGGTCTTCGGCCAGCATGGCCTCGGCCATCGGCTCCATGATGTAGGCCTCGACGTATTCGGTCGGGCTGAGGATGGAGTTGAACCACCCCCACTGGAAGAGCGAGTCGGGCGAGGACGGCTCGAGCAGCAGCGTGGCCAGCGCGCCGAGGGGGTGATCGGTGGAGACGCGCACCGAGCCGGCGGGGAAGCGCTCGCGGCGCCGCTCCGGCACCTCGGTGGCGGTGACGCGCGTGTGTCCCTCGAACTGTGCGGCGGCGAACTTCGGATCGACGAGGCGGACCATGGTCACGTCGACCTCGCGCGCCTCGGTGAGCTTCTCGTACGGGATGCCGTGCAGGTCGAGCTTGGCGATGACGTCGCGCCATGCCGCCGGGACCCAGTACGCGCGCGCCGGCTTGACGCTGGTCTCGACCTCGGTGGCCTTCTGGATCGGCGCACGCTGCACGATCGGGCGGCCGAGCCACTCGCGCCGCACGTCGCCGCTCACAGGGGAGAGCGTGAGCCGCGATTCGACGCCGAGGATCTCGACTTCCTCTTTGGGCGCGTTCGCGGGCACGCGCCAGGAGAGCGGGACGCGCTCGGGCCGCCGCGCGCGGTCGGCGGCGAGCGCCGCGCGCAGCGACGCCGCTTCCGCGCCGACGGTGCGCAGGGTCTGTTCGAGGAAGACGTACGTGCCGAGGACGCGCTGGTCGTACGGCTTGAGGGAGTGGTTCTCGACGAGGATCGAGGCGAGGTGACGCGCGTCGCCGTAGCCGGTCGAGAGCCGCGGGTCGGATTGTCCCGAGCCGATGCCGGAGAGCGGGTCGTCGGTGAAGATGAGCGGGCCGGGGATGTGTCCCTGCGCGCGCAGATGCGCGTCGACGGGACCGCGGTAGGTGCGGTCGAGCCAGTCGGCGATGGCGGGGGAGTGTCCGGCCCGGCCGTTCCAGCCGTACGTGACGTCGTACTGATAGTCGGCGCCGTCGGTGACGTGGAGGTCGATGTAGAGGTCGGGCTGCCAGGCGACGAGGGCGCGGATCATGGCCTGCATCTCCTCGGCGTCGGCTTTCATGTAGTCGCGGTTGAGATTGAGGTTGCGCGCGTTGCTGCGCCAGCCGCTGATCTCGGGGCCGCGCTGGTTGATGCGCGAGTACTTCGAGACGCGCTCGTGGCCGTCGACGTTGAAGATGGGGACGAAGAGGAGGTTCACGCGGTCGAGCAGCTCGCGCTTCGTGCCGCGCACGGTCATGTCGCGGAGGAGCATCAGCCCTGCGTCCTTGCCGTCGATCTCCCCCGCGTGAATGCCCCCCTGCGCGAGGACGAGCGGCTTGCGCCGCATCCCTTCCGGCGTGAACACGCGCTCTTTGGAGGCCAGGACCATCCACACGTCGCGTCCCTCGGCACTCTTGCCGAGGGAGACCATCTTCAGGTTCGGCGACGCCTTCACCAGCCGGTTCAGCCAGGCGACCGTCTCGTCGTAGCGCGGCGTCGTCGTCAGCCCGCTGGCCTCGGACGGCGTGACCCACGGATCCGTCGCCGGCAGCATCAACGCCCGGCTGGCCCCGTTCCACGGAATGAGCGGCGGAAGGATGGGCGTCTGCGCGGAGGTGAGAGTGGCGGAGAGAAGAAGCGCCGTCAGCATGCGGCGCGTTGTAGCACAGCTAGACGAAGAGCTTTTGCAGCGAAAGCGTAAAACCCGGCAGGAGCGGTGTGGTGAGCGTGTCGCCGACGTCCACCTGCTGAAAGCGATCCCCGGCGCGGCGGAAGACTCTCACCGCGTCGAGGGCGGGATGAATGAGCCAGTACTCCACCACACCTTCGCGAAGTGCGGCTTCGACGTGCGAGGCCTCGTCGTAGTGCTTCTTATGCATTGGGATGATCTCGATCATGAGCTCGCGGCTGCCATTGGTGCGATACGTACCCATGACCGTTCGCGCGTATTCATTGCGATAGAAAAACCGATCCTGCAGCAGGTAATGCAGCAGCGATTTCAGCTGCGCCGTCACGCGCTGGTGTTTGGTGTAGTGCGCCTCCGTCGCGTAATGCACGCCGTCGATGATTTCGTGGCGCAGGCCGTCATAGGGCAGCCGGAGCAGGTCCTCGTACGTCCATTTGCGCGAGGTCATGGGCTACAGTTTACGCATGTTCGACCACCTTCGCGCCTTCCCGCAGCAGCTCCGCGAGCTCATCGCCCGTGTGCCGCCGGAGCGGCTGCGGATGCGGCTGGCGGATGGAACGTTTGCCGCGGTGGAGCAGGCGTGGCATCTGGCGGATCTGGAGGTGGAGGGGTACGGCGAGCGGATCCGGCGGATCGAGGCCGAGGATGAGCCGGAACTGGCGGATTTTCGCGGGGATGTGGTGGCCGCGGAGCGGAAGTATCTCGAGCTGGAGCTGGAGCCGGCACTGGTGCGCTTCGAGGAAGCGCGGGCGCGGAATGTGGCGGCGCTGGAGAGCGCGCGCGACCGGAGCCGCGCCGGGCATCAGGAGGGAGTGGGGCGGGTGACGCTGGCCCGCATCGCCGAGATGATGGCCGAGCACGATGCAGGGCATGCAGCGGAGCTGCATGCCCTGCTGCAGGAGCGCTAAGCAGAACGCAGTGGTTCCGCCCACGGTCCCCTCTCCCCGCGCGCGGGGAGAGGGCCAGGGTGAGGGGCGGTTCCTCGCAGCGGGGCACGTCCCCTCACCCTGACCCTCTCCCCACGCGGTGGGGAGAGGGGACTGTGGGTCGAATGGGTGCGTTCTGCTAGGGCCGGAGCGCTCGCTCGAGGGCGAGGCAGCCCAGCGGGTCGAACGGCGATGAGTAGCGGAACGCGCCGGTGATGCGGGCCTCACTGCCGTCGGGGTTCGTCACCACCAGCATCGCGTCGCCGTCGGTGCCGGGAGGCGCGGTCGCGCGGAGCTCGGCCGCGTTGACGATCACGACGTCGGATGCGGCGACGCCGTTCAGCGTCACGGTCGCACCTGCCTCGAAACCGGTGCCGCTGATGACGAGGGCCGTCCCGCCGTCGGTGCTGCCGCAGGACGGCGCAACAGTGGCGACGCGCAGCGCGCCGTCGTCGATCCGCACGGACGGGCCGACGGCGGCGACTTTCCCGGCGGCGTTCAGCACGTGCACCGGGTACGCCCCCGGCGTCAGCGTGTCGGCGAGACGCACGACCACCCGGTCGTAGTCGAGCGACACGACCATGGCCGGCAGGCCGCCGACGGCGAACAGGTACGCCGGCCGGAAGCCGCGTCCCTCGAGCACCACTTCCGAGCCGGGCAGCGCGGTGGACGGCGACACCTTCACCACCTGCGGCGGCTGCGGCTCGACGACCGTGAAGATCGGTCCCGTCGTGAACACGCGCCCCTCGGCGTCGGTGAGCGTGATCGCGGCCAGGCCGAGGGGAAGCTCGGGGATGCGCAGGACCTGCTCGTCGGGACGCGCGCGGAGCACCGTGGCGGGAACGCCGTCGAAGTCGATGCGGTCGCTGGCGCGGAAGCGCGCGCCGGTGAGGGTCACGCGCTCGCCCGGCGCCCCCCAGAGCGGTGAGATGGAAATGATCGACGCCCCCGGCTCCGTGGCATCCACGTACGCGTACGAGGAGGAGACGAACGCGCGCGCGTCGCCGCAGCGCACGGAGGCATCGACGATTCCGGGGGTCTCGCGCGGCGGCGTGGTGCCGACGAGGCTCGTCGTCGAGTCGACGAAGACGCCCTGCGCCGCCCGGTCGCCGAAAAACAGCCAGCAGCCGCTCTGGAAATTCGCGCCGGTGGCGCGGACCAGCGTCCCGCCTGCCGTCGAGCCGAACGCCGGCGCGATCGCGGTGAGCGCCGGCGGCGTGCTGAGATACGTGAACGCGCGCGGCAGCAGGGAGCGCGACGTGCCGCAGACGAGCGCCACGTCGACCGTCCCCGCCGGATGCGGCGGCGTGACGCCGGCCAGCGTCCCGTCAGCAGCGGCCGCGAGCTCCGTTGCGGGCGCGCCGCCGAACGACAGCGTGCAGTCGGCGGTCAGGTGCGAGCCGAGGGCCGTGAATCGCGTCCCGCCCGCGACGGGGCCGGTCGCGGGCGTCACCGAGGTCAGCGACGGCTGGTCGCTCGCGGCGGTGACCTCCAGGTCGAGCACCGCGGTCTGTCCGCCGAATGTATCGGGGAGCGTGGCGCGGATGACCGTGAATCCGGGCTGCAGCGCCTCGAGCTCGAGGGAGCCGGTGCCGGTGGTGTCGATGACGACGGTGCGCGACGTCTTGGCGATCTCCGCGTTCAGCACCTCCAGCGGGATCTCGATGACATTCGGCGGCGCGGGCTGCATGCGGATCTGCAGCGGCACGCGCTGGCCGGCGACGGCCTTCACGCTGGACGGCTCGAAGGCCAGTTGCGCGCTGCCGTCGACGTTGACGGTGATGGTGAATCGCTTCGTGCCGCGCTCCGGCGGGAACTGGACCGAGATCTCGGTCGCGTGATGCGCGGTGACGCCGGTGATCGGAATGTGCGCTTTCCGCTCGCCCGCGGGGATCGTCACCGACTCCGGCACCGAGGCCGCGAACGGGTCGGAGGAGCTGAGCAGGATCACCATCGGCGACATGACGGGGGAGCCGGCGTCGACGTACGCGGCGCCGCTCCCGCCCGCGGGCACGCGCAGTCTCGACGGCGTTACGCCGGCGTCGTCGTTGAGGATGGTGAGGAGCATCGGCTGCGGCCTGGCGAAGACATCCCAGTCGACGAATTCGACCCGCAGGATCTCGTCTTCCTCGACAACCTCATCGCCGATGACGTCGAAGCTCACCGTGATCTGCTGGCGGGTGGGGGTGAAAGAGAGCCATCCGCCCGTGGCCACGAAATCCTCTCCGGCCTGCGCCGACTCCCCGACCAGGCGGAAGTAGACGGAACCGTGAACCGGCGCGGAGGAGGTGAGCACGAACGATCGGCGGATCCTGCCACTGTTGCCCTCGACGGCCGAGGTCTCGCTGATGCTCAGCGCCGGTGCAGGGTCGTCTTCGCGAACGGTGAGACTCGAGGTCAGCCAGTAGCTCGATGTGGGGAACTGTGCGCCGCCGGTCGGGTTGGAGATCTCCACGGTGACACTGCGGTCGCCGGTCCAGACCCTGTCGTTCGTCAGCACCACGTTGAAACTGCGCGACAGCTCTCCCGCGGCGAACGTCAGCCTTCCCGACGTGCCAATGATGCCGGTGTGGCCGCTCACCCCATAGCTCACTCCGACCGGGACATTGACATCGCCTCTCACGCGCTGGACCGTGACGGCGACGACGCCATCCTGCTCGGGGACTTCGATCGTGCGCGCCGCGAAATCGAGAATGGGCTGGTCGTTATCGTCGACGTACAGCGTGACGTCGCCGGGCGGCAGGAACCCGCCGGTCGGCGTGCCCGCCTTCAGCCGGTACTGCCGGGACGGTTCGTACGCGGCGTCATCCGCGGGGACGACGTCGAACGAGGCCACGGCCGCGCCGTCCGCGAAGGTCACGGTGCCCGACGTCGGCGCGACGTCGTCCGGCACGCTGCCGTCCGGCCGCCGCAGGGTCCAGGTCATCGACGTCGTTCCTGCGGTGTTGGTGCGGGTCACGGCGAACGATGCGGTCCGTCCTTCGAGTACCTGCCGGGTGGACCACTGCAGCGTCCCATTGGCGACACTGACAGAGAAGCGCTCGGTGTTGGTGAATGTGTAATACGAGCCATTGGCACGTAAGGTGGCCTGAACCTCGTACGTGCCCGCCGCGGCGTAGGTATGCGGCACCGAAGCGGTGGCGGCGGCCGTGACGACCGGGGAGCCGTCGCCGAAGTTCCAGTCGACGGTGGCGCAGCTCAGCGGCGAATCGGACCAGTAGCTGCGGACCGAGAACGTCACCGCCTGTGCCATCGCGCACGATCCACTGGCGTCCGTCCGGGTGCAGTCATACTGCGCGTCGTAGTCGTAGGGGTAGGCGTAGCTGCACGACTGGGCGTCGGCAGGGATGCATAAGAACACGGCGGCGAGCGCCAACAGCAGGAACGCGGATTTCATCGTCTCTCTCTCCGGATTTGGGATCTCCGGAACATAGGGACGCGATGGCGCGAAATTGTTCGGGAAAGATTGGGAATTCGTGGAGGTGGCGGCTACGCGAAGAGATCGCGCAGCGGCAGAGCGAAGCCGGGGAGGAGGGGCGTGGTCAGCGTATCGCCGGCATCAGCGGGGGTGAAGCGCTCGCCCGAGCGGCGGAAGATCCTGACCGATGATTCATCGGGATCGACGATCCAGTATTCGGCGACGCCGAGACGCTCGTAGGTTTTCAGCTTGACCTGTTCGTCGTACTGCCGGTTCGAGGGAGAGAGAATCTCGACCGCCAGGTCCGGTGCACCCTGGACGTTTTTCTCCACGATGATGTGCGATCGGGCCGCTGTCACGAAGATCACGTCGGGCTGGACCACGTCGAAGAAGGAGAGCACGACGTCGTAAGGTGCGGAAAACACTTCGCCGAGGCCCGCGTCTTCGAATGGGTAGAGCGCGCGGCTGATCCGTTTGGAGAGCCGCTGATGACGCGTGTTCGGCGCAGGACTCACGTAATGCTCCCCGTCGATGATCTCGTGACGACGGCCGTCATCCGGCAGGAGGAGGTAGTCCTCGTAGGTCAGCTTGGTGGAGGTCTGCGGCGCCATCGGGGAGAGTTTACATTCTGGAGTGCGGCAGCGGCCAGCTGCCGCTTTCCAACGCGGCAGCGAAGCTGCCGCGCGCCGCGGCTGGTGCCGCGGCGTTGGAAAGCGGCGGCTGGTGCCGCCGCACTCCAGACTACTTCGCGAAGACGTCGTCCACGCTGACGATGCGGATGTTCCCGGGCTTGATGTTCAGCTTGTAGCTGCCGATCACCTTGTCCTCTTCCGCGAGGTGGGGCTTGGGAGCGTCGTACTTGATGGACGAGGGGGCGTCCTGGAGCAGCGTGTCGCGCAGCCCTTCGGCGTCCTTGGCGATCACCACCACCTGGAGGTTCTTCGCCGAGAGGTACTTCTTGATGGCGCGGTTCACGTCGTCGCGGGTGAGCTTCTCGTACGCGGCGCGCATGGTGGTCGCGTAGTCGCCCATGCCGAACCACCACGAGTCGAGCGCGTAGCCGAGGCGCTGGTTCTGGTTCGCGGTCAGCAGGTAGACGTTCTTCATCAGGTAATCGCGGGCTTCCTGGAAGTCCTCCTGCGACAGACCGTTGTCGATCATCTTCTGCGTCTCGTACAGGGCGATGCGCATGGCCATCTGCGCGTTCTCCGGCACCACCGGGCGGATCCAGATCTCGAAGAGCTGGTTGCGGCGGCCGATGTTCGGGCTGGGGAAGAACTGTGCGCCCGGACGATTGAAGAACTCGATGTACGCGTAGTCGCCGTAGTTCAGGCCGCGGGCCTCGCGGATGCGGTCGTAGAGGTGCGACATCGACGCGCGGTGCTCGCCGAGCCAGGCCCGGGCCACGTTCAGCGCGGCGAAGTCGGCCGCGTTGCGCGTGACCGGGATCGGGTGACCCATGGAGATGGCCGTGGCGCGCGTGTCCTTCTTCACGATCTGCACCTCGAGGCCCTGCGGCGCCTTCCCCTTGAACGGCGCGAGCTGGGCGATGGCCTTCTCTTCCTCGCCGGCGCCGAGCACGCCCAGGTCGGCGGTCAACCTCTTGACCAGCGTCTCCGGGTAATCGCCGGAGAGGCCGATGACCACGTTCGAGGCGTTGTAGTTGTCGGCGATGAACTTCTTCACGTCGTCGAGGGTGATGGCCTTGATGCCGGCGATCGTGCCGAGGACCGTGTGGCCGTACGGCGTGCCGTCGAAGATCACGTTCTGGAGCTGCTCTTTGCCCAGCTCCTCCTCATTGTTGTTACGCAGGTCCTGCTGCAGCAGGTTGAGCTGCTGGTCCTTCAGGCGCTGGAAGTCCTCCTCGCGGAAACCGGGCGTGAGGAGCTGCGGCAGCACGATGGGGAGGTAGCGGTCGATGTTGTCCTTGTGCACGACGCCGGTGAAGGTGGTCATCTCCTTGTCCACCTGCCCGTAGAACGCGCCGGCGATCGGGTAAAGGGCCTTGTTGATCTCGTCGATGCGCATCTCCTTCGAGCCGGCATCGGTGATCATCGAGGCGGCCAGTTGCGCCAGCCCCTCTTTCCCCTTCGGATCGGCGGCCGAGCCGACCGTGAAGAGGAGCTTCATCATCACGTTCGGGAGCACCGACTTCTGCTCGACGAAGCGGATCTGCACCTGTTGGCCGCCGTTTGCCGGCCGCGCCATCGCGTCCACCGACGGCGCCTTGCCGATAGCCTCGGGGAGCGCCCCCTGCGCGAGCGTCGTCACCACGAGGTTCTTGTTCGTGAAGTAGCGGTTCGCCGCGTCCTGCAGCGATGCCGGCGTGACCGTGGCCAGCTCGCGGAAGTATTTGTTGATCGTGTCGTACGAGCGCTCGAAGTGCGCGAACGAGGCGATGGTCGAGGCGATGGCGTCCGTGTTGTCGAGCGCGCGCACGAAGCCGTAGCGGGCGTTCGACTTGGCGTCATTCACGCGCGTGGCGTCGAGCTGCTGCGCGCGCAGCTTCGCGAACGTCTCCAGGACCGCGTCGCGGACGTACACCGTGTCCTTCGGGTCCTTCACGCGGGCGAAGACGGTGAAGAGCGTCGGGTCGACGTTCGGGCCGCCGAAGAAGAACATCTGGTCGACCTTCTGCTCCTGCTCGACCAGACGCTTGTAGAGGTCCGAGGTCTGGCCGAAGGAGAGGTCGAACATCACGTCCATGGCCGCCTGGTCCTTCATCTGGAAGCCGGACGGGCCGTGGAAGGCGACCGTGACCCACGGCAGGGTCGGGGTGGGCCAGGGGACGTGCGCGTAGACCGGACCCTTGTGCTCCGGCTCCTGCGGGATGTCGACGGTGAAGGTGCCCTTCTCCCAGTCGCCCCAGTACTTCTCGACGAGCTGGAAGACGCGGTTCGGCTCGACGTCGCCGGCCACGATGATGGTGGCCTTCTCCGGACGGTACCAGCGCGAGAAGAACGTCTTGGCGTACTCGAACTGGTTGGGCATGTCCTCGATGTCTTTGATGAAGCCCATCGTGGTGTGCTTGTACGGGTGCGTGGTGTACGCCGCCTCGCGCTGCACCTCGAGGATCTTGCGGACGGGGCTCTGGGAGTTCTTGTTGTACTCGCCCAGCACCGCGCGCGCCTCGGTCTTGAAGTCCTCTTCGCTGTACGAGAGGTTCTTGAAGCGGTCGGCCTCGATCTCCAGGATCTTCTCCAGGTCTTCCTTGGCGAACGTGACGTGGTAGTTCGTCAGGTCGTCCGAGGTGTACGCGTTCTGCCGCGCACCGGCCTTGGTGATGATGGCGTTGTAGGCCTCGGTGGGGTAGGCCTTGGTGCCGCGGAACATCATGTGCTCGAAGAAGTGCGCGAAGCCCGACTTGCCGGGCTCGACCTCGTTGCGCGAGCCCGTCTGCATCGGGATCTGCAGCGAGACGATGTTCGGGAAGCCGGTCGGGATGACGATGACCTTGAGCCCGTTGGGGAGCGTCTTCTCGGACGCCTTGAAAGGAAGGATGTCGGGGAGGATGTCACTCTGCGCCGCCTGCGCCGCGGCGGGCAGCGCGAGCGCACCGAGTGCAGCCGCCAGAAGAATGGTTCGGAACATAAATCTCCTTTTCGATTGGTACAAAACAGGTCAGGACTGCAGCGGCTTTACTGCAGGCTCGAAACTTTTCGATTCTGTGACTCTTCCGGATCGAGCGGCCCTTCCTTCAGGTCCTCCCGAATGATGAGGTCGAGGAAGAGCTCGCGGACGCCTTCGCGTCCTTTCTCCCGGTATACGCGGCGCACGTCGGCGGGTTTGAGGCGGATGCCGGTCATGGCCTCGAGATACTGGCAGAAAACGACCGCCCGCGAGCGGAAGGAAATGATCAGGATCAGCAGCAGCACGCCGGCGAACGCGAGCGGCATCGCCGAGGTCAGGGTTTCGATGCGGAAGAGAGTGGACATCGGAAGCCGGAGGAATCGTAGCAGATGTAGGGCGGGCTTCAGCCCGCCGATCGGCGGGCTGAAGCCCATATGCACTAACTTACGCCTCCACAGACAAAGCGCGCGTCGGCGCGCTGATATCTGCGCCTGCGTTTTGGAAGGAGCAGGTGGCGCGATTTCGCTCGACAAGCGCGCTCAATCGCGGTGAGG
>Ga0196976_1001216_pt1 | contig 12237 bp, 8 predicted proteins | sample S3v_513CmetaG_FD_148644 | JGI IMG/M metagenome (GOLD analysis project Ga0196976, IMG submission 148644) | Soil microbial communities from Anza Borrego desert, Southern California, United States - S3+v_5-13C | ecosystem: Environmental > Terrestrial > Soil > Desert | place: USA: California...
CGAGGCCGAGGAGCGCCGCCTGCGCGACCGGAAGGCGCCGAGCCTCGTCCGTCACGCGCGCGAGCACGATCGCTTCCTCGCCGACCTCGGGGCGCTCGTCGCCCTCGCCTCCCGCGGCGACGCCAGTGGGCTCTCGGCCCTCCGGCCCGAGCGCTGGATCCCCGACTGGCTGACGGCGCACGCGCGGACGGACCGGGACCTCGCGTCCTGACGGCGCCGTAAGCGACTCCTCACCCCCTCTCGGGCGGGCGGGCCCCGGGCGATTGCGCCCGGGCCCGCCGGTCATCATCGATGGGGGGTCGGCGTTCCACCCCCGCCGGCGAGGAGAGTGTCCCGATGAAGATCCTGACACGCGTCGCGGCCGTCCTGGCCGCCGCGGCGATCGCCACCCCGGCGTTCGCCTGCGGGCTCAAGCAGACCACCGCGGACGCCAAGGCCGACCACGCGCCCGTCGCCCAGGCGCCCAAGGCCGACGAGGCCAAGGCGCAGCCGCAGCACGACCAGAAGTCCGCGGAGGCGCAGCCCAAGGCCGCCGAGGAGAAGGACCGGAAGGTCGCCCAGAAGTGAAGTGAGCTCGAGCCCGGCCGCTCGTGGACGACGTCCTCGCCACGAGCGGCCGTCGTGTCTTCGAGCGGGAGCGCGGCGCCGTCCGGCGCTCGCGCGCTCACTTGCCGAACAGCCCCTTGAGCCGCTTCGCGGCCTCCTGCTCGAGCTGCTTCTTAGCGTCCGGCTTGTCCCCCTGCTTCGCGCCGTCCTTCCCGGCGTCGCCTTCCCCGCCGCCGAGGCCCAGCGCCTTGCCGATCGCGCCGGTCGCGGCCTGCGAGGCGAGGGCCTTCGCCGCGGCGTCCACGCTCAGCCCCTCGACCCGCGGGCTCGTCGCCGCCCCGGCGAGCCGGAACGTGAGCGGCACCGGCGCGTCGGGCTTCACCCGCCCGCCCGTCAGCCGCGCGACGAAGTCGGGCGTCAGCGCCACGGTCGCCGGGAGCCGGAGCGAGCCGTCGAGGCCGATCCCGCCGGTGAGCTCCACCTCGCCCTGCCCCGCGTCGAACCGGAGCGGCTTCGAGAGCTGCGCGACCCCGTCCTTGATCTGCAGGTTGAAGGGCAGCTCCTTGCCGAGGCTGGTGGTGTTCCCCTCCGCCGGCTTCTTCGCGAAGGGCAGCTTGCTCGCGAGCGGACCGGCGACGGACGAGACGAGGTCCTTCCCGTGGAACTGGCCGCCGCGGATCTCTCCCTGGAGGATCCCGGTGAGCTGCTTCAGGAGGGACGCCTTGTCGAGGCCGGGCCCGTTCAGGTTCAGGTCCAGGTCGAGCGTGCCGGAGAGGAGCTTCCGGTCGCCGAGGAGCCCGAGCGCCTGCTCCGCGGAGACGCCCTGGAGCTTCGTCACGACCTTGAACGGCTCGTCGGGGTGGGCGAGCCGCATGGTGGTCCCCGCGGCGTCGACCGATCCGCCGAACGCCTGGAGCTGGGCCTGCTCGAGGGTGACCTGGTCCTCCTTCACCCGCACGCGCGCGAGCACGTTCCGGGCCTCGACCCGCTTCATCCTCAGGAGGCCGAGCCGCAGCCGGGCCTCGCCCGAGAGGCCGGCGAAGGCGGAGGGGTCGGGCTTCGACGCGGGCTCCTCCTTCTCCTCCTTCTTCCTCTCCTCCGGCGCGGCGACGAGGAGCCGATCGAGATCGAGGCGCTCGCCGGCGAGCTCGGCGTCGAACTTCGTGGTCTTCGACCTGCCCTGCCCGGCCATCGACACGCGACCCTTGCCGGCGAGGGTGTCGCCGAGGACGTTCAGCGCGAGCCGCGAGAGGGTGACGTCCACGCCGCCGCCCGGCTGCGCCAGCGCGCCGCTCACCCGCATCGAGAGCGCGTCGCCCGGCTTCTTCGCGAGCGCGCCGCCCGGCCGGAGGTCCACGCCCGCGAGGTCCGCGTCCGCGTCGAAGCGGACGCGCCCGCCCTGCTCGGCGTCGGCGGTGGCGACGAGCGTCATCGGCGCCCCCGCGGCCTTCTCGAGCTGGCGCGGGATCGCGAGCCGGACGGGGCCGAGGTCCACGCGCAGCTCCAGGCGCTGGGCCGCGGCGGAGCCGCTGCCGCGCAGCGAGAGGCCGATCGGACCGGCCACGACCGCCCCGCCCATCTGCTTCCGGAGCGCGGGGAAGAGCTCGGTCACGGCCGCCGGGTCGAGCCCGCGCGAGGTGATCTCCAGCCCCTCGACCTTGGGCGTCTGCCCGCGCAGGCCCGAGGCGCGCCCCGTCCCGACGAGCGCCGCCGGCCCTGCGATGAGCTCGAGCTTGCGGAGATCCAGGTCCCCGGCCTTCACGTCCGCGGTGACGTCGGCCGCGAGGGAGGCGTCGAGCCGCTTCCCGGCGGCCTGCCCCGCGAAGGCGAGGTCCGTCGCCCGGAATCCGCCCACGACCTTCGTCTGCCCCTCGCCGCCCGGAACCGCCGCGCCGAGGTCGGCGTCGAGGTCCGCCTGGAACCGCCCGCCCTGGAGGCCGACCGACTTCGGGACGAACGGCGCGAGCGGGCCGAGATCGATCGGCTGCACCTTGAGGACGATCTTCTCGGGCGTGGGCACGAGGCTCGCCGGCAGCGGCGCGGCCCGGACGGTGAGGTCGAGGTTCTGCTGCGCGGCGAGGACCGCGGCCTTCACGCGCAGCTCGACCGGCTCGCCGACCTTCAGGTCCCGGACCTCGGCGTCGAGGTCCTCGACGAACAGCTCCTTGGCGCCCTCGACGGTCCGATCCAGGAAGGCGATGCGCGCGTTCTCGACCGCGGCCCGGCCGATCTCCAGCGACGGCGGCGGCTTCGCCGCGCCCTCCTGCGCCGGCTCCTGCGCGGGCTCGGGCTCGGCCTTGCTCCGCTCCTCGAGCCGCTTCGCGAGCCGCTCGAGGTTGGTGGTGCCGTCGGGGAGCTTCTCGACGTTGACGCGGAGCCCCTCGACCACCGCCTCGTGAATCGCGATCTCCTCGCCGCCGCTCTTCAGCGCCCGCCAGAGGTACGGCGACACCTCGGCGCGCTGGAGCTGGAGCAGCGGGAGCGACTCGCCCGGCCCTGCGCCGATCGAGAGCCCCGTGACCTTGGCCCCGAGCCCACCCCAGAGGCGGGTGGCCACGCCCTCGATCGCGATCGGCCGCTGGAGCTCGGTCGAGAGCTTCGCCGCCTGGTCGTTCGCGACGCGGAGGAGGACGCGATCCAGGATCAGCACGCCGACGATCACCAGGACCACGAGGGTCCCGGCCACGATCGCGAGCACCTTCGGCCAGCGCCTCTTTCCGGGCTTGCTCATGCCACGGAGGGTAAGGGCGCCCGGACGCCTTGTCAGCCGGAATGCGCGCCCGCCCTCGCCTTCCCGCGCCCGGGCCGGTGCCTGGGATTCCTGCGGGCCCCGCGCGCGCACTCGAGCTGCTGGTCGACCATCTTGCGGAAGGCCGCCCGCATGGGCTCGAACCGCGCGGCGTCTCCCTCGAGGGCGCCGAGCGCGAGCGCCACGGCCTCGAGCGTCGAGAGGCAGTGCGCCTCCGGCTCGCGGCGAAGGTCGTCGTACCCCTTCCCGCCGTCCGGATTCACCGACAGTCTCGGGAGCGAGGACAGGATGCGGCTCCGCGCGATCATCTTCTCGGCCTGGTGCCAGGTGCCGTCCACGACGACGAGCCAGGTCGGCGGCGCGCCGGCGCGCGAGCCGGCCGGCGCGGCCTCGGGGCCGGGGTAGAGCAGCGCGGCGCCCGGCTCGTCGGCCAGCGCCCGGACCCGCGGGTGCGCGTCGAGGTCCACCGCCTGGTGGAGCTCGGCGTTCTCGAGCGCGACCCGCGCGAGCCAGGCGCTGCAGATGGCGAGCCGCGCCTCGCGCGGATGCTGGAGGATCAGCACCCGCGTCCGCGAGGCGGCGGGCGCGAGGCCTTCGCACAGGCAGAGCGTCCGGGGGCGGAGGCAGCGTCGGCAGAGGTCGCGCACGGGCGCGCATCGTATACTCGTTGGCGAGCGCAGGGGCAGGCGGATAAGCCTGCCCCGGAGCGAGCAGGGGGTCTGGGGGAGCGCAGGCTCCCGGCGCGCAGCGCCACGGGAGCCGAGCACTCCCCCAGCATGATCGCCTCGGGCCCGGGAGGATGTGAAGGATGGCGGAGGGCAAAGCAGACGGCGCAGAGCGGCGGATGCGCGCCATCCGCAACCTCGGCATCATGGCCCACATCGACGCGGGCAAGACGACGCTCACCGAGCGCCTGCTCTTCGTCGCCGGGCGCACCCACAAGATGGGCGAGGTGCACGAGGGCCAGGCCGTCATGGACTGGATGGACCTCGAGCGCGAGCGCGGCATCACCATCACCTCCGCCGTGACGCGGCTCGAGTGGACCGGCCACGAGCTGCACCTCATCGACACGCCCGGTCACGTGGACTTCACCATCGAGGTGGAGCGCTCGCTCCGCGTGCTCGACGGCGCCGTGGCGGTCTTCGACGCGGCGCACGGCGTCGAGCCCCAGAGCGAGACGGTCTGGCGCCAGGCGGACCGCTACCGCGTCCCGCGGATCGCCTTCGCGAACAAGATGGACCGCGTCGGGGCCGACTTCGCGATGACCCTCGCCTCGCTCCGCCGCCACTTCCCCGACCACGCCATCGCGCCCGTCCACCGGCCGCTCGGCGCCGAGGCGGCGTTCTCCGGGCTCGAGGACCTCGTCGCTCGGACCACCATCCGGTTCGGCGATCCCGCGGACCCGCGCGACTTCACCACCAGCGAGGGCCTCTCGCCCGCCGGCGAGGAGGCGCGGGCCAAGCTCGTCGAGGTCGTCGCCGACCACGACGACCCCACGGCGGAGGCGGTGCTCGAGGAGCGCGACGTCCCGCCGGACGCGCTCCGCGCCGCGATCCGCCGCGTGACGCTCGCGGGCGCCTTCGTCCCGCTGCTCGCCGGCTCCGCGCTCCGGAACCGCGGCATCCCGCAGGTGCTCGACGCCATCTGCGCGTACCTCCCCTCCCCGCTCGACGTCCCGCCGCCGACCGGGCACGATCCCCAGACGGGCGCGGAGGTCCCGCGCCCCGTCGGCGACGCCGCGCCGCTGCTCGCTCTGGCGTTCAAGGTCTCGCTCCTCGACGAGCGGCGCCGGCACGTCTTCCTCCGCGTCTACGCCGGGCGGATCGCCGAGGGCGACGCCGTCTGGAACGCGAGCCAGGGCAAGTTCGAGAAGGTGGGGCGCGTGCTCCTCATGCACGCCGCCCAGAAGGAGCGCGTGCCAGCCCTGGGCGCGGGGCAGATCTTCGCCGTCGCCGGGCTCAAGGACACGCGCACCGGCGACACGCTCACCGACAAGGCGCACCCGGTGCTGCTCGAGCGGCTCTCCTCCTACGAGCCCGTCATCTCGCAGGCGATCGAGGCCGGCTCGCAGAAGGACCGCGAGCTCCTGCTCGAGGCGCTCGCGCGCATCGCCGACGAGGATCCGACGTTCCGGTTCGGCGAGGACCCGGACACGGGCCAGCTCCTCTTCTCGGGGATGGGGGAGCTCCACCTCGAGATCGTCGCCGAGAGGCTGCGCCGCGAGTTCCGGCTCTCCGTGCGCACCGGGTCGCCCCAGGTGCTCCTGCGCGAGGCGCTCTCCCGCGAGGCCGAGGCGACCGCGACGTTCGAGCGGACGCTCGAGGACGGCGCCCTCTTCGGCCAGGTCTCCGTGCGCGTCGGCCCGCGCCCGCGCGGCGCCGGGTTCGGGTTCACGATGGCCCCGCAGGCCGCATCGCTCCCATTCCTGCGCGAGGACGTCCGGCGGATGCTCGAGGACGGCGCCCGCGAGGCGGCCGAGGCCGGCACCCTCGAGGGCCACCCGCTCCAGGACGTGCAGGTCACCGTCCTCGACCTCACCTGGCGCGAGGGCTCGTCCAAGCCGTTCACCTACAAGATCGCCTGTGCGGACGCGGTGCGCGACGCGGCCGCGCGGGCGGGCCCGATGATCCTCGAGCCGCTCATGCGGCTCGAGATCGTGGCGCCCGCCGAGCACCTCGGCGAGGTCATCGGGAGCATCGATCGCCGGAAGGGCACCGTGCTCGACGTGTCCGAGCGCGGGGCGGCGGTGAAGGTGATCGAGGGCGAGGCCCCGCTGCGCCGCCTGTTCGGCTACGCCACCGAGCTCCGGTCGCTCTCGCAAGGTCGGGCGCTCTTCACGATGAAGTTCGACCGGTACGACGCGGTCCCGTAGTCAACGCGCGCCGATCCGACCACACGCGCGTACTCCCGGTGTTTTCACCCGCCGAGCGTTCGAGCGTAGACTTCCCCCCACGCCCACCCGGCGGTCGTCCCGGAGGACGGCCCGGGCGCATCATCCAGCCTGGAGGAAGCACATGGCGAAGCTCTTCTCTGCAGCCGTCGCGCTCACGCTGTTCCTCGCCCCGCTGTCCGCCCGCGCCGGCGGCCTCTTCGAGGCGTCGCTCGGGAGCGGCCTCCGCTGGGACCCGGAGCCGACCGAGCGGATCCCGACCAACGTCATGCTCGCGGCCGGCTACTCGTTCCCGGTGGTGAAGCTCGAGCTCGGCGCGCTCGCGAACCTCGGCGACGTCGAGGACTCGGAGTTCGACGTCGATCTCCGCCCGATGATCGTCGTGAAGCCGCCCCTCTTCCCGCTCTACGTCCGCGGCATCCTGAGCTACGGCAACCTCATCGAGGGCCCGAAGTCCTTCGGGTACGGCGGCGCCCTCGGCGTCCGGATCGGCGCGCTGGGCGTCGGTGGGTTCGTCGAGGCCGGCGCGCTCACCAAGAAGGTCAAGGTCGGCGACGTCGAGGAGGACATCTGGTTCGCCGAGGGGCGGCTGGGCGTGTACTGGGACTGAAACGACGAGGGCTCCAGGCTACAGGCTCCGGGAACTGCCCGGAGCCTCTCCTGTAGCCTGAAGCCCGAAGCCCGAAGGCTTCCGTTCAGCACCCCAGCTTCTGGAAGAAGTCGTTCCCCTTGTCGTCCACCAGCACGAAGGCGGGGAAGTCCACGACGTCGATCTTCCAGACCGCTTCCATCCCGAGCTCGGCGAAGTCGATGCACTCGACCTTGCGGATGTTCTCCTCCGCGAGCACCGCGGCGGGGCCGCCGGGGGAGCCGAGATAGAAGCCACCCCACTTCTTGCAGGCCTCGGTCACCGCCTTGCTCCGGTTGCCCTTGGCGATCATCACCATCGAGGCGCCCTTCGACTGGAGGAGATCGACGTACGAGTCCATGCGGCCCGCGGTGGTCGGGCCGAAGGAGCCGGACGGCTTCCCCTTGGGCGTCTTCGCCGGGCCGGCGTAATAGACCGGGTGGTCGAGCAGGTACCGCGGGAGCGGCTTCCCCTGGTCGAGGAGCTCCTTGAACTTCGCGTGGGCGATGTCGCGCGCGACGACGAGCGTCCCCGACAGGAGGAGCGGGGTCGAGACCGGGAACCGCGTGAGGTCCGCGAGGATCTCCTTCATCGGCCGGTCGAGGTCGATCCGCTCGCCGTGCGCGTGCTTGCCGCCCTTGCCGCCGAGCGACACGAGGACGCGCTGCGGCTCGTGGTCGAGCTCCTCGATCCAGATCCCGTCGCGATCGATCCGCGCCTTCGCGTTGCGATCGGCGGAGCAGGAGACGGCCATCGCCACCGGGCACGAGGCGCCGTGCCTCGGGAGGCGGATCACCCGGACGTCGTGCGCGAAGTACTTCCCCCCGAACTGCGCGCCGATGCCGAGCCGGTGCGCCGCCGCGAGCAGCCGCTCCTCAAGCCCGGTGTCGCGGAACGCCTGGCCCTGCCGGCTCCCCTGCGTGGGGAGCCCGTCGAGCCAGCGCGCCGAGGCGAGCTTCACGGTCTTCATCGCCGCCTCGGCCGAGGTCCCGCCGACCACCACCGCGATGTGGTACGGCGGGCACGCCGCGGTGCCGAGGTGGCGCATCTTGTCGACGAGGAACGCCTCGAGCTTCTCGGGCGTGAGGAGCGCCTTCGTCTCCTGCCAGAGCTGGGACTTGTTGGCCGAGCCGCCGCCCTTGGCGAGGAACAGGAAGTCGTAGCGCATCCCGCTCGTCGCGTAGATGTCGATCTGCGCCGGCAGGTTGGTGCCGGTGTTGACCTCCTCGTACATGTCCAGCGCCGCGGTCTGCGAGTAGCGCAGGTTCTCGCCGACGTAGGTCTGGAAGACGCCCTCGGACAGGTACTTCTCGTCCTTCACGCCGGTCCAGACCTGCTGCCCCTTCTTGGCGACGATGGTCGCCGTGCCGGTGTCCTGGCACAGCGGCAGCTCGCCCCGCGCGGCGATCTCGGCGTTCCGCAGGAACGCCATCGCGACCCCCTTGTCGTTGGGGGAGGCCTCCGGATCGCGGAGGATCTTCGCGACCTGATCGTTGTGCGACGCGCGGAGGAAGAACGAGATCTCGCGCATCGCCTCGCGGGCGAGGCGGGTCAACGCGGCGGGCTCGACCTTGAGGATCTCCGTGCCCTCGAAGCTGGAGACCGAGACCCCCTCCTTCGTGAGGAGGCGGTACTTCGTGTCGTCCTGGGCGAGGGGGAACGGGTCCTGGTACTCGAACGCGGGGGCGGCCATGGTGCGGCTCTCCTTCGTGGGAACAGGGTCAGGCTTCGGCGAGGACGGCCGTGAGCAGCCGCCAGAAGTTCTGGACCGAGGGGATGGACACGCGCTCGTCGGGCGTGTGGACGTCCCACATGCTCGGGCCGAACGAGGCCATCTCGACGTCCGGGTACTTGCCGCGCAGGATCCCGCACTCGAGCCCTGCGTGGATGGCCTTCACGATCATCGGCTTCCCGAACAGCCGCTCGTGCGCGGAGGTCACCAGGCGGACGACGGCCGCGCCCGGCGCCGGCTGCCAGCCCGGGTAGCCGCTCGACGAGCGCGTCTCGAACCCGGCGAGCGCGGCGGCGCCGGCGATGCGCGCCGCGAGCGCGGCCTTGGAGGAGTCGATGGCGCTCCGCGTGAGGAACGAGACCTCGACGGCGGCGTCCTTCGTCTCGACGACGGCGAGGTTCGTCGACGTCTGGACGAGGCCGGGGATGTCCGGGCTCATCGCCTCGACGCCGTTCGGCGCCGCGAGGAGGAAGCCGACGAGGGCGGCTGCGTCGGCCGGCGCGAGCGCGCGCGCCGCGGCCGGCGCGTCGTCCGCCCTCGGCGCCGCGAGCGCGACCGCGAGCCCGGGATCGAAGGCGCCGAGCGCCGTCCGCCAGGCGTCCGCGAGCCGCGCGAGCTCCGCGGCCAGCGCGGCCTCGCGCCCCGGCTCGACGTGGACCACCGCCCAGGCCTCGCGCGGGATCGCGTTGCGCTTGTTCCCACCCCGCACGCCGCCGAGCTCGAGCCCGTGCGCCGGCACGACCTCGGCGAGGAGCTGTCCGAGGATCCGGAGCGCGTTTCCCCGGCCGGCCGCGATGTCGATCCCCGAGTGCCCGCCCCGGAGCCCGGTCACCTCGAGCCGGAGCGCCCTGCGCCCGGGGGACGGCGCCGCGAACGTCACGCGCCGCGTGGCCAGCGTGTCCAGCCCGCCGGCGCAGCCGATGGAGAGCTCGCCCTCCTCCTCGCTGTCGAGGTTGAGGAGCCGCGCCGAGCGCAGCCACCCCGCCCGCACCGCGTTCGCGCCGGTGAGCCCCGTCTCCTCGTCGACGGTGAGCAGCACCTCGAGCGGCGGGTGGGCCGTGCCCTCGGCCAGGACCGCGAGCGCCGCCGCGACGCCGATCCCGTTGTCCGCCCCGAGCGTCGTCCCGCGGGCCCGGACCACGTCGCCGTCCACGTGCGCCTGGATCGGATCCTTCGTGAAGTCGTGCGCGGTCCCCTCGTTCTTCTCGCACACCATGTCGAGGTGCGCCTGGAGCGCGATCCCCGGCCGCCCCTCGCGCCCGGGCGTCGCCGGCTTGCGCAGGAGGACGTTCCCGGCCGCGTCGGTCTCGACCTCGAGCGAGAGCTCCCTCCCCTGCTCCACGGCCCATCGGGCGGCCGCCGCCTCGTTCTTGGAGCCGCGCGGGATGCGAGAGAGCTCCTGGAAGTACGCCCAGAGCCGGCGGGGCTGGAGATCCGCGAGGGTCGTCACGGCGGTGGAGATTAGCAGAGCCCGGGCGCCGCGGCCGGGACCGGGGGTCGCAGGGTGCACCCCCGTGAACGAGCCCGAGCCCGAGCCCGGACCAGGCCACGCCCCGCCGCGACGCCATCGCCCCTCGCTCGCTCCGCTCGTTGCTCCTCCCGGCGCGCCTCGAGCCGGCCTGGGATGGGCGGACGGATCTGCGTGGGACGGGTCGGCTCCTGCGGCGCCCTCCCGCCCTCGAAGCGGCTCCGTGGATCGGGCTCGAGGCGCCCCGTTCGTCGCGGACACCCTCGCCACGCGCCCGCGGTAGCGAGCGGGGGACGGGCGGAGGCGCGGAGGTGGCGTACGGAACCGCTCGCCTTCGACACGCTCCGGGAGGGCGGAGCGTGCGGTCACTCGATCAGGATCAGATCGTACGCCTCCAGCCGATCCACCGTGACCGTCAGGCTCCCGTCACTCCACGTGAACGCGAGCGTCCGCTCGCCGGCGGCGTCCGGCGTCCGGAGCGTCACCGCGGACGGCGCGGCGGCGAGCGGGACCCTCGCGGTGAACCCGAGCTGCGGGAGGAGCCGGCGATCGTAGTTGTGGTTCACGAGGTGGAGGTAGGTCTTCCCGCCGCCCGCGGAGACGCTCCCGGCCACGTTGGGGACGCTCGTCGCGACGGCAGCGTCGGTCGGCTCGGCCCCGGTGTAGACCGCGGCGTTGGCCTGGAAGAACGCGGCGTATTGCTTCAGGAACTCGAGGACGAGCGACTGGGTCGCGGTCGGCTCGCCGGGGATCGTCGTCCGGAGGTGGAACGCGAAGAAGAGGCCGTTCGCGTACGCCTCCGCCGCGTAGATGCGCCAGAAGTCCTCCTTCTCCTGCACGGACAGCGCGTAGTAGTCGTTCATCGTCCTGCACGGCCAGTCGAGGAACAGCACGAGCGGCACGTCCCCCGAGATGGCCCGGCTGCGCGCCCGGAGCTTCCGGTAGATGGCCTGGTGCGAGCGGCTGCCGTCGAGGTGCCCGTCGCGGAGCGGCACCCAGGTCACCTCCCGGCCGTCGTCGTCGCGGTTCCCCTCGTAGAGCCCGAACCCGTTGAAGTCCACGAACGGGAAGAGGCCGTTGGAGGTGACGAGGATCTCCTTGCCGTGCCGGGCGCGCGCGTACTCCCGCAGCTCGGTCACCATCTCCCGCCAGTAGTACAGGAGCGCCCGATCGCGGAACGACGTCTTCGCGGGGTCGAGCCGGTTCGCCTCGACGTACCCGAACGTCGCCGCGAGCGGGTTGCGCGGGTCCCCGGGCCACTGGTCCCAGCCGTTCGCCTGCAAGTACCTCCGGTAGTGGAAGTTCCTGCCCAGGTCGCCGGGCGCGACGCCGGGGCGGATCACGTTGTCCCGCGTCATGCCGAACGCCGCGATCCAGTCGGCCTCGGTGAAGTCGGGGTGCCAGTCCAGGAGGAAGGCGTTGAACGCCGCGACGAACCAGTCGTCGTACCCCTCGTTCCCGTTCCAGCTCCAGCGGGTCCCGCCCGTGTAGCCGGCGTTGGCCTCGTCGAGGAACACGCCGTCCACGCCGCCGTCGATCTGCTTCTCGAGGTAGGCGAGCACGTGCGCCCGGTATCCCGGATGCGCGAGCGACGCGCGGTGCGCGCCCGGCACGATGTACCGGTGCTCGACCCGGTTCCCCTGCGCGTCGCGCGTCGCCCATTCGTCGAACGGGCCCGGGGCCTCGTCCCGGAACACCACCGAGGCCGTGCCGCCCGCGACGAAGGTGATCCCCCGCGCGCGCGCCGCGACCGGGTACCCGAAGTCGTAGTCGGAGCTCGAGAGCCCCCAGCGATCCCACTTCTGCCAGGCCCGCATGAGCACGGCATCGGAGAACTCGAGGACCTGCGGATCCTGCCGATCGCTCTCGATCTGCGAGAACAGGTAGACCGCCTTCCGCGCCCCGGTGGCGTGGCCGTGGGGATCGCCGGGCGGGGGGACCGACAGGTCCGGAAGGTTCTCGATCACGCGGTCCTCGACGTGGCGGGAGCTGCTCGTGGAGCAGCCCGCCACGGCGAGGCTCGCGGCCAGCGCGGCGCAGGAGCTCGCCAGGGAGCGTCGGTTCATGGTCGCCTCCGGTCGCGACTCTCCCCCGGGTACGCGCGAGGGCGATCGGGGATCGACGAGCGGCCGGGACGGGGGCACGAACGGTCGCGAGACGGCGGCGAACGGCGCGGCGCCGCCGGGCCTCACCCGCCCTCGCGCTCCCCGCCTTCCTTGTCGTC
>Ga0196976_1001217_pt1 | contig 12236 bp, 13 predicted proteins | sample S3v_513CmetaG_FD_148644 | JGI IMG/M metagenome (GOLD analysis project Ga0196976, IMG submission 148644) | Soil microbial communities from Anza Borrego desert, Southern California, United States - S3+v_5-13C | ecosystem: Environmental > Terrestrial > Soil > Desert | place: USA: California...
AGGTCGCTCGCGTAGGACTGCGAGGCCTGGAGCGAGTCGACGGCCCCGGCGATCCCCGGGAATCCGACGCCCTGCGCGGCCGTCGCGCCGGAGGCACCGGTCGCGCCCGCCGCGCCCAGGGCGGAGAGCGCGGACGCCGACGACGCGGCCTGCATCGGCAGGTACGCCGAGAGGGCGGAGACGGGGGAGATCGACATCAGGCACGTCCGATCTGGAGGGCGGCGGTGTACGCCTCACGGGCCCGCTCGACCACGGCGGCGTTCGCCTGGTAGCCGCGCTGGGCCATGATCAGCTGGGTCATCTGGCTCGACATGTCGATGTCGGGGTAGCGCACGTAGCCCTGCTCGTCGGCGAGCGGGTTGCCGGGCTCGTAGACGAGGCGGCCCTCGGCACTGCCGAACGCCACGCCGGCGACGCGGGCGCCGCCGTCGCCGCCCTCGACGGACTCCGCGACGACGTACCGCGCCTGGAACGCGTCCTCGTCGGTGCGGCGGACCGTGCTGAGGTTCGCGAGGTTGTCGCTGATCGCGTCGAGCCAGGTGCGGTAGACGGTCATCCCGCTGCCGGCGACGCCGATGGCTCCGAAGATGCTCATCAGCTCGTCCTCATCGCCGTGCGGATGGACGTGAACTGGCCGTTCATCGCCTGCGTGGCCAGCTGGTAGCGCAGGTTCGTCTCGATGTTGAGCAGGGTCTGCTCGTCGAGGTTGACGTTGTTGCCGTCCATGCGGGTCGGCGCCATGGAGCGCTCGACGGACGGGGTGGCGGCACCCGTCCCGTCGGCGACGGCGGCGGCGAGCGACGCCTCGAAGGAGACCTTCCGGGCCTGGAAGCCGGGCGTCTGGATGTTCGCGATGTTGTCGGCGATGGCGCGCTGGCGCATCGACAGGCCGTCGAGGGCGCTGTTCATCGCCACGAAGGTCACGGAGTCGAACACGGTCCGTCCCTGCCTGTGCTGGTGCTGGCCGGCCGGTCCGTGGCCTCGGGGGTGAGCGATCCGTGCTCAGCCACCCCATCGACCACCGGGGAGCCTGCGTAAGCCAAACCGCACGCCGACCTTGTGCCTGCCAGGAATCCGCAGGATCGGAGCCTGGGACTAGCCGATTCGGCGGATTCCTCGTGGAGGCTGGTGGAGGTTGGGGTGGGGTCAGCAGGGGGTGTCGAGGTAGACCGGGAGCGCAGGCGGGGCGCTGCGCATGGCCTGGGCCACCTGGCCGTGGCGCTTGGCCAGGAGCGCCGCCTCCGCGAGCCGGCGGCTCACCTCCAGCTGGCGCCCGAGCAAGGCCTGCGCGCGTCCGGCGAGGGCGATCGGGAGCGGGCCGAGGCCGGTCGGAGCGGTCCATGGGTCGACGGGCGCGGGGACGTGGTCGTGCTCGAGCACCCGTTCCGCGAGTTCGACGTCCAGCTCGAGGGCGGTGAGGGCGGCCTCCCAGGCCGCGTCCCACGAGCGCTCGGCGGTCACGGCACCCATCACCCGACCCCCAGGGCTCCGGCCGGCCGGGCGACGACCTCCAGCGGCGTCGCCGTGACGGCGACCTCCTGGGCTGCCTGGTACCACGCGTCGCGGAGGGGCTCTACGAGCTCACGACAGGCGGCCGTGCGGTCGGCGTCGCCTGCGACGTTCGCCGCCACGAGCTCCGTGAGCAGGAAGGTGTAGACGCTCATCAGTCGGCGGGCTCCGTCCCACGCCTCCAGGTCCAGGGTCGCCGCGAGCTCGTGCACGATGTCCTGCGCGTGCAGCAGGTGGGGAGCTGCTCCGCCGCGGTTGCCCTCGCGCTGCTCGGCCTCGGCACGCTGCAGGTCCAGGACCAGGCGGTCGTAGAGCATCACGAGCAGGCGGCCGGGGCTGGCCGTGGTGACGGCGTCGTCGACGTAGCGGGCACGTCCGGCGGCGTAGTTCATGGGACTCGCTCCGCTCAGTCCGCAGACCAGTTGGTGGACAGGGAGGACAGCTGACCGGCGAGCCAGCTCGACTGCGACTGCATCTTGGACAGGGTCACCTCGAGGGCGGCGTACGTCCGTTCGAGCGACGTGCGGCGCAGCTCCAGGCGGCGGTCCCAGGACTCGATCCGGGTACCGAAGTCCTTGACCAGCCCTTCCTGCCCCTTGATCTTCAGGGTCAGGCTGCCCTTGGCGGGGTCCGAGGCGGCGGTGGTGACCTCCTGGACGCGCCCGGCCAGCGCGCTGACCGTGCTCTGGACCCGCGCGGGATCCGCCGCGAGGGCGGCCGCGAACTTCGCCTTGTCGAACGTGAAGGCGCCGTCCTTGCCGATGACGATGCCGACGGTGGAGGGAGAGCGGCCGTCGACCGGCGACGACGCCGCGGTCGCGAGCTGCTGCGCGAGCTGGCGGATCGTGCCGTCGCCGGTGAAGAGGCCGCCGGTCACCGAGGTGCTGCCGTCGCTGTTCGTCGTCGTCGTGGTGCGCGTCCGGGACGCCACCTCCTGCAGGACGAGGTTGAGACCGGCGACGAGGTCCGACGTCAGCTTCTCGAGTGCCTCGTCGTTGCGGGCGACCGTGACCGTGACGGGCTGGTCGGCGGGTCCCGTGACGGCGCTGACGGTGATGTCGACGCCGGTCATCAGGCCGGTGAAGGTGTTGGACGACTGCGTGAACGACTTCTCGTACGCGGAGTCCTTCCACAGGGTCACGGTGGCGTCGGTCGCCGCGCGGACCGCCGTGTCGCCCGAGATCTTCGTGGCCGTGCCAGCGGTCACCTGCTCGGAGGTCCCGGCGTAGACGGTGAAGGCGCCGGCCGTGCCCGTCGTCGTGCCCGTGAACTGGAGCCGGTAGCTGCCGTCGGCGACCTTGACCGCGGTCGCCTTGACTCCGGCCGCGGACGCGTCGTTGATCGCCTTGGTGACCGCCGCGAGGTCCCCTGTGGTCGGCTGGACCGAGACGAGGGTCCCGTCGGCCTTCTGGATCGTGACCGTGGGCGGCTGGGTGGGGAACAGCTCGCTGGCTGCGGAGAACACCTTCGTGACGGAGAGCTGGGCCTGCGCGACCGCGTCGACCGTGAAGGTGAGGGTGCCCGGCTGGGCCGATGCCGATGCCGATGCGGTGGCGCCGGCGCCCGGGGCGGTGGCCGCGCCGCCGGTGACCGAGGCCTTCCACACCGACCACGACTCGGGCTTGGCGGCCGTGGCCGCCGTCGTGCCGAGCGACGCCGTCTTGGTGTTGAGGGCCTGGAGGGCCGTGACGAGGGCCTTGGTGCTGGACTGCTTGGACTTCAGGGCCGTCTGCGGACCGGCCTCGACCTGCATGAGCTGGTTGATCAGGGAGGTCGTGTCAAGGCCGCTGACGAGTCCGTCGACGCCTAGGGCCATGAGCTGTTCCTTCCCGATCTCGGATGTGAGTCGGCCGGCGGCGGGTGACGGTGAGGTCAGCCCGCCGCCGGCCGGGGTACTAGCTGCGGCTCACGCCGCCCGGATCACCGGAGGAGCGAGAGCACGCCCTGCGGGATCTGGTTCGCCTGGGCCAGCATGGCGGTGCCGGCCTGGGACAGGATCTGCGCGCGGGTGAACTGGACCATCTCGCTGGCCATGTCCGTGTCGCGGATCCGGCTCTCCGACGCGGACAGGTTCTCGACCGCGACGTTGAGGTTCTTGATGGTGTGGTCGAACCGGTTCTGCACGGCACCGAGGTCCGCGCGAACGGTGGAGACCGTCTTGATGGCGGTGTCGATCGACGTGATGGCCGCGTCAGCGCCCGTCGCCCGCGTGCCGACGAGGCGGTTGCTCTCGAGGTTCCCCGCGGTCGGAGCGACGGCCTGGGTGAAGACCAGGCCCGCGCCGGCCTCGGACACCGTCACTGCGCCGGTGCCGAACTTGGCGTCAGCGGCGGACTGCACCGAGGCGAGCCGCTCGGTGGCGTCGTCGCCCGAGCCGAACTTGATGCTGGACAGGTCGAGCGACTTGTTGCCGAGGGCGACGGTGCCGCTCAGGCCGTCGAAGTTCTCGACGAGGCCGAAGTCGGCGGTGCCGACGGTCACGACACCAGCCGTGCCCGCGGCCGAGGCCGTCGTCTGCGCGACCGCGACGCCCGCAGCGGCAGTGGTGACGTCGACGCCGTTCACGCCCAGGCCCGCAGCGCTCATGGCGGTGTCGATGCCGACCGAGATGGTCTCGCCGACGTTCGCGCCGACCTGGAACTTGCCGGTGTAGTTGCCGTCGAGCAGCTTCGCACCGTTGAACTGCGTGGTGTCGGCGATGCGGGTCAGCTCTTCCTTCAGCTGCGACATCTCGGACTGGATGTTGCTCTTGGCGTCGGCCGAGAGGCCACCGGTGTTGGAGGCCTGCACGCCGAGGTCACGCATCCGCTGGAGGATGGAGTGGGTCTCGGTGAGCGCGCCTTCAGCGGTCTGCACGACCGAGATGCCGTCCTGGGCGTTGCGGACGGCGACCTTGAGGCCACCGATCTGCGAGCGCAGGCCCTCGGAGATGGCGAGACCGGCCGCGTCGTCCGCCGCGCGGTTGATGCGGAAGCCGGACGAGAGCTTCTCGAGCGACTTGCTCAGGTCGTTCTGCGTGTTGGACAGGTTGCGGTAGCTGTTGACAGCCGCAATGTTCTGGTTGATCGAGAGACCCATGATGAACTCCTCCTTGAATCGGGTCCTTGCTGCCGCCCGTCCCTGGGCGAGCACCGATCCGATCGGCGGAGCGGCCGGTGCGGTAAGGGATTCAGCCCAACTTCTTCGCGGACCCGGCGCCGGCTGCCGTCAGCAGGCGGCGGCGCGGTCCATGCCCATCGAGGCGAAGACGACGTCGTCGTGAACGGCCGTGCGCTGCGTCGGCACCGACGCAGCAGTGCTGTTCCGCGCGCTGGCGGCAGCCTGTGCCGCTACCTGCGCGAAGTACGCCCGACGCCGGCGCTCGGCCACGCCGTCGGGCCGCTCGGCCTGGGGGACCAGGCTGGGCTCGAGGCTCGCGTTCATGCCGTCGCGGAGGAGGTTCAGCGCCTCGGACCGCAGCTGCGAGATGCGGGAGTGCGTGACGCCGAGCTCCTCGGCGAGCTCCACCACGGGGCGGTCGTGGAAGAACAGCTCCTCGACGATGTACCGGAGCCGCTCGGGCAGGCTCGCGACGCCGGCCGACAGGTAGCGGAGCTTCTCGCTCGCGAGGACGGTCGCCTCAGGCCCGGGTGCGGTGTCGACGACGACGTCGTGCACCTCGGGGCCGAAGCCCTCGATGCTGAGCAGGCGCACGTCCGCGTCCCCGCGCGCGGTGTCCACGTTGTCCTCGCCGACGCCGAGTGCCTCGGCGAGCTCGGACTTGGTGGGCACGCGGCCGAGGTGGCTGGTGAGCTCGTCGCTGACCTCGGCGACCTGACGTGCCCGGCGCCGCGCGCCGCGGGACAGCCAGTCCATGCCGCGGAGCTCGTCGATGAGGGCGCCACGGATGCGCAGGGCGGCGTAGCGCTCGAACGGGACACCGGTCTCCGGGTCGTACGCCCGCGCCGCCTTGACGAGGGCGAGGGCGCCGGCGGACGCGAGCTCCGCGCGGGAGACGTACGCGGGCACCCGGCCGAGAACCGAGTTCACGTGGTAGCCGATGAGCGGCAGGTTGGCGAGGACGAGGGCGTCGCTACCGCTGGCGTCGATGGTCACGGCTGGGGTTTCGACCCTGCCCCGACGGTTCTTGAGAGCGTTCACCCGCTCGGGTGCCGGCACCGATTTCGGACCGATGCGGTCACCGTTCGACCGATTCGTCCGATCGCGAATTCGGACGAATCGGGCTGTGAGGAGTCGGTGGCGAGAAGTTCCGTGACGAGCATCACACGCCCAGGGGTGTGTCCGACGCCTGTGACTACTCCGTTCCTTCACCCGCTCGTAACACCCCGGCGCGTGGTGGCCGCGTGTCCATGGCCCGGAACCCGTAACAATGGCCGTGGGGCAGACGATGAACTGAGGAGACCCGGCAGACGACCGGGCAGATCGAGGAGTTTGCGCCGTGAGCATGAACGAGTTCTCCGGGGTGCTGTGGCGGGAACGCCAGCTCCTGGACCTCCTCTTGTTCAAGCTCGAGGAGGAGCAGCTGATCCTCACCAGCGGACGCACCCAGTGGCTCGGTCACGCCACCCGGGAGGTCGAGGCCGTCCTCGCGCAGATCCGCGAGGCGGAGCTGGGGCGCGCCATGGAGGCCGACGAGGCCGCGCGCGAGGTGGGCGTCGAGCCCGGCAGCAGCCTCCTGACGATCGCTGCGCACGCACCGTCGCCGTGGCGCGACGTGCTCACCCAGCACCACCAGGCGTTCGTCACGCTCACCGAGCAGATCAACGCGCTCGCCGAGGGGAACCGGGAGCTGCTCGCCACCTCGCACCGCGCCGCGCAGGAGACCCTGCTGAGCATCCAGGAGAGCGTGCAGACGTACGACCCCCGCGGTGCGGCCGCCGCGACCGCGGGTGCCGCCACGGTCCTGGACCAGGCACTGTGAGGCGCGCGTGAGCAGCTTCTCGGGGCTCTCGGTCGCGCTGTCGTCGCTGATCGCGCAGCGGCAGGCGCTCGACGTCGCCGGTCAGAACATCGCGAACGCCAACACGGTCGGGTACACGCGCCAGCGCGCGGACATGCAGGCGGTCGAGGCCCTGTCCGCGCCGACGATGTACTCGTCGAGCCTGGTCGCCGGGCACGGGGTCAAGGTCACCTCGATCGAGCGGCTCGGGGACATCTTCCTCGACGCCCGCCTGCGGTCCGAGACGTCCGGCGCCGCGTTCCACCGCGGCCAGGCCGCCGCACTGTCCCGCCTCGAGTCGTCCATGACCGAGCCGGCGAACACGGGCGTCGCCGCGCAGCTCGCCCAGTTCTGGGCCGGCTGGCAGGACGTGGGCAACTCGCCGGACGACCTCGCCGCCCGCAACGTGCTCCTCGGGGACGCCGCTGCGCTGGTCAGCCGCATCTCCGGTGGCTACCGCGACGTCGAGACGCAGTGGTCGCAGCTGCGCACCGAGACCGCCACCCTGGTCACCGAGGTGAACACGACGGCGTCTGCGGTCGCGCACCTCAACGAGCAGATCCGCTCGATCCTCGTCAGCGGCGGCTCCGCGAACGAGCTCATGGACCAGCGGAGCCTGCTGGTCACCAAGCTGTCCGGCCTCGTCGGTGCCGAGGGGCGCGAGCGCGAGGACGGCACGCTCGACGTGATGGTCGCCGGGAACGCCCTGGTGCGGGGTGTCGACGCCAAGCAGATCGCGGTCGCCGGCTCGCAGGTGATGACCGAGGCCACGGTCCTGCCCCCCACCGACGACCGCGTCCGCCTCGTGTGGGCCGCCAACCCCGACGTCCCGCTCGCCGCCGAGGGCGGCACCCTGGCCAGCCACGTCGCGAGCCTCGCGCCCGGCGGCCTGCTGGCCTCGGCCGCGACCCGGTGGAACTCGCTCGCGGAGACGCTGCGCACCACCGTCAACGGCGCGCACACCGCCGCACTGGGCCTCGACGGCGTCGGCGGTCGCGAGTTCTTCGGCACCGGCCCGGGACCTGCGGCGACCGCCCTGCGCGTCGCGATCACCGACCCCACCCACGTGGCTGCCGCGACCGCCGGCGCCGGCGCGCTCGACGGCACGGCCGCCGACGGGATCGCACAGCTCGCGGGCTCCCCCACGGGACCGGACGCCGCCTGGCGGGCCTTCGTCGTCGACGTCGGCGTGCAGACCAGGGCCGCCACCCAGCGTGCGACCGTGACCGAGAAGGCACGTTCCACCGCCGAGAACCTTCAACTCTCGGCCTCGAGCGTCGATCTCGATGAGGAGACGGTCACGCTGCTCGCGTACCAACGGGCCTACGAAGGCGCGGCGCGTGTGATGACCGCCATCGACGAGATGCTCGACGTGCTCATCAACCGCACCGGCGTGGTGGGGAGGTAACCGTGATCGGACGCGTGACCCACCAGACCGTGCAGCGCACCAGCCTCGCGAACCTCCAGCTGAACCTCGCCGCGATGAGCGACCTGCAGGGCAGGATGTCCAGCGGCAAGGTCATCACCAAGCCGTCGGACGACCCCGGCGGGACCGCACACGCGCTCCAGCTGCGCGCCGACAAGCGAGCCGCGGAGCAGTACGCCCGGAACATCGACAACGGCATCGGCTGGCTCTCGACGGTCGACACGGCCCTCGACACCGCGGTCACCGGGCTACGCCGGGCGCGCGACCTCACCGTCCAGGGCGCCAACGACGGCGCGCTGAGCCAGACCGCGCGCGAGGCGATCGCCACGGAGCTCGAGGGCATCCGCGACTCGCTGGTGTCGCAGGCCAACACCCAGTACCTCGGGCGGTCGGTCTTCGCGGGCACCTCCAACGCCGGCGGGGCCTTCACGGGCGCCGACGGCGTACCGCCCTTCACCTACCTCGGCGTCCCCGCCGGGACCGTGGAGCGCCGGATCTCCGCCGACACCACGGTGCGGGTAGACGCCGACGGGGCCGAGGTCTTCGGCGTCGGCGCCTGGGACGCCGCAGGACCCGGCACCGGGGGCTCCGTGTTCGGCCTGCTCGACCAGATCGCCACGGAGCTACGCTCGGGTGTGAACATCAGCGGGCGCATCGCGGACGTCGACGCCCGGATGGAGCTCATGCTCAGCACCCGGGCCGCCGTCGGGACGCGGTACGGGGCCCTCGAGAACGCCGCCCGCGCCAACGAGAAGACCGTGATGGACCTCAAGGGCCAGATCTCGGCCGTCGAGGACATCGACCTTGCCGAGGTGATCGTGGAGCTGCAGTCCCAGGAGGTCGCCTACCAGGCAGCGCTCGGGGCCACGTCTCGCGTGCTCCAGCCGAGTCTGCTGGACTTCCTCCGATGAGCGTCCTCGTCGCGGTGGACGACGCCGCCGCCCGCCACCTGCCCGACCACCTGCAGTTCGTCGCGCCCCCACCCGGGATGATGGCGCTGCGGGCCTTCGCGCTGGACGCCCTCGACGAGTCCGGCGCCCTGTTCGCGATGCGCAGCACCGAGGCCGACGGCGTGCGGCTGTTCGTGGTGCCGCCCCGCGTGTACGTCCCGGACTACGCGCCGGCCATCGACGCCGGCACCCGCGCGGCGCTCGAGCTGGGCGACGACGCGCCGGTGCTCCTCGTCGTCGTGCACCCCGGCAAGGACGGCGAGCCGCCGACGGCGAACCTCCTGGCCCCGGTTGCGGTCAACGCGCGCACGGGCGCGGCCCTGCAGGTGGTCCTCGAGGACGACTGGCCGCTGCGCGCTCCCCTCGTCGCCGCCTGACTCCTCACAGGGCGCGCACGCCGGCCGATGGGAACGCAGAGCCGACGTACGCCCGAAGGGAGCCGAACCGTGCTGAGCCCGAGCCCCATGCCGGGAGTGCGCATGGTGGAGGACGAGCCGCACCGCTCGGACGTCACCGTGCACCGGCTGCCCGTCGTCGCCATGGACGGACGCGTCATCGGCTACTCCGTGACCATCACCGGCGCGGACCCGGACGGGCCCGACGTCGCGGAGGCGCTCTACCTGGACCTGGACCTCGCGAACGTCGTGGCGGACCGGTACGCGTTCCTGCCCGCGACCCGGGCGATGCTCGAGGGCTACGTGCCGACGCCGGTCGTGCCCGGCCGCCTCGTGCTCGACCTGCCGCGCGGGTACGCCCGCGTGCACGGCGCCGTCGGGCAGGCCGCCGGCTTGTGCAACCTCGGCATGGCCCTGTGCCTGCCCGGGTTCAAGGGTGAGCAGCACCAGGTCGACCTGCTCCCGTGCCTGGCCTTCGTGGTGATCGACGCGCTCGAGCCGCTGCTGCCCCGCCTGGTCCACCAGGCGCACGCCGCGGGCGTACGGGTGCTCGCCTCGGGCGTCGACTCCCAGGAGGTGCAGGACGCCTGCCGGGCGGCGGGCGTCGACGGCATCCGGCTGGCGCCCGAGACGCCGGCCCCCGAGGTGCCGACCCAGCGCGGGCCGCTCACCCCGTCGCGCGTGCTGCGGGCGGGCGAGATGCAGTGCCTGGCGATCATGCACCTGCTCGCCCAGCCGGACGTGGCGATCTCCGACGTCTCCCAGGTCATCGAGACCGACCCGGTGCTCACACTGCGGGTGCTGCACCTGGTGAACAGCGGGGCCTACGCGCTCACGCAGCAGGTGGACACCGTGCGCCAGGCCGTGGTCCTGCTCGGCCCGCGCGAGGTCTGGACCCTCGTCGCCGCGCTGGCCATGGACTCGCGGCCCGACGGCATGGACCGCCTGTGGGTGATCCTCGCGCGCGCCATGACCTGCGAGGCGCTCGCCGACGACTCCGCGGCGTACACCGTCGGCATGCTCTCGGCCCTCGCGCAGCAGCTCGGCGTCCCCGTCGACGCGGTGCTGGAGAAGGTCGGCGTGTCCGAGGTCGTCGCGTCGGCCATCCGGGACGAGACCGGGCCGATGGGCCTCGTGCTCCGCGCGGTGCGGGCGCACGAGCAGTCCGACAGCGCGGGGGTGCTCCGCACCGGGCTCCTTCCGGGCGACGTCTCACGCGTGTACCTCGGCTGCCTGCGCGACGCCCTCTCGATCGCCCGGACCGTCACCCGGGACCCGGGCGCCTGACGACTGGTGCGCGCCCGGCGCTGCCGCGCGTCGTCGCTCGTCGCGTGTGGGTGGGCCATGGTTGGCTCGCCAGGTGGAGCTCACCCCGCACGACGTCGCGCTCCTGCGGCTGGTCGCGCAGCGCGTGGCCGGCCCGCCGCTCAACTCGGCGCGAGACGTCGTCGGGCTGCTCACCGCTGTGCAGGCGCAGGACGAGCCGGGCGCGATCACGTCCGTCGCCCTGCGGACCACGGGGCGCACACGTGCCGGGGTGGTCGCCGCGTTCGACGCGGGCGAGATCGTCCGGACCTGGCCGATGCGCGGCACCCTGCACACGATCCTCGCCGAGGACCTGGCCTGGATGCTCCCGCTGATGACGTCGGGGCCACGCGTGGCCGCCGCCCGCCGGCGCCCCCAGCTCGGGTTGTCGGAGGACGAGGTCGACCGCGCGACCGAGATCGCGACGGCGGAGCTCGCGGGTTCCGGCGGCCTGCTGCGTTCCGAGCTGCTGGCCCGGTGGGAGGACGCCGGCCTGGCGCCCGCGGGCGGCCGCGGGTACCACCTCATCGCGGAGCTCGCGCAGCGGTGCGTCCTCTGCCTCGGCCCGTACCGGGACGGCGACCAGCAGTTCGTCCTCGTGGACGAGTGGGTCGGCGCCCCGCGCACGCTCGACCGGGCGGATGCCCTCGCGGAGCTCGCCCTGCGGTACTTCCGCGGCCACGGCCCGGCGACGGTGAAGGACCTGATGCGCTGGAGCGGCCTGCCGGCGCGGGACGTCCGGCCGGGGATCGAGGCCGTGCGGGACCAGCTGGCCGCCGCGACCGTCGACGGCGTCGAGCACCTCATGGACCCGGCGACACCCGAGCTGCTGGCCGAGCACCGCGACGCGGCGAGCGCCGTCGTCCTGCTGCCCGGCTTCGACGAGGTGATCCTCGGGTACCAGGACCGCTCCATGACGCTCCCACCCGCCCACGCCGACCGCATCGTGCCCGGTGGCAACGGCGTCTTCCGCCCGACCGTCGTCGTGGACGGACGGGTCGTGGCCACGTGGAAGACGGTCGGCACGGGCAAGAACCGGCGCCTTGAGGTCGACCCGTTCGAGCCGCTTCCCGACGACGTCGCCGCGGCGGCCGCAGAGCGGTACGCGGACCTGCCGCGCTGACCCGGCCGCTGCCGACGGCGTCCGGCCGTCAGAGCGCCACGATGATCTGCACGGCCAGGATCTTCGCGATGATCCCGAGCGCAAAGAGGGCCGCGTACCCGGCCTCCACGCGCTCGTCGGTGACCCGGGAACCGGCGTACGCGAGAATCGCCGGCTGGCCCACCAGGCCGGCGAGCGCCCCGGCGGCGCGCGGCGCGCTCACCCCGACCCACCGCGCGCCGGCGACGAAGAGCACGCACGCGACGGTGATCACCCCCACGCCGACCGCGACCGCCCGGGCACCGGTCCCCGTGAACGCCTCGCTCGCGAACGCCTGACCCGACGCCAGACCCACCGCCGCGAGGAACAGCAGCAGCCCGACCTGCCGGATCGTCAGGTTCGCGGCCCGCGGCAGTCCCCACACCAACGGCCCGGTCCGCTCCAGCCGCCCCAGCACCATGCCGGCGAGCAGCGGCCCCGCCGCCGACCCGAGGGCGAACCGCGCATCGCCGCCCAGCGGGATCGAGACGAGGCCGAGCAGCAGCCCGAGGGCCATCCCGATGCCCACGGACAGCGCGTCGATCTCCGACACCTTGCGCTCGGAGTCGCC
>Ga0196976_1001219_pt1 | contig 12223 bp, 8 predicted proteins | sample S3v_513CmetaG_FD_148644 | JGI IMG/M metagenome (GOLD analysis project Ga0196976, IMG submission 148644) | Soil microbial communities from Anza Borrego desert, Southern California, United States - S3+v_5-13C | ecosystem: Environmental > Terrestrial > Soil > Desert | place: USA: California...
TGCAAAGGAGAAGACCGAAAAGCAATCAGTAAAGAGGAGAACCGTCCTTGACAATCGCTTTCATAGAACGTCCTTGGTGTAAGCTGTGCGGCCGGTCCCCCGTTCCGAAGCCGAAGCGGCGCGGCGGTTGCCGCCAATGAGTTGCGAAGCCGCGAGTGGTGACCTGCAACCGCCGTGACGCCGTCACGCTGGCGATGGAGCAGCCGGCTCGGCCGGCGAGCCGAAGCCGGGCCGCATCAGCTTCACACCAAAGTTGGGCAGCCTTGTTTCCAAGTCGCAGTGATGCCGACGTTATTTGGCTCGTAAACTTGCCGTTCAGCAGTTCAGGGTGCATCCAATTCCAATACCTTCTTCGCTTCATTCAGCTTTTCAGCTATGCGTGCCAAACGGTTGAGAAGATTCTCGATCTCGATCGCTCGCCTGCCTGCATCTCCTCTTTCCCAGTAATACCAGGCGCTGCCGCCGGCTTGGCGTTCCGCGAGTTCATACCCATCTGTCACGTGTTTCATTTCTTTGCCGACGATTGAGTCGATCCATGCTAGAAGGGCGTGGATGTCATCGTTGTACTTTGTTGCGTCCCAATCGTCCACCGCCGCGATTCGTTCGACCAAAAGCGAGAGCGTACCCGGGAAAATCTTATGGTCAACCTTCGCGTAAGCGCTCGCCGAGCGTCTTAAGATGGCGCCCCTGTCGCGTTGAGCGCGATCTTTACATTCGTGAAGCCTAACGACGACGCGTCTCCACGCAACATCTTGGGGGTCGCCGGACCACGACGAAAGGTCAGCAGTGTCAACGGCGTTAAACGGGATTGGAAGGTAACAAGGCTCGAGGAACACAGGCACCAGCGCGTCGCGCTCGAGACCTTTTTTCGCCTCCGCCTTGACGTAGACTGATTGCAGCGCTTCGGGCGTCCAACATGCCAAAACTGACGCAGCTGATGTGACCTCGCGTTCGATTTCGCTGTCAAAGCCCTCCCCACTCCCAACTTCCAAACGCGCATCGAACCAGACGCTGAACCCCTCTGCTCGCAATGCATTGTCGATCACCTGAACGCGCGGTCGTTCAGTGCGTTTGTAGGAAATAAATACGTCAGCCATATGGGCACTCGCTCGCTGAAGACCATGTTAGCTCATCGTCGAAGAGCGTACATCGGTCGCTCGCCCGGAAGTCTAGGGGAAGCAGCCGTGGGTCTGCCCAACTTGTACATCGCGTGGTCCACGTAGCAAAGGCACTCACGCGGAGCTTTCGATCTCTGCGATGGAACATGCCGCGCTATGGGACTGAGATGCCGCGTAGCGCGGTGAACAGGCATGCGGGTGTCGCGTAGCGCGGCTGGTGAGGCCTTGAGCGGGTGTCGCGTAGCGTGGGCGATGGCGGAGATCGGGCGAAGAAACCTCCAGTACCCCAAGAGAAACGTTCCATGGCGTCGAGGGGACTGCATACGCTGCAGGCAGCGTATTGGAAGGCGTGGGTTGATGCGGGAGGCCCGATCGCGCAGCCGCCTAAAGGGAATTCGACAGCCGGAACGCGGCCCGCACCGATTCGCGGTCTTTGTTCGGATCACGGGGACATGGGCAGCGGATGAATCAGTTGCTGGTTGCTGTGTTGCTGGTTCGTTGCGCTGCATGGTCATCCGGCGCAGCACCGCAACGAACACAGCAACCAGCAACCAGCAACACCACGTCACCTCTTCAGCGCGCGCACCTTCCGCTCCGCCTGTTCGCACGGCGTGCCGCCGGAGCCGATGGCGGCGCGTTCCCAGGAGCCGTACATCGGATTGGGGAGCATGAACCAGCGGGAGCCCCACCAGCTCTCCTTCTCGCGCACGAGCGCGTCGCGCTGTTCCCAGGAGGCCTCGCGCACGTTGGCGAAGTCGTTGAAGTCGTCGCCGAGGAGGAGCAGCAGGCGGTAGCGGTCGGCGACCTGCTTGCGGCGCGGCGACTTGTCGCTCACCTTGGGGTCCGTGCGCAGCAGGAGGTTCTCCCCCTTCGCGTCGAGCGGGAAGCCGAGGCGCTGCAGGTTCGCCTGCGTGCCGGGGCGCTCGTCCTCGTCGCGGTTGGTGACGTAGAAGACCGTCACGCCGCGGCTGCGGGCGTACTGGAGAAACTCCAGTGCACCGGGCATGGCGGGGGCGGCGCCCTCGGCGGTCCATACCTTCCAGGTCGCGGAGTCGTACGTCTTGCCGGCCTGGATCACCCGGGCCTCGAAGGGCGTGTTGTCGAGCACCGTCTCGTCGACGTCGGTGACGATCGCCGGCGGCTGATCCGGGTCGGCGTTCGTCTCCTCGATGGCGCCGGTGCGGGTGCGGTCGGCGAGCGCCTCGTCGAGCGCGCGGCGCGCGGCGGCGAACGTCTGCGTCGAGGCGGCGCGGAACTCGGCGGAGCTCTGCACCCAGAGCGTGGCGTTGAGGATCGTGTGGCCGGGGTTGCAGGTTGTTTGCTGCCCCTCACCCTGGCCCTCTCCCCCGCGGGGAGAGGGGACAGAAGCGCACGCGGCGAAGACGAGCAGCAGCGGGATGATTCGGCGCATCGATCCTCCTCCTGGAAACAAAAAGGCCGCCCGTTTCCGGGCGGCCTTCTTTTACATCAATTTGCTCGAACTTTTAGAACGACAGGCGAACGCCGAGGCGTCCCTGCCAGCGAGAGGCGAGGTTGGCCGTGCTGAACACCGTGTCGGGGTTCAGGCGGTCCGTGCCCGCTTCGCGGTAGATCGGCCGGCCGGAGGCAGGGTCGTTGCCGACGTAGTTGACCGGGATGTAGGTGTTGTTGGTGACGAACTCCTGGATGCCGTACTCCTCGTTGATCAGGTTCATCACGTTGAGGATGTCCGCCTGCACCGAGATGCGGGTGCCCATGATCTGCGGCAGGCCGAGCTCGTACGAGAAGTCGAGGCGGCGCGTCCAGGGGGCGCGGAAGGAGTTGCGCTCCGGCGCGTTGTTCGTCGTCGGATCGGCGCCGAACCTCTGGAGGAACGCCGTCCAGCGATCGGTGGCCGGAAGGACGGGCGCGCCCGGGGCCGTCGCCGTGCCGAGGTTGCAGGGGGAGGTGGCGGTGGCCGCGCCGGTGGCGTTGGCCGGGCAGACGATGACGTTGGCCGGGATGTACAGCAGGTCGTTGTTCGACGAACCGTCGCCGTTGATGTCGCCGCCCATCAGGAACGAGAACGGCTGGCCGCTCTGGGCGACCCAGAACATGCCGAAGTTGTGGCCGAAGCCGCCGGTGTTCATGCTGTACGTGGCCGACGCGTTGAAACGGTTCTCGATCTGGAAGACCGACGTCGTCAGCTCCGGATTGAGCGCGTCACCCGTGCGCGAGACGTAGCCGAACTCCCACTGCGACCTGGCGGTGCTCGAGGTGAAGTCGCCGACCGACTTCGAGTCCTGGTGCATGTAGTTCGCGTTCAGGTGCAGGTTGCCGAACGACTTGTCGAGCGTGAGGGTCTGGGTGAACTCTTCGCCCTCGCCGGTGTTGGTGAGGAAGTACGCGTTGCCGATGGAGGGGTTGATCGTGGTGTAGCGCTTGCGGCCGTCGAGCGGGCTGACGCCGTTCTCGCGCTTGGCGACGTTGTAATAGAAGACGTCCTGCTGGGTCTGCGACAGCAGGAGCTCGGCGCTGGCGCGGACGCCCCAGAAGAGCTCGCGGTCGTAGCCGAGGGTGGCCCGCAGCACGCGCGGGAACTGGAAGTCGGGGTCCACCAGGGCGATGTCCTGCGCGGCGGCGGAACCGAGATTACGGGGCTGGTTGTTCGGGTCGGGATTGAAGGCCGGACGCACGCACGAACCGGAGCAGGTCAAGCTCACGAGCTCGATGCCGGTGCCGCCGTACGCGTTGGAGATCCAGACGAACGGCGCGCGGCCCTGGAAGACGCCGACGCCGCCGCGAAGCTGCTGCTTGCCGGCCTCGCCGATGTCCCAGTTGAAGCCGATGCGCGGCTCCCAGGTGATCTTCTCGGCCGGGACGTCCGAGGTGTTGTAGCCGAGAGCGGTCTGCACGGCAGGATTGAACGAGGGGGTGGTGGCGAAATGCGGACGGTCCGCGCGCAGACCGAGGGTCAGCGACACGCCCTTGCCCACACGCCACTGGTCGCTGGCGTAGAGGCTGTACTGCGCGGCCTCGAACTGCGTGGGACGCTTCGGGTCGGCGCCCGTGGCGAAGCTGATGGCGTACTGGCTCGGCGTGCCGGCCTGCAGCGCGGCGAAGTCCGGGAACAGGTAGTAGCCGTAGAAGTCCGCGATGAACGTGTTGGCGAACTCGAAGATCTGGTTGCTCGTGCCGAGCACGAGGCTGTGATTGCCGAACGTCCAGGTGAAGTCGTTGGTGATCTCGAGGATGTCCTGGTCGAGCGCGTTGGCGCCCGAGAAGCGCTCGATGCCCGTCTGGATCGAGCCCTGGCGCTGCGCGGAGCCGATCTCGATGGTCGGGAAGATCGTTCCCGGCGTCTCGCGATGCTCGCGAATGGTCTGGTAGCCGACGCGGGCCTCGTTGAACATGTTCGCGTTGAGCACGGAGTTCAACTGCGCGACCGTCGAGTTGGTCTTGCTCGGGAAGAGGTAGACGTTGTTCGGGAAGTAGAAGCGGCTGTTGTTGCGGGTGAAGCTCGACGGCGTGTTGGTGTTCGACGCGTCGACGTAGTTGTGACGGAGCGTGAAGTTGGTCGAGTTGCCGATGTTGGCGTCGATGCGTCCGAAGAACAGCTTGCTGATGCTGGCGAACGTGATGTCGTTCAGATCGCCCGACTCGTAGCCGTAACGGGTGCGCAGCAGGTCCGCGACTTCGTAGGCGTTCGGCGTGCCGGTGTAGACGCCCGGGTGCGGATCGGGCTGCCCGGCGGGCGTCGCGGCGCGCGCGGCGCGAATGGCCGCACACTCCGCGGCGTCGATGCAGGCGCGGGTGCCGTTCGGCTGGTCGCGGTTGTTGCGCTCGCCGCTGACGAAGAAGAACAGCCGGTCGCGGATGATGCGTCCGCCAACGCGGCCACCGTACTGGGTCTGATCGAAGGCGGCCAGCGGCGGGAGCCGTTCGTTCTCGCCGACGTAGTCGAGGTTGCGCTTCGTCCCGAAGAGGGAGCCGGAGAAGTCGTTCGTTCCCGAGCGGGTGACGGCGTTCATGCCGCCGCCGGTGAAGCCGCTCTGGCGGACGTCGTACGGCGAGACCAGGAGCTGGATCTCCTGGATGGCGTCGAGCGTGATCGGCTGCGTTTCCGAGCCGCCGCCCGGCGTGCCGGAGGACGAGAGACCGAACAGGTCGTTGTTGACGGCGCCGTCGATGGAGATGTTGTTGTAGCGGTTGTTGCGGCCCGCGACCGTCATGAACGTACCGTCACCGGTGAGGCTGGTGGTGAAGTACGGATTGGTGCGCGCGAAGTCCTGGAGCTGACGGTTGACCGTCGGCAGGGACTCGATCGTCTCCTCGGAGACGGCGGTGGCCGAGCCGGTGCGGTTCGGGTTGATGATGGCGTCGGCCGTGGCGGTGACGGTGATCGCCTCGCTCACGGTGGCCAGAGCCATCGAGATGCTGACCTCGGCGGTCTGGCCGAGGCCCACCTGGACGCTCTTCACTTCCCCGGGGCGGAATCCCTCGAGGTTCGCGGTGACCGTGTACGGGCCGCCGACGCGAACGTTGGGGATGAGGAAGCGGCCGTTCGCGCCGCTGACGGTGTCGTAGCGCGTGCCGGTCGGCACGTGCACGGCTTCGATCGTGACACCGGGAAGCGCGTCGGCTCCCGAGACGACCGAGCCGGCGATGTTACCGGTGGTGGTCTGCGCGAAAGTGGCCGGAGCGAGCGCGACGAGCACGCACGCCACAACCAGAAAGAACCTTGAAAAGAATCGGTTCTGCGGATCGGACATTCAATCCTCCTGTGGATCTGAACGAGTGAATTCGCGCGGCCGGACGAAGACGCGCAGAAAGGTTTGCAGTGCAATACGGTACCGCAGGTACGGGCCCGCGTAAAGCGAAGGGGCCGTAAAAAGCGTTCGCGATTTTCTTGTATCGCGATTCAAAAAAATGGTGGCCGCGGCGGCCGGCAGGCCGCCGCCTAAAAGCTCTTCAGGAATGCCTCGTTGCTCGGGAACTTCTGCAGCCGCTCGAGCAGCATTTTCATGGCCGTCATCGGGTCGGTGCCGGCCAGCGCGCGGCGCAGCGTGTGGATCTTCGGGAGCACCGTCGGCGGGAGGAGCTTCTCCTCCTTGCGCGTGCCGGTCTGGCCGATGTTCATGGCCGGGAAGATGCGGCGCTCGAAGAGTCCGCGGTCGAGCACGATCTCGGTGTTGCCCGTGCCCTTGAACTCCTGGAAGATCACTTCGTCCATGCGCGAGCCGGTGTCGACGAGCGCCGTGGCGATGATGGTCAGCGAGCCCCACTCCTCGGCGTTGCGGGCCGCGCCGAAGAAGCGCCGCGGCTTCTCCATCGTGCGCGCGTCGATGCCGCCCGACAGGATCTTGCCCGAGCCGCGCTGCTCGTTGTTGTACGCGCGCGACATGCGGGTGATCGAGTCGCAGAGGATGACCACGTCCTTGCGGATCTCCACGAGGCGGCGGGCGCGCTCGAGGATGATCTCGGCCAGGTGGATGTGGCTGTCGGCGGTCTCGTCGGAGCTCGAGGCCACCACTTCACCCTTCTCCACGGAGCGACGGAAGTCGGTCACTTCCTCGGGACGCTCGTCGACGAGGAGGACGAACAGCAGGACCTCGGGATGATTGAGGTTGATGCCGTGGGCGATGTCTTTCAGCAGCGTCGTCTTGCCGGCTTTCGGCGGGGCGACGATGAGGCAGCGCTGTCCCTTGCCGATCGGCGAGAGGAGATCGAGCACGCGCGTGGTCAGGCGCTCCGGCTCGGTCTCGAGCTTGAACATCTCGTTCGGGTCGATCGAGATGAGCTCGGAGAAGGGGCGGCGCGACTCGCGGTACTCCTCGAGCGCCATCCCTTCGACGGTCTCGAGCCCGACCAGTTCCAGCCCGTTGCCGGTGCGCCGCGCCTGGCCGCCGAGATGGAGGCCGGCCTGCAGGTGCAGGCGCTCGACGGTGGAGCGGGGAACGATGGTGTCGCCCGGCTGCTGGTAGTAGTTGTTGGCGGGATCGACGAGGATGCCGGTGCCGTTCGGCTTGACGTAGAGGACGCCGCTGGCGGGGACGAGCTCGCCCGGCGCGATGTCGATCGGCGGGGCCGACCCATTCTCCTGCGTCCTCGGACGGTCTTCGCGAGGCCCGCGGCCGCGGGAACGGCGACGGCGGCTGCGGCCCGCGCCGCCACCGGCGCCTCCGCCCCCACCGCGGTATTGCGGCTGTGCTTCGTTTCCTGGTTCCGGACGGTGGCCGTTCGCCGAGGGCTGACCCTCGGGGCCGGCACCACCCGTGCGGCGTCTGCGACGACGCCGCTTACGCGGAGTGCGATCTTCTGGTGTCATTTGAACTCAATCTAAAAAACGACCTACTGAGCTTTTCACCTGCGAGCCCGGGAACCGACGATGTCGGGGGCGGAGAGTCAACTCTCAACGCCTCGGAAATGCTTTACGCGATCGTCGCGCGAGGTGCGGACGTAGTATCGGGGAAGTCCGTGGAGAAAAGCAAGCAACTGTTGCTGGTTCCTGGTTGCTGGTTCGTGGTGCTTTCCGCGAGGCACCACAGCAACCAGCAACTAGCAACCAGCAACCCATTGTGCCAAAATCGTTTCACCAACCCCCAACGCACCTTTAGGCCAACATGTCTGAAAACATTCTCGTTGTCGAGTACGAGCCCCGCTACACCGATCGCGTGAAGCAGGCGCTGACGGGACAGCCCTTCAATCCGACCTTCGCCCGCGACGGCGAGGAGGCCATGCGCGCGCTCGACGGCGACCAGCCGCGGCTCATCGTGCTCTCCTCGGTCGTGCCGAAGATCAGTACGACGGAACTGATCCGCGCCATCCGCGGACGCAAGCCGCTGCAGGACACGCCGATCCTGCTGACGGTCTCCGGCTACAGCGGGAAGAGCCCGAAGCAGGACGCGCAGCGCGTCGGCGCTTCCGACATCCTGCCGAAGCCCTACTCCGAGACCGAGTTCCTCGGCAAGGTGCAGCAGATGCTGGGCGGCGGCTTCGACGCCACGGTCAAGCTCACCTCGAGCGAGATCTTCGGCGATCTGGTGGACGATCAGAAGCCGGTGGCGCGCAAGCCGACGACCGGCCAGCGCGCGACGGGCGACGTCGACAAGATGCTCAGCGACACGCTCGGCGGAATGATGCCGAAGAAGCGCGAGGCCGCCCCGACCGTGGCCGCGCCGAAGCCGCAGAAGTCGTCGGCCGACATCGACAAGATGCTCAGCGACACGCTGTCGGGACTGGAGAAGCGCAAGGCGACCACGCCGCCGGCCACGGCGCCGCGTCCCGCCGCGGCGCCGGCGCCGGACCCGGCCAAGACGGAGCGCTTCGACACGGCCAAGATGCAGGCCTATGTGCCGAACCGCACGGAGCCCGATCGCGTCCCGGTCTCGCAGCCGGTGCTCGCGCCGGTCGAGCCGCAGCGCGTCTTCGAGGACGACGAGCCGGCGGACGGCATCAAGTTCGGCCAGTACGTCCTGGTCGAGAAGATCGCCACGGGCGGCATGGCCGAGGTGTGGAAGGCGCGCATGCGCGGCGTGGAAGGCTTCCAGAAGATCGTCGCCATCAAGAAGATCCTGCCGCACCTCTCGGACAACCAAGACTTCATCGAGATGTTCGTCGATGAGGCCAAGCTGGCCGCGCAGCTCAACCACAACAACATCATCCACATCTACGATCTCGGCAAGATCCAGAGCTCGTACTACATCGCCATGGAGTACATCGATGGGTACGACCTGAAGACGATCCTGCGCCGGGGCGAGGACCGCGGCCACCCGATGACGGTCGAGCTGGCGCTCTTCATCGCTTCCAAGCTCGCCTCCGCGCTCGACTACGCGCACCGCAAGAAGGATTTCGAAGAGAAGGAGATGGGCCTCGTCCACCGCGACGTCTCGCCGCAGAACGTGCTCGTCTCGCAGGAAGGCGACATCAAGCTGTGCGACTTCGGCATCGCCAAGGCGGCCTCGAAGGCGTCGCACACGCAGGCCGGCGCGCTCAAGGGGAAGCTGCAGTACATGTCGCCCGAGCAGGCCTGGGGCCGCACCATCGACCGCCGCTCGGACATCTTCGCCCTGGCCACCGTGCTGTTCGAGATGCTCACGAACCGCAAGCTGTTCACGGGCGACAACGAGCTGTCGATCCTGGAGCAGGTGCGCGAGGCGCGCGTGCAGCCGCCGTCGCTCTACAACGACGAGGTCACGCCGGAGATCGACAAGGTCGTCATCAAGGCGCTGCAGAAGGACCCGGCCAACCGCTACCAGACCGCCGGCGAGATGGCGCGCGATCTCGACGCCATCCTCTACTCGTTCCGCCCGACGCCGACCAGCGCCGACCTCGCGATCTACATGCACCGCCTGTCGACGCCGGAGCCGGAGCCGTTCGACACGGCGGCCACGATGATCGACACGCCGCTGCCGGTGGTTCCCACGCCGCCGCCCGCGCCTCCGCCGGCGCCGACCCCGGTGGCGGCATTCGCCGCGGCAGCCACGCCCGCGGCGACGATCGCCGCGCCGCTGCCCGCCGCTGCTGCAGCGGTGGCCGCCGCGGATTACGCGACGCCGTCGTACGAGGAGCCGAAGAGCGGCAAGTCGCCCGGGATGCTCATCGGCGTGGGCGTGCTCGTCGTCGCAGTCATCGCCGGCGCGATCTGGTTCCTGATGCGCGGCAAGGGCGACACGCCGGCGACGGTGGCGACGAACACCGCCGCTCCCGCCGCGGTGACTGCCTCTCCCGTGACCGGCACCATCACCCCGGTTCCCGGCGCGACCGGCACGGCCGCCACCGGCACGCTCGCTCCCGCCGCCACGGCGTCGATCGATCCGTCGCTGGTCGATCAGGAAGTGGCGCGCCGCATCGCCGCGGAGCGCGCGCGCCTCGATGCCGCGGCGCGCGCCGCGCAGCAGCAGCAACAGGCACAGACGCAGACCGTCGCGCCGGCCGCCCGTCCCACGCCCGTCGAGGTGACGCCGCCCCCGGTCGCGCAGCCGCAGCCGCAGGTCCCCGCGCCGGCACCGGTGCAGACGCAGACCGCGGCCCCCGAGCCGGAGCCGGAGCCGGTCCGTCCCACGCAGCCGCAGGTGGCCCGCGCCCGCGAAGGCGATCTCGTCCCCATCGGCACCGAGGGCCTCACGCCGCCGCGCGTCACGCGCCGGGCCGCGGTCTCGTATCCACCGATGGCGAAAGCCGCGCGCATCCAGGGAACCGTGATCACGAGCGTGCTCGTTTCCGAGACGGGCGCGGTGATCGACGTGAAGGTGATCCGCGGCGTCCCGCAGGCGGTCGGCCTCAACGAGGCCGCCGTGCAGGCCATGCGGCGCTCCACCTTCTCGCCTGCGACCAAAGACGGCGTGCGCGTGAAGTCGTACGTCACGGTGCCGGTCGAGTTCAAGCTATGATTTGGTTCCCGGTTGTCAGTTCTCAGTTGTCTGTGACTCTTCGCACAACTGCACAGACAACCTGCGACCGATAACCGACAACGGAGGGTGTAATGCCGGTTCTGACCGACCAGCAGCGAAAGTTCTACGAGACCACGCTTCAGGTGACGAAGCAGGAGATCAGCGATCTCAAGGATCAGATCGAGGAGGAGCTGGCGAAGGTGAAAGACCGCATCGCCGAGCTGCAGTCCGCGATCAACGCGTCCAAGCAGATGTACTCCGCAGCCTGCACGCGCCTCGGCGTGGCCAACGACCTGGACGACGACGAGGGCGGTGAGGCGTAACGCCGCCGCCCTCTTTGCGTCGCTGCTGATCCTTTCCTGCGGCGGCGCCCCCGAGGCACCCACCACCAAAGACGATCTCGGACGTGACGTCGCGCTGCCGCGCGAGGTCCGCCGCGTGGTCACGCTTTCCCCGAACCTGACGGAGATGGTGTATGCCACCGGCGCGGGGGAGCGGCTCGTCGGGGCGGATGATTTCTCGAACTTTCCCGCGGCCGCGGCGAAGCTGCCGAAGGTCGGCGGGATGCAGCCGAATCTCGAGAAGATCGTGGCGCTGAAGCCGGACCTCGTCCTGGCCTCGACCGAGGGGAACCATCCGAACCTCGCGCCGGCGCTGGCCGCGGCGCGGATCCCGCTGTTCGTCGTGCGCACGGACCGCCTGGTGCAGATCGCGCCGGCCATGCGCCGCGTCGGCGGGATGCTCGATGCGCCGGACACGGAGGAGGCGGTGCGCACGCTGGAAGCGGCGGTGGACGCGCAGCGCCGCGCGCGCCCGAAGAAGACGCGCGTGCTCTTCGCCGTCTGGACCGACCCGCTCTACGTGGCCGGCCGCGAGACCTTCACCGACGATCTCTTCGCGCTCACGGGCGCGGAGAACGCGGTGCCGGTGAAGGGGTGGCCACAATATTCGCTGGAGTCGTTCATCGCCGCGCCGCCCGAGCTGCTGCTGTATCCGCGCGGCGCGGTGACGCCGCAGCAGGTCGATGCGCTGCTGGCGAAGGCGGGATTGCAGACGCGTGTCATTGCGGTGAACGAAGACATTTTCCAGCGTCCCGGCCCGCGCATGGCTGACGCGGCGGCGTCGCTGAATGCGATACTGGACCTGCATGCATCTCGCGCAAGTGAACATCGGCAGGGTGCGGGCCCCGCTCGACCATGAGCTGATGCAGACGTTCGTGGCCCGGCTCGAGGAGATCAATGCCCTGGCCGACAACGCACCCGGCTTCGTCTGGCGCCTGAAGTCGGACGACGACGGGCCGTCGAGCTATCTCCGCCCCTACGACGACGAGCGCATCCTCGTGAACATGTCGGTGTGGACGTCGGTCGAGGCGCTGAAGGAGTACGTCTACAAGACCGCGCACGCCGAGGTGCTGCGCCAGCGGCGCGACTGGTTCGAGCAGTTCTCCGGCACGTACATGGCCATGTGGTGGGTGCCGGAGGGACACATCCCGACGGTCGACGAGGCCAAGGAGCGGCTCGCGCATCTCGAGGCGCACGGCCCGACGCCGCACGCCTTCACCTTCCGCAAGGTATGGAGTGCGGCAGCGCCAGCTGCCGCTCTGGATGCGGAGGCGCCAGCCTCCGCGCCCCGCGGCAGCTAGCCCGCATTTCTCACCACGTTGAAATGATCCGCACCGGAGCTGTGGAAAACGCGATTTGGGAAGCGGGTGACTGATGTCGAAGGCGGTCGCGGGCTAGCATGCACATGCTTGTG
>Ga0196976_1001220_pt1 | contig 12210 bp, 11 predicted proteins | sample S3v_513CmetaG_FD_148644 | JGI IMG/M metagenome (GOLD analysis project Ga0196976, IMG submission 148644) | Soil microbial communities from Anza Borrego desert, Southern California, United States - S3+v_5-13C | ecosystem: Environmental > Terrestrial > Soil > Desert | place: USA: California...
GCACTCGCGCTGCACCGCCCAAAAATGCAATCAAATACGGCCACTGGAACTCGACCCACTCCCGCACATCCACCCGTTCCTTCATACACTTAGCTTACGCCGTTTGCTAAGTTAGTGCATATGGGCTGAAGCCCGCCCTACGTCGAGCACACTTTTCGCGATGCGCATGCGTAACGTAGGACGGGCTTCAGCCCGTCCCGGAGCTAGCCCTTCACGAACACATTCGCCCGGTAATACGCCAACTCCGCGATCGACTCCTCGATGTCGTCCAGCGCGCGGTGGAGCTCCTTCTTCTTCGGCGCCTCGTACTTGCCGCCGTACCACTCCGCCGCCAGGAGCTTGATCGAGCTCACGTCCACCACCTTGTAGTGCAGGAACTCGTGAAACTCCGGCATGTACTTGACCAGGAACCGCTTGTCCTGGCCGATCGAGTTGCCGCAGAGCGGGGCGGTGCGCGCGTAGCAGTACTTCTTCACGAACGCGAGCGTCTGGCGCTCGGCCTCGGCGACCGAAACCCCTTCGGACCGCACGCGCTCGAGCAGCCCGCTCTTCTTGTGCGTGCGGCGGTTCCAGGCGTCCATCGCCGCCAGCCGCTTGTCACTCTGGTGGATGGCCAGGACCGGGCCGCGGGCGATGATCTCGAGGTCGTAATTCGTGACGATCGTGGCGATCTCCAGCAGGACGTCGTGCGCCGGGTCGAGGCCCGTCATCTCACAATCGACCCACACCAGATGCTTCTTGCTCCGCTGCGCTCGTGCCATCGCGCGCGCATTGTAATCGGGTACCATCGGCATCGATGAAGAGACTGCTGCCCCTGCTCCTCCTCGTGGCCGCCGGCGCATCCGCCCAGGAGTTCCGCGCGCGCGTCGCCGAGGTGCACAACGGCAACACCATCAGCATCCAGGAGCCCGGCCGCCGCGGCACCGAGATCGTTCGCCTCGAAGGCGTGTCCGTGCCGGGACGGTGGCGTCCGTTCGCCGCCAAGTCGCGCGAGTCGCTCCGCGCCCTGGTCAAGTACAAGCAGGTGACGATCGTCCCGCGCTCCGCCGACCGCTACGGCCGTCTCACCGCGACGGTCCTTATCGACGGCCTCGACGTCGGCCTCGAGCAGATCCGCCGCGGCCTGGCCTGGTACGAGCCGGAGGGCCACGACCTGGCCGACTACGAGGCCGCGGAGGCGGACGCCGAGCGCGAAAGACGCGGCCTGTGGGCGGAGCGCCGCTGAGCTGACTGAACGCGTTCAAAAAATCTCCTTGACGCCGGGCCGTTCGCGACCTACCTTGCTTTTGAACAGATTCAAAAGTCAGGAGGAAGCCATGAAGATCGTCATTCCCGGCGGCACCGGACACCTCGGACGGATCCTCACCGAGTCCTTCCGCCGCCGCGGCGACGAGGTGGTCGTGCTCAGCCGCAACGTCGAGGCCTCCGGGGCCCGCCTCTGGGACGGGCGCACCGCCGGCGACTGGGCCGCGGAGATCGACGGCGCGGACGTGGTGATCAACCTCGCCGGCCGCAGCGTCGACTGCCGCTACGGGCCGAAGGAGCGGGAGGAGATCCTCCGCTCCCGCGTCGACTCCACCCGCGCCGTCGGCGAGGCCATCGCCCGCGCCAGGCAACCTCCCGCGCTCTGGCTGCAGGCCAGCACCGCCACGATCTACGCGCATCGCTACGACGCGCCGAACGACGAGTACACCGGCATCCTCGGCGGCCACGAGCCGGGCGTGCCGGACGAGTGGCGCTTCAGCATCGACGTGGCCAGGGCCTGGGAGCAGGCACTCGACGACGCCCGCACGCCCTGCACGCGCAAGGTGAAGATGCGCATGGCCATGGTCATGAGCGCCACGCGCGGCGGCCCGTTCCACGCGCTGCTCCGCCACGTGCGCCTGGGCCTGGGACGCTTCGGCGACGGACGGCAATACATGTCCTGGATCCACGAGCGGGACTTCGTCCGCGCGGTGCAGTGGCTGATCCGGAACGACATCGACGGGCCGGTGAACCTGGCCGCCCCCGAGCCGCTGCCGTGCGAGCAGTTCCTGCACGAGCTGCGCGAAGCATGGGGCACCACCACGCTGGCCGTGCCGGTCGGCGGCGTCGCGCTGCAGGTCGGCGCGATGATGTGGCGCACCGAGCCGGAGCTCGTGCTCAAGAGCCGGCGGGTCATGCCCCAGCGTCTGATGGAGAACGATTTCAGCTTCGACTTCACCACCTGGCACGACGCCGCGCGCGATCTCTGCGCGCGCTGGCGGCGCGGCGTGCCGGAATCTGAGGTGCGCGTGGCCGCGATATGGTGAAATCACCTTTGTGAAGACGCCTAAGGCCGAAGAGACGCGGGACCGCATCCTCGACGCGGCCCTGCGTCTGTTCCGCGAGCGCGGCTTTGCCGAGACCACCATGCGCGACGTGGCCCAGGCGGCGGGCGTGGCCACCGGTGCCGCCTACTACTACTACCGCTCGAAGGAAGAGCTGGTGCTGGCGTTCTACGTACGCACCGATCAGGAGGCGAGAGAGCTCTTCGCGGACGCACTGGCCCGGTCGAAGAAGCTCGAGAAGCGGATGCGCGGGCTGATCGAGGTGAAGTTCACCCAGTTCGCCGAGCATCGCGCCCTCCTGACCGCGCTGCTCAAGGCCGGAGTCGACCCGCGCGATCCGCTCTCGCCGTTCGGCGACAAGACGCGCGCGGTCCGCGAGGACAACATCGCCTGGTACGCGCGCGCGCTCGAGGGCTCGGAGGTACGGGTGCCGGCCGACGTCGCCGCCGACGTGCCGCGCCTGCTCTGGCTCTACCACATGGGCATCATCTACTTCTGGATCACGGACGACTCGCCGGGCCAGGCCCGCACGCAACGGATTCTCGACGCCACGCTCGACCTCGTCGTGCAACTGCTCAAGGCCGCGTCGCTTCCCTTCATGGGGCCGCTGCGGAAGAAGGCGGTGAAGGTGATCCGGGCGTTCGAGTGAATGATGTCATGCTGAGCCGCGCAGACGCGCAGGATCCCCTGCCGACGGAGCGTGCATCGTGCACCGGCAGGGGATCCTTCGCTGCGCTCAGGATGACACGCAGGGCTCAGATGCGCTTCGCGCTCTCGATGACCAGCTCTTCGCCGTTCGCTTCGTCGCAGCTCACGACCTTCCCCTTCACCTGGACCGTGGCGCCATTGGCGCCCTGCTCGAGCACTTTGCTCGCGGTCTTGTGACAGATGGTCAGGGTCTTGTTGCTGTCGGCGACGCGGAAGATCTTCGCGCCGTCGGCGTTCGTGGCGATCGTGCCGGTGAGCGAAACGCTCTTGGTCTTGTTGAGGTCGCAGTTCTTGCCGCCGGCGAAGGCAGCGGTGGCCGTGAAGACGAGAATCAGGGCGAGGATCAATGGCAGTCGTTTCATCGTGTGATTCCTTTCACCGTGAATGTAGGTCCGTCCGTTCACCGAGTCTTTTCAGATCGGACAACACTCGGCGACGTTGAGTATCATCGCGCCCCAATGATGGACTCGAGAAAATCGACCGATGGCGTGTTGCTCGTCGATAAGAAGAGCGGACTCACGTCACACGACGTCGTCGAGCGGTTCCGCCGCCGCGCCAAAGTGAAGAAAGCGGGACACACGGGCACGCTCGATCCGCTGGCCACCGGCCTGCTGGTGCTCTGCGTCGGCAAGGCCACGCGGCTGCAGGCGTACCTGATGGGCATGGAGAAGACGTACGAGGGGACGATCCAGTTCGGATGGGCCACCGACTCGTACGACGCCGCCGGCACGCCCGCCGGCGAGGAAAGCGAGCGCGACGTCACGCACGTCGACTTCGAGCCGCACGTCGAGCGCTTCCGCGGCGAGATCGAGCAGATGCCCCCCGCGTTCTCCGCGAAGAAGATCGACGGCACCCGCGCCTACGAGCTGGCCCGCAAGGGCGAAGAGGTGAAGCTGCAGCCGAAGCGCGTGACGGTCTACGAGTTCACGATCCTCGGCGTCGAAGGGTCGCGCCTGCGCTTCCGCGTCCGCTCCTCGGCCGGCACGTACATGCGCTCGCTGGCGCACGACCTCGGCCAGGCCATCGGCGTCCCCGCGCACCTCAGGGAGCTCCGCCGCACCGCCATCGGCAACTTCCACCTGGAGCAGGCCATTTCGTTCGACGCCATGGCCGAAGGGACGCCCGAGGCGATCCTGGCGCAGCCGCACTTCCAGTCGCTGGCCGAGATCGACCTCCCGCTGGAGAAGCTCCGCATCGACTGGGCCCAGCAGGGGAAGCTGATGCAGGGGCAGGGGGTGATCATGGTGCCGCGCGTGCCGGTGCGGAAAGGCGACCTCCTGGCCCTCGGCAACCCGCACGATCAGCTCGTCGCAATTGGCGAGGTGGTGAACGTGTTGCGGGAAGGCGGACCGGTCGAAGTACGCCCGAAAGTCGTCCTGGCCGGATAAATGACCCTCATGAAACGCCTAGCCCTGGTGCTCTTCCTCCTGCTGACCGTGACCGCGGCCTTCGCGGCCGAGAAGAAGTCGCTCACGCTGACCGGTACGTCCGGGAAGACGCGCATCCGCCTGCAGCTCGTCCTCCATGCCGCGGACATGAAAGCGATCCGCGTCTACTCCCAGCCGAGCAACACCCTCCTCGGCGTCTTCGTCAACGAGGCGCAGCCGGACCCGGCATGGCTCGAGAAGACCTTCCCGGCCGCCTCGCGCCCCGAGCGCTTCCCCCTGACGTCCCTCGAGTTCGCCCCCGACCGCTCCGCGACCGTCTTCTCCGACCGCCCGAAGATCGGCGACGACACGGTCGAGATCTACATCCACCGGGGCGGGAAGAAGAAGGAAGAGAAGATCGTCGAGCGCAGCAACCCGGCCGATTTCAAGATCGAGAAGTGACAGCGGACCGCCGGCGTCCCCGCCGGCTGTCTGCGCAGGCGTCCCGCCTGCGCTTTCGGGCGGGTGTCAGTCGAACAGCTCGAGGACCACTCGTTCGGGATGGGCAACGAAACTTTCGATTGCGCGAAAGTTCAAACGCAACACCTGTTCGATGACGGCCGTTTTGCAGTTACCCATCCGTAGCCAGAGGATTTTCGGAGGGGCACCGCGCAGGACCGCGAGCTCGGCGACGTCTTTGTCCTTGGTGACGAATACGAAGCCGTGAGTCTTCGCGATCAGCCAGAGCTGGGGATCGTTCGTGCGGCTCAGGTTCAACAGGCGAGTCTGTGTGCTATCGGGAAAGAGATCGGCCAGCCGGGGCACGAGCTTATGCGAGATGTTGTGATCGAACAGCAGCTTCAACGGTGCGACACCGCCGTCTTCCGTTCGCGATCCGCGGCGTAGCTCAGACTGGCCAGGATGTCCTCGTGTGTGAGGTCGGGGTAGTCCGAAAGGATCTCTTCTTCCGTCATCCCGGAGGCGAGATACGACAGCACATCGAACACCGTGATGCGCAACCCGCGGATGCAGGGCTGGCCTCCGCGCTTGTCCGGCTCCACGGTGATGATGTCGCGATAGTCCATCCGAGCGGTTATGTTAGCAGCCATGACCGAGCTCATCGCCTACTTCGACCGCATCCGTGAGCGCACCATGCGCGTTGTGGCCTGCGTTCCGCCGGAGCGCATCGACTGGACGTACAAGGAGGGGAAGTTCACCTTCGGGGACGTCATGCGGCACCTCGCCTCCATCGAGCGGTGGATGTTCACGGAGAACGCGATGGGGCGGCCGAGCCGGTATCCGGGGCATGGGCGGGACCTGGCGGACGGGTATGACGCCGTGGTCGCGTACATGAAGGCGATGCATGGCGAGTCGATGGAGATTCTCGGCACGCTCACCGAGGAAGACCTCAAGCGCAGGACCATGACCCCGGGCGGCGCGGAGCTGGCGGTGGGGAAGTGGCTGCGGGGGATGATCGAGCACGAGGCGCATCATCGCGGGCAGCTCTATCTCTACTGCTCCATGCTCGACATCCCGACGCCGCCGATCTTCGGGTTGACCGAGGAGGAAGTGCACCGGCGGTCAAGACACGAGTAACAGCAGAACCGCCAGGATCAGCAGAATCGCCGGGAGAAGCGACACGAGTGCCGCGGCCTGCAGGACTCGGCCCGCAAGGCGCGCGGTCCCGGTTGCGGAGGCGATGTGCCGCCGCAGGACGAAGGCGCCGACGGGCGCGAAGAACACGATCGTGACCACCAGGAATGCAGGGAAGTCCGGTCCACAGTCCCAGCAATGGGAAAGGGTGAAGTCATCAGGAGACTTGCTGGCCGTGGTCGCCGCGGGCAGATCGATGAACGCCGGAAGGGGGACCATCGGGGTGATCGGCATGAAGAGCAGGGAGAGGATCAGGAGAAACGTCGCGCTGACCGTCCCGAACAGATTCAGCCACTGCTCCGGCCTCATGACTCGTTCGACACACGAGATCCATGCTCCGCAACCTGGCGGGCTGAAGCCCGCCCTACGTTTGCCACAATCCGCGTAGCGAAAAGCGCGAATCCCGACACCGCAACTGACGAGCCGGGCCTTACACTGCGCGGCGACATGAGAAAAAGCGTCGCCGCGGTCCTCCTCCTGCTGCTGTCCACCCCCCTCTTTGCCGCGAGCACGCTGCGCATCATCAGCGCCGGTCCGGTGGGGGAGACGGCGACGCTCGCCGAGGCCAACGAGATCCGGGCGGTCTTCTCCGAGCCCATGGTCGTCCTCGGCAAGATCCCCAACCCCGTCACCGCCCCCTTCTTCCGCATCAGCCCCGCGGTCAAGGGCACCTTCCGCTGGTCCGGCACCACCACGCTCATCTTCACCCCCGCGCAGCCGCTGCCGTACGCCACGCAGTACACCGTCACCATCGACAAGACCGCCAAATCGGTGGCCGGCAACACGCTCGACCAGCCGTACGAGTGGACCTTCTCGACGCCCGCGCTGCGGCTGCGCAGCACCGACTGGTACCGCAAGTCCAACGGCTCCATCGTCATCGCCCTCCGTTTCAACCAGCCCCTCGACCCGCAGGTCCTCCTGCCGCACGTCAAGTTCCGCACCGTCGCGCACGACATCCAGCTCCCCGAGGAGCCGAAGGGAGAGCCGGCGTTCGAGGCCAAGAAAGCCAAGGCCATCGCCACCGCGCAGAACGGCGGCCAGCCCGTGCTCGCCTTCCTGGCCACCGAGTGGGACACGCAGCGCTTCCCGAAAGCCAACGACCTCGTGGTCCTGGAGACGAAGCCCGGCATCCCCCCCGACACGCACCTCGAGCTGCTGATCGACGACAAGCTCGCCGCCACGCCGCGCAGCGTCCGCGCCGGCGCGGTGCAGTCGTACGTCATCGAGCTGCCGCCGACGCTCTTCGTCACCGGCATGGACTGCCTGGCCGAGTGCGATCCGGAGTCGCGCAACGGCATCAACTTCCGTTCCGGCCCCGGGCTCAAATTCGCCGAAGTGCAGAAGGCGGTGAGTGTCGTCGACGTCACCGATCCGAAGAACGAGAAGCCGGTCAAGCCGAAGACGATCAAGCCCGAGTACGACTATCCGTCGTGGGGCTACGGCCTCGACGAGCTCGGGTTCTCGCTGCAGCCGGGGCGCCGCTACCGCGTGCGCGTCGATCCGAGCGTGAAGTCGGAAGACGGGCAGACGCTCGGCTATCCCTTCACCGCCACCATCGAGAACTGGAACAAGTCCGCCTTCGTCAGCTTCGGCTCGGGCCACGGCGTCTGGGAATCGAGCGGCGGGACCATCCTCCCGTTCCACGCCCGCAACTTCCGCAGCGTCAAGCAGTGGCTGGCGCCGATGACCGTCGAGAAGCTGATGCCGACCATGCGCACGCTGCGCGAGTCGGGCTTCAACGTCGCTCCCGAAGGGAAGCCGACCACGCGCAAGCTCGACCTCGGCCTGAACCGCATCTCCGCCATCGGCTTCGACCTCAAGCCGGTCATCGGCGACGACAATCTCGGCCTGGCCTGGGTCGGCATCCAGCCGGGCGACACTATGCCGAAGTCGCGCGTCTACGACCCGAGCCCCGTCTCCACGCTCGTCCAGGCCACGAACCTCGGCATCAGCGTCAAGGACAGCCCGCAGAACACGCTCGTCCTCGTCACGCGCCTCGACAACGCCCAGCCGGTGCAGGGGGCCACGGTCTCCATCCGCGACAAGGCCAACAAGGTCGTCTGGACCGGCACCACCGACGCCAGCGGCATCGCCGTCGCCCCGAACACCGACCTCCGCCGCAACGCCGACGAGAGGAAGAACAACCCCGAGTACGACGACGACTACTGGACCGCCCTCGGCGACCTGCACTTCGTCGTCATCGCCGAGAAAGACGGCGACGTGGCCTACGTCGGCAGCGACTGGAACGAAGGCATCACGCCGTGGGAGTTCGACGCCGAGTTCAACCTCAATGAAGCCGAGCCGCAGTTCCGCGGCACCGTCTTCGCCGACCGCGGCGTCTACAAGCTCGGCGAGGAAGTCCACCTCAAGCTCATCGCCCGCGCCGACACGCCGAACGGCATGCAGCTCCTCCCGCAGGGGACCAAGGTCACCATCACCACGCGCGACAGCCACTCGAAAGAGATCGACACGCGCACGGTCGAGATCAACGCCTGGAGCAGCGCGGAGTGGACCTTCCGCGTGCCGGCCGAGTCGCCCCTCGGCAACTACACCGTGGCCGCGAAGACGGTGAAGCACCGCGGCACGATCGGCGGCGAGTTCCTCGTCGCCGCGTACCGCCGTCCCGACTTCCGCGTCGACACCACGCTCGACGCCAACAGCACCCTGGCCGGCACGAAGCTCAACGGCCGCGTCACGGGGCGCTATCTCTTCGGCGGCGCGATGAATGGCGCCGAGGTGAACTGGATCTATTCGAAAGAAGAGCTGCTGGACGTCCCGCAGAAGATCACCGACCGCTGGCCGGAAGAGCGCTACGCCTTCCTCGGTCGCGACTGGGAGCTCGGCTCGATCTCGCGCCAGCAACTCCAGCAGGAAGACGCGACGCTCGACGCGAAGGGCGAGCTGCGCCTCTCGCTGGAGACGCAGCAGGACGCCGGCGTCCCGTACGAGTACATGCTCGAAGGAATCGTCACCGACGTCACGCGGCAGCAGATCGCCGGGCGGGCCTCGTTCCGCGTCGATCCGGCTCCGTGGTACATCGGCGTGTTACGCCCTCCTTATTTCGCCGACACGACCAACGGCATCGACACTGAGATCGTCGCCGCGGGGCTGGACGGCCTGGCCGTCGGCGGCGTGAACGTGAAGGTGGAGCTCAAGCGCCTGCAGTGGGTCAGCGTGCGCGCGTCCGAGGGCGAAGGGTTCTACAACTGGGAAAGCGAGAAGAAGGAAGTCGAGGCGGGGGAGTGGACCGTCACCACCAAGCCCGCGCCGGTGCCGCTGCACATCCCCATCGCCGAGGGGGGCGAGTATCTCCTCATCGCCACCGCCGATGACGGCAAGGGGCGCTCCACGAAGACGCGGGTCTGGTTCTACGCCACCGGCGCGGGATACACCGCCTGGGAGCGCCACGATCACAACCGCATCGACCTCGTGCCGGAGAAGCAGTCGTACAAGCCGGGCGACGTCGCGCGCATCATGATCAAGTCGCCGTGGGAGAGCGCCACCGCGCTGCTCACCACCGAGCGCGAAGGCGTGCGCACCTGGAAGCCGTTCACGCTCACGTCCACGCAGCAGACCATCACCATCCCCATCACCGAGAAAGACATCCCGAACGTCTTCGTCTCCGTGCTGCTGCTCAAGGGACGCACGCAGCAGGACCCGGGCAAGGACGGCAGCGATCCCGGCAAGCCGGCCTTCCGCCTCGGCTACGTGGAGCTGAAGGTCAGCGACGCGTCGAAGAAGCTGACCGTCGACGTGAAGGCCAACCGCGACGAGTTCCGTCCGGCCACCAAGGCGAAGATCGAGGTGAACGTGAAGGACGCGGCGGGCAAGCCGTCGCAGTCCGAGGTCACGCTGTGGGCCGTCGACTACGGCGTCCTGTCGCTGACCGGCTATGAGACGCCGGACGTGCTCGACACCATCTATCTGGAGAAGGCGCTGCAGGTCCTGAACGAGGAGTCGCGCCAGCGCATCATCAGCCGCCGCGTGCTGACGCCGAAGGGTGCCACCGACGGCGGCGGCGGCGGCAAGGACGCCGGGGCGGGGACGCTGCGCAAGGACTTCCGGGTGCTGGCGTTCTGGCTCGGCTCCGTGGTCACGGACGCGAAGGGGCGCGCCACGCGCGAGATCACGCTGCCGGAGTCGCTGACGACGTACCGCATCATGGCCGTGGCCGGCGACCGCCAGTCGCGCTTCGGCTGGGACAACGCCGAGATCCGCATCAACAAGCCGCTCATGCTCACGCCGGCCTGGCCGCGCTTCCTCGCCGTCGGCGACAAGGCGCACTTCGGCGGCGTGGTCCACAACACCGGCAAGAGCGGCGGCAAGGCCACGGTGTCGATCGAGTCGCTCGATCCGCAGATCCTCTCGTTCCGCTGTCATCCTGAGCGCAGCGAAGGACCCCCTGCGACGTGTGAAGGGGATGGTTCGCCGTCTCCGCGGCTCACCATGACAGTGGCCCCGTCGTCCGCCACCGAGGTCCGCTTCGACGCCGAAGCGAAGGCGGTCGGCGTTGCGCGCATCCGCATGCGCGTGCAGATGGGGCGTGAGAACGACGCATTCGAGGAGACGATCCCGGTGCGCGTGCTCGTGTCGCCGGAGACCGTGGCCGCGTACGGCGAGGCCAAACCGCGCGCCGAGGAGAAGCTCGAGATTCCGGCGGACGTCGTCCCGACCTTCGGCGGCATGCAGCTCGATCTCTCCTCCACCGCCATGGTCGGGCTGGCCGAGGGGGCGCGGTACCTCATCGAGTATCCGTATGGCTGCGCGGAGCAGCGCTCGTCGCGCGCGCTGGCGCTGATGCTGGCCGCCGACCTCGGCGAGGCCTTCACGCTGCCGGGCATCGACGCCGGCAAGGAGAAGCAGACCGTCCAGACGAACCTCAACGAGCTGTCGAAGTTCCAGTGCTACGACGGCGGCTTCGCCTTCTGGCCGGGCGACTGCGGCGCGACGTCGCCGTACCTCACCAGCTACGTGCTGCACGTCTTCCAGCGCGGCCGCGGCCTCGGCTACAACGTGAATCAGCAGATGCTCGACATGGCGTACGCGTACCTCGAGCAGAAGCTCGCCGAGCCGCCGCCGACGAACGAGGGATGGATGCCGGCCTACACCGCCTGGCAGGCCTTCACGATCAAGGTGCTGGCCGAAGGGAAGCGCAACGTCGACAGCCACCTCGAGCGCGTCTACGGCTACCGCGACCGCATGCCGGTCTTCGCGCTGGCGTTCCTCGTCGATGCCCTGCAGGCGAAGGGGGAGACGAAGGGCGCGCGCATGACCGAGCTGCGCCGCCGCATCAACAACTCCATCCTCCCCGAGGGGGGGCATGCCTTCGTCAACGAGCTCAAGGACCCGTACCTGCTCTGGCTCTGGAGCTCGAACGAGCGCTCGACGGCGATCGTCCTCGGCACGCTGGTGCGCGGCGGCGGCATCGCAGGTGCCGGATCAAATGACGAGGAGCTGGTCAAGCGGATGGTCCGCTGGCTGATGCAGGTCCGCAAGAACGGCCGCTGGGGGAACACGCAGGAGAACGCGTGGGCCATGGCGGCGCTGGTCGACTACTACAAGAAGTACGAATCGGAAGTGCCGGACTTTGTGGCCAACGTGGCGCTGGGGACGGAGACGCTGTCGACGGCCACGTTCCGCGGACGCTCCACCGAGGCGCAGCAGCAGCGTTTCTCCATGCAGCAGGTCCTCGCCAAGGGAACGCCGGGGCAGCAGCTCCCGCTCGTCTTCACGCGCGAGGGGACGGGCACGCTCTTCTACATGATGCGCCTGCGCTACGCCGCGAACGTGGCGCGCCTCGAGGCGCTCGACCGCGGCTTCCGCGTGGAGCGCTCGTACGCGCTGCAGAGCGGCGAGCCGGCCGCGTCCTTCAAGGCCGGCGACCTGATCGAGGTGACGCTGCGCGTGCGCAACACCAAGGAGCGCCGCTACGTGGCCGTGAACGATCCGCTCCCCGCCGGTACGGAGCCGGTGGAGGCGTGGTTCGCCACCACGGCCCTCTCGCTGGCGGAGTATGCGTCGCAGCAGCAGAGCACAGGGTGGGCGTGGTGGGAGCGCGGCGGCTGGGATTACACCGAGCGCCACGACGACCGCGTGAACGTCTTCGCCACACGCCTCGGCGAGGGCGATCACCAGTTCCGCTATCTCGTGCGCGCCACGACGGCCGGCACGTT
>Ga0196976_1001221_pt1 | contig 12203 bp, 9 predicted proteins | sample S3v_513CmetaG_FD_148644 | JGI IMG/M metagenome (GOLD analysis project Ga0196976, IMG submission 148644) | Soil microbial communities from Anza Borrego desert, Southern California, United States - S3+v_5-13C | ecosystem: Environmental > Terrestrial > Soil > Desert | place: USA: California...
CGGCCGGCCGCCGCGGTGGCGCTGGTGCTGCCAGAGCGCGAACGCCACCGACGCAACGGATAGCACCAGCAGCAGGCCGGAGATCGGTCGCGTCAGGAAAAGCCACGGGTTCGCGTCGGTCATGATCGCGCGCACCAGGTTGATCTCGATCTGGTCCCCGAGGATCACCCCGAGGATGAGCGGCGCGAGCGGTAGTCCGGCCTTCACCATCAGATAGCCGATTACGCCGAAGGCGAGCAGCACGTAGATGTTCGCCATCGTGTTGCTGAGCGCGTAGGCGCCCACGACGCAGAGCACGAGGATCACGGGAACGAGGATCGACTTCGGCACCATCACGATCTTCAGGAACCAGCGCACGCCCACCAAGAGGATCGCCACCATGATGAAGTGCGCGATGATGTACGAGGCGAAGATGCCGTAGGCCAGCTTGGGTTCCTGGCTGATGAAGAGGGGCCCCGGCTGGATGCCGTGGATCGTCATCGCGCCGAGCATCACCGCGGTCACGGCGTCGCCCGGGATGCCGAACGCCATGATGGTGACGAGTGAGCCGCCGACGTTGGAGTTGTTTGCCGCCTCCGAGGCAATGATCCCCTCGGGCGTGCCGGTGCCGAAGGCTTCCGGCCGCTTCGAGAACTTCTTCGCCTGGTCGTACGCCATCACGTTGGCGGCGCTGCCGCCGATCGCCGGCAGCACGCCGATGAGCAGGCCGATGAACGAAGTCCAGAGCAGCAGCACCGGGCGCGACAGGATCTCCCACACCACCTTGGCGTGGGAGACGACGAGCTTCGGGACCACCACCTTCGCCAAGGGATCGACGGCCTTGCCGCGGACCTTCTCCAGGTCGGACATCATCTGGGAGAAGGCGAACACGCCGATCAGCACCGGAAGGAACGGGATACCGCCCTCGAGCCACGGAATTCCGAGCGTGAGGCGCACCTGGCCCATCACCGGATCGTTGCCCATGACGGTGACGACCAGGCCGATCGCGCCGGCAAGCAAGCCTTTCGTGATCGACGCGCCGGTGAGGCCGGCGACCATCGACAGGGCGAAGACGAAGAGCGAGAAGTACTCCCAGGGGCCGAATTCCAGCGCGAGCGAGGCGAGCGGCCCGGTCGCCCCCACCAGGAAGATCGCGCCGAGCAGCCCGCCGAAGAAGGAGGCCCAGATGCCCAGCCACAAGGCGCGGCCCGGCTCGCCCTTGCGGCTCATCGGGTAGCCGTCGAACATGGTCGCGATCGAGGAAGGTTTGCCCGGGATGCCGAGCAGGCAGGAAGTGATCAGCCCGCCCGATTCACCGCCGATGTAGACGCCGATCATCGTCGCCAGGCCCTGCAGCGGCTCCAGGCCGAACGTGAACGGCAGCACCATGATGACCGTCATCGTGTTCGTGATGCCGGGCAGCGCGCCGCCCACGACGCCGACCAGCGTGCCGATGAACAGAGGCAGCAGGTACTTCGTCTGCATGACGTCCTGGAGGCCGTTCAGCAGCAGCTCGTACATCTAGAAGTCCGTCCAGCGGCCGCGCGGCAGGAGCACCGAAAGCTGCCGCTCGAAGATGTAATAGGCCGAGGTCGTCGTGACGAGCGCGGTGGCGACCACGATGGCCCAGCCGCGCCACCCCTTGGGCGGCTCGATCGTCGCCTGCAGCGCGGCGACGAAGAGCAGCGTCGCGATGCGAAAGCCCAGGAACGGCAGCAGGCCCACATAAACGCCGAAGACGCTGAAGGAGGCGAGCACGAGCCCGTAGTTCGCTGCACGGCGCTCCGCCGGGCGCTTCCTCGACAGCAGGTCGAAAGCGAGCAGCGCTGCGGCGAGAACCGCGGTCACCCCGAGCACGATGCGTGGGTAAAAGCCCGGCCCGATCGGAACGAGCGGGCTCTGCTTCAGGTCGAGCGTCAGCGCGAACAGGACCAGGCTCGTGGCGAGCGCCACGAGCCCCGTGACGCGGTCCTTCGACATCAGCGCTTCAGGAGCCCCAGGTCCTTCGCCAGGCCCTTGTTCATGTCGTCCGCATCCTTCAGCCACTTCCCGTACTGCTTGCGGTCGAGGAACTTCACCTCGGTAGCCTGCTTGCGCATGGCCTCCGCGAATCCGGGGTCCTTGGCCGCCGTCGCGCAGGACGACTCGAGCTTGGCCAGCACGTCGTTCGGCGTCCCCTTGGGCGCAAGCAGCCCGCGGTTCACGTCATAGACGACGTTCACCCCGGTTTCCTTGAGCGTCGGCACCGTCGGCATCTCGTTGCTGCGCTTTTCCGTCGCAATGCCGAGGAACTTCAGCTGTCCCGCCTCGACCTTGCCTTTCTGGGTGAGGTTCGAGTCCGTGAGGTCGACGTGCCCGCCGAGAATGGCGTTCATGCGCGGTGCAAGGCCCTCGTACGAGACGTACTTGAACTTGACACCCGCGGCCTTCTCGATGAGCGCAGGGAAGAAATGGCTCGTGGAGCCGAGCGTCGCGCCGACGGTGATCTGGCCCGGGCGCGCCTTCGCGTCGGCGATGAGGTCCTTCATGCTCTTCCACGGCGTCTTAGGGCTTGCGGTGAGCACCGACGGCGTCGAGGCGACCAGGCACACTGGCTCGAAGTCCGCGTAGCTCACGTCCGCGATGCCGGTGTAGTAGGTGAGATGGATGTAGTCGTGCACGCCGTAGACGGTGTAGCCGTCGGGCGGCGATTCCTTCGCTTCCTTGGCGCCCTTGGTGCCGGACGCCCCGCCGATGTTGGCGATCACTACCGTCTGGCCGATCGCCTTCTGCATCGCAGGCGCGAAGGGCCGGAAGATGTTGTCCGTGTCGCCGCCGGCGGCCCAGGGCACGATCAGCTTGATCGGGCGCTCCGGATAGGCGGCGTGCGCGGCGGTGGCAAAGGCAGCGGCGACGGCGGTCGCGATGCAAAGCAGTCTCATGAGTCTCCTCCTCGTTGTCGAAACGCGGGCCATCTTATCCTCCCGCCGCGCCGATCGGGCAAAATCGGGCGGTGAAAGTCGCATTCCTCGGGGGTGGGGCCATCGCCCGCCTGGCGCTCGAGCACATCGCGCGCGGCGATCTGGGAGACGTGACGCCGGTCGCCGTACTCGGGCGCAGCGCCGCCTCCCCGGCGCGTGCGCTGGCGCGACGTTACGCGCTTGCGTATTGCACCGACCTGCAAGGGCTTGCCGCCATGAAGCCCGACGTGGTCGTGGAGGCCGCGTCGCACGAAGCCGTTCGGCAGCACGCGGAGACGCTCCTACGGGCCGGCATCTCCCTCATCGTGCTTTCCGGCGGTGCATTGCATGACGATGCCCTGCGCTCGCGCCTCGAGGGCGCGGCGGCGCAACATGGGGCGCTCCTCTACGTCCCTTCCGGCGGCATCGGCGGCCTGGACGCGCTGAAGGCGGTGGTGGCTGCCGGCTGCGACTCGGTCGAGATCGCGGTGACCAAGCCGCCGGCGGCGTGGAAGAACATCGAGTACGTGGAGCGGCTGGGCGTCGACCTCGATGGCCTGCGCGAGGCCCGCACGCTCTTCGAGGGCAGCGCGCGCGAGGGCGTCCCGCACTTTCCGCAGAACGTGAACATCGCCGCCGTGCTCTCCATGGCGGGCATCGGCTTCGACCGCACGCGGCTCAAGGTGGTGGCGGACCCGGCCCTGCGCTTCAACACCCACTACATTACCGTCCGCGGCCGCACCGGCACCATCAGCCTGAAGTTCGAGTCCGTGCCGTTCGCCGACAACCCCAAGACCGCCATGCTGGCGAGCTACAGTGCCCTCGCGGCGCTCAAGGAATTCGCCGGGCGCTGGCGCTACGGCACATAGGGGCCGCTAAGGGCGACTTAAGGCCGGAATGCTATATTTCCGGCAAAATTTGCGCAGGAAGTCAAAGCCCTGGGCGAGCGTAGCCCCGGGACCGTAGACCGCAGGACATTCGCACCTGGAGGAGGAGCGCGATGGCCGCGCAAGCCGGCACGCTGGACACGTTTCCGAAACTGCTGCTCGAGCATGCGCGCGTTCGCCCATCGAGGCCGGCGATCCGCGAGAAGGACCTCGGCATCTGGCAGACGTGGACCTGGGGCGACTATGCCGACGAAGTGCGTGCGCTGGCGTGCGGGCTTGCGGCGCACGGCGTGACGCGCGGCGCGCACGTCGCGCTCGTCGGCGACAACCGGCCCCGCATCTACGCCGGCATCTGCGCGGCGCAGTGCCTGGGTGCGATTCCCGTCCCTCTCTACCAGGACGCCGTGGCGACCGAGATGGCCTTTCCGATCCAGAACGCGCAGATCGGCCATGTCATCGCAGAGGACCAGGAACAGGTCGACAAGCTGCTCGAGATCCTGCCCGGCTGCCCGTCGCTGAAGCGGATCTACTACGACGACCCGCGCGGCCTGCGCCACTATTCGCACGAAGCGCTTTCCTCGTACGAGAGCCTCATCAAAGCCGGGCGCGAGGCGCTGGAGCGCGACTCCGCCTTCCTGGACGCCGAGATCGGGAAGGGCCGGGGAAGCGACACGGCGGCGATGTTCTTCACCTCGGGCACCACGGCGGCTCCGAAGGGCGTCGTGCTGACGCACGACAGCCTGATCGACCGCTCGCGCACCATCATGGCGTGGGAAGGCTTGAACGAGGACGACGTCGTCCTCGCCTTCATGCCGCCGGCGTGGATCGGGCAGAACATCTTCTCCTACGCGCAGCCGCTGGTGACCGGCTACTGCATCTGCTGCCCGGAATCGACCGAGACGGTGACCGCGGACATGCGCGAGATCGGCCCCACCTACTATTTCGCGCCGCCCCGGATCTTCGAGGCGCTGCTCACGCAGGTGTCCGTGCGCATGGAGGACGCGAGCGCGCTCAAGCGGCGCATGTACCGGTATTTCATGGGGGTGGCGCGCCGCGTCGGCGCGCGCATCCTGGAAGGCAAGCCGGTCGGCCTGGCGGACCGGATGCTCTACAACCTCGGCGACTTCCTCGTCTACGCGCCGCTGCGCAACGTGCTGGGCATGAGCCGGGTGCGCATAGCCTATACGGGCGGCGAGGCGATCGGGCCGGACCTCTTCGTCTTCTACCGCTCCCTGGGCATCAACCTGAAGCAACTCTACGGCTCCACCGAAACCAGCGTCTTCGTCTGCGTGCAGGCGAACGGCCAGGTGAAGTCGGACACCGCCGGCCCACCCGTACCTGGCGTGGAGCTGAAGTTCACCGAACAGCGCGAGCTCCTGATCCGCAGCCCGGGACTGTTCAAGGAGTACTACAAAAACCCCCAGGCGACCGCGGAGGCGAAGGACGCGGAGGGCTGGTTCCATACCGGCGACGCGGGGTACATCGACGCCGACGGGCACCTCAAGATCATCGACCGCGTGAAGGACGTGGGCCGGCTTGCCGGCGGGACGCTCTTCGCGCCGAAGTATCTCGAGAACAAGCTCAAGTTCTTCCCGTACATCAAGGAGGCGGTGTGCTTCGGGCACGGCCGCTCGATGGTGTGCGCGTTCATCAACATCGACATGGATGCGGTCGGCAACTGGGCCGAGCGCAAGGGCCTGCCGTACTCGGGGTATACCGACCTTGCTTCGCAGGACGCGGTGTACGACCTGATCAGCGGATGCGTCGAGCAGGTCAACGCCGACCTTGCCCAGGAAGCGGAGCTCGCCGCCTCGCAGATCCATCGCTTCCTCATCCTGCACAAGGAGCTCGACGCGGACGACGAGGAGCTCACGCGCACGCGCAAGGTCCGCCGGGGGTTCATCGCCGAGAAGTACGCCACCCTCGTCGACGCACTGTACGGCGGCAAGCACGCCGTGCACGTCGAGGCCAAGGTGCGCTACGAAGACGGCCGGACCGGAACGTACTCGGCGGACCTGAAGATCCGCGATGCCCGGACGCTGCCCGTTCCCGGCGAGAAGAAGGCGGCCTAGCGCATGACGGCTCCGGAAACCCACCTGCACTTCCAGGGCCGCAACGTGGGCGAGGTCATCCTCTCGGTCGAGGGTGTGTCGCTCGCGTTCGGCGGCGTGAAGGCGCTGCAGGACGTTTCCTTCGACGTGCGCGAGCACGAGGTGCGGGCCATCATCGGCCCCAACGGCGCCGGAAAGTCGTCGATGCTCAACGTCATCAACGGCGTCTACCACCCGCAGCGGGGCAGGATCCGCTTCAAGGAGCGGCAGTTCACGGACATGGACCCGCACGAGGCGGCGGTGCTGGGCATCGCGCGCACGTTCCAGAACATCGCGCTCTTCAAGGGCATGAGCGTGCTGGACAACATCATGGCGGGGCGCAACCTGCGCATGCGCTCTGGGATCCTCGCACAGGCGCTGCGCATCGGGCCGGCGCTCAAGGAGGAAATCGCGCACCGCCAGGAGGTCGAGCGCATCATCGATTTCCTCGAGCTCCAGCCCTACCGGAAGACCCAGGCGGGGCGCCTACCCTATGGCCTGCAGAAGCGGGTCGACCTTGGTCGCGCCCTGGCCTCTGAGCCGAAGATGCTGCTGCTCGACGAGCCGATGGCCGGCATGAACCTGGAGGAAAAACAGGACATGTGCCGCTTCATCCTGGACGCCAACGACCAGCTCGGCACCACCATCGTGCTGATCGAGCACGACATGGGCGTGGTCATGGACATCTCGGACCGCGTCGTGGTCCTCGACTACGGCCGCAAGATCGCCGACGGCACGCCCGACGAGGTGCGAAACAACCAGGCGGTCGTCGAAGCCTATCTGGGCGCGAGTCACTGACATGAAGCGCCACGTGCCGGTCCTCGTCCTCGCCGCGGTGCTCCTGGCCGGGCTCTTTGCGCCGCTCGTCCTGAAGCTCTCGGCGCCCGGATTCTGGACCGAGGTCCTTCTCGGCGGCCTGATGGCCGGCGTGCTCTATTCGCTCGTTGCGCTCGGGTTCGTCCTGATCTTCAAGGCGTCCGGCGTCTTCAACTTCGCGCAGGGCGCGATGGTGCTCTTCGCGGCGCTCGCGGTCGCCCGGCTGTCCGAGCGCATGCCGCTGTGGGTTGCCATCCTCCTCGCCGTGGCGATCATGGTTGCGCTGGCCTGGCTGGTGGAGCGCCTCGTGCTGCGGCCGCTGGTCAACCAGGAAGGCGTCGCGCTCCTCATGGCGACCCTGGGAGTCACCTACTTCCTGGACGGATTCGGCCAGACCGTCTGGGGCAGCGACATCTACAGCATCGACCTCGGCATCGCGCGCGAGCCGGTGATGGTGCTCGAGAAGGTGTTCGAGGGTGGCATCCTCATCAACCGCGACGATGTCGCGGCCGCCGTGGTCGCGATCATCCTGGTCGGGTTGCTCGCCCTGTTCTTCCAGAAGACCGCGACCGGGCGGGCGCTGCGCGCCGTGGCCGACGACCACCAGGCGGCGATGTCCATCGGCATTCCCCTGAACCGGATCTGGGTGATCGTATGGTCGGTGGCCGGCATCGTGGCCATCGTCGCGGGCGTCATCTGGGGCGGCAAGCTGGGCGTGCAGTTCTCGATCTCGCTCGTCGCGCTGAAGGCCCTGCCGGTAGTGATCCTCGGCGGCTTCACCTCGATCCCCGGCGCGATCCTCGGCGGTCTCATCATCGGCGTGGGGGAAAAGATGGCGGAGGTGTTCCTCGGCCCGCCGCTGGTGCAGATGTTCGACCTCGCCGGCGGCGGCATCGAGAACTGGTTCGCCTACATGCTGGCGCTGCTTTTCCTGCTGGTGCGGCCGGAAGGGCTGTTCGGCGAAAAGCACATCGACCGGGTCTGAACGATGCTCTACCGCGAGAACGGCCAGTTCAAGTCCACCTACGCCGCCGACCTGCAGATGCTGCCGATCCTGCAGGATCGCCTGTTCATGTTCGGCCTGATCGCGTTCGCGTTCCTCGTCGTGCCGTTCGCGGCGAGCGACTACCTGTTCCTCTCGATCCTCATCCCGTTCCTCATCCTCACGGTGGCCGCCATCGGGCTCAACCTGCTGGTCGGCTACTGCGGGCAGATTTCGATCGGCCACGCCGCTTTCATGGCGGTCGGCGCCTACGCGGCGTACAACCTCTGGCTGCGCGTGCCCTGGATGAATTTCCTCGTGGTGCTGGTCCTCGCAGGCTTCTGCGCCGCCGCGGCGGGAATGATCTTCGGCATCCCCAGCCTGCGCATCAAGGGGCTGTACCTCGCGGTCGCGACGCTCGCCGCCCAGTTCTTCTCCGACTGGGTGTTCGCGCGCGTGAAGTGGTTCACCGACTACGCGCATTCGGGCTCGGTCTCCACGGCGCCCATCGACCTCTTCGGCTGGACGATCGATACGCCGACCGACAAGTACCTCTTCCTGCTCGCCGTGCTGATCGTGTTCACGATCCTCGCCAAGAACCTTACGCGCGGCCACCTCGGCCGCGCCTGGATGGCGACTCGCGACATGGACGTCGCAGCCGAAGTGATCGGCATTCGCCCCGTCTACGCGAAGCTCACGGCGTTCGCCATCAGCGCCTTTTACTGCGGGGTAGCTGGTGCGCTGTGGGGCTTCATGTACCTCGGCGCATGGGAGCCCCTTGCCTTCAATCTGACGCTGTCCCTGAACCTGCTCTTCATGATCATCATCGGCGGCATGGGGTCGATCCTCGGTTCCTACTTCGGCGCGGCCTTCATCGTCGCCCTGCCGATCATCCTCAACCAGGTGCCGCAGTGGTTCGGCATCCCGATCTCGACCGCGACCGCGTCGCACCTGGAATTCATGATTTTCGGCGCCCTGATCGTCCTGTTCCTGATCCTGGAGCCGCACGGCATCGCGCGGCTCTGGGCAGTCGGCAAAGAGAAGCTCCGGCTCTGGCCGTTCCCGCATTGACGGGGCTATGATGGGAAGGTCCTTTTTTGGAGGAGGATTCGAGATGAACCTGAAACTGAAGGCAGGGCTGGCCTGCGTGGCGCTCGCGCTCGCATCGGCGGGTGCAGTCGCGCAGGACAAGGCCGCCGCGAAGAAGGCGCCGGCGAAGGCCGCCGCCAAGGCCGAAGCGAAGGGCTCGGGCGAGCAGTTCTTCCCGGTGCTCGTGTACCGCACCGGGCCGTACGCGCCGAACGGCGTGCCGTTCGCGAACGGCTACGTCGACTACCTGAAGCTCGTGAACGCGCGCGACGGCGGCATCAACGGCGTGAAGATCACGTTCGAGGAGTGCGAGACCGGCTATGCCACCGACCGAGGCGTGGAGTGCTACGAGCGTCTGAAGGGCAAGGGCCCGACCGGCGCCACGGTGTTCCAGCCGCTGTCGACCGGCATCACATTCGCGCTCACGGACAAGTCGTTCTCGGACCACATCCCGCTCATTACCGCCGGCTACGGCCGCGCGGACTCGGTGGACGGCACGGTGTTCGGCTGGAACTTCCCCCTCGGCGGAACGTACTGGGACGCGGCGGACATGCTGGTCCAGCACGTGGGCAAGAAGGAAGGCGGCGTCGACAAGCTCAAGGGCAAGAAGATCGCGCTCGTGTACCACGACTCGCCGTACGGCAAGGAGCCGATCGCGCTGCTGCAGGAGCGCGCCAAGATGCACGGCTACCAGCTGCTCCTCCTGCCCGTCACGCATCCGGGCGTCGAGCAGAAGGCCACCTGGCTGCAGATCCGCCAGAACCGGCCCGACTACGTGTTCCTCTGGGGCTGGGGCGTGATGAACTCGACCTCGGTCAAGGAGGCGATCGCGACCGGCTATCCGCGCGAGAAGATGTACGGGGTGTGGTGGTCGGGCGCCGAGCCTGACGTCCTGCCCGCGGGAGAAGGCGCCAAGGGCTACAACGCCCTCGTGTTCCTTGCCCCCGCCGGCCAGGGCGCGGTCCACAAGGACATCATCCGCCACGTCTACGACAAGGGCCAGGGCACCGGCAAGAAGGAGGATATCGGCGAAGTGCTCTACAACCGCGGCCTCGTGTCGGCGATGATGGGCGTGGAGGCGGTGAAGCGCGCGCAGATCCGCTACGGCAGGAAGCCGCTCAAGGGCGAACAGGTACGCTGGGGGCTCGAGAACCTGGCGATCGACGAAGGCGCGATCAAGCGGCTGGGGCTGAACGGCTTCATGACGCCGATCAGCACCTCGTGCGTCGAGCACGCGGGCGGCCACCGCGGCGGCATCCACATCTGGGACGGCAAGAAGTGGAACGTCCAGAAGGATGTCTACGAGGCGGACCAGTCGATCCTGAAGCCGATGATTCGCGCGTCGGCGCAGAAGTACGCGCAGGAGAAGAAGCTGACGATCCGCGATTGCGCGAAGGAAAGCCAGTAGCGGAAGCCCCCGCCTGCGGGCGCTCGCCCGCGGGCGGTTTCCCGCGAGAACAAGTATGAGCACGCAGGCCATGCTGTCGGTAAACGGCATCGAGGTGATCTACAACCACGTGATCCTCGTGCTGAAGGGTGTCTCGCTCGAGGTGCCCGAAGGCGGCATCGTCGCCCTGCTCGGCGCGAACGGCGCGGGCAAGACCACTACGCTGAAGGCGATTTCGAACCTGCTGCGCGCGGAACGCGGGGAGGTCACCAAGGGCTCCATTACGTTCCGCGACCAGCGCATCGACCAGCTCAATCCGTCGGAGCTGGTGAAGCGCGGCATCTGCCAGGTGATGGAAGGCCGGCACTGCTTCCAGCACCTGACGGTGGAGGAGAACCTCCTGACCGGCGCCTATACGCGCGGCATGGGCGCGAACGTGCGCGAGGACCTCGAGCGCGTGTACCACTATTTCCCGCGCCTCAAGGAGCGCCGCAGCTCCCAGTCGGGCTACACGTCCGGAGGCGAGCAGCAGATGACCGCGATCGGCCGGGCGCTGATGGCGCGGCCGAAGATGATCCTGCTCGACGAGCCTTCGATGGGCCTTGCGCCGCAGCTCGTCGAGGAGATCTTCGAGATCGTCAAGAACCTGAACGAGAAGGAAGGCGTGAGCTTCCTTCTCGCGGAGCAGAACACGAACATCGCCCTGCGCTATGCCGGCTATGGGTACATCCTCGAGAACGGCCGCGTGGTGATGGACGGCGAAGGCCAGTCGCTGGCGCAGAACGAGGACGTCAAGGAGTTCTACCTCGGCTTCTCCTCGGGCGGCCGGCGTAGCTTCCGCGACGTGAAGTCCTATCGGCGGCGCAAGCGTTGGCTGTAGGCAGGAAGTCGAAGCCGGAATTCTTCGACCGGCTGGAAACCCGCTCGCCGAAGGCCCGCGAAGGGGCCCTCATGAAGGGCCTGCCGAAGCTCATTGCGCATGCGCAGAAGAATTCGCCTGGATTCGCAAAGATTCTGAAGGGCGTAAAGGCCGGAAAGATCAACACCCGCACGGCGCTGGCAACGCTGCCGGTCACGCGCAAGGCCGACCTCGCTGCGCTCCAGAGGCAGGTACCGCCCCTGGGAGGCCTGAACGCCACGCCGCGCGAGAAGCTGGCGAAGCTTTTCGTCTCGCCGGGGCCGATCTACGAGCCCGAAGGCCACGGCGCGAACTGGTGGCGCACGGCGCGCGGCCTCTTCGCGGGGGGGTTCCGGCAGGGCGACCTCGTCGCCAACAGCTTCGCCTACCACTTCACCCCGGCGGGTTCCATGCTGGAGACGGGCGCGCTCGCGCTTGGCTGCACGGTGGTCCCCACGGGCACGGGGCAGACCGAGATGCAGGTGGCGGCGATCCGCGACCTGCGCATCACCGGCTACATCGGCACGCCGTCCTTCCTCAAGCTCATCGTCGAGAAGGCCGACGAGCTCAAGGCGGACATTTCATCCCTGAGGAAGGCGCAGGTCGGCGCGGAGTACCTGCCGCCTGCCTTGAGAAAGGGCCTGCAGGAACGAGGCATCCGGATAACGCAGATGTACGGCTCCGCCGACCTGGGCCTCATGGCGTACGAGTCGCTGCTCCCGGACGGCACGCCGTGCGAAGGGATGATCCTGGAGGAAGCGCTGATCCTCGAGATCGTGCGCCCCGGCACCGGCGAGCCGGCCGAGCCGGGCGAGGTGGGCGAAGTCGTCATCACCAGCTTCAACAAGGACTATCCGCTGATTCGCTTCGGCACCGGCGACCTTTCCGCCGTTCTCCCGGGCACGAGCGCCTGCGGGCGCACCAACACGCGCATCCGCGGCTGGATGGGTCGCGCGGACCAGAGCACCAAGGTGCGCGCCATGTTCGTCACGCCCTCCCAGGTGGCCGAGGTGGCGCGCCGCCATCCCGAGATCGCACGCGCCAAGCTCGTGGTGGAAGGCGAGGCCGGAAACGACCGGATGACGCTGCGCTGCGAGGTTCGCCAGCGGCCCGCGCACCTCGCCGACGCCATCGTC
>Ga0196976_1001222_pt1 | contig 12189 bp, 11 predicted proteins | sample S3v_513CmetaG_FD_148644 | JGI IMG/M metagenome (GOLD analysis project Ga0196976, IMG submission 148644) | Soil microbial communities from Anza Borrego desert, Southern California, United States - S3+v_5-13C | ecosystem: Environmental > Terrestrial > Soil > Desert | place: USA: California...
GATGGTCAGCGCCATCCAGCCGACGCACGAGACGGCGTTCAGCTTCGCGAACGGGACCTTGGCGACGGGCTCGAGCAGGATGCCCCACCGCCAGGTGCGCGAGAGGTGGATCACCGCCCAGAACGGCAGGTACAGGAGGAGGAAGCGGTAGTCGGCCTGCCGCATCGCCTCCCAGACCTCGCCGAGGTTCTTGCCCCGCAGCGTGAGCCAGAGCGCGAGCACGGAGATCGCGACCCCGGCCAGCGCCTGCACGATCCGGCTCTTCACGAGAGCTCCTCCCCTCTGAGGATCCTCCGCGGATTCTCCGCGCACAAGCGGCGCAGCCCGTCCGGCCCGGCGCGCTTCTCGAGGGCCACGAGCGCCTTCTCGAGCCAGCGCCGCGTCTCGTCCCCGGGGTGGTGCAGATCGGTCGCGGCGGCGACGTAGACGCCCTCGTCGAGGAAGCGCTCGGCCTGCCTCCGCGCGTCCTTCCCGTAGACGCCGACCAGCGCGCCGAGGTTGAGCTGGTGCGCCCCCCCGAGCCGGACCACCTCGGCGGCGAGGCCCGGGCGCTCGAACTCCAGGCAGCGCTCCGGGTGGGCGAACAGGGGCAGGACCCCCTTGCGCCGGAGCCGGAAGACGAGGTCGGGCAGCGCGGGGAGGCTGGACTGGAAGGGGGCCTCCACGAGCACCCAGCGCCCGGTGGGCCCGATGCCGCGGCGCGTGGCGGGATCGCCGGCGCGGTCGAGGAAGGCCTCGTCCAGCTTGTTCTCGGAGTTGGAGTGGAGCTGGAGCGCGATGCCCTCCCGGGCGAGGAGCGCGGAGACCTCCGCCCGGCGCGCGGCGCACAGCGCGGGGTCGTGGCTGGGGAGCTCGGCCACCGCGTGGGGGCTCGGGGCGAGCTCGTCCCAGCCGAGCGAGACGAGGAGCCGCGCCGCCTCGAGGGTCTCCTCGGGCGTCTCGCAGCCGTCGTCGATGCCCCAGAGCACGTGATCGTGGAGATCGAGGAATCCCATCACCAGAGCCCGGGCTTCTATCACGCGCAGGAGGGCGCCGCGAGCGCGCGATCCTTCAAACGTCGTCGCCGTCCTCGGCGCCGGCCCCGCGCGGCGACTCCTCGTCTCCGAGCCGCGGGCCGGGGATGCGGTACTCCCCGCCGAGCCACTTCGAGAGGTCGATCAGGCGGCAGCGATCCGAGCAGAACGGGAACGACCGGTTCCCCGGCCTGGGCGCCACCGGGCGGTTGCAGATGGGGCAGAGCACGAGCGAGGCCACGCGAGCGGGAATCTACCAGGAACCGCTCCGCGCGCACGCCTCGCGGCGTCGCTCATCGACCCTGCGGGCAGGAGCTCGGAAGGAGCGGCTCGACGGCCTGCGCGAGGACCTCCCGCGTGATCGCGCCCGAGAACGCCTTCCGCACGCGCCCGGCGGGGTCGACCACGTACGTCCGGGGGAAGCCGCGCACGTCCCACGTGTCGACGGCCTTCCCGTCGGCGTCGAACAGGACCGGGTACGGGATGTCCCGCGCGGCCTGCTCGACGTCGGCGCGGGCCGACTCCCCGGCGACCCCCAGGACCTCGAAGCACCGGTCGTGGTCGGCCTTCCAGAGCTCCGCCAGCTCGGGGATCTCCGTCCGGCACGGCGCGCACCACGTCGCCCAGAAGTTGACCGCCACGACGCGTCCGCGGAGCCGCTCCAGATCGACCTGCTCGCCCGCGAGGGTCGCGAGCCGGAGCTCCGGGGCCTCCGGCGCGGCCGCCGCGGCGATCGAGTCGTCGAGCGTCGACGGAGGCGCGCGGTCACGCACCACGAGCTGCGCCACGACGACCGCGGCCACGACCAGGAACGCGAGCTTGAGCCAGCGGTTCACGGAGGGCGGACCTCACTGCGCGGCCGAGCTCACCCCGCCCACCCCGGAGCCGATCAGCGTCTTGATGTCGTCGTCGGTGAACTGCAGCCCGAGCCCGAAGAACACGTCCGTGCCGAAGTTGAACGGGCGGCCGCCCGGGCGGGTCGAGGAGGTCCAGCGGTTCAGGAAGTCGTCCACGCCGGTGGTGATGTAGAAGTGATCGAGGAAGACGTAGTCCGCCCAGATCTTCGTCCGCATGAACAGGTTGTTCTGCGGCCGGTTGAACTGGAACATCGAGATCGAGAGCCGCAGGCGCTCGTCGAGGAGGTGGAGGTCGGCCCCGATCCCGCCCGAGTTCTCGATGAGGCCGCCGCGCAGCGTGACCCGCCCGTACCGCTTCGCGAGCTGGAGCGAGATCGCCAGCTTCTGCTCGTTCTTGTTCCGGCTCGTGACGGTCGTGACCGGCGTGCCGCCGTCCACGGTGGTGGTGGAGGTCTCGGTGGTGATGGTGTCCAGGCCGCGCGGATCGCTCACCAGCTCGAGCTCGTAGTACTTGTCCGGGCGCGGGATGATCCGCGCGCCGAAGTACACCTTCGCGCCCGGCCGCCCCTCGCTCACGCTCTGGTTGAGGAGCGCCTCCGAGCGGAGGTGGAGCTGGATCTGCATCCGCTCGATCCGGTCGAAGTAGTCGGCGAGGCCCTCGACGGCGTTCCCCACCTGCCGGCCCATCCGCTCGTCCACGAGCAGCCGCCCGGCGGTGCTCTTCCCTTCGCGGACCTTGCCGAGGATCTCGTCGAGCTTGGTCAGGTTGTCGTTCAGCTTCTCGACCGCCTGCTGGACGCCCTTCCCGTCCGGTCCACCCTCGGCGACGGCCGGGCCCTCGTCCCCGGGCGCGCCCGCGGGCCCCGACGGCCCCGGCGCGCCGGCGTCCGGCTCCTCGGGGGCGCCGTCGCGCGGCCGCTCGCTCGTCTCGCCGGCGGGGCGGGTGCCCGCGATGATCCGATCGAGGCTCCGCGAGGTCGAGCGCAGCTCGCGCGTGAGGCCCTCCACGTTGACGAGGATCGCGTGGATGCGATCCTTGTCGCGCGCGGAGATCTCGCGCAGGTCGGCGGTGAAGTCTCGCGTGTTGCGGAGGATGGCGGAGACGTTCTGCTGGTTGTCGCCGACGAGGTCCTTGAGCCGATCCGTCGTGACGGCGAGGTTCTCGATGACGTCGCGGAGGCTGCCCTTGTCGCCGCGCACGCTGTCCGCGAGATCCCCGGTCACCGTCTGCACGTCCGCGGCGATCTTGGCCATCGAGTCGAGGAGCTGCTGCACGCTCGTCGCCTCGCGGATGCAGGTGATCTCCTGCCGCTCCCGCGGAAGGTCCTTGAGCGACGGCCGATCCTGCGACCCCGGCGTCACCTCGAGCAGCGCGTCCGGGAGCAGGGCCGAGGGGAACGTCTTGTAGAGGCAGGCGTCCTCGCGCAGGTCCACGTCGTTCTTGATGCGGATCTCGAGGCGCGCCCGGGCGCCCTCGAGCGAGATGCGCTCGACCTCGCCGACCTGGATGCCGGCGATCTGGACCCGGCTGCGCCAGGTGAGGCCCGTCGCGTCGCTGAACCGCGCGACCACGACGTAGCTCTCCGACTTGGCGTAGCCGCCCTTCTTGAAGAAGGTGAACGCGCCGAGAAAGGCGAGCCCGGTGACCGCCACCAGGGACCCCACCGCAAGCGCCTTGTTCACGACGGGCTTCACTCTTCGTCTCCGCTCACTGCTTCGAGAACCACGTCGAGAGGAACCGCTGCACGAAGGGATCGGGGTTCGCCCGCACCTCCGCGGGGGTCCCCACCGCCGCGAGGTGTCCATCGTAGAGCACGCCCACCCGGTCGGCCACCCGGAATGCGCTCGCGATGTCGTGCGAGATCACCATGCTCGTGATGCCCAGCCGCTCCTTCGCGTGGAGGATCATCTCGTCCACGTACTCGGTGGTGATCGGATCGAGGCCGGTCGTCGGCTCGTCGTAGAGGACGATCTGCGGGTCGGACACGAGCGCGCGGGCCAGCGCCACGCGCTTGCGCATGCCCCCGGAGAGCTCCGACGGCCACCGCGCGAGCACCTCTTCCCCGAGGTCCACCACCTTGAGCTTGTCGATGACGCGCTGCCGGATCTCGGCGGGCGGGAGCCGCTTGCCTCGACGCTCCCGGAGCGGGAAGGCCACGTTGTCGAACACCGTCATCGAGTCGAACAGCGCCGCGCCCTGGAACACCATCCCGAACCGCTGGCGCGCCTCCGTCAGCGCGCGCCCCGTGAGGCTCGAGATCTCCAGGCCGTCGATCCGGATCGCCCCGCGATCCGGCTTGAGCAGCCCGATCACGTGCTTCATCAGCACGGTCTTGCCCGAGCCGGAGCCGCCGAGGACGACGAAGGTCTCCCCTTGCGGGATCGCGATGTTGATCCCCTTGAGGACGGCGTTCGCGCCGAACGACTTCCAGAGATCGACGACCTCGATCACGCCTCAGCCCCCCACCGAGAGGACCGTCGCCGCGTAGTCGGCGAGGAGGATCGCGATCGAGCTCGCCACCACCGCCCGGGTGGTCCCCTCCCCGACGCCGCGCGCGCCGCCCGTGGCCGAGTACCCGCGCCAGGTGGTGATGATCGCGACGAGCGCCCCGAACACGATCGCCTTCATGAGGCCGTGGAGGATGTCGCTCACCTGCAGGAACTCCCGCGTGTGCCCGATGAAGGGCCCCACCGGGATGCCGGCGACGTAGACGCCCATGAGGTAGGCGCCGCCGTACCCGAGCGTGTTGAAGAGCATGGTGAGCACCGGGAACATCACCAGCGCGGCGATCACCCGCGGGACGACCAGGTACTGGATGGGCGAGACCGCCATGCTCTCCATCGCGTCGATCTGCTCGGTCACCCGCATCGTGCCGAGCTCGGTCGCGATGGCGCTCCCGGCGCGGCCGGTCACCATGAGGGCAGTGAACACCGGGGCGAGCTCGCGCGAGAGCGCGAACGCCGTCGACCCGCCGACGTATCCCTCGGCCGCGAACTGCTTCATCGCGTAGTTCATCTGCAGGCCGAAGACCATCCCGGCGAAGGTGCCCGTCACGCCCACGATGAAGGCCGACCCCGCCCCGATGAACGCCATCTGCGCGAGGATCTGATCCGGGCGGAACGGCGGCCGGAACGCCCACGCCACGGTCTCGGCGGCGAAGAACAGCATCTGGCCGAAGTCCTCGAGCGCGGCCCGAAGCTTCTTCATGCGCGCATTCTGGCACGGGAGGCCGACGCGCGCCCGTTTCCCGTGCCCTGTGCGCGGGCGGCACGGTGTGCCGCGGGGCCGCATCCCACGGCCGCGCGCACCCGGACCGGGATCGCTATACTGCCGCGCCCATGCTCAAGGTCGGCGGCGAGGTCGATGCGTTCTGCACCCGTTGCGAGCTCACGCTCGCCCACACCATCCACGCGCTCATGGCCGGCCGTCCGGTGAAGGTCGAGTGCAACACCTGCCACTCGGTCCACCGCTTCCGCGGCTCGGTGGCGGGCGCCCGGACCGCCAGCGCCCGCGCCGCGCCCGCCGCGCGCGAGAAGGCGGCCGTGGCGGGGTTCGACGAGCTCCTCGCCAAGCGGGACGCCGGCAAGGCCCAGCCCTACTCGCCCAAGAAGCGGTTCGCGGTGGACGACGTCGTCGACCACCCCGTGTTCGGGCGGGGCTTCGTCTCCGCCGTGCGGGACGGCGACAAGGTCGAGATCACGTTCCGCGCCGACGTGAAGGTCCTCGTACACGGCCGCTGAGCGACGGCGCGGGCGGGCGTCCGCCGGAGTCCTTCCCACAAGGGACCCGTTCCGATACCCTTGCGGGCGCCCGGGGGGGATCGCCCGGGCTACTCCCAGGAGCCCACATGCGAAAACTGCTCGTCCTCGCCGCATCCGCAGCCCTCGTCGCCTCCGCCTGCAAGAAGGCGCCCGCGCCCGCGCAGTCGGCGGCCACCGACGGGCAGCCGGCCGCCGGCGCGTCCGCCCAGGCACCGGCCGAGACCGCCGCGCCCGCGACGCCGATGGCGTACGTCACGACCGTGGTCGTGCTCAAGATCGAGCCGGTGGACGCGGCCAAGGTGAAGAAGGCCGACGGCAAGGAGACCTCCAACTTCCGCGCGCTGCTCTACCGCGGCGAGCAGGTGGCGGTGCTCGAGATCAAGGACGACTGGGTGCGCGCCCGCACCTCCGACGAGAAGGAGGGCTGGCTCAAGCGCTCCTGGGTGCTGGAGGCCAGCGGCGTCAAGGAGGCGACGGTCGTCACCCCGGAGAAGGTGTTCGACCGCCCGGACCTCCTCGCCTCCAACGCGAAGCGGAAGATCGACCCCGGCACCTTCCTGCTCGTCGGGAAGGAGAAGGCGCCGTTCAGCGAGGTGAACTACTCCGGCAGCCAGAGCACCTGGGTCCTGACCGAGCGGCTCGCCACGGACGAGAAGGACGTCGCGGCGGCCAAGCTCATCGAGAAGGCTCGCTACCTCGCGCGCAACAACAAGAAGGAAGAGGCGATCGCCAACCTCGACATCATCCGCTCGATCGCCCCCGAGTCGCCGCTCCTCGGGATCCTCGCCACCGAGCTGGGCGTCGCCCCCGAGGACGAGGAGCCCCAGGTGCAGCCCGCGTCCGCCGACGACCCGCTGTCGCCGGGCGCCTCGCAGGAGGAGGGAGACTAGGGTCTCCGAAGGTGCGTCTCACCCCCGCCGCAGCGCCTCGAGCGCCGCGGCGAGGTCGGCAGGCAGGGGCGCGCGCAGCACCAGCGCCCCGCCCGCCGGGTGCTGGACGGTGAGCTCCTCGGCGTGGAGCGGGGTGCGCGCGAGGAGCGCGCGCCCCTCCGCGTCCCGGAGCGGCTCCTCCCCCCCGTAGTCCGGATCGACCGCGAGCGGATGGCCCGCGTGCATGAGGTGCACGCGGATCTGGTGGGTGCGCCCGGTCTCGGGGAGCGCCTCCACGAGCGCCAGCGGGCCCCCGCTCCACGGCCGTGCTGGGAAGGCCTCGAGCACGCGGAACGCCGTCGCGGAGGGCTTGCCCCGGGAGTCGCCCGGGGGCGCGGGCCGCATCCGGCCGCGGCGCGCGGGCGCGATCGGCACGTCGACACGGAAGGCGGCGGGCGGGTGGCCCACCACGAGCGCGAGGTAGCGCTTCCGGGGCTCGCCGCGATCGAACGCGAGGTTGAGCGCGCGGTGCGCCTCCGCCGTGCGGGCGAACACGAGGACCCCGCTCGTCCCGCGATCGAGCCGGTGCACGACCCAGAGCCGCCCGTACACCGCGGAGAGGTCCTCGACGAGGCTCGGCTCGCCGGTGCCGCGCCCCGGGATGACGATCCGCCCCGCGGGTTTGTCCACGGCGAGCAGGGCCGCGTCCTCGTGGACGACCGGGACCGCGGTCCCCCCATGCCGCTCCGGGCCCGCTCGTCTGGAGTCACCACCTGGCGGGGCGGGGAGGCTCACGTGACCGCCCGGACGGGCACCACCCGGACCTCCCCGAACCGCTCCAGCCCCTTCGCGACGTCCTTGGCCGGCCCGACCACGACGACGAGCGGCTTCGCGCCCGGGAAGTACCGGCGCGCCACGTCGCGGCACGCCTCCGCGTCGACGGCCCGCACGCGATCCTGGAAGCCGGTGATCTCGGACTCGTCGAGGCCGAACACGGCCAGGTCGGCGAGGCGCTCGGCGACCTGATCGTGGGTCTCGAGGGAGAGCGGATGGAGGCCGCAGAGGTAGTTCTGCATGCGATCCAGCTCCTCCGCGTTCGGACCCTGCTCCGCGAAGCGGACCGCCTCGTCGATCGCCACCTGCACGAGCATCGCGGTGGTCTCGATCTTGGTGAAGCTCGAGACGTAGAAGAGCCCGCCGGCCGCGCTGGTCGCGAACCGGCTGCGCACGCCGTAGGAGAGCCCGCGCTCGACGCGGATGGCCTGCATGAGCCGTGAGGTGAACCCGCCGCCGAGCACGGCGCTCGCGACCATGCCGGCGTAGTAGTCCGGGCTGCGGCGCGCGAACCCCTGGCTCGCGACCCGGATCTGCGTCTGCGTGAGGTCGGGCCGGTCCACCACCAGGACGCCGGGCGGCGGCGCGGACGGCGGCGGCACCACGACGCCGTCCGCCTCCGGCGCGCGCCAGCGCCCGAAGCGCCGCCGGGCGAGCTCGAGCGCCTCGCCCACCTCGACCGGGCCGACCACCAGGAGGAACGCGGCCCCGGGGCGGTACTGGCGGGCGTGGTAGGCGAGCACGTCGGCGCGGCGCACGTTCGCGAGGTCGCGGGCGCGGCCCTCCGGGGGGTGAGCGTACGGATGGTCGCCGTACGCCGCCCGGAGCATCGCGCGATCCGCGACGACGCTCGGCTCGTCGAGGTCGTGGGCCAGGGCGGCGATCTCGCGGCGCCGCAGGCGGTTCACCTCGGCGGGCGGGAAGGTCGGCCCGGTGGCGATGTCGGCCAGGACCTCGAGGCAGCGCGGCAGCGCCTCGACCGGCGCGGTGAGCCCGACGTGCGTCGCGTCCTCGTCGACGCCCGCGCCGACGTCGGCGCCGAGGGACTCCACGAGCAGGTCGATCTCCGGCCCGGTGCGCCGGGCGGTGCCGCGCCGCGCGGCGAGCGCCGTGAGGTGCGCGAGCCCGGACCGCCCGCGCGGCTCGAGCGCGGCGCCCCCGCGGAAGACGAGCCGCGCCGTCGCGAGCGGCACCCCCGGGCGCGACGCGACGACCACCCCGAGGCCGTTCGGGAGCCGCTCCCGGACGATGGGCGGCAGCCGGATGGGAGCGCTCACCGCCGCCTCCCGCCCGCGCGTCGCGGCGGCCGGGGCCGGGCCCCCTCGGGCTCGAGCTCCACGACGCACCGGCGGTCGGGGTGGAGGTACTCCGCCGCGACGCGCCGCACGTCGGCGTCGGTGACCTGCGCGTACTGGGCGAGCGTCTTTCCCGCCTCGCGCCAGTCGCCGAGGAGCGCCTCGGCCTGGCCGAGCGCGTGCGCGACGCCGTGGTGCGTGGAGAGCTCGTGCAGGGCCGAGCTGCGGAGGAGCGCGCGGGCGCGCGCCAGCTCCTTCGCGCTCACGCCGCGGCGGGTGAGGAGCTCGATCTCCTCCGCCATCGCCTCCTCGGCCCGCGCCGGGCTCCCTCCGGGCGCGAGCTCGGCGAACGCGAAGAAGACCCCGGGATCGGCGCGCCAGCCCCAGGAGAGCGTCACGGAGACGGCGAGCTCCTCCTCGAGGATCAGCCGCTTCCGCAGCCGCGACGACTCGCCCACGCCGAGGCACACCTGGAGCACGTCGAGGATCGCCGCGTCCGGGCTCCGCGCCGGCGGGCCGCGCCAGCCGGCGAGCAGCGCCGGCGCCTGGGCGGGGAAGCGGATCCGCGCCCGGCGCTCGCCCCGCTGCGGGGGCTCGCCCTGAGCGACGGGCGACGGCGGTGGGCCGCGGGGGATGTCGGCGTACGCGCGCTCGACGAGGTCGAGCGTCGCCTCCGGGTCCACGTCCCCCACGCAGTAGATCGCGGCGTTGCTCGGCGCGTAGTACGTCCGGAAGAAGGCCTCGCAGTCCGCCCGGCCGATCCGCTCGATGTCCTCCATCCAGCCGATGACCGGCCAGCGGTACGGGTGGGCCTGGAAGACGAGCGACTCGAGCTGCTCCTCCATGAGGCCGAACACCGAGTTGTCGGTCCGGAGGCGGCGCTCCTCCTTCACCACCTCGCGCTCCTGCTCCAGCGACTCGTCGGTGAGGCGGAGCGACCGCATCCGGTCGGACTCGAGATCGACCACTGTCTCGAGCGCGTCGGCCGCGAAGTCCTCGTAGTACGCGGTCAGGTCGTTGGAGGTGTAGGCGTTGGAGTGGCCGCCGCGCGCCTCGAGCACGCGGTCGAACTCCTTGGGGCCGTACTTCGCCGCCCCGTTGAACATCATGTGCTCGAAGAGGTGGCTGATGCCGGTGAGGCCGAGGCGCTCGTTGCGCGAGCCCACCTGGAAGAACGTGTAGTACGACACCGCAGGCGTGCTCCGCTCGGGCAGCACCCGCACCCGCAGCCCGTTCGGGAGCTGCCGCGCCCTCACCCCTTCCAGGTCGATGACGCGCTCCCGCGCCGCCGAACCCACCGTCGCATCGCCCATGGTGGCGGAACATAGCCGCCGCCCGGGAGGGCGTCCATGAAGCTCAGTCGCCCGCCCTCAGGGAGGCCGACCGAGGAGGGCTTCCCCTGCGGATCGGACGCACGACATCGGGCGCGACGCCGACGCACGGCTTAATCAACTGGACGTCCGAGACCGCGCCGCATCCGGGCGGACCGACCGGAGGAGCGACCCCAAATCATGGCAACGCGAACCAGGAACCAGCGCGACCCCAAGCGCGAGGACCTTCGCCGGCTGGGTGAGCGGATCCGGGAGCACCGCCACTCCAAGGGGCTCACCCAGGAGACCCTGGCGCAGACCCTCGGGCTCTCCGTGGCGTACGTGAGCCTCATCGAGCGCGGCGGCCGCAACCCGCCGTACACCACCGTCCTCGCCATCTCCCGCGCGCTCGGCGTCGCGCCGGCCAAGATCGTCGAGTAGCCCGTCGTTCGCCGACCGGCCGCGGCCGGCGCGCCCTTCACCCGGCGTCGATCGGCCGGCCGCACCCCGCGCAGCGCCCTCCGCGCGCGCGCAGCGCCAACCCGCAGCCCGGACACCGGCGCACCGCCCGCGTGCGCACGGCCGCGGCGCGCCCGTCGCCCGGCGGCGGCCGCCCGGTCTCGAGCCGCGCGACCCGCTCCTCGAGCGCCGCGATCCGCAGGAGGAGCGCGCGTGGCCCTGCTCCCGGGCGAGGGCTCCGCCCGGCTGGCGGCCTCGTCGCGGCCCCTCTCGCCCTCGGTCTCGTCACGCCACGAGCGTGCCACGCGCGCGCCCGCGGTCAATGTTCCTGCCGGCGGGCGCTCCCGCGCACGCCTCCGGGATTGGCCGTCCCCGCGGCCGCGTGTTATCTCGCCACCGATGGACCACGCGAATGGCCGGGACGCGGCCCCCTCCCTGGCCGAGGCGCCGGGCGCCGCGGGGCGCGCCAGCTACGACGCCCCTGAGATCCAGGCGCTGCTCGTCGCCCCGCACGCCGGCCTCCGCGAGGTGCCCCGCGGCCGGCAGATCTTCGTCAACCGCAACCTGCGGATGGACCGGATCGACCTCGTCGGGTTCGACATGGACTACACGCTGGCGGTGTACCACCTCCAGCGGCTCGAGACGCTCGCGTTCGGGATGACCATCCGCCGGATGATCGACGTCATGGGCTACCCGCGGGAGCTCGCCTCGCTCGTCTACGACCCGGAGTTCGTCATCCGCGGGCTCGTCGTGGACAAGCTGCACGGGAACATCTTCAAAATGGACCGCCACAACCACGTGGGGCGCTGCTACCACGGGCGGCGGCCGCTCCCGCAGGAGGACCTGAAGCGCCTCTACCGCGGAGAGAAGATCCACCTCTCCTCGCCCCGGTTCGCCTGGATCGACACGCTCTTCGCGCTGCCCGAGGCGTGCCTGTTCGCGCTCGGGATCGAGCTCCTCGAGGGCGCGGGGACCCCCGTCGACTACACCCGGTTCTACGACGACATCCGCGAGGCCATCGACACGGTCCACCGCGACGGCACGCTCAAGGCGGAGGTGGGGAAGGACCTCTCGCGCTACCTCTTGCGCGACCCGGACCTCGGCCCCGCGCTGCACAAGCTCCGCTCCGGCGGGAAGAAGCTGTTCCTCCTCACCAACTCGCTCTGGGACTACACCGGCGCCGTGATGTCCTACCTCCTCGACGGCGTGCTCCACGAGTACCCGAGCTGGCGGAACTACTTCGACGCGGTGGTCACCGGGGCGGCGAAGCCGGCGTTCTTCACCGAGAGGCGGCCGCTCTGGGCCCTCGGACCCGGCGGCGAGAAGCTGGGCGAGGCGACCGCGCTCGAGCGCGGCCGCGTCTACGAGGGCGGCGACCTGCCCACCTTCGAGCGCCTCATGGGCATCGGCGGCGACCGGGTGCTGTACGTCGGCGATCACATCTACGGCGACATCCTCCGGTCCAAGAAGAGCTCGCTCTGGCGCACCTGCATGGTCGTGCAGGAGATCGAGGACGAGCTCGCCTGGCTCGAGCGGAGCAGCGACCCGCTCGCCGAGCTCTCCCGGCTCGAGGGGCTGCGGGTGCGGATGGAGGACGAGCTGGCGATGCACCGGGCGACGCTCAACGCGCTCGACCGGAAGCTCGATCGCCGCGCCGACGCGACGCGTGAGGAGATCGAGGCCGAGCGGCGGCGCGCCAAGGCGGAGCTGGAGGCGCTCCGGCGCGCCGTCCGCGACGCGGACGCGCGGATCGCGGCGCTGGAGCGGGGGATCGAGGAGGGCCTGAACCA
>Ga0196976_1001223_pt1 | contig 12187 bp, 11 predicted proteins | sample S3v_513CmetaG_FD_148644 | JGI IMG/M metagenome (GOLD analysis project Ga0196976, IMG submission 148644) | Soil microbial communities from Anza Borrego desert, Southern California, United States - S3+v_5-13C | ecosystem: Environmental > Terrestrial > Soil > Desert | place: USA: California...
CGCTGCGGCAGGATCGAGCTTCATGCTGCGCGCGACGTGCAGCGGCTCATGGTCGAGAATCGCCAAAGTCTCGGCGAGTGTGCCGCGGGTGCTGGCATCGACGACGATCCGGGGCTGATCGCGACGCAACCCGTCGAGGCGCACGTGCGCCGGACCGATGGCGATGGTCTCGAGCTTCGCCGATGCAACCTCGAAGGAAAGCCCGTCTAGCGCGATGCGCGCGCGGGCGCGGATATCCGTCGCCGGGGGCATGGTGTCGAGATAGCGGACGCTGATATCTTCGACCTCGAATCCACCTTGCAAGGTCACCCGCTCCAGGCGCGAGCGCGGCGGAGCTTTCGGCGGCCGGTCGCTGAGATCGAGCTGGCTGTGCAGCTCGGCATGTAATCGGCTGACATGGCCGGTGGTGATGTTCTCGACGATCCACTTGCGCGTTTTGGTCGACAGACCAATGGGCCACAGCGTCTCCAGCGCCGGCACCGGCAGCTCGGGCACGGTGATCGCGGCCTCGAAAACATGCGGCGCGGGAGCACCGAGACTCGCCTGGGCTTGGAGGTTGATCGTGCTGTGCTCGACCGTCATGGTCGCATCGATCGCCGCCGCCAACCCCTCACGGGTGCGGGCGAGATCGACATCGGCGCGATCGACGAACCAGCCGCCACCGAGCTGCTCGTCGGTGATGATGATCTGGCCGTGCTTGATGACGATGTGACGGAGATCGCCGTCCTGCTGCTGCAGCACGGTACGCAGCGCCTCGAGAGCAGCGATGCCGCTGTCGGGTTGCTGCTTCGCCTTGGGCGAGCTGACCGTCAGCGACAACCTGCCTTGTGCATCGCGCAGCAATTGCAGCCGCGGCCGGATCAGCTCGACCGCCCCAATGGTCAGCTCGCCGCGCAGCAGCGGTCGAATGGCGAGATGAACGCCGACCACCGGCAGCTGCAGTACCGGCTTGCCGCTGCGATCGATCAATCGCGTTCCGCGGGCGCGCACGCGGATGCCGCGGCGCCAGCCTCCCCAAGCGAGATCGACGCCGCCGACATGCCAATCGAGCTCGGGCGAGACACGGGGCAACGCCAGGCGGATCTTCTCGGCCGCCACGTCGACCGGAATGGGCGCATGGCGCAGGCGCAGCACCAGCGCCACGCCGAGGATCAATAGCGGCACCGCCACGATCACGGCGGCCCAAATCAACCAACGCAATACTTTCAAGTTCTCACACTCGAACCGGGTTAGACTTACCTGAACCGCAGCCCACGGCGAGAGGGCTGGATCACATTGCCTCGGCTAAGGCCAAGCGGCCGGGTTCCTTGACTTCGCCGAAGCGACTCTCCAACGAGTTGCCGATGCCCAGACCGCGTCAATCCTCGCGCCGCGCCGGGGCGATCGTTGCCGCACCCGAGATGAACGTCACCCCATTGGTCGACGTGGTCCTGGTGCTGTTGATCATCTTCATGGTGGTCGCGCCGCGGATGGACCAGGAGGTTCCGCTGACGCTGCCTGCCGTAGCACATCCCGATCCTCGTTTGGCCGGTGGCGTCGACCCGTTGAAAATCAGCATTGCCCGCGCCGGCGAGTTCCATCTCGACGGCCGGCAGTACGACTTGGACGGAGTCGTCGCAGCGCTGGTGGAGGCCCGCGCCGCCGATCCGCTACGCCGGCTTGCCGTGCGTGCGGCGGCGGGCCTGCGTTACGGCGACGTGCGGATATTGCTCGAACGTACCCAATCGCTCGGCTTTTCCGGTGTAGCCCTGATGGCGAGCGAGAAGCCGCCGCCTCTGCCGGAGCTGGCGCAATGAAGGTCGAGAGCGGAGCTAGCCGAGCTCCCGAACCGTCGATCAATGTCACGCCGCTGGTCGACGTCGTGCTGGTGTTGCTGATCATCTTTCTGGTGATCACGCCGCTGCTGGCGCAGCGCTTCTGGGTGCACACGCCGCGACAGGAGCGCCGCCAAGTCGAGCAACTGCCGCCGGCGGACGAGGCGCCGCTGGTGCTGCGCATCGCCGCCGATGGCGCCCTGGCGATCAATGGCACGCCCCTCAGCTTGGCAGATTTCGAACAGCGCCTGCCGCGGATGTTTGCAGCGCGCGGCGATCACGTTCTGTTTTTCGATGCCGATGACGAGGTCAGCTACGGCTTCGCCGTCGAGGTGCTCGATCGCGCCCGCGGCAGTGGCGCCGTCACCATCGCTTTGGCGAAGCCGCTCGCCGCCGATCCGGCCGTCGCTCGCCGACCATGATCGACCAGACCTTTCGCTCGTACGTCGAACGCAACGATACGCCGCGCCCATGGGGTGTCGCGCTGTCGGCATCGCTGCTGCTGTATCTCGCCGCAGCCGCGCTGGTAGTCGCGGTAGCGGCGCGCGCGACGAGACCGACACCCGAGAGACAAGTCGAAATCGCTTTCATCGAGAGCGTGGCCAAGCCCGCGCCCGCGCCAACAGCACCCCCAGCGATGATCGCACCGCCCGCGCCCGCACCGGCGGCAGCGCCGGTGGTGTTACCACGCGCCCAGCTGCGACGGGTGGAGAAGCCGCCGCCCGCGCGGGAGCTGGTCGCGCCGCGACACCTGCCGAAAGAGCCGCCAAAAGAGGTCGAAGCTAGCGCCGATGCGGGCGTCGTTGTCACCGGCGAGCCGGCGGTGGCCGATCCCGCCGGGCTCGAGGGCGGTTCGAGCCCCGGCATCGCCGGCGGCAAGGTGGGCGTGGTCGAGCTGCCCTCCGGCGCGACGCCGCCGGTCGCGTTGGCGAGCAACCGCCAGCCGCGTTACCCGCGCCAGGCCCGGCGCAGCGGCAAGACCGGCATGGTCGTGCTCAAGGTGGTGATCCAGGCTGACGGCGGCGTTGGCGAGATCAGCGTAGAGAGCGGCGAGCAGCCCTTCGTCGAAGCCGCCATCGGCGCAGTCAAAGAATGGCGCTACCGGCCGGCGCTCTACCAAGGTGTGGCGATTTCGGTATACCGAATCGTCCGCATTCGCTTCGAGCTCGATGACTGACCCGACCAACCCAGATACGACTTTCTCGCTGCTGAGCTTGGGCAGCCAGCTCGGCGCTCCCGCAATCGCAGTCGCCGTGATTCTGTTGGCGATGGGCCTGTTGGCGCTGGCTGTGTTTGTCGAGCGTATCGCCAGCCTGCGCCGCTCGCGACGCGAATCGCGGGCCTTTGCCCTCGCGGTCGAAAACCTGCTCGAAGCGGGCCGGTTCGCCGAAGTCATCGCGGAGGCCGGCAAGTATCCCCACGGGCAGCTGCCGCGTATCGTGCGCGACGGCCTGGCAACCTACGAACATGCCCGCGCTACCGCCGACATCTCCGGGTTGAGCCCGGTCGACCGAACGCAACGCCACATGGAGCGCTACATGGAGGCGGTCGGCACCGATTTGCGCCGCGGCTTGAGCGTGCTCTCGTCAGTTGGCTCGACGGCGCCCTTCATCGGGTTGCTGGGAACGGTCCTCGGCATCATCACCGCCTTTCAAGGAATCGCCGCAACGGGCTCGGGCGGGTTGTCGGCGGTGTCGGCGGGAATCAGCGAAGCGCTGATCGAGACGGCGCTCGGCCTGGTAGTCGCGATTCCGGCGGTGCTCGGCTTCCACTATCTCTCGACCGCTATTCACCGCGAGGAACAGGGCCTGGCCCATGCTTCGGGCGAGCTGCTCGACCGAATCGAGGGATGGGCGGAGCTCGAAGCGAAGAGCCGAGCCCGGGGCCTCTGAACGGTCTGGCCCCCTTTACCCAAAATTTCCCAAAGGGGGCCGCGCCGGCAGGCGCGGGGATTTCTGCGTGTCTCGCCACGACGCGACGCGCAGCGCACCTGCCGCCGTCTACCGACGGCAGCTACACGGGTGAGCCCCAGGTGCGGGACTAGCGCAACACCAGGTTGAACGCCGACACCAGCGCGATCGCGATCACCGCCGTACACGGCACCGTCAGCACCCACGCCCAGACGACGTTGCGGGCGACGCCCCAACGCACCGCCGACAAACGCCGCGTCGCGCCGACGCCAACAATGGCGCCGGTGATGGTGTGCGTCGTGCTGACCGGAATTCCGGCCATGGCGGCACCGAATAGCGTGAACGCGCCAGCCGTCTCGGCGCAAAAGCCGCCGATCGGCTGCAGTTTGGTGATCTTCATCCCCATCGTCTTGACGATGCGCCAGCCGCCGAACATCGTGCCCAGCGCGATCGCCGCATGGCAGACCAACACCACCCACATCGGCACGTAGAAAGTGGGGCCGAGGTAGCCGGTCGAGAACAGCAGTACCGCGATGATGCCCATGGTCTTTTGCGCGTCATTGGTGCCGTGGCCGATACTGTAGAGCGCGGCGGACAACAGCTGCAGGCGGCGGAATCGATGGTCGACACTGGCCGGCGAACGATCTCGGACGAGAGCGAGCACGCCGGTCATCAAGGCAACCCCGAGGAACAACCCGATCGCCGGCGAGATGACGATGAAGAGCAGAATACGGATGATCCCGGAGGCGATCACCGCCTCGGGACCGACCGCCGCGATCGCGGCTCCGGCAAAGCCGGCGATCAGAGCGTGCGAGGAGCTGGTCGGCAGACCGAAGTGCCAGGTGATGTAATCCCAGATGATCGCCGCGCTCAGACCGGCAAACACCACCAACGGCCCGGTGGCGCTTGGTTCGATGATGCCCCTGCCGACCGTCTCGGCGACCTCGACGCCGAAACCGAAGGCCGCGACGAAGTTGAAAAAAGCCGCCCAGGCGACCGCTTGCCGCGGGCTGAGCACGCGCGTCGAGACGATCGTCGCCACTGAATTGGCGGCGTCGTGGAAGCCGTTCATGAAGTCGAACGCCAGCGCCAGCAGCACCAGAAACACGACAAGCGCAAGACTCTCCATCCAGCAATCCTCGAACGCGGCTGTGGTTGGTCCCGAAGCTTACGGCTCGGCGGAACTCAGGTGTATTCGAGGGCGACGCCCTCGAGAACGTTGGCGACGTCTTCGCAGCGATCGAGCGCGTCTTCGAGGAAGTCGTAGACTTCCTTCATCTTCATGATCAGGATCGGGTCGGTGGTGTTGCGGAAGAGGCGAGCCAGGGCATTGCGCAGAATCGAATCGCCTTCGTTCTCGTACCGATTGATCTCCATGCACAGCTTCAACAGTGCGTCGCGATCCTTGAGATTGCGCAGTCCGGTCATCGCCTGGGCGACTAACCGCGTCGATTCGACCAGCACCGACGCCAGCTGCATCGCATCGGCATCGGCGCTGGGAATCTCATAGAGCCACGCCCGCTCCGAAGTCGCCTCGATCAGGTCGAGGATGTCGTCGAGCCGGGTGATCAGGCGGTGAATGTCGCCGCGATCGATCGGAGTGACAAAGGTCTTGTGGAGAGTCTCGACGGCGTTATGGGTGATGACGTCGCCTTCGTGCTCGATCATTTTGATACGCTTGGCCTGCTCCTCGGAGTCCGCCGGGCTCGACAACATCTGGTGGAGCAGCTCCGCCGCTTGCATCGTCTTGCGGGCGTGCTGCTCGAAGAGATCGAAGAACCCCTTGCCCTCATTCGGAAATAGCCGCGCGAACATGGGCGCCCTATAGAAGCGGGTCGCGCCGAAGTAAAGGCGCAGTTCACTGGCCTGTCGCGCGACGGTAACCGCGCCGTAACCTTCGACCGCTAAGCACGGCGCCTCATGTCGGACACCGATTCGACCCGCCGGGCCGGCCGCCAGCGCCGCCGCTATGCTTTCGATGATGCCGCCAAGGTCGTCGTCACCGCCGGCGGGCTCGCCGTGATTCTCAGCATCGCCGCGTTGTTAGCGTTCATCGCTGTCGAGGTTGCGCCGTTGTGGCGCACGCCGACCGCCCGAGAAGTAGCGGTATTGAGCGGCGACCGCGGTTGGATGGCGCTCCGCTACGGCGGCGGCAGCGGTCTCCTCACCGCCGTCACCGCTGACGGCGAATGGATCGGCATCCCGCCGCAACAGCAGGGGCCGGTGTTCCGCTCGGCGCTACCGTCGGCGCCACCCGTTGTTGCCGCGAGTCACCCGGAGCCGGAATCGCTCTACTGGGTCACTGCCGACGGTGCCCTGCACGCCGGCAAGATCCGCACTGCGCCCGGCAGCACCTCTCCCTCCTTGCAAGCCGCCGGCAGCTGGCCGTTGGCGGCGACCGGTGTCTCGCTCCTCGCCGTTGCCGGCGGCGAAGGTCGGATGACCGCCGTCGTCGCGGGCCCGCAGCGGCCGCCGTCGCTGCTTGCGCTGACACAACCACGAACGCTGTTCGGTCGCGGAGAAGCGCAAGAGCAGCGCGCGCCGCTGCCGCTCGACAGCGGCCAGGCGCGGGCGTTGGATCTCAGCGAAGATGGTGACGCCGCTTACGTTGCCACTTCGGATGGCTTTCTCTACCGCTGGAGCCTGCAGGATCCGGCCAAGCCGCTCCTCGCCGAAAAGATCGACGTCACCGGACGACGCGATCTGGGCTTATCGGCGTTGGCGTTGATGAGCGGCTCGCGCACTGTGATCAGCGGCGATGAATCGGGCTCGCTGGCGGCCTGGTCGCTGCTCGCCGATGCGGCATCGCCGGGAGGCTTTCGTCTCGTCCGAACCCGCGACTTCGAATCACTCGGGCGCGGTGTGGTCGCCATCGTACCCTCGCCGCGCGACAAGCGCTTTGCCGCAGCGAGCCAAGCCGGCGCCGTGCGGATGTACCAGGCGACCACCGGCCAGGGCCGGCAGTGGCTGCAGCGATCAGGATCCGGCGCCACCGCTCTTGCCTTCGCCCCCAAGGGCGACGGGCTGTTGCTGCTCGACGGCGAGGGCTGGCTGCGCACCTGGACAATCTCGGATCCGCACCCCGAGGTGAGCTGGCGGGCGCTCTTCGGCAAGGTTTGGTACGAGGGCTACTCCGAACCGGCGCACGTCTGGCAGTCGACCGGCGGCACCGACGACTTCGAGCCCAAACTGAGCCTGGTGCCGCTGATCGTCGGCACCATGAAAGGCACTCTCTACAGTCTACTGTTCGCTGCGCCGATCGCCATCCTGGCGGCACTCTACACCTCGCAATTCTCCCATCCCCGGCTGCGCGCCGTGATCAAGCCGACAGTCGAGATCATGGCGGCGCTGCCGAGCGTCGTGCTCGGCTTTCTCGCCGGTCTCTGGCTCGCACCGGCGCTCGAGCATCGCATCCCCGCACTCATGGCGATGCTGCTGGTATCGCCGCTGCTGATCTTTGCGGCTGCGATCTGCTGGCAAGCAGCCCCGCAAGCACTGCGCCGACGCCTGAGCTCCCCTGGAGCCGAGCTCCTGCCGATCGTGCTGCTCCTCGTCATCAGCGCTTGGGTGTCCTTTGCCATCGGGCCGCAGCTCGAAGACTGGCTTTTCCAAGGCGACTTTCGACATTGGTTGGTCGAGCACGGCGGCCGGCTCGACCAACGCAACTCGTTGGTCGTCGCCTTCGCTCTCGGCTTTGCCGTGATTCCGGTGATTTTCACCATTGCCGAAGATGCTCTGTCGAACGTACCGCAACGCCTGGTCTCGGCTTCGCTCGCGCTCGGTGCGACGCGCTGGCAAACCGCCTTGCGGGTGGTGATGCCGACGGCGAGCGCCGGCATCTTCTCGGCGGTGATGATCGGTTTCGGACGCGCCGTCGGCGAGACCATGATCGTGCTGATGGCAACCGGCAACACGCCGGTGCTCGACTGGAGCTTATTTACCGGTATGCGCACCTTGTCGGCCAACATCGCCGTCGAAATTCCCGAAGCACCGTTCGGCGGCACGCTCTACCGGGTGCTGTTCCTCGCCGCGCTGTTGCTGTTTCTGACCACCTTCACGGTCAACACCGCCGCCGAGCTGATTCGCCAGCGGCTGCGGCGCAAGTATCAATCGCTATGACGTGGCGGACTACCATTCGCAACGGCGAGCCGCTGATCTGGCTGGCGGGCGCGGCGCTCGGGCTCAGCCTGCTGATGGTCATCGGCTTGCTCCTGCTGATCCTACGGCACGCCTTGCCGGTATTCTGGCCCGCCGAAATCGTTCAGCTCCAGTTGGCCGACGGCAGCACCATCCTCGGACCGATACGGGATCGTGAGGTTTCGGAGGACGATCCGCGCAGACCTCGGCTTCAGGTTCATGTCGGCAATCGCGAGCTGTACGGCGCCGACTTCCGCTGGCTCGTCGAGGCCGAGATCACCGCACGCAGTGCGCCGGCCCACGCCATCGTGGTCGAGCGCAGGGAATGGGGCAACTTCTACGGTTTTCTCGTCGAGATGCGCAGCGGCGAGGCAGTGATCGCGACTGGCGATGTCCCGACCTGGGATACGCTGAGGGCGCGCTTGCCGGCGGCGCGCCTGCTCGCCGAGCGTATTCGGGCTCTCGAGACCCGTGACATCGCGGCCGTCAGTGACCAGCTCGAGAGGGTGCGCCAGCGCGACGCCGGCACCGTCGAGGCGCACGCGCTCGAGCAGCGTGCTGCGGATCTGCAGAGTGAGCTCGCGACGCTGCTGCAGAAGAGCGAGCGCGACCGTCTGATCCTGACGACTGCGGACGGGCAGCGCAGCGAGATGGCGTTGATCGACGTGGTGCGAATCTATCGCCCCAATCAGATGGCATTGCCGGCGAAGCTCCGGCTCTACGCCGCCAAGCTGTGGGAGCTGATCAGCGCCGCGCCGCGCGAGTCGAATACCGAAGGCGGCGTCTTCCCCGCACTGTTCGGTACAGTCATGATGGTGCTGATTATGACGGTCGCAGTCGTGCCATTCGGCGTCTTGGCGGCGCTCTACCTGCGCGAGTACGCCCGCCAAGGGATGCTGGTCCGCATTGTCAGAATTGCGGTCAACAATCTTGCCGGCGTTCCCTCGATCGTCTTCGGCGTCTTCGGCTTGGGCTTTTTTGTCTATTTCGTCGGCGGCTCGATCGATGCACTGTTGTTCGCCGAGCAGTTGCCGAATCCGACCTTCGGCACCGGCGGCATCTTGTGGGCCTCGCTGACGCTCGCCTTGTTGACGGTACCGGTAGTGGTGGTCGCCACCGAGGAGGCGCTCGCCGCAGTACCGCGCGAGCATCGCGAAGCATCGCTGGCCCTCGGCGCCACCAAGCTTGAAACCATCTGGCGAGTGGTGCTGCCCAACGCGCTGCCGGGCATTCTCACCGGCCTGATCCTGGCAATGGCTCGGGCTGCCGGCGAGGTTGCGCCGTTGATGATCACCGGCGTAGTCAAGCTCGCGCCGACACTGCCGCTCGACACCGCTTGGCCGTTCCTTCACCTCGACCGCAAGTTCATGCACCTCGGCTTTCACATCTACGACGTCGGCTTTCAGTCTCCCAACGTCGAAGCGGCCAAGCCGATGGTGTACGCAACGACACTGCTGTTGGTCGTCATCGTCATCACCCTCAACCTCGGCGCCATCCTGCTTCGCAATCGGCTGCGGCGTCGCTTCGCCGGTAGCGCCTTTTGATCATGTCCCACTCCGCTTCGAGCCCGGTCACCGCCAGCGAGGCACCGATCATCCGCGTTCGCGATCTTTCGCTCAGCTACGGCAGCGGCAAACGTGCTCTCGACAACATCTCGCTCGACATCGTCGCCAACGAGGTGACCGCCTTCATCGGACCTTCGGGCTGCGGCAAGTCGACGCTGCTGCGCTGTCTCGATCGCATGAACGATCTGATCGAGGGCGTGCAAATCACCGGCTCGATCCTGTTCGAGGGAAACGACATCAATGCCGCCGACGTCGATGTCACGGCACTGCGAACGCGCATCGGCATGGTGTTTCAGAAGTCCAACCCATTTCCCAAATCGATCTACGAAAACGTCGCCTACGGACCACGCATCGCCGGCACGCGCGATCGCGCCCGGCTCGACGAAATCGTCGAGCGCAGCCTGCGGCAAGCCGCACTATGGGACGAAGTGCGCGACCGCCTCAACGCCAGCGCGCTCGGGTTGTCGGGCGGGCAGCAACAGCGTCTCTGTATCGCCCGGTCGCTCGCCGTCGAGCCGGAGGTGATCCTGATGGACGAGCCCTGCTCGGCGCTCGATCCGATCGCTACCGCCAAGGTCGAGCAACTGATCCACCAGCTCAAGGAGCGCTACACCATCGTCATCGTCACTCACAACATGCAGCAGGCCGCGCGCGTCTCCGATCACACCGCCTTTCTCTATCTCGGCCGGCTGGTCGAATTCGGCCGAACGGACCAAATCTTCACCAATCCGGCCAACAAGGAGACGGAGGATTACATCACCGGGCGCTTCGGCTGAGCCGGTTAGGATACCCTTGATGAGCACTCGCCAACACACGGACCAACAATACGAGGCCCAGCTCAAACAGCTTCACCTCAAGATTCTCGAGATGGGCGGCCTGGTCGAGAAGCAGATCGCCCACGCGGTACAGGCGCTGGTGGACCGCGATGACGCGCTCGCCAACGAGACCAGCCAACGCGACGGCACGGTCAATCGCTTTGACGTCGAGATCGATGAGCTCTGCCTGCGCTTGCTAGCGCTGCACCAGCCGGCGGCTCGCGATCTGCGCCTGATCACCACCGCGCTCAAGATCACCACCGATCTCGAGCGCATCGGCGACATGGCCGTCAATCTCTGCGAGCGCGTGCTCGAGCTCAACCAGGAGCCGCAGCTCAAGCCGTTCATCGACATCCCGCGGATGGCCGACGTCGCCCAGCGGATGCTGCGCGAGAGTCTCGACGCCTTCGTCCGCGAAGAAGTCGACTTGGCGCTCGACGTTTGCCGGCGCGACGACGAGATCGATGGGCTGACTCATCAGATCTTTCGCGAGTTGCTGTCCTACATGGCGCAGGATCCGCAGACGATCAGCCGCGCCATTCGCATCATGTTCGTCGCCAAGTACATCGAGCGGATTGCCGATCACTCGACCAACATCGCGGAAATGGTGGTGTTCATGGTCAAAGGCAAGAGCATCCGCCACCTCGATACCGTGCCCGGTTCGATCTGAGCGAGGGAAATCGATTCCTAGAAGATGGCGACGGCGACGAAACCTACCGTGCTGGTGGTCGAGGATGAGCAAGACATCCGCGATTTGGTGCGCTTCACCTTGGAACAAGAGGGCTTCGCCGTCACCGCCGTCGGAGACGGCGAGCACGCGCTGCAGCGGATCGCCAAGCAGCGCCCGGCACTGGTCATTCTCGATTGGATGTTGCCCGGTATGCCTGGGCTGGAAGTTTGCAAGCGCCTGCGCGCCGCAGCTGCGACCGCCGATCTGCCGATCGTGATGTTGACCGCCAAAGCCTCGGAAACCGACCGCGTCGTCGGCTTGGAGATGGGCGCCGACGACTACCTGATCAAGCCCTTCAGTGTGAGGGAGCTGGTGGCGCGAGTGCGCGCCGTTTTGCGCCGAGCCGGCGGACGCAGCGCCGAACGCGCCCCGCAGGTTTACGAACGCGGCCGGCTCAAGCTCGACTTCGATACCTACGAATGCTTCATCGACCGCCAGCCGGTCGAGCTCTCGTTGCGCGAGTTCGCGCTGCTGAAGTTTTTCGTCCAGTCGCCGAATCGCGTCTACGACCGCCTGCAACTGCTCGATCTCGTCTGGGGCGAGGATACCCACGTTGAGCCGCGCACCGTCGATGTGCACGTGCGCCGCCTGCGGCAACGCATCGAGCGCGATGACGCCAATCCCGAATTGATCCTCACCGTGCGAGGCGTCGGCTACAAATTCAACGAACGGGCGCTGCAAGAGTGAAGCGGCGCGCGCCGGGGGCACCGTTCGCCGTTCCTGCCGCCAGTGCGGTCCTCGCCACCGCCTTGCTGCTACTCGACACCATCGACCTGACCGGCTGGTCGATCTGTCTCGCCACATCGATCGGCTGTCTCATCGCCAACGCGCTATGGGCGCGTGCGCTCGAGCGCCGTATGCAGCGGCTGCAGGCCGCGATCCAGCGATGGCTGCCGGAGGATACCGCCGCCGCCACCGCCGATCCGTTCCGTCTCGTCCAACGGGCCTTGGCGAGCATCGCCCATCAATACGATAGCCGCACTCGTCAAGCCGAAGCAGAGAAGCTCCAACTCGAGGCGGTGCTCGGCGGCATGATCGAAGGCGTCATCGTCCTCCGGCCCGATGGCGTGATCGAGCTCGCCAATCAGCGTGCCGCGGCCCTGTTCGGTGTGGCTACACCGGAGACAGTGGCCGGCACCCCGCTGTTGAGCTTGTCGCGCGACCCCGACATTCACCGCGTCGTCCATCAAGTGGCACAACAGCGGGTCGCCATTCC
>Ga0196976_1001224_pt1 | contig 12176 bp, 9 predicted proteins | sample S3v_513CmetaG_FD_148644 | JGI IMG/M metagenome (GOLD analysis project Ga0196976, IMG submission 148644) | Soil microbial communities from Anza Borrego desert, Southern California, United States - S3+v_5-13C | ecosystem: Environmental > Terrestrial > Soil > Desert | place: USA: California...
GATCACCGTCGTCGCCATGCCGCTCGCCACCTCGCCCGCGTTGTAGCCGCCCATGCCGTCGGCGAGCACGACCACGCCGTTCGCGGCGTCGGCTGCGACCGAATCCTCGTTGTGCGACCTCACCATTCCGGGGTCGGTGGCGCTGGCGATCTCGAGAACTTCCGTGAGGTTCAAGTACCCGTTCTCCTCAAAGCTGGATGTCCACCGAGCCGGACGAGGCCGGAGCGGCTGCGGCGCCTGCGGCGAAGGCCGCGCGCAGCGCGCCGGCGAATTCCTCGCCGGTCTGGAAGCGCTGGTCCGGATCCTTCGCCATCGCCCGCTCGAGGAACACGGCCAGCCCCTCCGGTACGGCCGGGTTCACGGAACGGATGTCGGTCGGCACCTCGTTCGCGATCTTGAACATGAGTTGCGCCATCGAATCGCCCTCGAACGGCAGCTTGCCGGAGAGCAGCTGGTAGAGACTTACGGCAAGGGAGAACAGGTCGGAGCGTCCTTCGATCTTCTTTCCTGCCAGCTGCTCGGGCGACATGTACGACGGCGTGCCGAGCACCATGCCGGTCTTCGTCTTGGAGCTGTCCGTCAGCCGCGCGATGCCGAAGTCGGTCACCTTCAGCGTGTCCGTTTCCGGGTGGTACATCATGTTCGCAGGCTTGATGTCTCGGTGGACGACGCCCTGGCGGTGCGCGTAGCCCAGGGCTTCTGCCGCGCGGGCGATGATGCTGACGGCCTTTTCCGCGGGCAGCAGGTTACCCGCCTTGGAGAACGGGACCAGGTCGCCGCCCTTAAGCAGCTCCATCGCGATGTAGCAAAGGTCGTGCTCCTCGCCGGCGTCGTAGATGGTGACGATGTTCGGGTGGGAAAGGCGCCCGGCCGTTTCCGCCTCCCGGAAGAATCGCTCCTTCACTTCGGCGAGCTCCTCCGCCTCGAACTCCTGCGACAGCGCCATCGTCTTGATGGCCACCACCCGACCGATCTTCGGATCCTTGCCAAGGTAGACGACGCCCATCGCGCCCTTGCCGAGCTCCTTCTCCACCTGGTAGCGGCCCAGCATGGGCTTCTCGACCGCCCCCGCGCCGAGGATGCTGGCGTTCGTCTTGCCGCCACCCGATCCGCCGAGGATGACGGTCTCGGAGAGCTGCTTGGCGCGCGAGAGCTTCTGTTCCAGGTCGCGGAACTTCGGGTTGAACCCGTGCATGTACCGGAACACCGACTCCGCCTTGTTGAACTGGCGCTTTCGCTCGAAGTCGAGGGCGAGGTTGTACAGGTTGTCGAGCAGCGCGTCCGAGAGCGGCACCTGACGGAACTTGTCCCACGCGAGATCGAGCTGCCCCTGGCCCTGGTACGCGAGGCCGAGCATGCGGTTCGACTCGGCGGAGCTTTCGTCCGACTTGAGCTTGCCTCGCTCCGTGGCGATGAAGCGCTTGGAGATGAGCGCGGCATGCCCGACGAGCAAAAGCGTCGCGGGCAGCATGAGCTGCATCCAAATGCCGGCCGAGCTCATGAGCCCCACGTGCACCGCAAGGAAGGCGACAAAGACGCCGGCTGATACGGCAAGCGCCGGACCGGCCTTGAGGCGCGGCAGGAGCGCAATGAGGTACACCGCCACGAGCAGCACGATCAGCAGCTCCACACCATAAGCCCAGGATGGCGCGGTGAAGAAATGCTCTTGGAGGATGGACGACACGGAATGCGCAAGGGTGAGCGCCGGCGACATCGCCGGCGAGATCGGCGTCACCTGCGCCGTCCCCACGCCCGCCGCGGTGGCGCCGATGATCACGATCTTGTCGGCGTACTTGGAAGCCGGGATCTTGCCGGTGTAGACGTCATAGAAGGAGTCCACCGGAAAGGCCGGCAGGCCGCCACGGTCCTTGTAGTAGTACGTGAACATCTTCAGCTCGGGATTCGTGCCGATCCGCAGGTTGCCGATGGACACGTTCTCGACCTGGATCTTCACGTCCGCCGGCCCGAGGTTGAGGCTGCGGGCGGCGAGCATCAGCGACAGCGAAGGGAAATGGTGGTCGTAGTGGCGCAGCACGAGCGGCTCGGTCCGCACGCCGCCGTCGATGTCCGGGCTCGCCGTGAGGTGGCCGAAGGCAGCGGCGTTGCGGGCCAGCGGCTCGATCGGCAACTGGATCTGCGCGGTGGGAAGCGCGCCGAACTCGCCTTTCGCGTCGATCGCGTGCTTGAGGATGTAGTCGGGCAGCGCACCGTCCGGCCGGCCGCGCGGCACTTCGATGGAGAGGTACACCGGCAAGACGACGTTGCCGGCCTTCGCGTAGCTTTCCGCGAGCTTGCGATCCGTGTTGAGCGCCTGCTCCGCTTCCTTCAGCACGCTGATCATCGGCGCCAGCTGCGGGTTCGGCTCCGCCTGTCCTTCGGCGGGCCTGCTCGCGAGGTCGAGCAGCTTGGTGACGTACACGTATCCGGGGTCGATTTGCGGCTCGCTGAAGAACACGGTGTTGCCGATGACCTTGACCCTCGCCGCGGCGAGGAGGTCGGTCATCTTTGCATGCACGTCGCGCGACCATGGCCAGCGCCCGATGTTCGCGATGCTCACGTCGTCGATGGCTATCACCGCGACCTTGTCCGAGGGCGCGCGCGAGGTCGCCTGCACGCCGAGGTCGTAGGCCTTCTGCTCGAGGTTGACGATCAGGTTGCTCGCCTGGTGAAAGACGAGCACGATCGCGACGACGGCCAGACCGAAGAACCAGTCGGTCTTCCAGAACCCGGATTTCATGCTCGTCCCCCTTTGTTGCGCCGCGCAGCCGAGCGAGCCGTGGACGCAAAAACTCCCCTAAAACAGCAGCCTAAGCCGCATTTTTGCAGGGAAATATAAGCCGGGTCAAATATTTACGGACGCGCGCCGGCCTGCCGGGCAGGCAGGAATTACAAACCCTGTTGTTCCTTAGGAGCCTAGGACCGTACCGGGCTGGATGCCGAGTTCCGCGGCCGACACCTTCTTGCCATCGCCGAGTTTGCCTTTGCCGGCATGAATGCGTCCGCCCTGGGCAGTGATCACGAGGCGGCCGTCCTTCACCTCAATCACCTCGCCGATCTTGCCCTTGACAGCGCCGAAGGTGCGGACGAGCTCCTTGCGGCTGTCGAAAAGCTGCAGCTTGACACCGTTGAGCATCGTCCACGCCCCCGGCGCCGGGTCGGCCCCGCGGATGAGGTTGTGGATGGACTCAACGTGATTGGCCCAGTGGATCTTCGCCTCGGCCTCACGGAACCATCCCTCGTACGAAGCCTGCGATTCGTCCTGCACCACTTCCTTGTGCTTCCCCGCGACCACGAGGTCGGCGGCTTCGAGCATGGCCTGCACGCCCATGGGAAACAGCCGGTCGAAATACACGGTGCCGAGGGTGTCGTTCTCGGCGATAGGCGTGCGCTTCTGCAGGATCACCGCGCCCTCGTCGAGGCCGTCGGTGGGGCGGAAGATGGTCAGGCCGGTTTCCTTTTCACCGCGCGAGATTGGCCAGTTGATCGACGACGGGCCGCGATACTTCGGCAGCAGCGACGGGTGGTACTGGATCGTGCCGTGTTTCGGAATCATCACGAACTCCTGCGGCGCGAACTGCAGGACGAACGCCATGATGCCGATGTCCGCCCCCGCCGCTTTCATCGCTTCGGCGGCTTCGGGCGCCTTGAGCGACTTGAACTGGTGGACCTTGAGCCCCTTCTGCTGCGCCGCCACGCGCAGTGCATCCGGCCGCCCACCTTCTTTCTCAGGCGCGCAGAACACGGCCGCCACCTGGTCACCCCGGGCCAGGAACGCCTCGAGGACCGCCTTGCCGAAGTCCTGCTGTCCGATGATCGCGATTTTCATGCGGCTTTCTTGGGGGGTACCGAAAAGGCCCCCGCGGTTTTCAGGGTGTTGATCCTCGAATCGTCATAGCCCAGGACTTCCTTCAGCACCTCCTGGGTGTGCTCGCCGAGCGTCGGCGAGCGCTTGATGACCGCAGGTGAGGCGGAAAGCTTGATCGGCATGCCGACGTTGAACCACTTGCCGCGCTGCGGGTGGTCCAGCTCGACCCACATGTCGCGCCCGCGCACGTGCTCGTCGTTCGCCAGGTCCTGCGTGCTCATGATCGGCCCGCACGGCACGTCGAGCGGGTTGAGGATCGCCATCAGCTCGCGCTTCGTGTACTTCTCCGCGAACTTGTTGATCAGCGTCCACATGAGCTGCTGGTTCTTGCGCCGCTCCGCGATCGTGGCGAAGCGTTCGTCGGTCGCGAGGTCCGGAATGCCGAGGTCCGGGCCGATGCGCTTCGCGAGCGGCACCCAGACCGCCTCCTGCACGACGATGTACAGCCAGTCGTTCGCGCCGTGCGGCTTGCAATGGATCGCATTGCCGAGCTGCCCGCCGCCCGAGTCGTTGCCGGCCCGCGGGACTTCCCCCATTCCCTTGTAGGTGGGGACGGAATACTCCGGCAGGTCGCCGCGGGTGAGGCGCTGGTGGTCGCGGAACTTGACGCGGCAGAGGTTCATGACCCCGTCCATCATCGCGACCTCGACGTACTGGCCCTGTCCAGTGCGCTCCGCCTGGCGCAGCGCGGCAAGGAGGCCGATGGCGAGGTGCAGGCCGGTGCCCGAGTCGCCGATCTGCGCGCCCGTGACGAAGGGTGGCCCGTCCGGCACGCCGGTGGTGCTCATCGCGCCGCCCATCGCCTGGGCGACGTTCTCGTAAGCCTTGAACTCGGCGTACGGCCCCGTGGAGCCGAAGCCCTTGATCGAGCCCATCACGATCTTCGGGTTGATCTCGTGGATCTTCTCCCAGGTGAATCCGAAGCGGTCGAGCACCCCCGGACCGAAGTTCTCCATGATGATGTCGCACTTCTTCAGCAGGTCGACGAAGACCTGCTTCCCCTCGGCCGACTTCATGTTCACGGTGATCGACCGCTTGTTGCAGTTGAGCATCGTGAAATAGAGGGAGTCGGCGTTGGGAACGTCGCGCAACTGGCCGCGCGTCGCGTCGCCCTGGGGATTCTCGAACTTGATGACGTCGGCCCCCATCCACGCGAGCAGCTGGCTGCAGGTCGGCCCGGCCTGCACGTGCGTCATGTCCAGAATGCGGACCCCTTTCAGCGCTTCCATGGTTTCCCTATTTCTTTTTTGCGGTCGGGTTCAGGCTGGTGATGCGGCCGCTCTCCGTTCCCGCGGTTTCGTCAATGACTGCGTTGATCAGCGTCGGCTTCCTCGACCGGATCGCCTCCTCCATGGCCTTCCTCAGCTCGGCCGGCGTGGTCGCGTTCGCGCCCACCCCGCCGAAGGCCTCTATCAGCCTGTCGTAGCGCGCGTTCTTCACGAACACCGTCGGTGCCGGGTCGCGGCCGGTAGGGTCGGTATCGGTGCCCTTGTAGACGCCGTTGTTGTTCAGGACCACGATGCAAACCGGCAGGTTGTAGCGGCAGATGGTCTCGACTTCCATGCCGGAGAAGCCGAACGCGCTGTCGCCCTCGATCGCGATGACCTGCTGCTTGGTCTCGACCGCGGCGGCGACGCAGTACCCCATGCCGATGCCCATGATGCCCCAGGTGCCGACGTCGATCCGCTTCCTCGGCTTGTACATGTCGACGATGCTGCGCGTAAAGTCGAGCGCGTTGGCCCCTTCGTTCACGAACATCGCATCCGGGTTCGCCTTCACGATGTCGCGCACGACGGCGAGCGCGCTGTGGAAATTCATCGGCGACGGGTTCTTCGCCAGCGTCTCGGCCATCTTGGCGACGTTGCCCTTCTTCTTCTCCGTCACGGCGTCGAGCCACTCGGCCGGCGGCTTCGTCCAACCCGGGTTGATTTCATCGAGGAGCGCCGCGACGCAGGAACCGATATCTCCCACCAGCGGCGCATCGATGCGCACGTTGCTGTCGGCTTCCTGCGGCGAGATGTCGATCTGGATGAACTTCTGGCTGCCCCAGTCCTTCAGGCCCTTGCCGCCCCAGGTCTTGCCCTTGCCGTGGGAGAGCAGCCAGTTGAGGCGCGCGCCGATCAGCATCACGACGTCGGCGCCGGGCAGCACGAACGAGCGGGCGGCGGAGGCGCACTGCTCATGGGTGTCGGGCAGCAGGCCCTTCGCCATCGACATCGGCAGGTACGGGATGCCGGTCTTCTCGATCAGCGCCTTGATGTCCGCGTCGGCCTGCGCATAGGCGGCGCCTTTGCCCAGGATGATGAGCGGCTTGCGGGCCGACTTGAGAAGCTCCACCGCGCGCTTCACCGCGTCGGGGGCCGGAATCTGCTTCGGGGCCGGATCGACGACCTTGATGAGCGTCTTCTTGGCGACCTGCGCATCGATGCTCTGCGCGAACAGCTTCGCCGGCAGGTCGAGGTAGACGCCGCCCGGTCGGCCCGACACGGCGGCGCGGATCGCGCGCGCGATGCCCACGCCGATGTCCTCGGCGTGCAGCACGCGATAGGCGGCCTTGGCGACCGGCTTGGCGACCGCCAGCTGGTCCATTTCCTCGTAGTCCCCCTGCTGCAGGTCGACGATCTCGCGCTCGCTCGAGCCGCTGATCAGGATCATCGGGAAGCAGTTCACCGTCGCGTGCGCGAGCGCGTTCAGACCGTTGAGGAAGCCCGGCGCCGAAACCGTGAGGCAGATGCCCGGCTTCTGGGTCAGGAAGCCGGCGATCGACGCGGCGTAGCCGGCGTTCTGCTCGTGGCGGAACGAGAGCACGCGCAGGCCGGCGGCCTGGGCGCGCCGGGTCAGGTCGGTGATGGGAATGCCCGGCAATCCGTAGATCGTGTCGAGGCCGTTCAGCTTGAGCGCATCGATGACGATCTGGAAGCCGTCGGTAAGTTGAGTTTGCGCGTCGCTGGCGACTTGCGGTTCGACGGTGCCCATGGGTTCACGCTCCTGCCGTTGCGGCTCTACCTTGCTTGGGGGGACGCTATGGTAGGAAACGGGCTCCTGGAGGGGCCTTGACTGAGGTCAAGGGTCTAGAATTCGGCCCGGCAAGTTCATGACGACGCTCATCTCTCACCCGCAGCGCAACAGCATCCGTTTGCAGCTGCGGCAGAACCACATCCTGCAGGGCATGAGCGCCGCCCAGTGGTCCGAGCTCGAGCCGCAGCTCGTGATTGGCGAGTACCGCAAGGGCGACCCCCTCGTGCGCCAGGGCGACGAGGAAATGGAGCAGTTCTTCATCCTGGAGGGAATGCTGAAGCGCGTGGTCTCCAACCCCGAGGGCCGCGAGATGATCCTGCGCTTCGCGGCGGACGGCGAGATGGACACTTCCTACGCGGCTTGGCGGTTGCGCACGCCGGTTCCCTACTCCATCGCCGCGGTGACCAAGGTGCGCACCGCCGAGCTGCCGATGCCCCTTTGGGCCGACTTCCTCGAGCGGCACTCCGAGGTCAAGGAGCGCTTCGAGTACGAGGTGATGAAGCTCATGTCCGAGGTGATGGCGCACACCATCACGCTGCACCTGCTCGACGCGCCCGGGCGCCTGCTGCGTTTCCAGCGCAAGCATCCGGAGCTCGCCGGGCGCATCCCGAAGAAGGAGCTGGCGGCGTACCTCAACCTCACGCCCGAAACGCTCTCGCGCCTCAAGCAGAAACTGGGCTAGCCGCCGCCTTTACGCCCGCCCGCGCACCTTGCGGATTCCCCACGCGATCAGGGGCCAGAGCAGGAGCAGGATCGAGAGCGTCGTCAGACCGCCGACGAGCTTGTTGGCGAAGAAGATGCCCATCTCGCCCTGCGACACGAGCATCGCCTGGCGGAACGACGATTCCGCCCGGTCGCCGAGCACGATCGCGAGCACGAGGGGCGCGAGCGGATAGTTGAGCTTCTTGAAGACGTACCCCACGACGCCGAAAGTCACCATCATCCAGACGTCGAAGATCGCGTTGTGGACCGTGAAGGCGCCGATGGCGCAGATCACGATGATGATCGGCGCGATGACGGAGAACGGAATGCGCAGGATCGCCGCGAACAGCGGCACGCAGGTCAGCACCACGATCAGCCCGGCCACGTTGCCGAGGTACATGCTGGCGATCAGGCCCCACACGAAGTCCTTCTGCTCGACGAAGAGCAGCGGCCCAGGCTGCAGGCCCCAGATGAGCAGGCCGCCGAGCAGCACCGCGGCGGTCGGCGAGCCCGGAACGCCGAGGGTGAGCATCGGCAGCAGCGCGGAAGTGCCGGCGGCGTGCGCCGCGGTCTCCGGCGCGACCACGCCCTCCACCTGGCCGGTACCGAACTTCTCGCCCCGCGGCGAGAAGCGGCGCGCTACGCCGTACGCCATGAACGACGCCGGCGTGGCCCCGCCCGGCACGATGCCCATGAAGCAGCCGACGATCGAGGAGCGCACCGAGGTGAGCCAGTAGCGCGGCAGCTCCTTCCAGGTCTCCACGACGACGCGCAGGTTGAGCTTCGCCCGCTCCCCGCGGAAGGCGAGGCCCTCTTCCAGCGTGAGCAGGATCTCGCCGATGCCGAACAGGCCGATGACCGCGATGAGGAAGTCGAAGCCGGCCAGCATGTGGGTCGAGCCGAAGGTGAGGCGCAGCGCGCCCGTCACCGGGTCGGTGCCGACGGCGGCGAGGGCGAAGCCCAGCATCATGGCGGCGAGCGTCTTGAACGGCGGCTCCTTGCTCATGCCGATGAAGGCGCAGAACGTGAGCAGGTAGACCGAGAAGAACTCCGGCGCGCCGAACTCGAGCGCGAAGGAGGCGACGATCGGCGAAAGGAAGGTGATCAGGATGACCGCCACCAGCGCGCCGACGAAGGACGAGGTGAAGGCGGCGGCGAGCGCGTTGCCCGCGCGGCCCTGCTGCGCGAGCGGGTAGCCGTCGAAGGTAGTCGCCACCGACCAGGGCTCCCCGGGAATGTTGAACAGGATCGACGTGATGGCGCCGCCGAACAGGGCGCCCCAGTAGATGCAGGAGAGCAGGATGATGGCGGAGGTAGTGCCGCCCTCGGCCTGCGCCATGGTGAAGGTGAGCGGCAGCAGGATGGCGACTCCGTTCGCCCCGCCCAGGCCGGGCAGCACGCCGATGATCACGCCCAGGACGACGCCGAGGAACATCAGCGCCAGGTTCTTCCAGGTGAGGGCGACCGCGAAGCCGCCGAGCAGCGAGTTGATCTCTTCCATGGCTAGAGCAGCCCCAGCGCCGCCTCAAGCGGCCCCTTGGGCAAGGGCACCTTGAACCACACCTCGAAGATCAGAAAGAACACGACGCTCGTGGCGACGCTCACGGCAACCACCTTCCACCACACGTATTTGCCCAGCCAGCGCATGAAGAATCCGATGAAGATGGTGGAGGCGACGTAGATGCCGATCCAGCCGATCGTGGCGACGTAGATTCCCGCCGGTACGAGCACCTTGAGCACCAGGAGGAGCTGGCCGACTTCCACGAACGTGCCGTCCTTGAAGGTCGGGCGCAGCGCGAAAATCAGGTTGGCCAGCGACGAGACGAACATGATCAGGGCGATGTAGAACGGGAAGTACCCCGCCTGCGGCCCGTCGAAACCCCACTGGGCGCCGAGGCGGCGGCTGTCCCACATCACGAGTGCGGCGAGCGCCATGAACAGGACCGCCACGACGATCTCGGCGCTCTTGTGGCGAAGCGCCGCCCTGCCCGCCTCGTTCCCCTGAGGGCTTTCCGCCATTCCCCGCTCCCTGGCAAGAGACAGGGGCCTGAGCGGCCCCCGTCCGGTTCAGTTCAGGCTCTTACTGGCCGTGGATGAACTTCGCGGCCTTCATCAGAGCCACATGGCGCGCCTCTTCCTTCGCCACCCAGTCGGCGAACTGCTTGCCTTCGAGCGACGTGGTGTTGAATGCGCCGTTCTGCATGAACTGCTTCCACTCCGGCGTCGCCTGGACCTTGCGCAGGAGCTGCACGTAGTAGTTCACCTGCGCCTCGGAGACGCCACCGGACATGAAGATCCCGCGCAGCATCAGGTAGTCCACCGGCAGCCCCTGCTCCTTGCAGGTCGGGATGTCGGACCAGGACATCGTCGAGGTGACCTTGTCCTTGAGCGGCATGCGCTGCGGGTCGAACACGCAGAGCGGCTTCAGCTTGCCGCCGCGCCAGTGCGCCACCGCCTCGATCGGGTTGTTCACCGACGAGTCCACGTGCTTGCCCACGAGCTGCACCGCCACGTCGCCGCCGCCCTTGAACGGAATGTAGGTGAACTTCGCGCCCGTCGCCTGCTCGATCGCCGCGGTGATGATCTGGTCTTCCTGGCGCGAGCCCGTGCCGGCCATCTTGAACTTGCCGGGGCCGGCCTTCTTCGCCGCGTCGACGTAGTCCTTGGCGGTCTTGTAGGGAGACTCGGCGTTGTTCCAGAGGACAAACTGGTCGAGCGCCATCATCTTCACCGGCGTGAGGTCACGCCAATTGAACGGCACGCCGGTCGCGAGCGGCGTCGTGAAGAGGTTGGAAAGGGTGATGATGATCTTGTGCGGCTCGCCCTTGGCGTTTTTCACGTCGAGGAACCCCTCGGCGCCGGCGCCGCCCGACTTGTTGACCACCACCATCGACTGCTTCATCAGGCCGTGTTTAGCGACGATGCCCTGGATGGCGCGCGCCATCTGGTCCGCGCCGCCGCCGGTGCCTGCCGGGACGATGAACTCGACGGTTTTCGTTGGTTCCCAGCCCTGCGCTACGGCGAAGGGCGTGGCGAGTGCGAACGCCGCGCTGATCGCTCCTACGACGATTGACTTCTTCATTGGGTCACTCCTCCTTAAGACGCTGTGATTGTCATGACGGCGCGCGCAAACGTGCCTTGATGGTCGTCAAGAATTCACGCGCGTTCCGCATAGGAGGCGTTTGCTGCGCCGCCGCAGCGGGCCGACACCGAAGAGTAACGCGTCAGCCGCCCTTCCGGTAGACGAGAACCGGCACCTTTCCTTCGGCGAGCACCTTCTGGGTCTCGCTGCCGAGGAGCGCGCCGCGCAGGCCGCGCCGTCCGTGCGATGCCATGAAGACGAGGTCGCAGCCGCGCTTGCGGGCGGTGGCGAGGATCGTATCGGCCGGGAAATCGCTTGTGACCGTCACCGCTTCGCAGCGCACGCCTGCGGTGCGAGCCGCCTTTTCGATGGCGCCGAGGTACGACTCGGCGGCCTTCGCGGTCATCTTCTTGTGCTCCTGCGGCGTGACATATCCGACCGGCAGCATCGCCTTGTAGACGATCGGCGTGGCGGGCGGCGCGGCAAAGAGCGCGGTCACGCGCGCACCGAGCGCCTTGGCGAGCCGCACGCCTGCGAGCGCCGCGTCGGCGGAGAGCTTGGAACCGTCGGTCGGGATGAGGATGTGCTTGAACATTGGTCGCTCCTTATTTCGCGTAGGGCAGGACCCAGAACAGCATGCCCAAGGCATAGCACACGAGCGAGCACACCAGGGTGAACGGGATGCTCCACGCCAGGAATTCCCGCAGGGACACCTTGCGCTTTTCCTCCTTCTCCGCGAGCGAGAGCGCGACGTAGAGCGCCGGCGCGCCGGCGACGGTGAGGTTGCTGCCCAGCGTGCCGGACCACAGCAGCATCCAGTAGAGCGGCCAGGGCTCGATGCCGGCCGTGCCGAGGTCACGGATCGTGTAGAGGAAGGTGAGGATGTAGGCGTCGTGCTCGACCAGGCCGACGATCGGGACCGTCACCCAGTAGAGGACGGTCGCGCCGAGCGCGTAGCTCTCGCGGAAGAGCGGTTTCATCTGTTCCGCGAGCATGTCGAGGATGTGCGATTTCTCCAGGCCGCCGACCAGCGCGAAGAGAGCGATGTAGAAGAAGATGGCCCGCCAGTCGAGCTCCTGCACCATCTCCTCGAAGCTCGACGCCTTGACCCGGTCGCCGAGCATCGCGAGCACCAGCACCAGCGAGATCGCCCCCGTCAGGGCGATGAAGCCGAGCTTCACGCCGATGTACTCGCGCAGCGACATGGCGATCACCGTGCCGATGAACCACAGCACGACGATGGTGGCAAAGAGCGGGTTGGGGATGCGTGCGTCGATGCCGAGCTCGCTGATGTTCGCCACGCGCTTCGCGCCGCGGAAACCGTAGGCGTACATCGCCGCGAGGGTGATCACGAAGGTGACTATCAGGATCGGAAACGACGACGGGCGGCCGAACTGCCAGATGAAGTCGCCGAACTCCGCCCCGGCCACGCTATGGAGCATTTGCGGCGGCAGGTCGCCGATGATGAGCGCGGTGCCCATGAAGTTGGCCCCAAAGCCGATCATCAGG
>Ga0196976_1001225_pt1 | contig 12175 bp, 7 predicted proteins | sample S3v_513CmetaG_FD_148644 | JGI IMG/M metagenome (GOLD analysis project Ga0196976, IMG submission 148644) | Soil microbial communities from Anza Borrego desert, Southern California, United States - S3+v_5-13C | ecosystem: Environmental > Terrestrial > Soil > Desert | place: USA: California...
CCGGCATGGAGATCGTCGAAGTCTCGTGCCAGAGCGGAGACGGCCTGAGACAGTGGATCGACTGGATCGAGGCGAAGTTCGCCGCCGTGCGGTCCGGAGCGTTGGAACTGAGCGCCGCGAAGTAGGCTCTATCGCACACAATTTGGTTCGAATGCCCGTCGAGTAGCATCTTCTCCCAAGGGGATCGCCGCCGCCGGGCTTTTTGCCGCACGGGCACTTTCCGCCCGCGAGGGACGCGAATATCCCCCGCCGCACGACGCTCGCACTGCGGGGTTGCCGAGACCGCCGGGCGGGCGGTACAACGTAAGTCTCATCTTCCAGCGGAGGACTCTTTGCGAACCCGGTCGCGTCTGGCGGTCCTCGTTCTACTTCTCAGCTTCTTTGGTGTCGCGCAGCAGGCTGCGCCTGCGCCGCAGGCCCCGCCTCTCCCCGCGCAGGCGGTTGAGGCGCGCCGGCAGGCAAGCGCTTCGCCGGCTTATGCGCCGCTGCCGCAGGATGTGGGGCAGGCAGGTCTCCAGCAGGAGCTTCGGCGTCTGCGCACCACCGCGCGGCTGATGCAGATCACCGCTCATCCCGATGACGAGGATGGCGGGATGCTGACGCTGCAGGCGCGAGGGCGGGGCGTGGAGACCGTGTTGTTTTCACTGACCCGCGGAGAGGGCGGACAGAACCGGTTGGGCGCCGGACTCTTCGACGAACTCGGAGTGTTGCGGACGCTCGAACTGCTGGCGGCCGACCGCTACTATGGCGTCCAGCAGCGCTTCTCCCGCCTCGCCGACTTCGGATATTCGAAGTCTGCGGAAGAGACGTTCCAGAAGTGGGGACGAGACACGGCGCTGGCGGATGTTGTGCGCCAGGTCCGCATCTTCAAGCCGGACGTGATTGTTGCCCGGTTCAGCGGGACGGAGGCCGATGGGCATGGACACCACCAGGCGTCGGCGATCCTTGCGCGTGAGGCGTTCCGCGCCGCCGGTGATCCGAAGGCCTTCCCTGAACAACTGAAAGACGGGCTGACGGTGTGGCAGGCGAAGAAGCTTTACACCAGCGCGGTTCCGCGTGAGTCGGGCGAGCATACCGTTGCACTCGATAAAGGTGTGGAAGACCCGCTGCTGGGCATGAGCTACCAGCAGTTCGCCATGCAGGGCCTGCGGCACCAGCTATCCCAGGGCGCCGGCACATGGAACCTGCCGCCGGGGCCGTACATCTCGCGCTACAAGCTGGTCGATTCCGTGCTGACGCCCAGGATCGAGCCGGGCCTGCGCGAGGAGGATCTGTTCGACGGCATCGACACGAGCCTGCCGGCTGTTGTGGCGCGCCTGGGCGCCGAGGCAAGCCGTGTCCCGCAGCTTTCGTCCCTGCTGCAACTCGCGGACTCCCGCATCGCCGGCGTCAGCCAGGAAGCGGACATGGAGCGAAAGACGATCGCTCTTCTTGAGGCACAGGAGACGATCGCTCGCGCGGTCAAGGCCAGTGCCGCCGCTTCGCTTCGGCCGGAAACAAAGAGCTGGCTGCTGGCGGTGCTGCGCTCGAAGCTGAACCAGTTGGAGCGCGCAGCGGCCATTGCCGCCGGCATCGACATCGAGACCGCGGTCGAGCCGCAGAACGCGCACTCCGCGGGCGCGGGGCTGGTGACGCCGGGGCAGACCTTTCGGGTCACCTTGCGGGCGACGCGGGACCCGCGTGTCCAGGCCGGCATCTTCCACTTCGAGATCGAGCGCCCGGAGAACTGGCCGGTGCCGCGGCTGATCCGGTCTTCGGACGAGGGGCATACGTACGAAGTAACAGTGCCGATTGGAGCCGAATACACGCGTCCCTACTATCACCGCGACGATCCAGCCCGCGATTCGGTGTACCGGATTTACGATGATCGATACCTGGGACTGCCGCAGAGCCCCGCTCCCTTACGCGCACGGGTCGTGTATCGAGTCGGGCGCTTCCAGGGCGGGTACTCGGAGGACATCGGCGCCAGTTTCACCGGGGAGAGCGGTGCGAGTCGCAAGCGTCCCGTGGCAGTCGTGCCGCCGCTTTCGGTGCTGCTGGAGGCTCCGACGCGGTTCGTTCCGCTTTCGCGCGTCGAGCCCACGGAGATGTTCGTCACCGTGCGGAGCCAGGTTCCGCAGTTGCGAAACGCCGAAGTGCGGCTGGAGGCTCCCGCGGGTTGGCGCATCGAACCCAAGGCGCAGCGCGTATCACTTGACGGCATCGGCACCGAGCGCAAGTACAAGTTCTACGTGTTCCGCGAAGGTGCGCCGGCGGGCATCGCCCCGCTGAGGGCCGCGGTGCATTACGAGGGGAACGATTACGACCAGGGCTTCGCGATCGTGGCGCGCGACGATCTCGCAACCGGCTACTACTACCACCCGGCGACCGGGCGCATCACGGCCGTGGACGTCAAGGTCCCGCAGAACCTGACCGTCGGCTACGTGATGGGCGCCGGGGACGAGATACCCTCGGCGCTTCGCGACGCGGGCGTCCATCTCAAGATCATCTCGCCCGAGGAACTGGCGACGGGAGACCTGTCGCGCTATTCGACCGTCGTGCTGGGCATCCGCGCGTACGATGTCCGCGAAGACGTGGTGCGACATCATCGGCGCCTGCTCGAATACGTGCGGCAAGGCGGGACGCTGCTCGTGCAGTACAACGCGGACCGCAGCGAATTCAACTCCGGCAAGTTCACGCCGTACGAGGCTTCGCTGGGCCGCGACCGCGTCTCGGTCGAGGACGCGCCGGTGACGATGTTGAATCCGAAGAACGACGAATTCGATTATCCGAACGCCATCACCTCCGCCGACTTCGACGGATGGGTGCAGGAGCGCGGACTTTACTTCATGCAGTCGTGGGACGATGGCAGGTATGAGCCGCTGATCGAGTCCCACGATCCCGGCGAGCCGGAGAGGAAGGGCGGTCTGCTGAAGGCGACGTTCGGCAAAGGGACGTATATCTACTGCGGTTATGCATTCTTTCGCCAGTTGCCGAACGGCGTTCCCGGCGCACTGCGATTCTTCGTAAACCTCCTGAGCGCACCTAACGAGTGGAAGCGTTGACCCATACCAACCAAGAGATCGCGACGGCGCCCCGCCTGGAGCGCGGGCTGTCACTGGGCAGCGCAACCGCGCTGAACATGATTGACATGATCGGCGTCGGGCCGTTCATCACCATTCCCCTGATCATCGGCGCGATGGGCGGTCCGCAGGCGATGATCGGCTGGATATTCGGCGCCGTGTTCGCGCTTGCCGACGGCATGGTGTGGGCCGAACTCGGCGCGTCCATGCCGGGCGCGGGTGGCTCGTATCGCTACCTGCGCGAGATCTACGGCCCGAACAGGCTGGGCAAGCTGCTCTCGTTCCTGTTCATCTGGCAGCTGTCGTTCAGCGCACCGCTGTCGATTGCGTCGGGATGCATCGGACTCGCGCATTACGCGAGCTTTCTCTGGCCTTCGCTTCAGAAAACGTATTTCTCCCACGACCTCACGGTCGCCCTTCCGCTGCTGGGCGCGCTGAAGGCGACCGTCTCGGTAAGGGCGGAAACCTTCCTGGCGATCGCGACCGTCGCGATCGCCGTGTGGCTGCTGTACCGCAGGATTGTCGCTGTCGGAACGATCTCAAAGTTCCTCTGGGTCGGCGTGCTCGGAACGCTGGCGTGGATCATCTTCGCCGGCATCACCCACTTCGACGCCCGCAAGGCGCTGGACTTCCCGCCCGACGCATTCACCTTATCGCCGGAGTTCTTCATGGGACTCGGCGCCGCTTCGCTGATCGCGACCTACGACTACTGGGGCTACTACAACGTCTGCTTCCTCGGGGAAGAGGTGCGCGATCCGGTGCGGACGATTCCGCGCGCGCTGATCTACTCGATCGTCGCCGTGGCCTCGATCTACATCGTGATGAACATCAGCATCCTGGGTGTGCTGCCGTGGCGCGAACTTGCGGGTTCGGCGCAGTCGGAGTCGCGCATGTACGTCATCTCGGTGTTCATGCAGCGCATCTACGGAGATACGGCGGCGGCAGTCGTGACCGTGCTCATCATGTTCACGGCGTTTGCGAGCGTCTTCTCGCTGCTGCTCGGCTACTCGCGCGTGCCGTACGCGGCGGCCACCGACGGCAATTACTTCCGGGCATTCGCGCGCGTGCACCCCAAACTGCATTTCCCCAACGTGTCGCTCCTCGCGCTGGGACTGGTCGCAGCTCTCTGCTGCTTCCTGCGATTGGCCGACATCATCGCGGCGCTGGTCGTGATTCGCATCATGGTCCAGTTCCTGGTGCAGACCGTCGGACTTCTGTACCTCCGCCGGACCCGCCCCGACTTCCCGCGGCCGTTCCGGATGTGGCTCTATCCCGCGCCTGCGCTGTTTGCGATCGGCGGGTTCCTCTACGTGCTGATCTCGCGCAAGGACTTCCTGAAAGAGATCCGTTACGGTACTGTAATCGTCATTGTGGGGGTGGCAATCTACCTCTGGCGCGCATGGAACACCGGGGATTGGCCTTTCGCGACAGCGGAGAAGCGCGGTGTGCCCTCGCGCGGATGAATCGATCCGCGTGCATTCAGCAAAGGAGAGCACCATGAAAAAAACGGTACGGGTCTTCGCAGTCGCGATCCTGGCGTTGGCAGCAACGGCCTTCGCTCAAGATAAGAAACAGGCGGAGTCGAAGCCGACTCCTCCGCCGCCTCCGGCCAGCATCGCCGAGGTGCTGAAACGACAGTCGATGTACGTCGAACGGAACTTGGCCTCGCTGGCCGAAGCTGTGCCGGAGGAGAAGTTCAACTTCGCCCCAACCCAGGGAGAGTTCAACGGCGTGCGTACGTTCCAGCAGCAGATCACGCACGTGGCGGCCACCAACTACGTTTTCGCAGCTTGGGTGCTTGGAGAAAAGTCTCCGGTGGAGTTTGGCGAACACGAGAATGGACCGGCGGTGAAGAACAAAACCGAGGCCATCAAGCTTCTTCGCGACTCGTTCGACTACCTGCGCAGAGCCGTCGATACGGTGAACGCGGATAACGCCCTCGAGGTCATCAAGGCCGGCGAGGGAAGGGCGTCCAAGTTGGGGCTGACGATGGCAACCATTTCTCACGTGAACGATCATTACGGCCAATGCGTGGTGTACGCTCGCATGAACGGGATCGTTCCGCCAGCCAGCCGCCAGCAATAAACTTGCGTTCGCGGCGACCACCGCCGCCACTATGACCACCACTCCTGCCGTGCAATACGAAGCGACCTCCGCGTTCGTGAGGTCGCTTTTCCTTTGCAATGACAACTAAGCGACGCCGGTGAAAGCCCGACCGCTTACCCAGGTGCAGTACGACTAACGTTCAATCAGCAGTACGTTCACAGCCTTAACGACGATCTCGACCTCGTCGCCCTCTTATGCCGCGTTTCCTTCAGCGACTCGGCGGTCAGGGCGGACGCCATCATGTGCGGCGAGCGCCGACGCGCATGGCGCCTCCTCGCGAACTGGGCCGGCAGTATGCCGGAAGGGCGTGTAAGCCGGAAGACGGGCGGCCGGCCTGGCCAGTGAGCCGACGCACAATCGGCGGATTTCGATGTTGTGTGACCTGTGCCGGAGTTTTTGGTTGACACCTGTTGTGACCAGTCGTAGTGTCTCAGGCGGCCTCGGAACGAAAACGAATGTCCGTTTTCATGTTCGCGAGGCCGCTGTGCGGAAGCTAAAAGAAAACGAGCGTTCGTTTTTAATCGGAAGGCGGCATGCCGAAGCTCAAAGACCACGACGTCGAGCGCAACCAGGTCCGCATACAGGACGCGGCCCTGCGAATCTTCACCCGGCAGGGATACCACGGCACTTCCGTCCGCGAAATCGCCGAACAGGCGGGCGTGTCGCTCGGCAATATCTACAACTACTACCGGACGAAGGAAGAGATCTTCGAAGCGCTTGTCCGCCGCTACGCGGACAACATGGTTCAACTCCAGCTTCGGAAGCTGACGCCGGTGCTGGGCTCGTTCGACCCGTTGAGCTTGCGCCGCCTCGCCGGCACCGTCCGCGAAATCGTCACCGAGAATCCCGATTACTGGCGATTGATGTACATCGATGTGGTCGAGTTCGGGAACAAGCACTTCCGCCACATCTTCCAGGATTTCCCGGCCGCGCTGCGCCGGATGAAGCCGGAAGGCTTCCGCGAGCCTTCCGTGCGTCCCGGGGTCGATCCGGCGCTCGCCTACGCATCGCTCTACCTTCAGTTTTTTCTCTACTACCTGATCGAGACGCTGTTCGGCGGCGACCACCACCTCGGAGTGCCGGAAGAGCAGGCGATCTCGCATTTCATCGACGTGTTTTCCGCTGGCACTGCGCGCGCCAAAAAAACGCCCGCTCGTGGGACGGCCAAACGCCAGGCGCGGGGTGCAACAAAAAGTTCGAAAACAGGAGGAAACAAACATGCGCAGACTGTACCTGGGCCTGCTGTGCTGCGTGCTGATGCTGGCGCTCGCCGGTCTCGCTAACGGTCAGACCTCGACCACCGGGCAGATTGCCGGCGACGTCACGGATCCGACCGGAGCGGTCCTGGCCAACGCCAAGGTTGTGGCAGTGAACGATGCCGGCATCCGGCGCGAGGTGACGTCCGATGCCGCCGGCCGGTATGCGTTTCCCTTGCTCCCGCCGGGAAGATACACGGTGGAGATCACGGCGCAGGGTTTCAGCCCGCTGAAGGTGGCGGGCGTCAACGTCCGGATCACCGAAACGTCGGTGGTTGACCTGGCGCTGAAGGTGGCGGCCGCCGCCGCAGAAGTTCTGCAAGTGACCGCCCAACCGCCCCTGGTCCAGTCCGAGTCGGCGACCGCCGGCCGTGTCATTGAGCAGGACACCATCCGCCAACTGCCGCTGCCGACGCGCAACTTCCAGCAGTTGCTCACCCTGACTCCGGGCGCGACCAGTTCCCTGCAGAACTCGTCGGATCTCGGCCGCGGCGACACGGCGATCACCGTCAACGGCGCTCGCACGACTTCGAACTCGGTGGTGATCAACGGCATTGACGCGAACGCGATCGGCACCGGTTCAACGCCGAGCCTCGCCGTTCCCGCTACCGATGCGTTGCAGGAGTTCATCGTCCAGACCAGCCTGTACGACGCCACGCAGGGGCGCGCCGCCGGCGGCATCATCGCGGCCGTAACCAAGAGCGGCACCAACGCCGTTCATGGCAACGCGTACATGTTCCTCCGCGATGACAGCCTGAACGCGAACAACTACTTCCTGAACCGCCAGGGGATCGAGCGCCCGCTGTACGAGCGCAAGCAGTTCGGCGGAACGCTGGGTGGACCGGTGGTGAAGGACCGCGCGTGGTTTTTCCTGTCGTACCAGGGAACCCGCGAGAAGAACGGGACATCGCTGACCAATTCCCTGGCCACGGTCTTCACGCCCGGCAACCTGACGGACGACCGCTCGCTGGCCACCATTGCAGCCGCGAATGGCCTCCCGGCGGTGCTGATCAGCCCCGTCGCTCTCAACATTCTGCAGGCGAAGTTGCCGGATGGCTCCTACCTGATTCCGTCGGCCGGCTCGCCGACCGGCAACAGGACGCCGGTTGCGAGAACGATTCCGACGATCTCGGAGTACGACGAGAACCAGGCGAACCTCAACTTCGACTTCAAGGTGAACGATTCGAACCAGCTTGCGGTCAAGCTGTTCGGCGCGAACAACCCCACGACCCAGGGCCTGTACAGCTTCGCCGGAATCGGCAACGGGCCGCTCCAGGCGCCGGGGGCTCCGACCTCGTTTGACCTGCGCAACCGTGTCGCGTCCGTGAGCGATACCTGGATCATTTCGCCGCGCATTCTCAACGATGCGCGTTTCGGATACAGCGAAATCTTCGGACGCTTCCGTCCGGACGAGCCGTTCAGCGGAGCGGATTTCGGCATCACGCAGCCGCTCTCCAGCCTTTATCCCGGCGCGCCGACGATCGACATCCAGAACATGATGTCGCTCGGGCCGTCGCCGCTGGCCGACCAGATGTCGCAGAACAAGACGTTCACGGCATCGGACATGCTGACGTGGTCGCTGGGCCGTCACACGGTGAAGTTCGGCGGCGACTTCAAGCACCACGAAGTCAACCTCGACTTCAGGGCCTACACGCGCGGCTACATGTTGTTTTCGGCCGTGGGCGCGGTCGATTCCTGGACGATGTTCCTGATGGGCATGCCGCTGGCGAGCATCCAGGGTTCGGGCGTCACCGACCGCAGCAATCGCAGCAACGACTTCGCGACCTTCGTGCAGGACGACTGGCGCGTGACCGATCGCCTCACGTTGAACATGGGCCTCCGCTTCGACTACTACGGTCCGTTCTACGAGAAGGACGGACGGTTCGTGGCGTTCGACCCGGTGCGCGCGCAGATGACGCCGGCGAGGACGTTGAGTTCCGGCTTCGTGCAGGCCGGCAACGGCAACCTGCCCGGGCTGCCGAAGCTGACCGACGGTCTTGTTGAGTCGGACAAGAACAACTTCGGGCCGCGTGTTGGATTCGCCTACAAGCCGTTTGCGAATTCCGACAAGTTCGTGGTGCGTGGCGGATACGGCCTGTACTACGACCGCGCGAACTCGCGTCTGCTCAACAGCCAGGTGTTCAACTCTCCGTATTACACGATGGGCGTTGCGATTTCCGGTGGTTTCGTGGTGCCGTCGGGCGCCACCTTCGTTCCCGGATTCCTGACGGCGGAAGATCCGTTCCTTCGGACCCCCCTGCCGGGTTCCTACCCCATGGCAACGGAAGGAGCATCGTATCCGTTCGCTCCGGGCCTGATGCCGCTGACGGGACGAACCGCGTTCTCGCCGCTCGGTCCCAAGGTCACGGCGAATCCGCTGCTCCCGAACGGCGTGGTTCCGGCCAGCGGAATCTACCCGGACGTTCACAACTTCAAGACCCCGTACATTCACCAGTACAACCTGGGCTTCCAGTGGGAGATGGTCAACAACTACCTGCTGGACCTGAGCTTCGTCGGATCGAGCGGCCGCAAGCTGTCGCGCCTGCACGACCTGAACCCGCAGCCGGCGGCTGGAGCGTTCACCACGGCTCCGTACTACCCTGCCGTGTCGTCGTTTGTTGTGCCGACGGTGGGCGCGTTCTCGGTGGAGAGTTCGGGCGTGTCGAACTACAACTCGCTCCAGGCCAGCCTCACGAAGCGGTACAGCTACGGTCTCCAGTTCATGGCGAGCTATACCTACTCGCACGCGCTCGACAACTACTCGGGCGGCGACGTGAATGACCTGGTCGGCATGGCGGGCGATCCGAACCGGGAGTACTACGCCACCTCCGACTTCGATCGTCGTCACCGCCTGGTCGTCAGCTACGTTTACGATCTGCCGAAGTTCTACACCGGCGGATCGGGCGCGCTGCGGCGGTTCGTCAACGACTGGCAGGTTGCCGGAATCACCACGGTGCAGACCGGAACTCCGTTCTCGATCGTGATGGGCGGCAGCTTCCTGTCCAATGCGTACGCGGTTCCGGCCGCCGGCGTTGCTCATCCGACGGAGATGAGCGGCGACGTGAAGGACCGGCTGGGCGAGTACTTCGAGACCAGCGACTGGGTTGCTCCTGCGGCAGGACAGTGGGGCAGCGCTCGCAACGTTCTTCGCGGACCCGCGCAGACCAACGTGGACTTCTCGATCGTGAAGTTCATCCCGGTGACGGAGACGCAGAAGTTCGAGTTCCGCACGGAGTTCTTCAACCTGCTCAACACGACGAATTTCGCGAACCCGGTGAACGTAAGAACGTCGGCCAACTTCGGCCAGATCGTTCGCAGCTCCACCGGTCCTCGCGTCGTGCAGTTTGCATTCAAGTACAGCTTCTAGACCGGAACGGCGGAAGGTGTGTCCGGTAAACAGCCGCGCATCAGGGCGGCGGTGACTGGAGAAAGCACACCGACCACTCTTCCGATCTACGTTAGCTTGCGAGAACTCCGCCCGGTGGCTCCAGACCAGGAGCGCCGGGCGGGGAATCTCTCGAGGAGCACGCAATCATGATCGACTTCGGACTACGAGGAAAAGCAGTCATCGTGACCGGTGCGTCCGCCGGCATTGGACGCGCCACGGCCGTGCGCTTTGCGCAGGAAGGCGCGAAGGTCGCGGCATGGGACGTGAACGCAAGCGCGGCGGAGGAACTGATCGCCCAGTTGAAGGCCGCAGGCGCCGCCGACGCGGTGTTCCAGCCGGTGAATGTCGCCGAGAGAGGCTCGGTGGATTCGGCCGTGCGCGAGGTCGTCGAGCGCTGGCAGCGCGTGGACGTGCTGGTGAATAACGCCGGCATCGTGCGCGATGCGCAACTCGCCAAGTGGAAAGACGGCGCGCTGGCGGCGACGATGACGGATGAGCAGTGGGACGCCGTTCTCAACGTCAATCTCAAGGGCGTTTTCAACTGCACGCGGGCGGTGGCGCCACACATGATCGCCAGCGGCGGCGGCGTCATCCTGAACGCGTCGTCGGTCGTAGGGCTGTACGGGAATTTCGGGCAGACGAACTACGTCGCGACGAAGGCCGGAGTGATCGGCATGACGCGCACATGGTCGCGCGAACTCGGCAAGTTCAATATCCGCGTGAACGCTGTCGCGCCCGGATTCATCGCGACCGACATCCTGAACTCGATGCCGGAAAAGGTGATCGACTCGATGAAACAGCACACGCCGCTGGGCCGCATGGGTGAACCGCGCGACATCGCCAACGCCTATGCATGGCTGGCTTCGGAACAGGCGTCGTTCGTCACCGGCACGTGTCTTTCCGTTGACGGCGGACTGGTGGTCGGGACTTAATGGATGCCGGCCCGCGGCTCTGCCCCGGGCTGGGCGCGAGAGAATACGCATGAGCCGTTACGCAAAAATCGTTTCGACCGCCAAGTACGTGCCGGAACGCGTGGTGACCAACGACGAGTTGCGGGAATTGCTGCAACACGTTCCCGAGTTTGTGGACAAGATGGAAGCGGGCACCGGAATCAGGCAGCGGTTTCACGCTCCGGACGATTGGTCCACATCCGATGTCGCGCTCCCGGCGGCCATGCAGGCGGTAGAGAGAGCGGGGCTGAGTCCGAGCGATCTCGACCTGATCATCCTGGGCACCGACTCGCCTGACTACATCACTCCGGCAACGTCGGTCATTCTGCAACATAAGCTCGGAGCGAAGAACGCGGGCACGTTCGACGTCGGCTGCGCGTGCGCGTCGTTCCCCACGGGGCTGACAGCCGCTTCCGGCATCATCGCAACCAATCCCGGTATCAGGAACGTGCTGGTCGTCGGCGTGTACCTGATGCACAGGCTGGCGGATCCCAAGGACCCGATGACGTTCTTTTACGGAGACGGCGCCGGGGCGGCAATTCTTCAGCCGAGCGACACGCCCGGCTATCTCGGTTCGGCCTTCCAGGCGGATGGCAGCTACGCCAGGAACTGGATGATTGCATCGGGCGGCACGGTCGAGCCCGCATCGTGCGCGGCGATCCAGGAAGGGCGCACGAAGGTCAAGATGTACGACCGCTATCCGCCGGAGATCAACGACGAGGGGTGGCCGCGGCTGGTGCGGAAACTGAAAGACCAGCTTGGATTCGATTTTGCCGATGTCGGCCAAATCATCTTCACGCAGGTTCGCAAGCCAACCATCGAGCTGGTCATGCAGAATCTTGGAATGCCGGTCGAGAAGGCGCACACCATCATGCAGGAGTACGGCTACACTGGTTCCGCTTGTGTCGCCATGGCTCTGGATGATGCCATCGCCAAGAAGAAGATCAAGCCGGGCGACCTCGTCCTGCTGGTCGGCTCGGGAGTCGGCTACAACCAGGCTGCGGCTGCATTTCGCATGTAGTGAATCGGGCGGCGCCTTCGGGCGCCGCTTTTCGCCGAGGCGCGATGTTCAAGAAGGTCCTGTTATCGCTGATCGTGCTGCTGGTCGTCATCGTGGCAGCGGCCGCGTTCGTGGTGTGGCGCTATCCCATGGCGGTTTTCAATTGGAAAAACCGCAGGGCCCTGGCCAGCGCGGGTTTCAGCGAGCATACGGTCGAGAGCCGCGCCGGGACGCAAACTGTTTGGGAGAAGGGTTCGGGCCAGATTCTCATACTGCTGCACGGTGCCGGCGACAACGCAGGTTCGTTCGCGCAGGTTGCGCCTGAGTTCGTGAGCCGGTATCACGTGGTCGTCCCTGATCTGGCTGGGCACGCAGAGAGTGCGCCCGCGGATGGCCCGCTCAGCATTCAGTCC
>Ga0196976_1001226_pt1 | contig 12144 bp, 9 predicted proteins | sample S3v_513CmetaG_FD_148644 | JGI IMG/M metagenome (GOLD analysis project Ga0196976, IMG submission 148644) | Soil microbial communities from Anza Borrego desert, Southern California, United States - S3+v_5-13C | ecosystem: Environmental > Terrestrial > Soil > Desert | place: USA: California...
ACGCCCTGGCCGCGACAGCTAATCCCACTCTCCGGCGGACGCTAGCTGCTGAATTGCTTCAGGTGGTGATCGAGGTGCTTGGCCGTCAACTGGCTCCAGTGCCTGCCGGTCATCCGCCCCATCGTCACGCTGTCGGGCCATTTCGCTGACAGCGGCTGGTGGTAGATCCGTTCCACCAGCGCGAGACACTCTGCTTTCTGGACGTTGAAGTCGTGCGTGGAAACGGCGTACATGTCCGGACGCGTGGGCGCGCCGCGTCCCCACGGAAATGCGAGGATCGCCCAGCGCATCACCGCCTTCGGCACGGGAGGCGTCTTCACCTGGGGCTTATGCTCGCCCACCGCCTCGCGCATTGAAACGTTCACATGCCAGAGCATCTGGTCGATGCTCATCTTCCCCCATTGGCGTGGTGTATCCACGCGGAGCGACTCGATTCGGCTCCTGATCGAGGAATAGACCTCGGGATCGTGCAACAGTTTGGGCATTCCGATTATGTCCGGTTCTGTGTCCGGTCCTATGTCCGCCTATATGTCCGCCTCAAATTACTTCCGAACATGGCCAGCCTTGCGGAGCACCGCCTGGAATCTCGGATGGTCCCGGATCCTGTCATACAGCGGCTCCACCTTCATGTGCTTCACCGCCGGGTCACGCTGCTCGAACGCCCGCTCGAAGAGTGACAGCGCCTTCGACGAATCGCCGAGGTAGATATACGCGGAGGCGAGCTCCGTGAATGGCACGTAGCCCTCGGTGGCTTCCACAGACGCGGCAATGGTGCGGGCGCTGTCCGTCTTGCCCGTCGCCGCGAGCGCGGCGGCGTACACCGCCCGATAGCTCGGGTCACCGCCCGACTCCAGCACCGAACGATGCAGCTCCACGACGGCTTCTTCCGCGCGGCCGTCGATCAGCAGCACCCGTCCCATCAGCGCGCGGGCGATGGTGAAGCTCGCATTCTCGCGCAGCACTGACCGGTACTCCGCGATGGCAGCGTCGTAGTCGCGCGCGAAGTAGCGAACCGCGCCCGCCGCGGTGTTGATGATCTGCGACAGCGGGTCGCCCCGCCTGGCGCGCTCGATCTCGGCGATGGCTTCGTCGAACCGTCCGTCGTCGGCAAGGTGAATGGCCAGCCACTGCCGGGCGGTCGCGTATCCGGGATTGAGGGCGATCGCCGTGCGGTACGCGCGCTCAGATCCCGGACGATCGCGATCGTAATCGTCCAACAACGCGCCCAGGGCGGCGTGCGCCGCCGCGAGAGTGCTATCAAGGGCGATGGCGCGCAGTGCCGCGGCTTTCGCCTGTGCCAACCCTTCGGCGGCCGGCACGTCCGCATAGTCGGGAAGCAGTTGATAGGCGTCCGCCAATCCGGCCCATGCCGCGGCGTACCGGGGGTCGAGCTGCACTGCCCGCTCGAATGATTCTGTCGCCTTCAGAATTCCTTCACGCGACCGCCGGTTCCACTCATGCCGCCCCTTGAGATAGAGCTCGTACGCCTGGGGAAGCAGTGTGGCGCGCGCCACGAGCGTGTCCGGAAGGCCGCGCACCAGCTCCGCACTCAGCGCCGACGCCACATCGCGTGCGATCTCCTCCTGGATGGCGAAGACGTCGGCCATGCTGCGGTCGTATTGCTCGGACCAGAGGTGGAAGCCGTTCTTCGCGTCGATGAGCTGCGCCGTCACTCGCAACCGGTCGCCGTCCTGGCGCACGCTCCCCTCGACGACCGCCGCGACCCCAAGCGAGCGGCCAACATTCCTGATGTCCACGCCAGGACTGCGGAACTGGAACGACGAGGATCGCGACGCGACCGACAGCCCGCGGATTTTCGCCAGGGCGTTAAGCAGCTCTTCCGTGAGCCCGTCGCTGATGTGCGCCTGGTTCTTCTGCGGACTCAGGTCGAGAAATGGCAGCACTGCGACCGATGCCTGATCCACTTCCGCGCCGCCCGACAGTGTGATCGCGGCAACGACGATAACCGCCGTGGTCGCAAGCACTGCGGCAAAGCGCCGGACGCGCCTCACTCCTTTCGTGCCCGGCGCCAGCGTCCCCACTGTCGGCTCGAGCCGCATCGGCGGTCCGGGCACCATGGACGCTTCGGCGTTTCCCTGCGCGGCGGGTATCGCATCGAGTACAACCACAGGCACGCTCGTCCGCGGTAGCCTGGTGGGATCAGCACGGAGTCGCGCGGCCAACCGCATGACGTCCGCATTCGGCTCGGCGCCGTACTCCCGTCGCATGAGCTCCGCGTGCGCGTCGGCAGCCTGAATCGCGGCGGGTCGATCTCCGTGGGCGTCGAGCGCTCGCATCAGTCGCAGGGTGATGCTCGGCCGGTCGCCAGAGAGTTCCGCGAGCCGCCGCCAGCAGGCGACAGCCGCGCGCCAGTCCTGATCGCGCTCCGCCACCTCGGCGCAGTCGTGCAGTACCTCGTTCAGCTCCCGCGCCAGCGTTTCGCGCTCGATCGTCTGCCACTGGTCGAACTGGGGGGCACCGTCGAGAAAAAACCCTTCGAGGAATGGGCCCCCCCAGGCGTCGATGGCGGCCCGCAGCTGTCTGGCCGCACGTGCCTCCCGGAAGGCGGCGACATCACTGGTCAGTTGCGTGGGATCGAGGCGGATCTCGCCTCCGTCGGTATGCAGCACGTCGTCGCCGAGCGCCTTCCGGATGGCGTGCACCGCCACGTTCAGGAGGTGGCGGGCCTGCTTGTCTCCCTGTTCCGGCCAGAGGAGCGTGAAAAGTTTCTCACGCGGGGCCGTATGTCCCCGCGCAATCGCGAGATAGGCCAGGAGGGCAAGTCGATGGCGCTGCGCCACTGCGCCCCCCATGCGGCCTGTCGGCCCTTCGATTCGCGCGCCGCCAAGCAGGTGGAGAGTGTGCATTGCGATTGTCCGATAGCGGCGGGAGACGCGAATTGACCGGCAGTTGACCGGGCATTGAGTCGCCCGCCGTACCATCCTCGCCCATCCAGGCAAGACCCGGCGTAACACGACGGCCGGGCGACCAGCGAGGAACCGTATGTCACTACCATATATGTCCGTGGCGCGAGCCGCTAGGAAACGTTTGGTGCAAGTCGCACCCCTGCTGCTTGTTCTGGCCTGCGACGAGAAGCATCCGATCGCCCCGCCCGTGCCGGACCCGACCCAGCCAACGGCGTCGGGACCAAGGGAGCCTGGCGTCTCCGCCATGCTGTCCGAGCGCGCGCGCCTGTTTGATCCGGCGGTGACCTCACTGGTGTCGTCGTCGATCGAGCATTCGCAGGGACGCTACCGCTATCGCGCCACTTCCGGCCCCCTGCCGCAGTTGAAGCGCGATGACTTCATCGTGGGCAAGGCCGACACTGCCTTCGTGCGCCTGGTGCTCTCCGCGGAACGCGTCGGCGATGAGCTGATCGTGGAAACCGGCCACGCGTACTGGCATGACGTGATCAAGGGAGGCACTTACGGCATCACAATGCCCTTCGACAATTCGAAGGCCGTTACGTTCGATGGCCAGGTAGCGAATCTCGTCCTGCCTCCCGTTACTCTCGGATCGGCCCCCGTCTCGCTGGGCCAGCTGGATTACACGTTTGACAAGACCGACGTGTGTGCCTGGGGAGACAGCCTTCTCGGCTCGAAGTTGTGTGGCAAGGAGCTGGAAAAGGAGATCGGGTGGCTTTCGATTGCCGGAACGATCGATACTGCCCTGATCCACGGCGGCAGCGTGAAGGTGAGCGGCAGCATGGACATCAGCATGACGGTCGCGCCTGGTGGCATCACGGGAGGTAGCCCGCCGGTCTTCGCCCCCTGCCATCGCGGAAACTTTCCGGGGTGCATCTCCACGCCGACGGGCGCCGTGCTGATCGAGTGGCTCCGGTACTACGTGCCGCAGATTCCGGAGGCGTCACTTCCGCCGGTGCGCCTGTGCATTCCCGGGCTGCCCGTGCGGGTGCGCGCAGGGTACTGGGATTACAGCAGCTTCCTGCCGCGATGGGTACTCCCGACCTTCGAGCAGTGCCGCGTCACGACGGCTGGCGTGCTGCCAACCATCGTGCTGCCGTCATTCTCGAACGCGGCGGCGAACATCCGGCCGCGCGTCACCGGCAACATGACCATCCAGGTGAAGGGCGACGGGAAGATCGGGCTGGAAATTCCGATTCCATCGCTGGCCGTCGGCAGATCGTACACCATCGGCAACGATTTCAAGGCCGAGGCGAAGCTTGGGCTGTTCGTCGGCATCGAAGCCCAGGTCAAGAATGCGGGCGCCACGTTCCTCATCTCATTCGACCAGGCGGGCGTCGCATCGCAGTCGTGGACGCCACAGGGAGGATGGGAGGGCGGCTGGACATCGACCAAGGCGGAGAAGAGCCTGCAGTTCCTCGCGGTCGATCGTCCGGATTCGATGGTCGTGCGCGTCTCGTTGCCACTCCAGGCGACTGCTGAGCTGTGCTTCGCCATCGTCTCCTGCAAAGTGGAGGAGCCGAAGCTGATGGCCGCGGACGGGCAACCCGCGGACCTCTTCGACATTGCGATCAACCTGAAGGCCGGGATCAAGGCATATCCCATGATCGACGCGACGTACACGCGTGAGGTGGTCAACGAGGAACCGTTCGTCGACAACGCGAAGATTGCGCTGGAAGGTGCGTGGGGACTCGACCTGAAGGCCGGACTGGAGATTCCAGCGACCGGGTGGATCCTGCCCAACGTGCCGCGGAAGTGGGAGAAAGAACTTGAATGCTGCCGGGTTCCGCTCGGGGACCTCTGGCTCCAGGGGAAGCTCGACGTCAGAACGGTGACAACCGGCTCGGCGCCGGATCCCGACGGGTACTCCATTCGCGTCGAACGCGCGGATACGCTTCCGCGGATCATCAAGGCGGGGGTGAGCCGCATGCTGCTCCCGCTGGATCACGGGTCCCCGATGACGGCGGACCTGGGCGCAACCGATACGGTCGTATTCTCCAGGGGATATCCGTGCGCGGTGGCGTACACCGACGCACTTCTTGCCGTCACCCCGGTGTGGGGGGGCATTGTGCAGGGGTTGCGCGCGAATGGCGTGGACGTTCCCAGCTACGCGACCGCGTATCCCTGCGACCTGCTCGTCGCACGGTATCAGCTCACCCTCACCGGCGTCTCGGAGAACTGCGTCGTGGAAGGTGGCACGACGCGCGAGCTCTGGCTCCAGTCGAAGGATTTTCTGCTGAGCCGCAGCGATACCGCCATCACGACATTCAATGTCGCGTGCGAAGGATCGAGCGCGCTTGGCGACATGGAGGTCGTCATTTCCGGAGGCGCGACACCTTTGACGGACCGCGACTACGAGCTTGCGCTCGATGGCGAGCCGCTTGGCAGGATGCGACGAGGGCAGACGCAGCTGTTCACGGCGCTCCAGGCAGGAGTCGAACGAACGCTGACTCTCACCGGCGGGCCCACGAACTGCGCATCGATAGCGCCTCAGACAATCACGCTCGCGGCGGGAATCACCAACACCGTGAACCTCGGCTCGCCGTGCGTCGCCGCCGACACGCCGCCGCCTGCGCCGGGCACGGTGACGGTCAACAGCGTCACCACGGGCGCGGGGTCAGACCCTGACGGGTACCAGATGCTGCTCGACGGCGTGCAGCGCGCGGCGATGCCGATGTCAGGCAGTGCGGCGCTCACCGGCATTCCTGGTGCGACGCTCTCGGTGCTGCACTTCACGAACGTCGGCGGTAATTGTCGTCCATCGGTGCCGCTCCCATTGCCCTTCACGCTCTCTGCGGGCGCGACCCCCATCGTGCTCAACGTCCCGCTGACCTGTGTGGACGCCGCGGCCGACACGGTGCTCGGGACGGTGGAAGCTGCGTCCGGCATGTTCGCCATCCGGCATGCGAATGGCTCCCTGTCATACATCACTGGCCCGGCGCGAACCGACTTCGGGCAACTCGCCGGCATCGCGGTGCAGGCGTGGGGCACACGCGTCGGCACGAGCCTCGACGTAAACGGCTACCAGCTGCAAAACACCCTCGCCGATCCTCGGTTCACCGGCATCGTGGTCATTCGCGGAACGGAAACCTGGCTGTTCGGAGATGAAGCCATCAGGCTGCTCGACGCACCTGCCTCGCTGAAGAGTGCCGCGGGATCGTTTGTGTGGGTCGGTGGTACGCGGGACGGCTCGGACGTGACGCCACGAATCTTCGGGATCATCAGGAGCGCGCCATGAGAATGACACTCTTTCGCTCGCCGCTCGTTGCCGGCGTGGTGCTCGCCATCGGTCTTTCGTGTGGTGATCCTGCGAGCCCGCCACCGCCGCCCGAGGGGGTGCAGACCGTGACCCTCACGCCGGTGCGGGACACGCTCGTCTCGCTCAACGAAACGGTGCAACTCACCGCGGTGGGGCGCGACTTCGCCAATGTCGTGATTCCTGCCGCGTCATTCAGCTGGTCATCGTCGGATGCCGCGATCGCGTCGGTGAGTGACGCCGGCGTCGTGACCGCACTCAAGAACGGCTCGGCGACCATCACCGCGACCGCCAACGGGAACTCGGCGACGACGGCGATCGTCGTCCGCCAGCGTGCCGCGACGATGGACGTGCTCACGGGAGATATCCAGGCGGCGTCGGTTGGAGCGCCTCTCGACACGATGCTCACCTTCCTGCTTAAAGACGCGGGCGGCAGCCCCGCGGAGGGAATCGCGCTCGTGTTCGCCGGCGTTGGTAGTGCTGGTGTCGCCACGCCGGGCCAGGTGACGACCACCGCTACTGGTGAAGCAACCACGCAATGGACACTCGGCACCGTCCCTGGCGTGCAGCAACTGCTCGTGACGGTGACCGACCACGCCGCGTTGTTCGACACGCTCGACGCGACGGCGTTCGCCGCGGAACCTGATACGATGTTCGCGGCGGGTGGAGCAGGCCAGGCAGAGCTCCCGTCGCTGGCGCTGCCGGCGCCATTGCAGGTCAAGGTCGTGGATAAGTACGACAATCCGATCGCCGACGTACCGATCGTTTTCTCTGTGACTGGTGGCGGCGGTTCCCTGGATTCGACCGAAGTGCTGACGGATCTCGACGGGATCGCGACGGTGCGATGGACGCTTGGCGCGGCACTTGGCGCGCAGACGGTGCAGGCCATCCTTCCGGATTCCGCCGTGGGTCCGATCGTTGATTTGCCTGGCTCGCCGGTGACGTTCACCGCGACGGCAGTGGATTTCACCGTCACCGGAGTGGCAGCCACTCCAGCGGTCGGTGCAGAGATGATCGTGATTGGAAGCGGCTTCGATCCTGTCGCCGAAAACAACGCCGTCACGGTGGGTGGTGTGGCCGCGACTGTCACCGGTGTATCGGACGCGCAGTCGAAGCTGCACGTCCTCGTGCCCTCGTTCGGTTGCACCCCGGCGCAGTCGCGTGCGATCAGCGTGACCCGTGGCATCACCACGCAGCAGGTGAACGCGACGGTGCATCCCGCCGATCCCCTGGCGCTCGCGGTCGGACAGCACACGGTGGTGAGCGACCCGGCGTCGTTCTGCCTGCAGTTCCTTCCGGCAGATGGCGGGGAGTACATCGTGGGGGTGACATCGACGCGTGCCCTGAATGGCGAGCTGCCCTTCCGCATGATCGCGGATGCGGGCGGCATTCCGCCGCAGTCGTCCCTGCGCACCTCCGCGTTGCGGGCGTCGTCCGTGCGCGCCTCAGCATCGCCGCCCGCGGCCAGTACGCCCTCGACAGATGGACGAGATCGGTCGCTGCGCAATTGGGAAGCCAGCTTCTTCCGGAGCACGACATTTCGTGCAACACGCAGTGCGTTGCGCGCGGCTCCAACTCGCAGGGTATCCGCCGTGGGAGACATCATCCCCATCCGGATACCGGACATCACGACCGATCCGTGCAACACCTTCACGACGGTGAACGCACGTGTAATCGCGATGGGGCCGCGACTTACCGTCGCGACCGATGCCACGCTGCCGGCGGATCCCGCGAGCGTGCTGGCCGTGTCGACTGCACTGCAGGGCTTCCTGAACACCTTCGGGACCGCGATCTACGACATGGCCACGACGCACTTCGGCCTTCCCGCTGATCTCGACGGCAACGAGCGAGTGACCGTCGTCTTCAGCCCGTCGGTGTCCGGGCTTCCTGTCTTCACGTCGGCGATGGATCACGTGGCACCGAGCGTCTGTCCCGCCAGCAACAACGGTGAGGTCGTGTACGCGAATGTGACTGCGACGCCATCCTCCACGGACCTCGACGCGTTGCTCGCCGGGAGCCTTCCCGCGTTGACACACGAGCTGGCGCACATGATCCAGCTGTCCAAGCGCATCGGCGTCGGAGGCTTCCCGCTGCCCTTCTGGCTCGCGGAGGGCCAGGCGATGCTGGCCACCGAGCTCGCGGGACGTACCGTGCGTGGCGACACCCCACGCATGGACTTCGGTGCGGCGGTCGTAAATGCGGACGCGAATGCCGTGACCTGGTACGACCCGCTCTTCGATAACCTCTCCAACCTCTTCGGCTTTACCGGGGGTGCATCGGTGGGCGCCGAGGGCATGGCGCGCTGCTCGGTATTCGGCTTCGCCGGAGTTACGACGCCCTGTACCGGGAACTTTGCGCGCGGCGCAGCGTGGTCGTTCCTGCGGTTCATGAGTGACCGCATGGCGACCGCATACGCCACAGGTGAAGCAGGTTTCCTGCGCGACCTGCTGGCGACCCGGCCGGACAGCGATGCTGTCGGCGTCCTCGAGTCACTCGTGGATGCGAAGGTGGATGAACTGCTGGTCCAGTGGGCGATGGCGCTCGCGGTCGACGGCCGCGTCTCCGCCGCCTCGGCGCCACTGCTTCAAATGCCGAGCTGGGACCTGGCGAACATCTTCGACGCGCGTCCTTCGGCGGAGCGTCTGACGCCGATGCCGCTGGCATTCGCGGACTTCATCCAGGATGCTCGCGTCGTGGGAGGCGGGACGTTCTATACGCGGATCACCAACGGCGCGGCGCATGATGCTGTGGCGCTGCAGGTGTCCGACGAGCTGGGGAACGCGCTGGTAGAGGATCTGCGTCCACGGTTGTGGATCGTGCGGATCAACTGATCTCTCGTTAACGACCGGCAACTCGCCACTGGCCACTAACTAGCTGGCGAGGATGCCAATCGGAGACGGGAGCACATTGCGGCCTGGAGGGACGAACCGTGACAAATGCCGGATGAGCCGCATGCGCGTGAGTGACGCAATGGCAACTGGTTCAGGTTTAATGATAGAGGGCACCTTGCATCCCTGAACACATCTCGAACCATGGTCCACAACCGCAGGACGAACGGCGTTCGCCGCGTTGCGACGGCCCTGCTCAGGGGCGCACTCGCCGTTGCAGTGGTGCTGTCGGTCGGCGGCTGCCGATTGATCACCGGGACGGACGACGAGCATCGTTACGTGCTGAAGCTCCAGGCGGACCAACCCATGGAGCTCTTTTTCGGAGCGACCATGACCTATCGCGAGGGACCGCAACTCGCAGCGGATTACATCGTGGAGCTCACGACAGCACCCCATGAGACGCAGCTGACGGGTCGGGACGTGCTCGGCATCGTCGTTGGCGCCATTCAGGTACCCGTGGCTGGCGCATCGCTTCGCGCCGAGCTGTGGGAGGATGGCAAGCTCGTCGATGTTGCCACGGGCATCGGTCCGTCGGGCCCGCGCGCATTGCGCGGTGGCCGTCCCGACTAACGTATCACTCTGAAGGAGCAGTAATGCGTCTCCGCCATCTCGCACCGCTCGCGTTGCTCGGCTGGTCGTGCAGCGACCCCGTTGATCCTACCGAGACAGACGATTCCATCCGCCAGCTCCCGACGGAATTGCGCTTCGAGGCCTTTGCAAACGGTCAGCTTCCCGATGGGCGGGACATCCAGTGCAGCATCGAGACGCACATCGTCATCACCTCGGAGGTAGCGGTCGCAGGCAACGCGACCATTCGGACCGGCACCGGCGGGGGCGACGCCAGGCGCAACAAGGAACTCGCCAACGGCAATAGCGTTGCGTTCTGGGCCACCACAGGTTTTCAGGATCTCCAGGTCGCGTACATCGGTACGGACAGCATCGAGATCAGGTCACCTGCGTCGGCGGACGTCACCGAACGGTTCTGGAAGGAGTTTGCGCGATTCGCCGGGAGTCGCCGCAACCTGGATCCGGCGCAGGGTGTCTATGCCGAAGGCGACTGGACCTGCCATCCAATGGACACGCCGGAGTCGTCCGGCGAGTACTACGACGCGGAAGGGAGCATGCCTGGCCGGTGGACACTGTACCGGGCGCACAATCCCCTGTAACTGCGCGTTGCTACTGTCCCTTCAGGGCCGTCGGACTTCTGGCGTCGGCGTCGCCGGCATGAGGATCCGCAGACGGGCAGACAGAGCACGCGCAGGCGCAATACCGTCGCCGATGTCCTGCGCGATCGCCGATCGCAGCGCCGCGAGATCACGCCCTGGCGTTCCGCGGCGCAGCAGCTCTGACACCGCGTCCCCCGCGGTACGTGGGGGGACGCCGTTCGCCGCCAGGTCAGCCAGAGTCACCAGGGCCACTCCGAAATCCGCGGCGTCGCTCCCCTGCCCGGCTTCCACCAGCGATCGCAGCGTCTCGGCGGTGACGCCGGCGCGCAATGCGCTCGCGGCTGCCGTCAGCGCGGCAGTCCCCGTTCCCGCGGGCATGATCGCGCGCGCCTCCCCCAGCTGACGCGCAAGCGTGCGCACCGCGGCGATGATGCGCGCGTCGTCCGCACCTTTGAGTACTCCTTCGGCGGCCTTCGAGACCAGCGGCTCTACGGGCAGCTTCGCCGCACGCGCGGAATCCGCGATGCGCGTGAGAACCTGCCGGGTGTCCACGGATAGCTGCGCAGGAAAATCAGCGGCGGGTGCCTGCGCCGCGATACGCGTCGACGTCAATAGCAGCGCCAGCACTGCGAGGTGGTGCTTCATGAGCCGCTCACCAGTACAATGGAGTTCGGTGAACCGAAATCGTCGTCCGCCGCGCGCGGCGCCCGCGGGTCGCGCGCGAGTGCGCCGTCCACCACGAACGAGTACGCATACCGCCCGGGTGTGAGCGGGATCTCCACGGTCCATGTCCGCCCATCGCCAGCGCGCCGCAGCTTCACACCGGCGCGATCCCAGCCGTTGAAGTCACCGACGAGCGTGACGCTGCTCGCACCTGGAGCCTCGAGACTGAAGCGCACGTTCGATGTTCCCCCGACAGCACCTCCCGTGGCGACAGAAACGACGTCGCGCGGCGCGTTGGTCAGCAGCCAGGTTCCTGCACCACCCAACGTCATGAACAGCAGTGCCGCGGCGATCGCGGCGGCGGGATGGATTGACCACCGGATGCGAGCGCTGCGCGCAGATGTCGGCGCCGCGCGTTCGGATGCCGCCTTCAGCACGCGCCGTCGCCAGAGATCACTCGGTGGTGGTGCGTCGCGGAGCAGCTCCGTTGCGTCGCGAAGCGCAATCGGCAATTCGTCCTCGCGCATCAGGGCATTACGCATCAATGCGATCCTCCGCGAGCAGCAGCTGCAGCCGTTCACAGGCGCGCTGCACCCGCATCTTGAGCGCCGAGACTCCGACATTCGTCATCTGCGCCATCTCCTCGTAACTCAGTTGCTCGACGTGCTTCAGCAGGAACGCTTCACGGTGCGCGACATCCAGCCGTGCGAGCGCCCGCTCGATGGCGTCGCGCAGCACCATGTCCTCCGCGTCCCCTGGCACTGCCGCGCGCGCGACGGCCTCCGCATCCGGCGTGATCCGGTCTTCGCGCTTGCGACGCACGCCGATGGCTGTGCGACACCGGTTGATCAGGATGGTCATGAGCCAGGTGCGAAAGGCGACGCTGCCGTCGTATCGTGCCAGTGCGCCGTGCGCCCGAATGAAAGCTTCCTGCGTGGCATCTTCCGCATCCTCGACGTTGCCCAGCATGCGCGTCGCGTAGCGCAGGCAGACGCGCGCGTGACGATCCACCAGGGTCGTGAACGCCGCTGCGTCGCCCGCGAGCACCGCGCGTACCAGCGTTGCATCCGGGATCACTGCCTCGTTGTACCCGGACAGCCGCGCCACCGTCACATCACGCCGCGACATGGCGCCCGACATCATTTCACCACGACGACGCCGACTCGCCCGTTGAACTCATCGTCCACCGACGGCACCCCGGGCGGCGCGATCCAGCGATCGCCGTCCACACGCACGCTCATCCGGTG
>Ga0196976_1001227_pt1 | contig 12133 bp, 8 predicted proteins | sample S3v_513CmetaG_FD_148644 | JGI IMG/M metagenome (GOLD analysis project Ga0196976, IMG submission 148644) | Soil microbial communities from Anza Borrego desert, Southern California, United States - S3+v_5-13C | ecosystem: Environmental > Terrestrial > Soil > Desert | place: USA: California...
CTCGGTGGCGAGGTCCAGAGACTGTGACTCGGATGCCTCCTGCGTCGACTTGAACGCAGCAGTGGATGCCACCTCCTCCGAGAAGACGGACGACACGGAAACGGTCCGCTCTTCTCCCGGAGCCAGGTTGATGGACCCGACCAGTTGCCCGAGTTCCGAGTTGACCCACATCATCGTGTATGAAAGGTGCTCTCGAATCGCGAGCCGAGGGAACTGCGTGGGCCGCGTACCGGGCAAGGGATTGAAGAAGAACTGTGCCCCCAGATAACTCCGATCCTGGGACACCACCTGGTCGTAGTCGGGAACGACGACCACGCAGTTGCGACGGAACGCTTCGTCTTGGTCGCATCGAGACATCACGTCCGAGAGAGCGGTGCCGTCTTGGCACCGGAAGCCAAGATCTGAGTGCCTGGCGATGAACACCGTCTTCCCGGACTTCCGCAGGGACGCAATGCGCTCATCGACGGGATCCGTGACCTCGTCGACCACCTCATAGTCCGTGGCTTCTTCCGTATGGTACGTCGTCTTGATCTCGGGGACGCGTCGATACTCGACCTCGCCGCACGAGCCATACCTGACCTCTGTCTTGTAGAGGACGTCCGAGGTCGTCCAGACGACCACTCTGCGGAAGCTTCGATAGAGCTGGCCCTCCTTGAGATTTCTCTTTGTCCCATCCGGGAGAGAGATCTCCTGGTCGGACGTCGCCAGGACGTACCCGAGCCGTGAGGCTCGCTCCTTGAGCGCGCGTTTCGCCTGCTCCACCTTGTGCGTCACCGACTTGAACGCCTGGAACTTCTGGAGATCCGCGTCCGCCTGAGTGGGATCCTCCCACCAGACCTCACCGGACATCGCCAAGAGCCGTTGCTCGGCCACCTGGCCGAGTTTGGTCGCGAACGCCTGCCGACTCATGAGTCCACGGTACTCGTCGCGGATCGAGAGCACCTCCCTCGAGACGTAGAGGGCCCCGCTTCTCGCCGAGGCCGATTCGTCCTTGGACGAAAACACCTGGAACGACCCGCTGATGCGATGGGTGTTCCAGAATGCGTTCCACGGATCCGGCCCACCTGTCTGCGGATCGAACATGATCGGCCGGGCGGCCGGATCTACGAGCACGTAGCGGCGCTTGCTCGGCTGGTGCAGCAGGACGAAATTCGCATCGACCTTCTCGCCCTTCTCATCCCAGCACGGCGTGTTGTCCCATGCTTGGCCCTTGGCCTGCTCAAAGGCTGTTCCCGCGTACTTGACGCGGGCAGCATCCCAGCAGCGCTCGAAATAGCCTTTCAGCCGGGCTTGATCGTCTCTCTTCGGAGAGTCGCCGAGCCGCGGCGCCTGCAACATGAGCTCGCGCCACGGGATGTTCAGTTCACGGCGCCTCACGAACTCGATGATGGACGGCGCCGACTCGGGAGACGTGGGCGGCCGGACCCTGATGCTTGCTGCCAGCGTCTGGGACGGGACCTTGGCGCTCGGAGGAGACGTGCCGTCAACGACTCGGGGCATGGGCCACCCCCCCGCTCTCCGTCGTGGTGGCCAGGCTCGTGGCGAGAGCGGGACCGGCGAGCCTGGTTCCAACCTCCTCCACAGTGTCGCTAGCCGTGCGGCGTGCGCCCATGCCGGAAACCCCTCGCGTCCCGCCAGGGCTCGTGGGCGCGCGAGGGCTGGGGCGTCCGCTCAGCGCTCTGCCCAGACGCGCGCCGCGAGCGCCGAGCGCCCCGGGCAGCCGGTGCGGGCGAGCAGCGCCGTCACGTGCCGCTCGACCGAGATCTCCGCGCAGCCGAGCTCGACCGCGATGGTCTTGTTGGACGCGCCGCGAGCGACGCCCTGGAGGACCTGTGCCTGGCGCGGGGTGAGGCGGAGCTGCGCCGCGAGCGCGCGAGCCCTCGCCGTGGCGGGCTCGGGCGGTGTCCGGCGGACGGCCAGGGCGTACGGAGGAAGGCCGGGAGCGCGGAGCCGGTGCACGGTGAGGCCCGGCTCGGCGCGTCCGGTGCAGCGCCGCAGCTCTTCGCGGAGGTCCGGAACCGCGGAAAGGTGCGCCGCTCCCGCGGCGTTCGCGTGGACGACGCCGCCCCCGGGAGACATGACGTATGCCGCATCGCTCAGCCGCTCCATCGCCACGGCGAGCGCCGCGGCCGCGCCAGCGCCGATGCCCAGCCGCTCGTCGAGGACGAGGCGGTCGCGCAGGAGCGGGATGAGGCGGCGCAGCCGGCGCTCGAGGGCAGGATCGTACGCCTGGGGACGGACCACCCCTACCCACGCCACCAGGACCGGCCCGTCGCAGATCAGGGTGCGGAGCTGGTCGAACCTCAACAGCATCCGGTGGTGGGCGGCCGGCTCGGAGGCCCACGGCCCGGTCCCGACCGCCGCGCGGACCCGCGCCACGGGGAGGTTGCAGACGCGATTCCGCTGCGCAGGCTCCGGCCGCATGGGATCGAACTGCAGGAATCCCCGCGGATGCCGGCGAAGCGCGTTCGCGAAACTCGGGATCCACTCGGGGAATCCGTCACCCTGGAAGTGGTAGAACTCCAGCTCGTTCCCGTGCTCGACGGGGGAGAGCGCGTACGCTCCCGCGTGGTCCGACACCAGGTAGTCGGCGAGCGCCGGCAGGATGCGCCGCGACGCGGGCTCGGGCCGCTCCCCGAGGTGCGCCAGCTCGTGCCGGATCCGCGCGAGCGCATGGCTCGGGCGCCGCTCCAGGGTCACCGCTGCACCTCCGCGTGGAGCCGCGCCGGCACCTCGGCGCGCGAGCCGCACCCCAGCCGCCGGAGCACCGCCGAGACGTGCCGCTCGATCGTGTGCTCCGAACACCCGAGCGTCGCGGCGATCTCGCGGTTGCGCGCGCCGCGGGCGAGGAGCTCCGCGACCTGGAGCTGCCTGGGGCTAAGGTGGGTGCGTCGCGCCGCCGCTGCGATGGCGTCCGTCCATCCCGGGGTGCGGCCGACGACGAGGGTGCAGGAGTCGCCGTCCTCGAGCAGGATCCGGGTGCGCTGATACGCGGCGTGTTCGTCCGCCAGCGCAGCCGCGAGCGCGTCCGAGGTTGCGCCGCCGCGCTCGAGGATCTCCCGCGCGCTCGCGTTCGCGAGGACGATCCTGCGCCCGCGCAGGAGGACGGCCGGGACGGCGAGCTCGTCCAGCACGCGCTCCAGGAGCGCCACGGCGACGCGGATCGGCGGTCGTTCGCGCGCCGGCCAGCGCCCTTCGGGCGGGGCGCCGTTCGAGCTGGAGCTGCCGGAGGACACCCGGTCGCCAATAGCGAGGACACACGCTGGCGCTCCCGCCTGCGTGGGGCGCAAAGAAATGTTCACGTTTGGTTCGTGGAGGAGCGCTACGCGACGAAGGCCGTGACGCTGGCGACCAGTGCAGCTGGCTCCTGGACGGCATACAGGTGACCGACCCCATCCGCCCGCTCCAGCCGGGCACCGGGGATCGCGGCGGCGATCTCCTCTGCCCATGCAGGCGGCGTATGGACGTCGGCGGTTCCGACCCGCACGAGGGTGGGAGCCCGCACGTGCGCGAGCGAGGGGCGCAGGTCGGTGCAGCTCGCTGCCGCCTCGAGCTCGGCCACGATGGTGGCCCGAGGCGCGGTCCGCGCACGGGCGAGGACCCGCGCCGTCGTCTGGGGGTGCACCGCTGCCCATTCGGCGCCGAGGCTCATCGCCACGAACGCCTCCGCCGGATCGACGGCGCCGGCGCGCACCATCGCCGCGAACCCTGCGAAGCGCTCGCGCACCGTAACGTCGCCGCCGGCGAAAGGGCCGAGCAGGTAGAGCCGGCGTACGCGCAGGCGACCGCCGAGCGCGAGCGCGAGCGCGTGGTACGTCCCGAGCGAGAACCCGATCACGTCGAGGTCCCGGATCCCGCGCGCCTCCATGGACGCCTCGACAGCCGCTGCGACCGCCTCGAGCGAGAAGGGCGCGATCGCCGGCGAGCGCCCGTAGCCGGGCAGGTCCGGCACCAGCACGCGCCGCGTGTGCGCGAGCGGGCCCGCGACCTCGGCCCACACCTCGCCGTCGAGCACCTGACCGTGCAGGAGCAACGCCGCCGGCGACTCGACGGGGCCGCTCTCGCGGACGAAGAGCGGCGCAGGCGAGGACCGCGAAGACATGACGTGGAGGTAACCACGCCATCGGCGCGGTGCCGCACGCAGGGAGGTGGCCAGCAGAGCCTGGCGAGTTGGGGGGAGAGGGCTCTCCCGCGGCGGACCGCGGCCACCACTGTCGCGAACTCCCGCCTTCGCCCTCGCTCACCGTCGCAAGACGGGAGCGGCGAGGACGAACGATCGTCCGACCGAGGGACAGAGTCCGCCGCCACAGAATTTGATCCGTGAGGCGCACACCCTGAGGGGGCCCTTGCGAGATGCTCCTGCCATCTCGATCGGCTCGGTTCTTCGTCCAGGCGCGTGGCGTTGCCAACATCGCGGCGCCACGGAGGACGTCCTCGAGCCACCGGCGGCCCGCCCTCATGACGACTTCGCCATGGTCCGCGCGGTTCACGATGCCTGAGTCGAACACGCGTGGACCAGGGTAGAGCGCACAGCCGGCGACGAGCGTCGCCACTTACCGGGACGGCGGGGGTCAGTTCTTGTGGCGCTTGGAGGTCAGTTCCTCCTGCCGTTTGACAGGCCCGCGCGGACGACCCTCGCGAGGTGGGCCTCGCACACCTCCCGGACGCGCGCGCGGAGCCAGCGGTGCGCGGGATCGGCGTCGAGCCGCGGATGCCACAGGAGCGAGATCGGCAACTCGGGCGTGGCCACCGGCAGGGGGAACGAGAACATTCCGTCCCGCAGGAACCCCGTCTGAAGCTCGGGGACGGTGGCGACGAGGTCCGACGCCCGGGCCAGCCACAGCGCGCCCGCGTAACCGTCCACCACCGCGACGATGTCACGCGCCAGGCCGAGCGGCGCCAGCGCATCGTCCATCGGACCGCGGTCCAGCCCTCGCCGTGAGACGAGGACGTGCTGGCCGCTCGCGTATCGAGCCGGCGTCATCGGACCCGCGCCGAGCGGGTGTCCGGCCCGCACGACGCCGACCCACCGGTCGCGGAACAGCGCCTGCACGCGCAGCTCTGGCCCGGAGGTCCCGGCCGCCACGCCCGTCTCCAGGTCGACGGTCCCGTCGCGGAGCGGCGCGCTGTCCTTGTCCGGCTTCGTCGTGAAGCGCAGCCGGACGCCGGGTGCCTCCTCGGCCACGCGGGCGAGGAGCGCCGCGCCCAGGTTCTCCAGGAAGCCATCGGTCGAACGGATCGTGAAGGTCCGGGCGAGGCGCGCGAGCTCGAGTCGCCCGGCAGGGCGCAGGAGGTCCGCGGCGCCCTGCACGAGCGGTCCGACCCGCTCGCGGAGCTCCAGCGCGTGGGGCGTCGGGACGAGCGCGCGCCCGGCCCGGACCAGCAGCGGATCGCCCGTCGCCGCGCGAACCCTCGCGAGCGCCCGGCTCATCGCGGACGGGCTGAGCCGGAGCCGCCGGGCGGCGCGGGCGACGCTCCCCTCGGCGAGCAGCACGTCCAGCACGAACAGGAGGTTGAGGTCGGGCCGTGCCACGGCGTGGACCATAGCACGGGGCAATCGACGGCTGCCTGCGCGGCCGGGCTCCCTCGGGCGCCCCGCACTCGTCGCGCGCGCGGCGACATGGCGTCGAGCGCACGGACGAGGTGCGTCCGGCGCGTGTTCCGCCCGGCTCGGCCGCCAGCTACCTCCAGGGAACGACGACGGAGGCACGCGCGCCTCGAAACGGAGTTCTCATGAAGCCCATCCACGCAGGTCCCCTCGCAGCGCCCGTCGTCGAGGCGATGAGCGCCGGACGGGCGCCCTGGTCGCGCTGGACGCTCGCCGGCCTCTGCCTGTCCATGCTGATGTCGTCGCTCGACACCAGCATCGCCGCCGCCGCGCTGCCGACGCTCGCCCGGGCGTACGGGGCCTCGTTCCAGGATGTCCAGTGGGTCGTCCTCTCGTACCTGCTCGCCATCACCACCCTCATCGTCGGCGTCGGCCGTCTGGGCGACATCGTCGGCCGCCGCCGCCTGCTCCTGGCCGGGATCCTGCTCTTCACCGCCGCCTCGGCGCTGTGCGGCGGTGCGCCGAACCTCTGGGTCCTCGTGATCGCCCGCGCCCTGCAGGGCCTGGGCGCAGCGGCCATGATGGCGCTCACCGTCGCCTTCGTCGGGGACGCGGTCCCGCGGGAGCGGACCGGCAGCGCCATGGGGCTGCTCGGGACGATGTCCGCGGTCGGCACCGCCCTCGGGCCATCGCTCGGTGGCGCGCTCGTCGCCGCCGTGGGCTGGCGGGCGATCTTCCTGGTCAACGTGCCGCTCGGGCTCGTGAACCTGCTCCTCGCCCGCCGCCACCTCCCCGCGGATCCACTCGCGGCGGCGCGCGAGCGACCGCGCTTCGACTGGCTCGGCATGGTGCTCCTCGCGGGGACGCTCGGTCCGTACGCCCTGGCGATGACCCTCCCCGGCAGCTTCGATGCCCGGAACACCGCCCTGCTCACCAGCGCCGCGCTGTGCGCGGTCCTGTTCGTACGGGCGGAGGCCACGGCGCCCTCTCCGCTGGTGCGGCTCGCCATCTTCCGCGAGCGCGTGTTCGGCGCAGGGCTCGCCATGAGCGCGCTGGTTTCGACGGTCATCATGGCGACGCTGGTGGTCGGCCCCTTCCACCTCACCCGCACGCTGGGCCTGGACGCGGCCCGCGCCGGGTTGGTGCTGTCGGCGGGGCCGGTGGTGGCCGCGCTGACGGGCGTGCCCGCCGGGCGCGTCGTCGACTGGATGGGCACGCGGCGTACGACCCTGGCCGGGTTGGGCGCGATGGCGCTGGGCTCGTCGCTCCTCTCCGCGATCCCCGCGGCGCTCGGGGTCGCCGGGTACGTGGGTCCGATCACGGTGTTGACTGCGGGTTATGCGCTCTTCCAGGCGGCCAACAACACTGCCGTCATGGCGGCCGGCGGCGCCGACCGCCGGGGCCTCACCTCGGGCGTGCTCACCTTGTCCCGCAACCTGGGCCTCGTCACCGGTGCCTCGCTCATGGGCGCGGTGTTTGCTCGCGCTGCAGGCACGGCCGATTTGGCGTCGGCGCCGCCGGGCGACGTCGCCACCGGGACGCAGGTCACCTTCGCGGTCGCGGCGGGGCTGGTCGGAGTCGCGGCCGCCCTGAACGGGCTTCGATCGACCCCGCCGAGGAGGTGAACGTCGGGCATGACGCGTCGACCCGCCCGCGCTCCGCGCTCCGCGGCACGCGATCCCGGTGCTGCGGAATGCCTTCCAACCGGGCGTCCTGCTTACGGATACCAGCGCTGCCCTGAACCTCGACTTCGCTACTTGCCAACGGTCCTCAGGTCGTAGTACCCGAGCAGACACACGAAACGCCTTGCTCGTCGCCTGCGCGCCGACCCTGTCTGAATCGATTAGGGTTCGCAGCCGGGACGAGCCGTCCGCGGGGCCGTCGCCGGGGGACACGCAGCTCGGAGATCCTATGCGCATGAACGTACCGGTTCGTTTGTCGACTTGGCGTCACTGGGTGCTGGTGACCGTGCTTGGGCTGACCGGGCTCGCGGGCTGCGCTCGGCCCGATGCAGGCGCGGAGAGCGTGAAGACGGTCAGGCAGGCGGCGAAGGCCGGCGCGTCCCCCGAGGTGGTCGTCGCAAGCGGCTGCGGGTACGAGCTCACCACGGGCGCGTACTCGAGCTGGCCAGGCGGTTACCAGGCGTGGGTTCAGCTCACGAATCGCGGTGGCGCGGTCGGCACGAGCTTCCAGGTCCTGCTCGACGTGGGCGAGACCCAGATCACGCAGCTGAGCCTGGCCAGGTACGAGGCCGTCGAGGGCGGCTACGTCGTCACGGAGCCCGGCTGGCTCGAGTATCAGAAGATTCCGCAGGGCAAGAGCTACCGGTTCCAGTGGAACGGCTCGGGCGCTTATCCCACCGTCCAGCCGTACCTCATCTCCATCAACGGTGTCGCCTGCGACACGCACGCGCCGTCCGTCCAGCTCGTAGCGAGCGCGAGCTTCCTGACCTCGAACGGGAAGCTGACCCTCACGGCGGTCGCGACGGACGACGTGGCCGTTCGCAAGGTCGTGTTCCTGCAGGACGGCGAGGTGATCGCCGCCGACGCGAAGGAGCCCTACACGGCCGAGGTGGAGGTGACGGCGGCGCTCAACGGCCGCCACACCTATACGGCCAAGGCGATCGACCCCTCCGGGAACGAGACGATCTCGAACGCGGCGAGGTTGTTCGTCGCCATCGGCGACAGGTTCTTCGGGACGGCCACGGACGGCGCGGCCGACTTCGACCACCTCGTCGGAAACTTCGACCAGCTCACGCCCGGGAACGCGGGCAAGTGGGGGTCGGTCGAGGCCGTGCGCGACGTGATGGACTGGGCCGCGCTCGATCTCGCATACGCCTTCGCGAAGCAGAACGGGCTCCGCTTCAAGATGCACACGATGATCTGGGGGCAGCAGCAGCCTGGCTGGCTCACGTCGCTCAGCGTGGCCGAGCAGCGCGAGGAGATCGAGGAGTGGTTCGCGGCCGTGGCCGAGCGTTACCCGGATCTCGAGATGATCGATCTCGTGAACGAGCCGCTGCACGCCCCCCCGGCCTACGCGGAGGCGCTGGGCGGAGCGGGCGCGACGGGGTGGGACTGGGTCATCACGGCGTTCGAGCTCGGCCGGGAGTACTTCCCGAACGCCCAGCTCATCCTGAACGACTACAACATCCTGATCCTGCCGCAGGCGACGAGCGACTACGTGGCGCTCATCGACCTCCTGAAGGCGCGGGATCTGATCGACGGCGTCGGTGAGCAGGCGCACTTCCTCGAGCGCGCCGAGCTCCCGACGCTGCAGGAGAACCTGGACGCCCTCGCGGCGACGGGCCTGCCCATCTACATCTCGGAGCTCGACGTGAACTTCGCGGACGACGCGCGCCACGCACGGCGCGTCAGCGAGCTCTTCACGATGTTCTGGAGCAACCCCTCGGTCGTCGGGATCACGCACTGGGGTCACCTGCAGGGCCGCATGTGGCGCCCCGACGCGTACCTCATCCGCACCGACGGCTCGAATCGACCGGCGATGGACTGGATCGTCTGCTTCACGTCCGGCCGAGCGGACTGCCCGCTCCCGGTGTACGTGCCGCAGCCGCGCGTGGGCGATGCCACGGGCCTCGTCCTGCAGGCGGAGGAGTACGACGACGCGGCCGGGATCCTCGCGATCGGCGACGTCGTCGCGTACACGGACGACGGCGACTGGGAGCGCTTCGATCGCGTCCAGCTCCAGCAGACGTGGGACACCGTCGCGGTGCGCTACGCCAAGGGCAGCGAGGGTCCGTCGAGCCTCACGGTCCATCTCGACAGCCTCGACGCGGCGCCCGTCGTCACCGTGCCGCTCCCGCCGACCGCGGGCTGGGGCACCATGGCGACGCAGTCGGTCCCGCTGCCGGCCCTCGCCGGCGAGCATGCCGTGTTCGTGAAGTTCAACGGTGGCTACGGCGTGGGAAACGTGGACTCGATCACCTTCTCCTCGTCCGCGGTCGGTCCGAACGTCATCGCCAACGGTGACTTCGAGTCCGGCACGGACGGCTGGTTCACCTGGTCGGGCACCATCGGGACCACCACGGCCAGCGCGCAGAAGGGTTCGCGCGCTCTCATCGTCACGAACCGCCCGGGCAACGGGCCGGCGGCGACCACGATCACGAACGCCGTCGTCCCCGGCACGAGCTACCAGGTGAGCTTCTGGGTGTCCATCGCGGGCGCCGCTCAGGCGAACGTGAACCTGACGCAGAAGATCCGCTGCAGCGATGGCTCGGATCAGTACAGCTGGCTCGCGAGCCCCGTCGCCGTGCCCGAGGGGCAGTGGGTCGAGCTGACGGGGACGCTCGCCGTTCCGAACTGCCCGCTGGGCGAGGTCACCATCTACGCCGAAGGTCCGGGCGCGGGGATCGATCTCCTGGTCGACAACGTGTCGGCGCGGGCGCCGACGACCACGAACCTGATCCCCGACGGCACCTTCGAGTCGGGCGTCGGGAGCTGGTTCTCGTGGAACGGGGTGCTCTCGACCACCTCGGCCCTCGCGCACGGCGGCTCACGCAGCCTGGTCTCGACCGGTCGCACCGGCAACGGGCCGGTGGCGCGCAGCTTGATGGGCATCGTCGAGCCGGGGAAGACCTACCAGGTGAGCTTCTGGGTCAGCGTCGGCAACGCCGCCAGCGCAGACGTCAACCTGACGCGCAAGTTCTCGTGCCAGGGCCAGTCCGACAGCTACTCGTGGGTCGTCAACCCGACGGCCGTCACGAGCGGTGGCTGGGTGCAGCTGAGCGGCACGCTGGCCGTGCCGAGCTGCACGCTCACCGACGCCCTCATCTACGCCGAAGGTCCCGGCGCAGGGATCGACCTCTACGTCGATGACGTGACGCTCTCGCAGTAGGCGACTCGACCCTGCAAGCGAAGACCGCTTCGGCGCTCGCCGGAGCGGTCTTCGTGATCGGGGGTCGCCGAGGCGCAGCGCTCGGCTCCGCTCCGGCTGTTCGTGGAGACCGCGAAGGAGCTCGCCGTCGGCTCCCGAGGTCGCTCGTAGCGTCAAGGACGTGGCGCCTGCCACCCCGCGTCGCTCCCTGCGTGGCGCCCGCAGCCCGCGATCCCCCAGCAACTCCCGCCGTTTCGCCTGCCTCGACCCTGGCCTGCGTTGTGCAGTCGCACTCTGCGCCAAGGGGCCGCCGGGCCCGGCGCGCGCCCTGCGACGCCGGCTCTCCGCGACCTCGCCCACATCCGAACCGCCGCGCTCGGCGAGCGCAAGCCGCATCGCCGGCACGGATTGAGAGGAGCGCACGGTGCTCGAGCGGACCAAGAAGAAGCTGGAGAGCATGTACCGGAACGAGCCACAGCCGGGTCCCGACGGCGCGCCCTGCACGCTCGACAGCATCACGCGCATCAGCCCGGAGCAGGGGCTCTTCATGGCCGACCTGCACCGGCAGCTGCAACCCGCCACCTCTGTCGAGGTGGGCATGGCCTACGGCTTCTCGACGCTGTTCCTCGAGGATGCCATGCACGAGCACGGCTACGGCCACCACATCGCCATCGATCCCTTCGAGTTCACGACGTGGAAGGGCATCGGCCACCGGGCCGTGCAGGACCTGGGGTTCGACTCGCGCTTCACCCTGATGCAGAAGACCTCGGTGGCGGCGCTGACGGAGCTGCATGCCTCCGGCCTCCGACCCGAGTTCATCTTCATCGACGGGGACCACCGGTTCGACGGAGCCCTGGTGGACTTCTACTGCGCCAACAAGCTGCTGGCCGTGGGCGGCGTGGCGGTGTTCGACGACATGTGGATGCCGTCCATCCAGAAGCTGGCCGCGTTCATCCGCGCCAGCTTCGAGGCGTCGTACGAGGAGGTGGCCTCGCCCGTCCGGAACGTCTTCGTGATCCAGAAGAAGGGCGACGACCAGCGGCCCTGGGATCACTCCGCGACGTTCTGAACCGGCGCGGCCCCTCGGGGAAGGTCAGCTCCCGCGCGTCGCTCGAGGAGTGGTGGCCCCGCGGGCCGATCGGTCTTGCTTCAGCTCACGCCATCGGGCGAAGAGAACGAGCCCGGTCACGGCTGCCACCGGCACCGCCAGGTGCCAGAGGCGGGTGGGATACCGCAGCGGGTCGAAGATGCGCGCCACCGTGGGATCCGGCGGCCAGTAGTGGACGGTGACCGGGTCGCCCTCGCGCAGATGCTCGTTGTCCGGGTCGGGCCGGGCATTGCCGAAGCTGCGCACGAGCCGTCGCCCCGGACCGACCTCGTACGCCACCGTGACGGAGTGACTCCCACGCAGACCGGACTTCGTCCCCGTCACGGTCCCGACGACCTTCGTCCGGGCCTCGGCGATCCGATGCTCCTCGACGAGGTTCTTGCCGAACACCCACCCGAGGCACAGGACGGCCGCGAGCCAGGACATCCCCCAGAAGCCGAGACGCGAGCGCCGCACGAGTCGATGGTAGCAGAGGACCACCGCACGGGCGCCGTCATGCCGCTGGCGAGTTCGTCACGCTCCGTGTGGTGATGTATCCTCCCTTCGCCGCTGGGTCCGTGCCGTCCGTACGGTCGCGGCGCGGGGGGAGCCGATGATGACGAGACCTCGCCGGTCCTCGTTCTTGCGATCGTTCGACCAGGTGCTGC
>Ga0196976_1001228_pt1 | contig 12132 bp, 11 predicted proteins | sample S3v_513CmetaG_FD_148644 | JGI IMG/M metagenome (GOLD analysis project Ga0196976, IMG submission 148644) | Soil microbial communities from Anza Borrego desert, Southern California, United States - S3+v_5-13C | ecosystem: Environmental > Terrestrial > Soil > Desert | place: USA: California...
ACCTGCGACCGCGCCTTGCTGAATTCGGCCAGCTTGCGCCCGTACTCGTCGTCGCCGTTCAGCACGGCTACCCGGGGCGGTTCGGCTCCGCAACCCTCGAACAGTATCCGCTTCGCTGCGAAGTACTCGTCGAACGTCTTGTGGTAGTCGAGGTGGTCCCGGGTCAGGTTCGAGAAGATTGCCACATCGAACGGCACGCCGAACACCCGCCCTTGCACCAGCGCGTGTGAAGACACTTCCATCACCGCTTCCGTCGCACTCGACTTCACCGCTTCGGCGAATATCTCGTGCAACTCCAGCGCTTCCGGTGTGGTATGCGGCGCCGGGATCACGCGGCCTGCCACGTGATACTCAACCGTTCCGATCATCGCGCTGCTTCGTTCCGCAGCGGCAAGGATCGACTCGAATATGAGTGTGGTCGTGGTCTTCCCGTTCGTGCCGGTGATGCCGGTGATCGAAAGCCTTTCTGCCGGCCGGCCGAGGAAATTCGCGCTCACGCGGGCGAGTGCGCGTCTTCCGTGCGGCACCTGCGCCCATGCGACATCGTCCCGCGGCGTCATCGCCGAATCCGTCACGACAGCGACCGCGCCGGCTTTTATGGCTGCGTCGATGTAGCGGCTGCCGTCCGTACTTTCGCCGCGCATGGCGACAAAAACGTCGCCCGTCCTCACCCGGCGAGAATCGTATTGGACACCGGAAACGGCAGGATCACCGCGCACGAACAGCACTTCGGCGCCGTCCAGAATTTGCTGGAAGGTCATCTGAGTCGAATTATAGCGGAGCATTCCTGCCCAGCTTCTTAGGTGAAAGACCGAGAAAACTTGTCAATAGCTCTGGCGCGTCAGTTGTGCGCCGACGCTTATCGTAAGTCACTGATCTTGCGCCTGTTAAGCCTGTGCACCGCTCGCGCAAGTGCATGTCACAACCAGGCATACAAACGGCCTAAAATAAAGGGAAGCACAAGACCCCAGAATTGACTGGCGACTGAGTACTGGCTTCGAAATGGCTAAGTACTCGCGCCAACCTGCTAAATCATAGATTTAGCCAGACCACCCCTCCTAACCTGTTCAGAAACATAGACCGCGGGGGGAGGGGGTATCCCGGTCACGATACGACCGACGTCCAAACCCTGCTATCGCCCGTCTCAGTGGCCGTCTTCGGGCGGATACCGAACCACACCGCCAGTTCCCCGCTCGGCATACAAATCAGCAGCAGTCCCTTGTTTCCCTGCGGTCCCCATTCCGTCGCCACAATCGCCGGCTCCACGTGGAACCACACGCCCTCGTTGAAAACGACCTCCAGCATCCTCGCCTTGCGCAGCGCCGTGCCGGAGACAACCACCTTTCCATAGATACCGAGCGTGTTCGCGTACACAAGCTCGTCTTCACGCAGATGCACCGGCCCGCGCTCGCTCTCCGAAATCACGGCCAGCGGATTCTCGATCCGGATTGCCGTCTCCGCCCCGGACTCGAAGAACTGTATGTCGAAGCTCGACTCCACGTAGACGCGAGTCACGCTGCGGCTGCGGATCGGAATTTCGTAACGATCGGGAGCATGTGTGAGGGCCCTGTGCATAGTCACTCCTAGTGTCTGAAACGAACCGCCACCCGTGTACCACGGTTCACGCGCATGCCCGCTGCCGGCCACTGCTCGCGCGCAATCCCTGACCCGCGAGCATCGAGTTCGAGACCCACATCCCGCGCCGCTTCCACCGCGGCACGAAGTGATTTGCCCGTGAAGACCGGAACCAGCACACCACCATCCACATCAACCACGATGGCGCCGTTCGGCTTCTGGACCGACGGAGTTTCCATCGGGCTCAACGGAGTCAGCCGTTCCTGAACGGGTGTTTGCCGGGTGAGCGCCGCTGGAACCAACCGTGCTTTACCCGGAGTGGCAAGCGGTTCCTCTCTCGAATACTCGGCCTCGGCGACCGCCGGCAGAGGCTGCCCGAACGCGTCCGGTGAACCCTCCTCGAGGTCCTGGTCGGTCACCTTCTTCGCCGCGAGCCGGACCGGGTTCTTTGGCTCAACATCGTGCGGAACGTTCAGATACGCGAGAATCTGCTGCGTCACGCGGGCGAACACCGGGGCCGCGATCTGGCCGCCCTGGTGCAATCCCTGCGCGGAATCGATGATCACCAGCACGCTCACTGCGGGATTGTTCACCGGGGCAAAGCCGCCGAACGACGCAACGTAGTCGTGCGGGCTGTACCGGCCCGTTCGCGGATCGGTCTTCTGAGCGGTGCCCGTTTTGCCGGCGGAACTGTACCCGTCGAGCAACGCCTTCCTGCCCGTACCGAACAGGACCACGGACTCCATCATCTTCTTCATCTCGACCGCAGTCAGAGTCGAGAGGACGCGGCGCTGCTCGGGGCGCTGGAATACAACTTGCCGCGGGCCATTCGGTGGAGTCGTTCCGGCGACGATCCGCGGCGGCGTGTACACTCCGTCGTTCGCGATGGTGGAGATCATGGAGATGAGCTGAAGTGGCGTCACGCCAATCTCCTGCCCCATCGAAATCGCACCGATCGAAACCCTGGACCACTGCCGGACCGGCTTCGTCAGTCCGGGCGATTCACCCTGCAATTCGATCCCAGTGCGCTTGCCGAATCCGAATGCACGGATGTACCGATCGAATCGCTCCTCGCCCAATCTCATGCCGACCTTGATAGAACCGACGCCGCTGGAGTTCGCCAGCACCTGAGTCAGCGTCAGCAGGCCGTATGGATGGTGGTCGCGGATCCGCAACCCATTCACGGTGATCGAGCCCATCTGGCAATCGAACACTTCCTCGGGTCGCGTGATCTTTTCTTCGAGCGCACCTGCGATCGTCACAACCTTGAACGTGGAGCCGGGCTCGTACACGTCCGTAATGGCGCGGTTCTTGAGCGCTTGCTGCGGGACCTTGTTGAACGTGTTCGGGTTGAACGTCGGACGATTCGCCAGCGCGAGAATCTCACCCGTCCTTGGGTTCTGGACGATGATGGTCGCGGCTTCCGCGCGCGTTTCTTCCATCGTGCGCTCAAGTTCCTGCTCGGCGATGTATTGAATCTTCTCGTCGATGGTCAGTACGATGTTCTCGCCCGGCTCAGGACGCTGCTCGGCGCGTCCAAGGCGGACACGGCGCGCATCGACGTTGATCATCGTGCGACCGGGCATCCCCCTCAGGTTCTCGTCGTACGCACGCTCGATTCCGCCCAGTCCCTCGTCATCGATTCCAACGTAGCCGAGCACCTGCGCTGCCAGTTCACCCTTGGGATAAAAGCGCTTCGGCTCTTTCTGGAAATAGATACCGCGGAGGTTCAGAGCGCGTATGCGGTTGCTGATATCGGCATCAACCTTGCGCGCAACCCAACAAAACGTCTTCGAGCCCTGCAAGCGGGCCAGAATCTCGCGCGGTTCCTGTCCGGTGACGTTCGCGAGAAGCGTGGCGGCGGTAGCGTGGTCGGGGACTTCGTTCGGCACCGCGAAGACGGAGTCCACGTTGATGGACATCGCGAGTTCCTGTCCGTTGCGGTCATAGATGATTCCGCGCGCGGGCGAGACTTCGAACGAACGCTGCTGCTGGCGTTGGGCGCGCTGCATCCACGCGCCATAATTCACGACCTGCAACTGGACAAGACGACAGCCTACGGCGGCGACCCAAAGGAACAAGAATGCCGCAAAGAGGCAAAGACGTTCTTTCGCGCCGTTCAGAGATATAGTGGCCGCCACGTCACAACCCACTGCATTGAAGAAATGGTGATTAAAATTGGCGGCTCGTCGGGAGATCGAGCCGCCGCCTATGTACTTTCCCGCCCTGGAGGTTCGGCCCGTAATCCGTCATGACCGAGTGCCAACATTGGAGATTTGAAGCAACTTTGCGTTTGCCGATACTGCGCGATCCAGGCCTTCTACGGTCCGCGGAAGTCGCGTCGGCGCTTAGGGTCGCTTCGCGCCTGCGCCCCTCGCTCCCCCAACATCCTTCACGGGGCAAAAGAGCCGCGGTCGGGATGGACAATTCGAAACTTACAAACTCTCAGGACGACAACATCCTAGTTAGCCGGTGAAATCACTGTCACTGCGGCAGCCCGCGCCATCACCGGGCCACTGTCCGACTGCTGCACGTCCAGTCGCATCACCTGGCCCACTTGCGGTGTCTGCAGCCCAAGCTGCTGTGCCGCCGCCACGATGCGTTCCGGGTTCCGCAGGTACGCCTGTTCGAGCTTCAATTGCCGGTTGGATTCGACCAGCGCATCCCGCTGCGACTTGAGCGCTTCGATACGGTAGCCATACTCGATAGCGCTGAAGTGCTGCCATGCGTAAAACATGACCACAAGGAAAACGATGGCGAGCGAGCACATGAACTGCACCATCTCGCGGCGGCGCTTCGGGTCAGAGACCTTCACCAGCCGTGAATTGTCGATGTGCTTCGCGAAGTAGATTTCGGGCGTCGTCGTCCATGCACGCCGTCCGTTGTTCAACACTGCCGTTGCCATCGCAACACTCCTTTGGCCCAACTACCGTTACGCCACGCCTACAAACGCGGCCTGCTCCACGAATTGCATCGCGTATACGAAGCCAGGCTTCACTTCGTAGCGCGTCACCTTTACCGGGAGCTTCACGGGAGCAGTGCGGACTTCACGTTCCGCGCGCTCAACCGTAGCAATCAATTCTTCGATAACCAATCCGGTGTACATCGTTCACCTCCGCCCGGAAACCCGGGCAAACCATCCCACAGAGGCCCCAAACTTAAAGTTATTCACATTTCCAACAGGTTTTCCTAAAGCTGTTGAATCGTATTCCGAGATATTCACAATCCTCACAGCTTTTCCGCAGCCCGCAGCTTCGCGCTGCGCGACCGCGGGTTACGACCGACCTCTTCCTCGCCTGCGGTGACTGGTTTTTTCGTCAGCAGGTCCCACACGCCCTGGCGCGAGCCTTCACGCAACGCCTCTTTCACAATGCGGTCTTCCAGGGAGTGGAAGCTGATGATCACCACCCGGCCTTGCCGCTTGAGCACTCTGGGCGCCGCGTTTCCGCTCAGCAACGCCTTGAGGTCGTCAAGTTCACGGTTCACCAGAATTCGGATTGCCTGGAAAGTTCGCGTCGCCGGATGAATGCGCTCGTGTTTCATTGGCCGGGCCGCGGCCGATATCACCTGCGCTAAATGCGCCGTACTGCGTATCGGCCGCGCCCGAACAATGGCTCTGGCGATTCTCCGCGACCTCCTTTCCTCACCGAATTCGTAAATCACGTCGGCGAGTGTCTTCTCGTCGAAGCGATTTACCACTTGATCGGCGGTCAACTCGCCATGCGGATCCATGCGCATGTCGAGCGGTCCTTCCGCCTGAAAACTAAATCCCCGGTCTGGTGCGTCCAGTTGCAGTGAGCTGACTCCGAGATCGGCAAGCACGCCATCCGCCGAGGCTTCCGGTACGCGCTGTCCGATAGCTGAAAACGAGTCGTGCAGCAGCGTGATCGCCGGCCAGTCATTTGCCAGTTCAGGCGGCGGACTGGTCAGCCGCTTGCGTGCCAGCTCCAGCGCGTTCGTGTCCTTATCGAAGCCAATCAAATGACCCTGTGCCCCGAGGCGTTTTGCAATTTCGAAACTGTGTCCGCCAAGGCCCAGAGTGCAATCGATATAGGTTCCGCCGCGCTTCACTGCGAGGAAATCGATCGCTTGTTCTAAAAGAACCGGGACATGGACCGCCGAACCGCCCTGTCCATGCCTGCCCCTGAGGGCTGAATCTCTGTCGTGTTCCCCGATGCCTGCCGCCACTAAATCCCCAGCTCATTAAGGGTCTGGTCATCCGTATCCGTCCACGGGTTCTGTTCGATCTCGGTGCGGTACGCTTCCATGTTCCTTACGAGCAGATGATTGAGTTGTCCGACCACACTCAACTCGCCCTTCAGGTTGGCTGCATCACGCAGCAGCGCCGGAATGAGCAAGCGGCCCTGGGCGTCCATCTCCACCACCTGGCCGTAGTAGTTCGTGCGATCAAGGAACTTCTTTCGAGTGGGATTAAAAGTAGGAAGTGCAGCGATCTTCTGCTCCATCTTCTCCCACTCGTCCATCGGGTAAACCATCGCGGCTTTACCATCCAGGCTGGTGACGTAGAACTGCGCCGAATAGCGCTCATCAATGTGGCGCTTGAAGTCGGCAGGGACCTTTAAACGTCCCTTTTCGTCCGCCCGTGTTGGATAATTTCCGCGAAACATTTGCTTTCCCCGTCAATCCGGGGTATTTATGGCCGTTTACAGAGCCCAAGGACCTGAAACGAAGGAGGAATGACCGAGATCGCAGTGGCGGCTGTCTTGCTTTCGGGTTGAACTTTGTTCGCCATGGCTTACCACTACGTTCCCCTTCATCCCACTTTTGACCACATCCTACTCGGAAAAGGTTGCGTGTCAACGGGTATTTTGTGGAAAACGTGTATTTGCAAACCCGTTGTGGGAAAAACCCCGCGTTTCGTGCCCAACGAAAATCGCACCGCTACCTGTTGCGTTTACCTGTTTGGTTCATCTGATGCGACACGAACAGAAAAACGCCCTGTGGCGGGAGGCTGTAGGGGTTTCACGGGGGTTAGCTGAGGCGAATCTCTCCTTATATATGCTCCCCAACGGAGCAAAGGTCGCCTGCGGTGGAAGAAAGTGGGAAGCCATTGCCGGCAAGCAGTTGCCGGTTGTCAGTTGCTAGCTGTTCAGTCGCGAGTTGTCAGTTGAGGAATTGGAAATTGGGAATTGGGAAATTTTAGGATTTGAGACTGTATTAGTGAGCTGGTGGTAGCTGTTCCCTGTTTACTCATCCTCATCCCGCTTTCCGGGCAAACCGGCCGGGTTTTCGTGTGTACGTTCGCGGAACCTTGCCCGAAGGCCGGAAGCGAGTGATATAGCGTCCTCTCCGAACTTATCTCGCAACTTGTCTGCCGCCGTAAGCGCCTGTTGCCACCGTGCGTTCTTCTCGCCACTGATCAGATCCATCTGGCCTTCACTATCCATAAAGCCGCTCACATGCACTCCGAGCAGGCGGATAGCGCCATGGTTCCAGTTGTGGCGGAACAGGGTTCGAATCTCCTGAAAGATCTCCGTATCGAGTTGGGTCGCGGTATGAAGTGAGTGCGCGCGCGTGATGGTTGTGAAGTCCGAGTAACGCAGCTTCAGTTGGACAGTACGCGCATGCAAGCCGTGCTCTCGCAAGCGGCGGCCCACCATTTCCGACAACCGCGCCAACGTGGACTCAAGCTGCTGCTGGTCGTGGGTATCGGTGCCGAACGTGTGCTCATGAGATATGGACTTCGGCTGGTCGTTCTGTCCGATTTCGCTGTCAAACCATCCGCCGGCATCGAGACCGTGGGCTTTGCCGGCCAACGCCAACCCCCACTTGCCGAAACGTTCTGCCAGGAACCGCTCGTCCAGTCGCGCGAGATCGCCAACCTTCTTTATGCCGAGGTCGTGTAACTGCTTTTCCGTCACCTTGCCCACGCCGGGGATTTTTCGCACGTCAAGCGGCGCGAGGAAGTGCGCTTCCATGCCGGGGACGATCCACAAAACGCCGTTCGGCTTCGCCTGATCGGAGCAGACCTTCGCGACCATGCGCGACGAAGCGATCCCGATCGAGCAGTTCAGCCTGGTTTCGCGCTTCATCGCCTCGTGCAGGTCATGTGCCGCTCGCAGCGGAGGGCCAAGCAGGCGCTCAGTTCCCGACATGTCCAGATAGGCTTCGTCAATGGAGGCCATCTCGACTCTTGGCGAGAACTGGTTCAGAACGCGGTACACCTTGCGGGAGCAGTCCTTGTATCGCTCAGGATGTCCATCAACGAAGATCGCATGCGGACAGAGCTTGTACGCAGTGCGCAGCGGCATGGCCGAGTGGACGCCGAACTTCCGTGCCTCGTAAGACGCAGCCGAAACCACTCCCCGCTCGCCAGGCCGCCCCCCGACAACCACAGCCTTGCCCTTCAGCGATGGATCGAACAGTTCTTCCACGCTTACGAAGAACGCATCCATGTCCACGTGGAAGAAAACCTTCATAGGAAAAGCTAACCACGAATCGGGCGGACGTACATCGGTTTTTCGGCCAGGCAGCGGCTATGTCGCCCGTCCGTTCACTTGGTTTGTCCAGCGACGAATAGGGTCCACGGACCCGATTTCATGTCCCTCAGGAGCGGCGCTTGCCAATTGAATTCAGGGTGCTTCTGGAGAAATGGCTTCGCAAGGAAAGTGTCGCCACAGGGGTGACCTGCTCGTGCCCAGAATGACATCTGCCTGGCAAGGCTTCCGTCTGTCGCTTTGCCCTGGACAGCGCCGCCGGGATAGTACGGCCCCCACTCCCATTCGGGTATTCCCCGCGGATTCTGGTCGAGATGGCCGCACAGCCCGCGCTCGTTCTTCTGCTCTTTTTTTTCGAAGCTGTCGTAATGGTCGGCAAGGAAGCGCTGCGCCATCTGGATATCGATCCGGCCCTTGTTCTCGGCCATCAGTTGCTCCCAACGAACGCGGCGCGCATTGGGAGAGGAATCGAGTTTGTTTGCATCAAAACCAGTGGTTTCCTCGGCAATCAGCTTTGGGTCGCTTGCAAAGTTCGAGCCTACGAAATAACCGTCCTTGGACTTCCAGACCTTGTGGTTCTTCAGGCCGAGCTCGAACCGGGCAATCTCGCCCGTCTTGTTGTCCCCGAGGAGCCAATCGTTGGCGTATGCGCCGTTGTTGCCGTCCAGCATGATTCGTACGTAGTCATCGATGGAACTGGCGTACTGAAGGGCTTTGCGGGAGCGTACGAAATAGGGCTTACCTTTCGGGTTGAAGCCTGTGAACTGGGTGATCGTGGTCTCGGTCACCATGAGTCCATCGGAATTGATGGCGAAATCGTCGCCGCTCGTGATCACGCCGGGGAAGCCGTCCATGATAATGCGGTGACCGCGCTGGGGGACGATGTCGTAAACGATGACCCATCGTTGGCCGTGCATGTAGCTGGTCCAGGCGTTGTGGGCCATTACAATCCTGCCGTCTTTTGTGTAGCTGCCCGTGGCGACGAAGGCAGAGCAGTTACCCGGCGCGGCGAGTTTGGGAGCATCCGGGGTGTTCTGCTGCTTGTTGAGCCAGGGGACGTAGTAGTCGGCCAGTTCCAAAAACCCGTTCAGCGCAACAACGTCGTCGATCGTCATCTGAACTCCGCGGGCATTCAGGCCTTCGACGATACCCTGCAACTCCTGCTGGTACTCGGCGTCGATTTGTGGCCAGAACATTTCGCGGGCAGCGCGGCGGAAGAACTCCCAATCCCGGCGAGTTGCACGCGTGTCCCGCAGCTTGACGGCAGCGAACGCATCGGCGATCTCAGGAGCGAGAAGGTATCCGTGCTGGAAGCCTACGTCGCGGGGAGAGCCCTCAAGGTGGAGATACACCCACCCGTCGCGTTCGAAACGCCAGGCCTTTGCAAGCCGGGGATCGTTGCCTTGCGCGAGCGCTCCGGAGGCTGACGATGTGTCAGTTGGAGAAGCGGACAGCGTGGCGGCGACCATCATCAGACAGAGAACGGCACACACAAGGACTCTCGTCATACCTTAGCTCCAAGGTGCTCATAGCGAACAACGACGTATTCGCGACTGGACTGAAGAAAATACCACGAACCGCCCGCGCTTGCGTCAGCCGCAAGCATCCGGTGGGCGGCAGGTTCTCATCGAAGACTCTTTGGCGAGTTCAACTATGGTTTCCAAGTGCGCAAACCCAGCGTGCAAGATGGAATTCAAGTATTTCAGGGAAGGAAAGCTGTTCGAGTTCGAGATGAGGGGCAACAAGCCGTGTGACCCTGCTGCCAACAAGGAAGCGAAGCCGCCGCAAACCCGGGTGCTGTATTGGCTTTGCGACCGCTGCTCGCAATCGCTCACGCTTGCCTGCCGGCCCGAGTCGGGCGTTGTGGTGGTCCCTGTGGACACCCGGGACCGCTTGACGCGTCCTGCGGCTTAAGTCACCATCTGACCGACTGGCTGGGTGACGCTATAATCACGAGCTAAGTAAACCGTCAATGCCTCTGGTCCACTCTGGAGGCATTTTTGGCGTATAGGATTTCTCGGACAGCGAGCCGTGGCGCATACTGCATAGCCCGCTGTCGCAGTAGCGGCCCGAAGTGCACTCGAACCCGACAGCGCGCGGGGTCGAGCCCTGGAAACGTATGACTCATAGCACTCGTGCAATCGTCATTCTTGGCGTGGTAGTCGGGCTTGCAATCGGAATCGGCATGTACACCTTCGTTTACGCGAAGGGCTATTCGTATATGACGAACGATCCGAACGCGTGCGGCAATTGCCACGTCATGCAGGATCACCTTGCGGCGTGGTCACGAAGCAGTCACCGCTCCGTGGCGGCCTGCAACGACTGCCATACGCCTCACAATCTCGTCGGTAAGTACGCCATCAAGGCTACAAACGGGTTCTTCCACTCGCTGGCATTCACCACGGGACGCTTCCCTGACAACATCCTTATCAAGGGCTACAACAGCCGGGTCACCGAGGGTGCGTGCCGCTCATGTCATGAGGAAATCACAACAGCAATAGTCGGGCCCCATAGCCAGAAAGATATGTCCTGCGTCCGGTGTCACTTCAACGTTGGACATTCGGCAGCATCGTTCGTGTTGAGCACGGACGCGAGCGACAGTCCTTCTGAAATCAAGCCTACAAGTTCACGAAACAACGAGGAATTGGTCGATGGCAACCGCAAACGGTAAAGATGCCGGTAATCCCAGAACTCGGCGGCTGTTATTCATAACAATCATTCTTGCGGCGGTAGCGGCCATTGCGATCACCGCATTGCTGGTCAACATCTTCGAACATAAGCAGGAGGCACGAAACCCGTTCTTCCGCGTGGTTGAGATTACCGACGACACGGAAGATCCAGCCGTATGGGGCAAGAACTTCCCCATGCAATACGATCAGTACCTCCGCACCGTGGACCAGAAGCGCACGCGATACGGCGGAAGCGAAGCCCTGCCGCACACACCGACAGATGCCGACCCGCGAACTGCGATTGCGCGATCGAAGCTGGAACAGGATCCACGACTCATCACGATGTGGGCCGGCTATGCTTTCTCAAAGGATTATCGCGAGAAGCGCGGCCACGCGTACATGCTGGAGGACCAGCTCTTCACGGAACGGCAGAAGGTGGCAAAGCAGCCGGGAACCTGTCTCAACTGTCATGCTTCCACCTACGTCACTTATAAGAAACTGGGGAACGGGGACATCATGAAGGGCTTCGAGGCGATGAACAAGACGCCTTACTTCGAAGCGCGGAAGAATGTCACGCATCCAGTAGCTTGTATCGATTGTCACGACCCGGAAACGATGCAACTGCGCATCACCCGCCCGGCTTTTATAGAAGGCATTCGTAACCTTAAAGCCTCCCAAGGCGTCCAGAATTTCGACGTCAACAAACAGGCGACTCGCCAGGAGATGCGCTCCTTCGTTTGCGGCCAGTGCCACGTGGAGTACTACTTCAAGGGCGACGAGAAACGGCTCACCTTCCCCTGGCACAATGGGCTCAAAATCGAGCAGATCACCGCGTATTACGACAAAGAGGGCTTCAAAGATTGGGTACACGCGGAGACCGGAACGCAGCAGCTCAAAGCGCAGCATCCTGAGTTCGAAATGTTCAACCAGGGTGTGCACGCGCGGTCCGGAGTCTCATGCGCCGACTGCCACATGCCCTACATGCGTGAAGGCGGTCTGAAAATCAGCGATCACCAGGTCCGCTCGCCGCTGTTAAACATCAATCGTTCCTGCCAGACCTGCCATCGCTGGCCGGAAGAAGAACTCCGCGGACGTGTTGAGGAGATCCAGACCCGGTTCTTCGATACCAGGAACATCGCGCTGGACGCACTCATGCAGTTGATCCGTGACGTGAAGGCGGCGAAGGACGCCGGCGCCACCGATGCAGACTTGCAGGAGGCCAGGAACGCGCAGCGTAAGGCCCAGTTCTACATCGACTTTGTGATTTCGGAAAACTCGATGGGCTTCCACGCCGATCAGTACGCGGTCAAGACGCTGGCGGAGGCTATCAACTTCATCCGCGAGGGACAGAACTCGCTGAGGAAGATCCAGAACCCGCAGGTGCAGCGAGCCATCCTTACCGCACCCGCTCCGGTCACGATGCCAAAGCC